>Ga0224512_10003479_pt1 | contig 13818 bp, 12 predicted proteins | sample SF_May12_sed_USG_4_FD_169103 | JGI IMG/M metagenome (GOLD analysis project Ga0224512, IMG submission 169103) | Sediment microbial communities from San Francisco Bay, California, United States - SF_May12_sed_USGS_13 | ecosystem: Environmental > Aquatic > Marine > Sediment | place: USA...
GTTGTTCTTCGTGCTCATCAACCTGACGGTGGACCTGCTTTACTACGCGGTCGACCCGCGCCTGCGCATCGAGCACACCGGCGGTGGAGCGCATTGAGGTGATGCGCGGATGAGCTCGATCGTGGCGCCGGACGAAATCGTGCTGCCGCTCGGCAAGCGCGTCCGCGACAGCCTGCGCCGCTTCTTCACCGGCGATCTGTTCCACTCTTTCAGGCGCTCGCCGGTGACGGTCGCCGCCTTCATCGTCACGGTGTCGCTGTTCGCAGTGGCCCTGCTCGCTCCATGGCTTGCGCCGCACGACACGGCCAATGTTTCGACGCTGATGCTGTCTGATGCGCGGCTGCCGCCCTGGGGCGCGACCGACCCGGTCGGCACCAGTGGCAGCTCGAAGTTCCTGCTCGGCACCGACGACCAGGGGCGCGACGTGCTGTCGGCGATGATGTTCGGCTTGCAGATCTCGCTCGCCGTCGGGTTCGCCTCCGTGATCCTCGCCGCGGTGTTCGGCACTGCGCTCGGCCTGTTCAGCGGCTATGTCGGCGGCCCGATCGACAGCCTGATCATGCGCATCGCCGACGTGCAGCTCTCCTTCCCGGCGATCCTCATCGCGCTGATGATCGACGGGATCGCCGCCGGCGTGCTGCCGCGCGGCCTGCATGATGAAGTGAAGGTCTACGTCCTCGTGCTTGCGATCGCCGCTTCGCAGTGGGTACAGTTCGCGCGCACGGTGCGCGGGTCGACCCTGGTCGAGAAGGGCAAGGAATACGTGCAGGCGGCGCGCGTCATCGGCGTGCACCCGGTGCGGATCATGCTGCGCCACGTGCTGCCGAACGTGATGGGGCCGGTGCTCGTCATCGGCACGCTCAGTCTTGCGATCGCGGTTCTGACCGAGGCGACGCTGTCGTTTCTCGGTGTCGGCGTGCCGGTGACGCGACCCTCGCTCGGCACCCTGATCCGCATTGGTCAGCAGTACCTGTTCTCGGGCGAGTGGTGGATGACGATCTTCCCGAGCGCGGTGCTGGTGGTCCTGGTGCTCGCCGTCAACCTGCTCGGCGACTGGCTGCGCGACGCGCTCAATCCGAAGCTGCGCTGATGGACCCGGCACCGGAGGGCAACCGACCCCTGCTCGTCGTGCGCGACCTGCGCATCGAGTTTCCGACGCGGCGCGGCACGCTGGTCGCGGTCGACGGCGTGTCCTTTCATATCGACGAGGGCGAGGTGCTCGGCGTCGTCGGCGAATCGGGTGCGGGCAAGTCGCTCACCGGGGCCGCGATCATCGGCTTGCTGGAGCCGCCGGGGCGCATCGCCGTGGGCAGCGTGACGCTCGCGGGCCGGCGCATCGACGACCTGCCCTACGAGGAGATGCGGCGCATTCGCGGCAGCCAGATCGGCATGGTGTTCCAGGATCCGCTGACCAGCCTCAACCCGCTCTACACGGTCGGGCGCCAGCTCACCGAGACGCTGCGGACCCACCTCGACCTGAGCGAACAGGCGGCGCGTGCGCGCGCCGTCGAGCTGCTCGGCGAGGTCGGAATCCCTTCGCCGCAGGTGCGCGTTGACCAGTATCCGCACGAGTTCTCCGGCGGCATGCGCCAGCGCGTGGTCATCGCGCTCGCGCTGTGCGTGAACCCGCGCCTGATCATCGCCGATGAACCGACCACCGCGCTCGACGTTTCCATACAGGCGCAGATCATCACGCTGCTCAAGCGCTTGTGCCGCGAGCACGGTGCGGCGGTGATGCTGATCACCCACGACATGGGTGTCATTGCGGAGACCGCGGACCGGGTGGCGGTGATGTATGCGGGACGCATCGCCGAGGTTGGCCGCGTTGATCAGATCATCAAGCGCGCGCGGCATCCGTACACCGACGGGCTGATGGGGTCGATCCCGAAAGTCGGGACGGATGCCGAGCGGCTGACCCAGATCGAGGGTTCGATGCCGCGCCTGACGGAAATTCCGGCCGGCTGCGCGTTCCATCCGCGTTGCCCCAAGGTATTCGAGCGCTGTACGCAGGAGCGCCCCGAGCTGGCGAGCGTTGACGGTGCGCAGGTCGCGTGCTGGCTTTACGCCGGGGCGCCGGCGCAGGCCATCGATCGTGTCTGAGTCCGTGGCGGTGCAGCCGGCCGGCGCGCTGGTGCGCGCGCGCGACCTCGCAAAGTACTTCGACGTCTCGCCGCCGTGGCTCGCCCGCGTGCTCGAGCGCGCGCCGCGCGCCGTGCTGAAGGCGGTCGACGGAGTGAGTTTCGACATCCCGCCCGGCCGCACCTTCAGCCTGGTCGGCGAATCGGGCTGCGGCAAGTCGACGGTTGCGCGCCTGGTGGTGCGGCTCTATGAGCCGACCCGCGGGCGGGTGGAGTTCGACGGCATCGACCTGGCGACGCTGGGCAGCCGCGCCGCGATGGCGCCGGTGCGCAGGCGCATCCAGATGATCTTCCAGGACCCGTACGCGAGCCTCAATCCGCGCTGGCGGGTGGCCGACATCGTCGCCGAGCCGATCCGCACGCACCGCCTGATCGAGGGTGACGCGGCCATCGCCCGCCGCGTCGGCGAGCTGCTCGCGCAGGTGCGGCTCTCGCCGGTCGACGGCGAGAAGTTTCCACACGAATTCTCGGGCGGACAGCGCCAGCGCATCTCGATCGCGCGCGCGCTCGCGAGCAACCCGGATTTTCTCGTCTGCGACGAACCGACCAGCGCGCTCGACGTGTCGGTGCAGGCGCAGATCCTCAACCTGATGCGCGATCTGCAGCGCGCGATGGGGCTCACGTACCTGTTCATCAGCCACGACCTCGCGGTCGTCTACCACATCTCGGATTACGTCGGCGTGATGTACCTCGGCCGTCTGCTCGAGTGGGCCGACGCGCGGTCGCTTTTCCACCGGCCGCAACATCCCTACACGCGCATGCTCCTCGACGCGATCCCGGATCTCGAGATGACCGGCCAGGCGCGCCAGGCGGTGGCGGGAGAGGTGCCGAGCCCGATCCATCCGCCGTCGGGGTGCCACTTCCACCCGCGCTGCCCGCTCGCCAACGAGCGCTGTCGTGCCGAGGCGCCGCGCCCGCGCCCGCGCGAGGGCGGCGAAGTCGCCTGTCACGCGCTCGAGGAGGGGCGGCTGCCCGAGCGCGGCGGGGACGCGCTACGGTAGCGGCGGCAGCGTTTCCGGCTGCCTGGTTTCGCGGATACCGCCGGGTCTTGAACGTCAGCTAAGGGTCGTTAGCGGCCAGATTGGGAAATGTCCGCTATCGGCCAGGAGCGGTCATTCGCGGACCCGTTATTCGATCACCCGGTCGGCGCTCAGGCGAGCAGTTCTCGCAGGCGCCGATTCACTTCGGCGCTTCGATGACGCGCGGTTTTTTGGGTCGGAGGGAGGGGCTCGGCGTAGAAGAACTCCGGCAGCTCGTCGTCTTTCTCGGTAAAACCGGCGGCCTTGTTGAACTCCCATTCCAGGCGCAGCGTCTCGAGCCCCAGCTTCTGCATGAACGATGCGTCGAGCTGGGTGCCATGCGCGTCGTTGAGCGCGGCAACCACGAGTTCGGCGCTGACGTTCGTCACCGAGCGCCCGAAAATGCACAGGCCCAGCGAATCGGCCGCCGCGCACATCGTCTGGATGCCGAGGCTCGCCGCCACCAGCTCGTCGGTCGTCTTGCCCTTGCAGTCGAAGACCGGCAGGTTGCCGGCGGTGTGATCGGCGCCTTGCGCCGTGACCATCATGGAAATGCCGGTGACCTCGATCACGCGCGGATCGTAGGCGCTGATGCCTTGGCCCTTGATCACGGGCACGCGGGCAACCTTGTAATGCGCGCCCACGCGTGCGGTCCCCTGTGCAAGCAGGCGGCCGCGCTCGTTGCCCCGGCGCATGTCCTCCATCGCCTGCAGCATGAACTCGACGTCGCCGAACGCGCCTTGTGCGGCCTCCATCAGTACGCCTAGCGTGGCGCCGACCTCGATGGTGTCGACGCCGAGATCGTTGGCGACGGCATTGACCCTGGCCACGTTGTCGGGGTCGTCCAGCCCGCAATTGCTGCCCATGATGCCGAGGGTCTCGTATTCCAGCGGCGAAACCATCTCTTTCCCCGCTGCATCGACATAGACATTGCTGCATTCGATCGTGCAGCCCGGCATGCAGGCGTGCGATATCTGCCCGCCGCGGCTCAGATTCTGCTCGCGGATGTAGTCCCCGCCGAGCTTGAGCGGCTCTTCCGAAGCTTGCACCAGGCTTCCGGCGCTGAAGTTGCGCACCGGCAGCCCGCCGATCTGGTTGGTGATGTCGCCCATCATCGCCGTGCCGGTACGCTTGAACGTGTCGATGGCCGGTTCCTTGGCAAGCCGCGCGCCGTATTCGCGGATCGCGCCCATGACCTTCTTGCGGTCGTGGAAAGTCGGCATCTTGTGAATGTCGATCACGATGGCCTTGACCTTCTTGTTGCCCATGACCGCGCCCACGCCGCCGCGCGCGGCGAGCCGCGACGGCCGCCCCTCGGTGTCGGCGAACGCGATGCCTGACACCAGGCCGACATATTCGCCGACCGGGCCACACAGCGCGAAGCTGATCTTCTTGCCGTATTTCTCGAACAGAAGCGCCGCGACCTCGTTGTTGCCCTTGCCTAAATAGGGCTCGGCGCTGTCATAGGTAATGGCGCCCTCTTTGGTGATGCGGATTACCACCCAGTCCTTCGACGCACCATACAGGGTGAGCCCGGCGGTCTCGAGCTGGCCGAGCGCGAAGCCGAAGGTGCCGCCCGAATTGGCTTCCTTGATGCCGCCCGTCAGCGGGCTCTTGCAGCCGACGCTGAGCCGGTTGGCGTTGGAGAAGTTGGTGCCCGCGAACGGCCCGGCAGAGAAGATCAGCGGATTGTCCGGGGACAGGGGGTCGACCTTGGCCACGCCGCTCCCGAGCAGGGTCTTGGCGATGTAATGCCGGCCGGCGCGTATGATCGCCTCGCCGTTCAATTCCTCCATCCTGACCGAGCGCTCGCCGAGATTGATGTGCAGGTATTTGCGCATGTCGATGCTACCTTGTGATGAGGAAATCCAGGAACGAGTGCGGATAAGGCAATCGGCCCGCCGCCCGAGTTGGCCCTCTGATTGAGGCTACCGGAGACTCTACTCCGTAGTCGCGCATTGGCAAGAACGTTCGTTGACGCTGGTTGGTATTCTTACTTTACGAACGGCCGCCATGGGGCGGTTTGGGCCCCTTGGCCGACCGGCGCTTCGCGGCCAGGCGCCGTCATTCGATTATCTCGTCTGCGCTTGTCATGCCGTGGCTCGCTTGCCCCAGCGCAGTGACCTCGAGCACCCGCGGAATGGTCTTCCTATCGATTTGCTGACTCAAGGATGACTCGCCGAAAGCGGACCTTCCGCTGGTTCGCCTATCGCCCCCGTTCATGAGGCACGGGGCCCTGCGGGTGCATGCCAGCGAGTAGTACGGCGGATTAAAGGTCGAAGCAGTTAGCCGCTCGCAACGGCTGTCGATCGGCTTCGTGCTGACCAAACGCCTGGGGTGGCTTCGGTCAATTTCATTGCCGCGCGGCGCATTGATGACGCCGACGCGGCTCGTTCCTGCAAAAAATAGGTCAGACTTCTTTTCTTGCCCCTTCAGGAGTGCAGATGACTATCAAACAGCGCATGGCAGTGGTCACCGGGGCCGGATCGGGCCTCGGTCAGGCGATTGGGAATAAGCTTGCCGCGGACGGCTTTGCCGTGGCGACGATCGACCTCGACGAGGCCTCGGCGCGCGAGACCGCGCACCAGATCGAGGCAGCGGGCGGACGCGCCGTCGGCTACCAGGCGGACGTGAGCCGCTCGGCCGAGTTCGACAAGGCGGTCACGGCCGCGATCGCCGAGCTCGGTCCGCTCGAGATCATGGTCAACAACGCCGGCATCCTGGACGGCTATTTCGACGTCGACGAAATGGACGAGGTGCTCTGGCGCAAGGTGATCGACGTCGACCTGACGAGCGTCTTCCTGGGCTGCAAGCGCGCGCTCCGGGAGATGCTGCCGCGCCAGCGCGGGCGCATCATCAACATGTCCTCGGTCGCCGGGCTGAACGGCACCGGCGGCGGCGCCGCCTACATCGCTGCCAAGCACGGCGTCATCGGGCTTACCCGCCAGATGGCGGTGCAGTACGGCGCGCGCGGCATCCGCGCCAATTGCGTCTGCCCCGGTGCGATCCCGACCGCGCTGCGGGCGCACTCGCAGGCGATTCTCGGGCCGGGCGTGCCGGACATGAGCGGACGCGGCGTCGCGGTGAACGACGAGATGGTGCGCGCGCTGGTGCCGGTGGGCGTGCGCGGCACGCCCGAGGACATCGGCGCCGCGGTGAGCTTTCTCGCCTCCGATGCCGCGAACTACGTCAACGGCCACGCGCTGGTCGTGGACGGCGGCTGGCGGGCGAAGTAGTCGCTGTCGCTGCTACTGCCCTGCGAGGCATTCCACCGCCTGCATCACGCCATCGCGGCCGAAGGGGATGCCTTGCACGCGCATCGCGGCTTCGACGCCGGCGAGGCAGCCGAGGATCATCGCCGCATTCACGTCGCCGAGATGGCCGATGCGAAAGCCGCGGCCTTGAAGCGGCCCGAGGGCACCGGCAAACGCCACCTGGAAGCGTTCTCGCGCGACGGTGCGCAGGGCTTCGACGTCGACGCCTTCGCGCACCTCGATGGTGGTGACGGACACCGAGCGCGCCGCCGGCACGCGGCAATGCAGGAACACCGCGCCTTCGCGAGCCCAGCAATCGACCGCGGCCTGCACCGCGCGCGCCAGCAGGGCGTGGCGGGCGAAAACCGCGTCGAGTCCTTCGCGATCGAGCAGCGCCAGCGCGGCTTCGATCCCGTACAGCAGGTTCTGCGGCGGCGTGCCGCAGAATTTCTGGTAACTGTAGGTTGCCTTGCGCCGGCTCCAGTCCCAGTAATAGCGCGGCGCGGGATTCTTCGCGGCGACGGCGGCCGCGCGTTCGTCCACGGCGATGAAACCGAAGCCAGGCGGGGACATCAATCCCTTCTGTGAAGCGCCCACCGCCACGTTGACGCCCAGCGCATCCATCGCAAACGGCGCGGCGGCAAGCGAAGCCACCACGTCGACGACGAAGAGCGCCGGGTGTCCGGCCGCGTCGATCGCCGCGCGGATCGCCTTCAGGTCGTTGCTGATGCCGCTGGCGGTATCCGTGTGCACGATGAAGACTGCGGCGATCTCGCGCTTTCGGTCCGTACGCAGCGCCTGCTCGACCTCGTTCGGATCGATCGGATAGCCCTCGCGGTACGGCGTGCGGATCGCGCGCCGGCCGGTCGCCTCGGCCTGCTGCGCCCATTGTTCGGAGAAGTGCCCGGTCCCGGGTATCAGCATGGCTTCTCCGGGCGCCAGCAGGTTGTCCGTCGTCGCTTCCCATACCCCGTGGCCGTTCGCGGCGTACATGTAGATGTCGGCTCTTTCGGTCCGCAGCAGCCGCCGCAAGCCGGCTTCGCAGACGGCGATGATCTGGTCCAGCCGCGGGTCGCCGTGGTCCATCGGCTGGCGGTGCATGGCGTTCAGCACTTCCGCGGGGACGTGCGTGGGGCCGGGCGAGTGCAGGAAGCGGTCGCCGGGAACGCGGGTCGACGCGGCGAAGTGCGGGCTATTGCGGTTCAAGCGGGGCGGGTCTTGGCCGAAAGGGAATCGCAATTTAGCATGGCGCGGGCGCGTGCCTGAATCGCGATCTTATGCGGCACAATGGGACTACATTCGAAGCGCGAGCAGGAGCCCGCCATGTCCGCCACCAAGCCGAATGCCGAACCCCGCAATCCACCGGAGCTCGCCTCGCGTTACATCCGCAGCGCCGAGGTGCCTTGGACCAAGATGAGCCAGGCACCGGGCGTCGAGGTCAAGGTGCTGTACCAGGACGAATCGACCGGCGTGTTCACCGGGTTGTTTCGCATCCCGGCAGGAGGCGTGGTGCCCGATCACGTGCACCTCGCACTGGAGCAGACCTACGTGCTCGAGGGCACCTTCGGCGACGAAGAAGGCATGGCCGGGCCCGGCGACTTCATCTGGCGACCCGAGGGCAATCGACATGAGGCGTTCTCGCCCTACGGTTGCCTGATCCTGGGCTTCTTTCTCAAGCCGAATGTGTTCTTGAAATAGGAAGAGGCGCACACCTGCGCCGAGGACGAGGACGAGGACGAGGACGATTTCGCGCTTTATTGCCGCGCTTTGCATCGCCCTTTGGCTTTGCTCCCCCGTGCACGCCGTTGCCGCAGACGCGGGCGCCCTCGCCGAGCTCGCCAAGCCCGGCCGCGTCCTCATCCTGCGCCACGCATCGGCACCCGGCTTCGGCGATCCGGCGGAATTCAAGCTCGGCGACTGCGCAACGCAGCGCAATCTCGATGCCGCCGGGCGCGAACAGGCGCGCGCGCTCGGTGCGCGCCTGCGCGCGGCGGGCATCGGCCGCGCCAAGATTTATTCGAGTCAATGGTGCCGCTGCCTGGAGACCGCCCGCCTGCTGGGTCTCGGCGAGGTCGAGCCACTGCCTGCCCTGAACTCGTTCTTCGACCGTCCGGAAGATCGGGGACGCAAGCTGGCAGCAGTGCGGGCGTTCCTTGCCGAGCTTCCGCGCGACGGCGGGCCCGTCGTATTGGTCACGCACCAGGTCACGGTCAGTGGCGTGACCGGGCGCGGCGTCGCTGCGGGCGGCGGCTACGTGTTGCGCCTGGACGCAAGCGGCGCACCGGCGGTCGTCGGCGCGCTGGCGGGTCGCTGAGCGCGAGCACGATCGTGTATCTTCGGTTCGGCGACCGCTTGATCGCATATCGGGAGTCCTTCATGGTCCGTCACGTCGTTAGGTGCCTTGCCCTGTGGCTGTGCGCCGTGCCCGCCGCGTTCTCGCAGCCCGTGCTCGAGGCGACGCTGCACGCCGAGATCGCGGCCGGTCTTTCTCGGCCGCATGACGCCGCGTTTTCACCCGATGGAAAACGCATCTACGTCACCGACATGGCGAATAGCCTGCTGCGCGTGCTGGACGCCGAATCGCTGCGCCTGCTGGACACGTTCGGGCGCGGCGAGCTTTCAAGCCCGCACGACGCCGAGTTCGACCGCCAGGGGCGACTGCTCGTGGCCGACACGGGCAACGACCGCGTTGCAATCTATGCCGTTGACCGTGCGAAGCCGGCGCTGGTCGGCGAGTTCACGGGCCTGTCGAACCCCGAGGGCGTAGGGGTCGGGCCGGACGGCCGCGTGTACGTGTCCAACACGGGCGCCGGCAGCGTGAGCGTGTTCCGCGATGGGCGCCTCGAGCGGACCGTGGGGCAGCCGGGAAGCGGCGCGGGCCAGTTTTCGCGCCCGCACGATGTCGAGGTCGACCGTGACGGCAAGGTCTATGTGGTCGATTCGGGCAATCATCGCGTCCAGATCCTGGACGCGAACCTGAAGCATCTCGCAAGCGTCGGCGCCGGGCTCGGGCTGAACGAGCCAAAGTACCTTTCATTCGACGGCGAGCGCATCTGGCTTGCCGACGAATACAACCATCGGATCGTCGTTCTCGACCGTAGCCTGCGGCCGGTGGGCATTCTGGGCAGCGGCAAGCGCGGCCGCTCGGCCACGGAATTCCACAAACCCGAGGCGGTGCTCGCGCGTGCCCCATTCGTCTGGGTGATCGATACCTACAACGATCGCATCGTGCGGCTGCACGTCGCGCAGTAGGTTTCGTCGTTGTAGGGGCGAAACCCTAGGCGATCAATTTCCCCGCGGTAGAAAATGAAAAGGGTCTAGCATTTCGCTAAGCCCTTGATGGATTGGTAGGCCGTGGCGGATTCGAACCGCCGACCAACGGATTAGAAGTCGAAGGCAACGCAGCTCGTGGCGCTTGCCAGCTCTCCTGCCTTCGACGGTAGCCCAGTGCCAAACAGGGGCTTTAGCTCCCGCTCTGGCACGTCTTGGGCACAGGGTGTACAGCCGCCATTTTCAGTTCCTGACCTGCCGGCAAGCTTGTGCGATTGTGTCGGCTTCACACCGAGTCGCCAGATGACAAAAGTTTTACCGCTTTTGTTAGAGAGAAGTGAGAACTAAGCCGTATGTATATGCGTCGCGATTCGGTAGCCTGTCGTCATGGACTCGTGGCGAAATCGATTGACTGCTCGACCGCCGTTAACGCTGGGTGCGGTGATCCTGGCAGGTTGCCTGGCAGGGCTTGGCGCCCTGACCGGGCCGAGTGGCCTCGCGCCGAATGAATCGGCATCTGCCGTCGCAGCAAGAGCGGGTGCCACGTGCGGCAACTGCGGCATTGTCGATCAGGTGCGCGAAATCGAGAACACCGCACCCAAATACGGGGTCAGCACGATCTCTGGCGGCCGCGACGAAGTGATCGTGGTGCTCCTTGGTGCGCTAAACGGTACGACCGCCACGTCCGTCCGGCCCAGAATCTTCGAAGTGAGCGTCCGGATGGACAACGGCTCGATTCGCGCCGTGCGGGGTACGCGCATGCCACAATGGAAGGCGGGAGATCGGGTCAAGTTCGTCAAAGGTCAGGTCGATTGGGTGTCGCAAAAAGAAAAAGGCCCTAGCGAAAGCTAAAGCCTTGAGTAATTGGTAGGCCGTGGCGGATTCGAACCGCCGACCGACGGATTAAAAGTGGAAGTCCTCAGGCTAAGTAATTGAACAAGCGGCCCGCCCTCATCCGCTAACGCCCGCCGAGAGTCGTGGATGCCCTACGTTTTCACTACGTCGTCTTGCGACCCAGGAGTACTGCCCGCCGCTCAGCCCTGCGGACGCCACATCGGCTCGGCGGTTGTGTCCGACTTGTTCAGCACTCGCGCTACGACGAACAAGAGATCCGACAGCCGGTTAAAGAAAGGGCCTAGACAGTCATTCTCGATCGGGTCAATGGTGTTGAGGCCAACTACATGAGATTCAGCTCGACGGACCGTTCAATGACGAGCACGTCTTCATCGGTGATGCGCCGCTGGCCCGGAGAGCTTAGTTGTGCGCCCGCCTCGAAGAGCCGGTGCTGTACATCCACCAGGCGTTCGCGCACCTCAGGCGGCACACCGTGCGCCAAGACGACACCGATGCAACTGTTCAGCTCATCGATCGCCCCCATGGCGAGAACCCGCGGACTGTCCTTCTCGACCCGCAGACCCGTCGCAAGCCCGGTAGTGCCCTTGTCGCCCGTTCGCGTCGTTATCTTGCTCATTCGGTGACCCATGCTACCCCCCTTATCGCGCGCCGGCGGCGCGTCGGGCTTGCGTGCCGCAAGCCAGGTAATTCGCGGCGTACTCGACGTAGACCTCCACCGCCCGCGCGAAATCCTGGCGGTTTCGGTCGGATAGCGGTCTGGCCGCGCGGGCAGGCCGGCCGGACCATACCTGGCCGGCTGCGACTTCAGTACGAGGCTCGGTGATCGAGCCCGCTGCTACGCAGGCACCCGCCCTTACGACCGTTCCTGCTCCGATGATGGCCCCCATGCCGATAATTGCGCCTTCTTCGATGATGCTGGAAAAGATCCGCACGTTATGTCCAACCAACACACGCGGACCGATACGGAGGTCTTCGCTGGCCTTGCCGGCATACAGTCGCGAGTTGTCCTGGACGTTGGTTTCCTCGCCAATCTCGACCGTCGCGTCGCCTGCATCTATTTCGACGCCGAACCAGACGCTTGATCGCGGCTCCAACAGGACGCGGCCTGCAATGCTGGCCGTAGGGGCGACGTAGACGCCCGGTCCGAACGAAGGGTTGACTCCCGTGCCTGGCGCATGACGGAGCTTCCCAGCAGGCGCGCTCGCCACGACATGCGGCACGCCGGCGCCTGCTTCGCGACGGAGGGCGCCGTGAAGATTCTTGAGCAGCTCGGGCGAGACGCGCTCCACCGCACGCGCGGGCGCACCGGTATAGAGCCACCCTCCCTCAAGCGTTTTTCCGGGCGGCACAATGCTTTGCGCCGCAATCACCGCCCCCGGGCCTACGACCGAACCGTCCATGACCGCCGCATGCTCGCCGATCACGCAATCGTCCGCGACCGTGCATGCGTGCACCAGCCCGTAGCGTCCCACGGTGACATGCGAGCCTATGACTGCCGGGAAAATGAGATCAGCGATGTGCACGGTGCTCGCCTCGCCGAACCAGCAATCTGCACCGATGCGCACATCTTCTCCATCGGCCCGCAGGAGCGTGAGTTCGCCCAGCGTGCATCCGGAGTCGAGCTGCGTTCGGCCGATGACCGCGGCGGAAGCGTGCGCCGTGACGCCGGATGCTATTCGCGGCTCGTGTTGTAAGTAGGGCAGGAGGATCATTGCGCTAGAAGACCGGCGTCTCGCGGTAAGTACCCCACAGCGTCTTCAGCCGCTCGACGATTTCGCCCATCGACGCGCCGGCCTGCACCAGGTCGATCGTAACCGGCATGATGTTCGCGTCCTCATTGCGCGCGACTTCGGTGAGTCGGTCAAACAGCCTTTGAACCTCGCGCTGATCGCGCTCCCGGCGCACGCGCTTCAACCGGTCGATCTGGCGCTCGGCGGTCGTCGGATCGTACGCATGCGTCTCGATATCGGCCTTCTCGTCGGGCTCGACGAACTTGTTGACGCCCAGGACGACTTTCTCTCCCTTTGCTTTCTTGATCGCAGTCTCGTAAGCAAAGTCCGCGATACGGCGCTGGAACCAGCCTTCCTCAATGAGCTTGATCGTGCCGCCGCGGCGGTCCACCTCTTCGATGATCTCGAAGATCCCGCGCTCCATCTGCGTAGTGAGATGCTCCACATAGTAGGAGCCCCCGAGGGGATCTATCACATTTGCTGCGTTCGACTCGTCCGCGATCACCTGCTGGGTGCGAAGCGCGATCTTCATCGCCTCCTCGGTCGGAATGGTGAAGGCTTCATCCATGCCGTTCGTATGCAGGCTTTGCGTGCCGCCCAGGACGGCGGACAGCGCCTGCAGCGTCGTGCGGATGATATTGACCTTGTACTGGGGCTTTGTCAGCGTCGCCGCGGCCGTCTGCGTGTGGAAGCGCAGGCGCATGGAGTCCGGGTTCTTGGCGCCGAAGCGCTCCTTCATGATCTTGGCGTAGGCCCGGCGCACTGCACGGAACTTGGCGATTTCCTCGAAGAAATCTCCCTGCGAAACGAAGAAGAAGGCAAGGCGCGGAGCGAATTCGTCGACGTGCATGCCGGTTTTCGTCACCTCTTCCACATAGGTGATGAGATTGCAGAGCGGGAAGGCGACCTCGTCGAGCGGTGATGAGCCGGCCTCGGAGATGTGGTAGCCGGAAAGGTTGATCGGGTTATAGCGCTTCATGTTGCGCGCGCAATGGGTGATGCAGTCGCGCACGATCCGCACGGAGGGGCGGATGGGGAAGGCCCACTCCTTCTGCGCCATGTATTCCTTGAGGATGTCGGCCTGGATCGTGCCGGAGAGCTTGTTCAGATCCAGGCCGCGTTTCTGCGCGACGGCGATGTACATCGCGAGGAGGACCCAGGCCGACGGATTGATCGTCATCGACACCGAGATGTTCTCGAGGTCGATGCCGTCGAAGAGCAGCTCCATGTCCGCCATCGTGTCAATGGCGACGCCCTCGCGCCCGACTTCGCCTTCGCTCATGGGGTGGTCCGAGTCGTATCCCATGAGGGTCGGCATGTCGAAGTCGGTGGACAACCCGGTCTGGCCCTGCGCGATGAGGTACTTGAACCGCTTGTTCGTGTCCTCGGCAGTGCCGAACCCGGCAATCTGCCGCATGGTCCACAGCCGGCCGCGGAACATGGTCGGATAGGCGCCGCGCGTGAAGGGATACTGCCCCGGCAAGCCGATGTCCTCGGGCGAGGTCTGCGCCAGGTCGAGCGCGGTGTAGACCCGCTTCACCGGAATGCCGGT
>Ga0224512_10003480_pt1 | contig 13817 bp, 15 predicted proteins | sample SF_May12_sed_USG_4_FD_169103 | JGI IMG/M metagenome (GOLD analysis project Ga0224512, IMG submission 169103) | Sediment microbial communities from San Francisco Bay, California, United States - SF_May12_sed_USGS_13 | ecosystem: Environmental > Aquatic > Marine > Sediment | place: USA...
GTCGTCGACAACCTGAACTTCGGAAACCCGGAGAAGCCGGAGGTCATGTGGCAGTTCACCGAGACCCTCGCCGGAATCGGGACCGCGTGCGAGGCACTCGGAGTTCCCATCGTCGGCGGCAATGTCTCGTTCTACAACGAGACCGACGGGGTCGACATCTTCCCCACTCCGGTCGTCGGACTCCTCGGCATGGCAGAACCGATTCCGGCCCTACCCCGACCACTGGTTCCCGGGATGGCCATCCTGCTGGCCGGTCCAGACCAGAGCGACAACCTCGCCGGCACCGCATATCAGCGGGTTGTGCACGGTGCCCTTGGGGGTCGGCCGACCCGAATCGACGGGGACCAGGGCGGGCGCAGCATCGAGCTGGCCATCCGCATCGCTCATGCCGTCCCCGGCGCGGTGCTGCACGACATCTCCCAGGGCGGCGCCCTCACCGCCATCGCCGAGCTCCTGGTGGCCGGCGGCATCGGAGCCCACGTCGAGATCTCCTCGATAGCCGCGGCATTCGGAGAAGACCCGCACAGATTCCTATGCCTGGTCCCCGCCAATCGCCGCGCTACGGTCGGCCAGCTCGCCAAGGAAGAGGGGTGTCGGGTCCGTGACATCGGAATCACCGGCGGCGACAATCTCACTATCGCCGACAACGCGACGATTGAAGTGCCACTAGAACGGATGACCGAGGCCTGGGCGAGCGCCATCGCCGGCAAGATGCACGGGGCCGTCCATGAGTAGCCGATTCACCGAGAAGCCCGGAGAGGCCTGCGGCGTGTTCGGCGCCTTCGTCCCGGGAACCCACATCGCCAACCTCATCTACTTCGGCCTCTTCGCGCTCCAGCATCGCGGCCAAGAGAGCGCCGGCATCGCCGTCTCCGACGGCCACCGTCTCACCGCCTATAAGAACATGGGCCTCCTGAGCACCGTGTTTGACAGGAACACCCTCGCCGGCTTGCAAGGTGACCTCGGCATCGGCCACACCCGCTACTCGACCACCGGGTCGAGCACATGGGAGAACGCCCAGCCGGCCTTCCGGGCAATTGGACAGCGGAACATCGCTCTCGGACACAACGGCAACCTCACCAACACCGCCGCCCTGGCAGTGCGGCTGGGCTCGGCCGCCGGCACCACCGATTCTGAGCTCATGACGACGGCCATCGGAAAACAGATCGAGAAGGACGAGAACATCCCGTTGCGGGAAGCGATTGTTGCGGTGCTTCCCGAATTCGAAGGCGCCTACACGCTGGTGGTCATGGACGACACCTCGGTGGTGGCCGTCCGCGACCCGCACGGGTTCCGGCCGCTGTCACTCGGCCGGATCGGTGAGGACGGATGGGTAGTGGCCTCGGAAACGGCCGCACTCGATCTCGTCGGGGCTACCTTCGAACATGACGTGTTGCCGGGAGAGATGCTGGTGCTCGACCAAGGCGGTGTCTCGTCCTCCTTCCCCCAGGGCAACGCCCCTTCCCGACTGTGCGTGTTCGAGTACGTGTACTTCGCACGACCCGACAGCATCCTGGCCGGTCAGAGCGTGCAAGCCGCCCGGGTGCTCATGGGGCGACGGCTGGCCTCGGAGGCGCCGGTCGAAGCCGACGTCGTGGTGCCGGTGCCCGAATCTGGTATTCCGGCAGCGCAGGGCTATGCCTGGGAGTCGGGCATTCCCTACGAAGACGGGCTCGTCAAGAACCGCTACGTCGGGCGGACATTCATCGAACCGGAGCAGTTGCTGCGCGACCAGGGCATCCGGTTGAAGCTAAACCCCATCAAAGACACGCTCGACGGCCGGCGGGTCATCCTGGTCGACGATTCTGTCGTGCGTGGAACCACCACCCGCCAGCTGGTCGAGCTGGTCCGGACCGCCGGAGCCCGCGAAGTGCACTTGCGGATCTCCTCTCCCCCCTACCGATGGCCGTGTTTCTACGGAATGGACACCTCGGACCGGGATTCGCTGCTTGCCGCCCACCGCAGCGAGCCCGAGATTGCCGAGTTCCTCGAGGTCGACTCCCTCGCCTACCTGACCCTCGCGGGGTTGGAAGGCTCGCTCCCTGATGCCAATCAAACGTTCTGCAACGCCTGCCTATCCGGGGACTACCCCACCCCGATCGGCGACCACAAGTACGTGCTGGAGCAACCGTGAGCTCGTACTCGGAGGCCGGGGTCGATATCGCGGCCGCCGATCGATTCACCGAGTCCATCGCCGGCAAGGTCACCGCCACGTGGGGTGAGAACGTCGTCGGCCGCTTCGGAGGTTTTGCTGCCGGATTGACCATCCCTCCCGGCTATCAGGATCCGGTGCTGATGATGACGACCGACGGAGTGGGCACCAAGGCCGAGATTGCCCGGTCGCTCGGCCGCTTCGATGGGCTCGGGTGGGACCTGGTGGCGATGTGTGTCGATGACCTGGCAGCCTCCGCCGCCCGGCCACTCGGCTTCACCGACTACTTGGCTGTCGGAGCGCTCGATCCGGTGCGTGACAAGGCACTGGTGTCGTCGGTGGCCGACGCATGCACGGCTGCCGGGTGCGCACTGCTGGGCGGCGAGACCGCCGTCCATCCCGGGGTCATGGAACCAACGCAATTCGACTTGGCCGGCGCCGCCCTCGGGGTCGTGGAACGAACCGCCATGGTTGATCCCGACCGGGTCTCGGCCGGCGACGAGATCGTCGGCATCGTCAGCCCCAACCTACGCTCGAATGGCTTCTCGCTTGTCCGGTCACTGTTCTCCGAAACCGACTACCAGCGGCCCGCCCTCGGATCCTCCCTCGGCGAAGTGCTTCTGGAGCCGTCGGTGGTCTATTCACCGGCGGTGCTTGATACCGCTGCCCGTCTGCCGATCTCCGGCCTGGTTCATGTCACCGGCGGGGGCCTGCCCGGCAATGTGCCGCGTGCCCTTCCCGACGGCCTGACGGCCCATCTCGATCCGACCCGATGGGCACCCGCGCCCATCTTCGGGCTGATCCAAGATCAGGGACGCCTCGCCCAGGAGGACATGTTCCACACTTTCAACATGGGGATCGGATTCGCACTCGTCACGGGCCCGGCCACAACAGAGGCCGTGATCAACCTCCTCGCCGGTCACGGCCACGAGGCGATCGTCATCGGTACGGTTATTGCCGGGAACGAGGTCGTCGTCGGGGTCTGAGATCTATCGGAGCGCGAGTCCCATCCGCTCGATCGATGCGATGACCCGGCCCCGCTGGGTGCCGATGTTCAGACGGATGAAACCCGAACCGGTCAACCCGAACGAGACGCCGTATTCGACGACCACTCCGGCTCGATCGGCGATCCGCTCCCGCAGCTCCTGGTCGGAGAGGCCTCGCCCCCGACAATCGAGCCAAACGAGGAACGACGCGTCGGGGGTGATGACGTTGACACCCGGCAGCCTCTCGGCGGCCAAGGACTGCACGACCTCCAGATTGGCTTCGAGATAGGCGCCGAGGGCATCGAGCCATTCCGCTCCCCGACTGTAGGCCGCCTCCAGAGCGACGGCTCCCATGACGTTGATCCCGAAGTCTTCGTTGACTCGATGGAGCTCGGTGTGAAAGTCCCGGCGAAGACCGGCATGCGGAATCACCGCCGCAGAGGTCCGCAGCCCTGGGAGGTTGAAGCCCTTGCTGGGCCCAAAAAGGATCGCGAAACGGGACGAATCAGACGCAACCGCGCCGTAGCTGACGAACTCCGCCCAGGGATGGACGATCTCCGCATGAATCTCGTCGCTGATCACCAGCAAGTCGTTGGTGGCAGCGATGTCGGCGATCACCGCCAGCTCGTTCCTGCTCCATACCCGTCCCATCGGATTGTGGGGACTGCAGAGGACGAATGCCCGCACATCGGGTTGCTGGGCGGCCGCCTGAAAGGCATCGACATCCATCTGATATCGGGTCCCCGCCAGCAGCAATGGCTGATCTATTACCCGCAGCCCGTTCTGCTCGACGATGACGGGAATCGGCGAGAAGGCAGGCGATTGAACGATGACTCCATCCCCGGGCTCGAGGGTCGCCCGCAATAGGTGGGCCATCGACGGCATGATTCCCGGGCACGGCGTGATCCACTCGTGCTTGATCGGCCAGCCGCGACGGATCTCCACCCACCCGACGATGGCGTCGAAGAAGCCCGGCCCGGCTTGGGTATACCCCAGCACGCCGTGGTCGGCACGGGCCCGCAGCGCCTCGATGATCGGTGGGGCGGTGCGGAAATCCATGTCGGCCAGGCCCATGGCCAGGCGGTCTCCTCCCGCTGCTTGCCATTTGATCGAACCGGTGCCTGAGCGATCAAGCGGGTTGTCGAAATCAAACATGAGGTGGTCCCCAGGGTGGCAGTGCACGAGGTCATCATGGCAGGCGATTGTTGCGCAGGTAACCTCAGGCCCAACTCGTACCCGAGGGAGACAATGACATTCGGCCTCGTCGCCTCCGCCTTTCTCCTCGGTCTGCGCCACGGCGTCGATTGGGATCACCTGGCTGCCATCAGCGACATTGCCGCCACCCAGGATTCCCCCCGCCGCGGCGTCGTGATGAGTTCGCTGTACGTAGCCGGCCATGCCGCCGTCGTCCTGCTCATCGGGGCATTCGCAATCGTGACGGGTCGCAACCTGCCGGACTGGGCAGACACCCTCATGGGCATGGTGGTGGGCTGGACCCTCATCATCCTGGGGGCCTACGTCGGCTACACGCTGATTCGGCACCGTGGAACCGTGCCTCTCCGCAGCAGGTGGATGATCGTGTTGACCGGGGTCCGCAAGGGCTACATCTGGGTGCGCTCCCGGCTGGCTCGCGAAGCTTCCACGCCAATCGCCCATACCCACCGCCACAGTGCTCTTGCGACCTTTCACCACACCGGCGACGAGGTGCCTGCCGAAGGGCGACTTCCCCGGCACAGCCACCACCACGTGCACGACCCGGCCGACGACCCGTTCACGGACTACACGCCGGTCACGTCGATAGGCATCGGCATGCTCCACGGTGTCGGGGCGGAGACTCCGACCCAGGTTCTTGTGTTTCTGGCTGCCGCCAACGCCGGCGGCTCCGCGGCCGGCCTGGCCGTGCTCGTCGCCTTCCTGGTCGGCCTCGTTCTCGCCAACTCCGCAATCACGGTGAGTGCCGCCTACGGGCTATTCGCCGCCAACCGCCGCAGCTGGATCTACACCGGACTGGCCGGGGCCACGTCCGCAGTGAGCCTCTTCGTCGGCACCCTGCTCGTGCTCGGCCAGGATGCATTCCTGCCGGCGCTCTTCGCCGGCTAGACGCGGAAACCCAGAGGCCGGCGCACCGGCAGCCATTCCGGTTGAAAGACGGTGTCGGTCGGCAGTCGGCGGCCTAGTGCCTGAAGTGGCGCATTCCGGTGAAGATGAGGACCATGCCGTGTTCGTCGGCGGCGTCGATGACTTCCTGGTCGTTGCGGGAGCCCCCGGTCTCGACGAGAGCGACTACTCCGGCCTGGGCGAGCGCGTCCGGCCCATCCCGGAAGGGGATGAGGGCCTCGCTCGCCGCCACCGCGCCGCTCGTCCTGTCGCCGGCCTGATGAATCGCCCGCTCGGCAGCCCCAACCCGGCTCTGATCCCCCACGCCAATACCCACTGCCGCGCCACCGTTCACGATCACGATGCTGTTGGATTTGCAGTGGCTGGTGACCGCCCAGGCGAGCCGGAGCTCCTCCAGCTGGCTGTCGGTCGGCTGTGTCTTGGAGACCACGCTCCAATCGGCCGCGACCGCCACCCGCGGATCGGTTTCCTGGATGAGCGCACCGCCGTCGATGGGGCGCGCTTCGGTGACTGAGCCATGCGGGGCCGGCGCCACCAGGACGCGGAGATTCCTCTTGGCCCCCAGTACCGCAGCGGCCTCGTCGGTGATCTCCGGGCAGATGATCACCTCGAGGAACATCTCGGACATCTCCTTGGCCGTGGCCTCGTCGAGCCGGGTGTTGACGGCGACAACTCCGCCGAAGGCGGACAACGGATCGCAGTCCCGGGCGGCCACGAACGCTTCATGGAGTGTGCCTCGCTGCGCCACTCCGCATGGATTCATGTGCTTGACAACTACGCAGCCCGGGGTGGAGATTCGCTGCGCCAGGTCCCAGGCAGATTCGGTGTCTGCGTAGTTGTTGAACGAGAGCTCCTTGCCCTGCAGTTGGGCGATGTCGAAAGCCCAGCCCGTTGCCCCCGCCTGACGGTAGAGGGCCGCCTGCTGGTGGGGGTTTTCGCCGTACCGGAGGCCGCTCACGCGTTCGAGGGCAACCAACCGTGTTTCCGGTAGAGCGTCCTCGCTGGTGAGCCACCCGTGGATGAGGGCGTCGTACCTGCCGGTATGGGCGAAGGCCTGAGTCGCGAGATGGCGGCGCTCTTCGGAAGTGGTCCCGCCACTCGACAGCGCGTCGAGCACCGTCCCGTACATGTCCGGGCTGGTGACGACCGCCACTCGTTTGTGGTTCTTGGCCGCAGCCCGGATCATCGCCGGTCCGCCGATGTCGATGTTCTCCACTATCTCGTCTGCTGGCTTGCCGGCAGCCACTGTGGCCTCGAACGGGTAGAGATTGCACACGACCAGGTCGATGGCTGTGATCCCAGCGGCGTCGAGGTCTTTCTCGTGTTCTGACAGCGAGGTGTCGGCCAGGATTGCTCCGTGGATGCTTGGATGCAGCGTTTTGACACGGCCGCCGAGCATCTCGGGTGCGCCGGTCACGTCGGCCACCGCCACTACGTCAATTCCGGCGTCCTGGAGTGCCCGACTCGTGCCTCCCGAGGCAATGATCTCGACCCCGGCTTGTGCCAGGGCGGCGCCGAGCTCGACCAGGCCCGTCTTGTCCGAAACGGACAGCAACGCCCGCCTGATCGGAATCCGCTCTGTCATGGTCGGCCCTCTTTCATTGTCTGCTCGTCGCTGTCGACCCCAGTAGCCCGCGGGCGATCGTGTCGAGTACCTCCGGAAACAGCTCGTGTTCTTGTTCCTGGATTCGTGCGTGGAGGCGGTCGGCGTCGTCGCCCGGGAGAATGGCCACCGATCGTTGGGCGAGGATGGGTCCGGCATCCACATCTTCCACGACGATGTGGACCGTGACTCCGGTCTCTGTCACGCCTGCCCGCAAGGCGTCCTCCACCGCATGGGCGCCCGGAAAGGCCGGCAACAGCGAAGGATGAACGTTGATGATTCGCTCGGGAAAGCGCTCGATCGCCACCGGCGCCAGAATCCGCATGAAGCCTGCGAGCACCACCAGCCGGCATCCATAGGACTCGATCTCATCGCACAGCGCCGCCGTGAATTCTGTCCGATTGCTGTGATCAGACCAGCGCACGATGCGAGTTGGCACGTTGTGCTGCTCGGCCCACTCCAACCCGGGGGCGTCGCGGTCGGCGATTACGACTGCCACCCGGTATGCCGAGCCTGCCTCTCGCTCCAGGATCCGCCGCAGGTTGGAGCCCCGGCCTGAAATCAGTACCGCAATCGGAACCTGTTGCATGCGCCAAGGATAGGGACCCGTAGTGACGGCTCCGCTCGACCGGCCGCACACTTTTCCACCACCCGGCCGCACGCCACGAACGGCAGCTTCAAGGAAACAAGCCAAAAGCCGATGACTCTGGTGAGATATGCAGGACCATGGGGGTGGATCATGCTGTTCTCATTTGCCGCGATGGCCGTTGGAGGAGCACTCATCTTCCGCGGCATCGATGTGATCGGCTGCGAGTCGGTCTCGTTCTCGCGGCGATTCACGACCTGCTATCCACACGACCTCGGTGCCCTGCCCGGGCACGTCGCGGGCGGGGGTCTCATCGTGGTCGGCATCGTCATCTTCTTCGCCGCCATGTTGCGCGTGTCGGCGGTGAAGTAGCGACCAGCCTGTGGTGCGAAGAAAGCGCCCTCACCGGGGCGCTTTCTTGCGGCTGAACGTCGAAGGCTACTTCAGCTCGACCTGGGCGCCGGCGCCTTCGAGTGCTTCCTTTGCTTTGTCGGCCGTCTCCTGATTGACGCCTTCGAGGACGGCGACCGGGGCACTCTCGACGAGTTCCTTGGCCTCTTTGAGCCCGAGGCTGGTCAGCGCCCGGACCTCCTTGATGACCTGAATCTTCTTGTCACCGATTGAGCTCAACATGACGTCGAACTCGTCTTTCTCCTCTTCGGCCGCAGCCACGCCTCCGCCGTCGGCAGCCACCGCCACCGCCATGGGAGCAGCTGCGGTCACCTCGAACTTGTCTTCGAAGGCCTTCACGAACTCGGAGAGCTCGAGGACGGTCATGCCCTCGAAATGCTCGAGCAGGTCGTCGGTTGTCATCTTCGCCATTGTCATTTCTCCTTTTGCGAACTACTTGTCTTCAGAATCTTTGGAATCTTCACCGGCGGCGGCCTGCTCCTCAGCTTCAGCCACCGGCTCCGCAGCAGCCTCCTCAACCTCAGCCACCGGCTCCGCAGCAGCCTCCTCAACCTCAGCCACCGGCTCCGCAGCAGCCTCCTCAACCTCAGCCACCGGCTCTTCCACGGAAGGGGACTCCTGCTCCTTCTTGTCGAGCAGTTGCTGCATCACCGTCACCGGCTGTCGAAGCAAGGCCTGGATGAGGCCGGCCAGCTTGGACATCGGAGCGCTCATTGCGCCGGCCAGCTTGGCAAGCAGAACCTCACGCGGCTCGATGTCAGCCAGTCGGCGCACCTCGGCCGCATTGAGTGTGGCGCCTGCCAGCAGACCCCCCTTGATGACGAGATTGTCATTGGAGTCCGAGAAATCTTTGAGGCTCTTGGCGGTCGGCACGGGGTCGCCGGTGCTGAACGCGATGGCCGTCGGGCCTTCCAGCCAGACGAGCAAGTCGTTCAATCCAGACTCTTCGGCCGCCCTCCGAGCCAGGCTCATCTTGAAGACCTTGTACTCGGCGTCTGCCTTCGTCAATGAGCGCCGCAGCTCCTGCTGCTGGCCGACCGTGAGGCCTCGGTACTCGGTTATGAAGACGGCTTCCGCTGACTCCAGCTTCTCCTTGATTTCCTCGACAACGGCGACCTTCTCGGGTCGTGCCATGTCTGCTCCTGTTCGTAATAGCAAAGGCTCCGACCAGACGGGTAGGAGCCTCAGGGTTCCGACCTGCGCAGGTAGCTTCGGCCATGGGTGGCACCGGCGGTCTCCGGTCTGGAGTATTCGATTGTGGTGTGCAAGGTTAATCAGCCGGGAGGGATACCGCCAACGTAGGGCTCACCGAAACCGGCACGGCTCATCTCGTCCGGCGTCGGGAGCGGTGTCAATATGTCGATGCTGCGCAGCGGCGGCGCCTTCCCACGGACCAAACCGACTGTGGCGACGAGGCCGGCAAGCCCCCCGAGAAACCCGAGGCTCGCCACCCGCTGCTTGGACTCCAAGTAGCAGCGTCGTCGGAGGAACGAGCCCTCGATCCCCGGGGCGTAGCTTTCCCGCAAGAAGACGCCGATGGTCGATCCGCACAGGTGGTCCCGGGGTGTGGATCCAAACGATCCCCCGGTCGTGATGGTGAAGTTCCACGATCCAATCCACACACCGAGACCGACGAGCAACGCGGCCGTAACGAGCAATCCACGCCGGTACATGTTCAGCAGAATACCGGCAGCGGCAGATACCACGGCATTGCTCTGGAGCTTCCCGGGACCCTGCGGGACGACCAGCAACCCTAAGGGTTGCCTCGCCCCCTCCCCGGCGACCGCCGGCGGGAAGAAAGCCCTTGAGCAATGGCCGGCAACCCGTTTCGGGACGGCGGCCCGAACGGGTTCAGTGAGCCAGCTTGGCGAGCTCGTCTATGTGGGCGAGGTCGACGCGCACGCCGGGGCCCATCGTCGATGACACCGATAGGTTGCGAATGAACCGCCCCTTGGCGGCCGGGGGCCGAGCGCGCGTGATCTCGTCCGTAAAGGCCGCCAGGTTTGCCACCAGCTGATCGACTTCGAAGGAGGCCTTGCCGATGAGGCCGTGCACGTTGCCGGCCTTGTCATTGCGGTATTCGATCTTGCCGGCCTTGAATTCCTCAACCGTCTTGGCGATGTCGAACGTCACCGTTCCGGCTTTGGGATTCGGCATCAGGCCACGGGGGCCGAGGATCTTGCCGACCTTGCCCACCTCGGACATGAGATCGGGAGTCGCGATCGTCAGATCGAAATCGAGTTCGCGACCGCTCTGGATCGCCTCGGCCAGTTCCTTGCCTCCGACCACATCGGCCCCGGCGTCCTCGGCTTCCTTGGCCTTGTCGCCGGTGGCGAACACCGCAACCCGGATGGAGCGGCCGGTGCCGTGCGGCAACGAGACGGTGCCCCGAACGTTCTGGTCGGCATGGCGCGGATCGATGCCGAGCCGATAGTTCGCCTCAACGGTCTCGTCGAACTTGGCTACTGCTCCCGCCTTGACCAGTTCAAGCGCGTGCAACGGCTCGTAACTGGCGGTGGGATCGATGGACGCGGAAGCGGTAATGAATCTCTTGCCGTGCTTTGGCATTTCTTCTCCTCGTGGTGCAAGCGGCCTGCGTGGCCTCCCACATTGGTTTTCCGGGCTATCCCTCGACGGTGAAGCCCATCGAGCGGGCGGTTCCTTCAACGATCTTCATGGCCGCCTCGATGTCATTGGCGTTGAGGTCGGGCATCTTGATCTCGGCGATCTCTTTCACCTGCGCCTTGGTGACGGAGGCCACCTTCTCTTTGTGTGGTTCGGGTGATCCCTTGGCCACTCGGGCCGCCTGGCGCAGCAGAACGGCGGCGGGAGGCGTCTTGGTGATGAACGTGAAGCTCCGGTCCTCGTACACGTTGATCTCGACCGGCACAATGGTGCCGATCTGATCGGCGGTCTGGGCGTTGTATGCCTGGACGAAGTCCATGATGTTGACACCGTGCTGGCCAAGCGCCGGGCCAACCGGAGGCGCCGGGCTCGCCTGACCGGCGGGCACTTGCAGTTTGATGACGGCCATCAGTTTCTTACGTCCCATGGGCTAGAGCTTCACAATCTGTTCGAAGTTGAGTTCGACCGGGGTTTCCCGGCCGAAGATGTTGACGAGCACCCGGACTTTCGACTGGTCGAGGTTGATCTCCTCAATGACACCGTTGAAGTCGGCAAACGGGCCATCGACCACCCGCACCGTCTCGCCGACGCCCCAGGCGGGCTGGAAACGAGGAGCGGCCTTGCCGACTGTCTCCTCCTTCTTGACACCGAGGATGCGTTCGACTTCACGCCGCGACAACGGCACCGGCTTGGTACCCGACCCGACAAAGCCGGTCACGCCCGGCGTATTGCGGACGGCGAACCAGGAGTCGTCCGTGAGGTACAAGCGAACGAGGATGTATCCCGGGAAGACCTTCTTGGGAACGGTGACCTTGCGGCCGCCTTTGATCTCCACTACATCCTCCATGGGAATGACGACGTCGAAGATCTCGCCTTCCATGTGCATGGAGTGGATGCGCGTCTCGAGGTTGGCCTTGACCTTGTTCTCGTAACCCGAATATGAATGGATCACAAACCAATCACCGGGAAGGTCATACGGGCTGGCCGGGCCGGTGTCGATTGGGCCTTCCTCCTCCTCCTCATCGCCCGCCTGATCCTCGGCAGCCTCGCCCGCCGTCGCCGCCGGTTCTTCGTCAACAACCTCGGGCTCGGGCTCGGGCTCGGGCTCGGGCTCGGGCTCGGGCTCGGTGGCCTTGGCATCTTCAGCCGAGAGCACTTCGTCGAGCTTCTCGGCTGATGTCAAACCCACCGAGGCGAACGCGGCGGCAAAGGCACCGGCAGCACCGCGGTCGTCGTCGGACGTCACGTCACCGGTGGTTTCGGGATCGACGCCGGCGGATGAGGCTGCGCCCGATTCCGAGCTGGGGACATCCTCATCAACCGGCATGTCGGCCTGCGGGTCGGTTTCCATGCTCGTCATCCGAGGAGGAAGTCGACGAACGCGTTCTTGAACACGAAGTCGAGGCCGGCGGTGTAGCCGGTGAGAGCGACCGTGGCAATCAGTGAGACTGCCGTGTAGGTGGTGAGGGTGTGGCGATCAGGCCAGGCAACCTTGGCCAGTTCCTGGCGGACCTCATGCAGGTAGGTGCGGATGCTGCGGCGTTCCTGACCGTCACCAACCGCTTTGCCGGCGGCGCGCTGCGCCGCCGCCTGCCGAGCCGGCTTGCCTTGCTTCTTGTCGAGCCGCTCTTGGCGGGCTTGTTGCCGACGAAGTTCTCTGTTCATCAGATCCTCTATATACAGGCCCCCGTAGTCGGGAGCCTCAACTCACTGCGCCTCACAGGCCAGCAGGGGCGGTGGGACTCGAACCCACAACCTCCGGTTTTGGAGACCGGCGCTCTGCCAATTCGAGCTACACCCCTTTGTGGTGAGCCGAATCCTAGGGCGACAGCCTGCGAGACGGCCCGAGTATAAGCGCACGGTTCTCTAAGGGGGCATCGTCCGTGTGCGCGAGCCGAGCAGCTTAGGCGCTCAGACTCCTACGCCAGAGCGCTACTGCCCCGGCTACCGCCGCCAGCCCGGCGGCGGCAACAGCCGCCTCCCTCGCCGGGGGCTTCTTCGGCACTACCGTCCCCTCGCCCAAAGCGGATCGCACCATGCCGGGAAATCCGGCGTGTGCCCGCACCGTCTGTGGCCTGAGTTCCCCCAATTGCCGCACCAGCGATCGATACCGAACCGCCTCAACCTGGCATCGGAGACAATTGGCAACGTGATCATCCTTGCGATCCGGATCGCCGACGAGACGCCGGGCCGTGATGGCGCAGGCGAGGCTCACTCCATTTCTCGCCACAGCTTCTCCTTCAGCTTCTGGCGAGCCCTATGCAGACGGACCTTGGCGGCGGTGACGCTGATGTCCAACGCCTTGGCCACCTCGGCATGCGACCACCCGTAGATGTCCTTGAGGACCACTACCGCTCGCTGCGGGTCGGGCAGTTCCGCTACCGCCATGCGAAGGCGCCCCCCGAGCTCGGCGGTCTCCACCGAGGCCTCCGGAGAAGGTGCGTTGTCGTCGTTCAGGAGCGTCGCTTCTTCGAGCGTTGTCGCCGAGTGACGCTGAGCCCGACGGCCCAGCGTCCAGCTGGTATTGACGGTTATCCGGTGCAGCCAGGTTGAGAGGGCGGCATCACCGCGGAACCGGGGGAGCGCCCGCCAGGCGCGTATGAATGTCTCCTGAGCCGCGTCGGCCGCCAGCTCGTAGTTGCCGAGCAATCGGAACGCCAGCGTGAACACCTCGTGCTGGTGATTACGCACGAGCTCGGTGAAAGCACCATCATCGCCGTTGCGGGCGCGGTCGAGGAGCTCGTGTGCTTCCTCGAAGTTGCGGTCGGCCATCGGATCACCCCCCGAGGGTGGCGTCGGCGGTCACCAGGTCGGTTCCCTGGGACCGGATGATGCAGGTTAGAGCATTGTCGGCCTTGACCTCGGCCGAAACCTCAGCCTGGATACCCGGCCGAAGCGGATGCCGAAATCGTAATCGCAGATCCTGCAGCGGTCGTGGCCCCGGAACCACCCGCCCGGCTCCCTGTACTACCCACGCTGCCATGAGGAGGCCGTGGGAGATGATGCCCGGCAATCCGGCCGCCACCGCCGCCTCGTGGTCCCAATGGATGGGGTTCCAGTCCCGGGTGGCGCCGGCGTATCGAACAAGATCGGCCCGGCTTGCCGATTTGAGAAGCGGCGGGAGGGACTCACCGACCGGGGGCAGGGCTATCCCGGAGGGGATCTCGTTTTCCGCCCGCCTATCCCACGCCGGTTCCGACTCCACCGAGACCTTCTCCCGGGGCAGCGAGCCTTCGGTCATGAGGAATGTCGACGAGGCCTCGATGAACAACCGGCCATCGTCTCCCTCCGTTCTCGTGGTAAAGGTGACAAAGAACATCTCGCCTCGATGAACCG
>Ga0224512_10003481_pt1 | contig 13814 bp, 14 predicted proteins | sample SF_May12_sed_USG_4_FD_169103 | JGI IMG/M metagenome (GOLD analysis project Ga0224512, IMG submission 169103) | Sediment microbial communities from San Francisco Bay, California, United States - SF_May12_sed_USGS_13 | ecosystem: Environmental > Aquatic > Marine > Sediment | place: USA...
TCGCTGGGCGTGCCGTTCTCGGTCCTGGATCACCTGCGCCACCTATTGATGCCGACGCTGGTGCTCTCGCTGCTCTTCGTGGCGAGCTGGAGCCGGTACATGCGCGCCAGTCTCTCCGAGGTGCTGCAGATGAACTACATCGACGTCGCGCGCGCCAAGGGAGCTTCGCGGGGGAGCGTGGTTTTCAAGCACGCCGTGCGCAACGCGGCGATACCCGTCTTGACGGTCATCGCTCTCAACATGCCGGCCCTCTTCACGGGCTCGATCATCACGGAGACGATCTTCGCGTGGCCGGGGATGGGGCGGCTGTTCTACGACGGACTCTTGCGGCAGGACTACACGCGGCTCATGGGCATCATCTTCATCGCCTCGTCGCTCATTGCGGTTCTCAACCTGGTGGCGGACACGATCCATGGGATACTCGACCCCCGTACTCGACTCGCGCGATAAGAAGCGCGGCGCCGTCGTCGAGGTGCAGACGGTGCACCCGATGCGCGAGCCGTTCCGCGCCAACGCGCGGCGGCGCGAGCGGCGCGACCGCGCCGGGTTCACGCGCTACCTCAAGCAGAATCCGCTGGCCTACACGGCCATGGTGGTGCTGGGGCTGATCGTGGTGGCGGCGATCTTCGCGCCGTTGTTGAGTCCGTTCGACAAGGACAAGATCGATCTGACGCGGCAGTACCTGGCGCCCTCGCTGGACCACCCGTTCGGCACCGACGATCTGGGCCGGGACGTCTTCGTGCGCGTGATGCACGGGGGACGCGTGTCGCTGGCGGTGGGGCTGATGGCCATGGTCGTGGCGCTGATCGTCGGGGTCATGGCCGGCGGCGTGGCCGGCTACTACGGCGGCTGGGTCGACATGCTCATCATGCGCTTCGTGGACCTGATGCTGGCGGTGCCGGTGTTCTTCGTGATCCTCTTCGTCTCCAGCCTCATCACGTCGCAGCTGACCATTCCGGCGCTGTGCGTGATGATCGGGATAACGCAGTGGATGGAGGTCGCCCGATTGGTGCGCGCCGTGGTGCTTTCCACGAAGGAGTACGAGTTTGTGGACGCCGCCCGCACCCTGGGACTGTCCGACCGGCGCATACTGGTGCGCCACCTGCTCCCGCACACGCTGGCCCCGGTGCTGGTGGCGGTCACGCTGGGACTGGCGCAAGCGATCATCATCGAGAGCGCGCTTTCCTTCCTGGGCTTCGGCGTGCAGCCGCCCACGCCGAGCTGGGGTGCGATGCTGCAGAACGCGCAGGGCTTCCTCGCCAGCTGCCCGTGGATTGCGATCTTCCCCGGGCTCATGATCTTTCTCACCGTCGTCTGCTGCAACGTCCTCGCGGATTTCCTGGGCGACGCGTTCAGCCCCAACGGCCCGCGACACTCCTAGACGCACCGCGCCGCGCCCGCGGCGATTGGGGTTGATTCCTGGCCTCGCCGTGCTATATTCCACAGTGCCCGGCTTTGGGCATATCTCCTTGTATCCGTTCCACTTGTAGCTCACTTCGGGCGCGCGGTCATGAAACGAAAAGCACACGGCATCGGCTTGCTCTCGGGTGGGCTGGACTCGGCGCTGGCGGCCAAGGTCGTCCAGGCGGCCGGGGCCGACGTCACCTGCCTGCACTTCTTCACCGGCTTCTGTGTCGCGGGGCACAACAGCCGGGTCGGCCGCAAGGATCGGCCCGTCGGCAACCACGCGTTGCAGGTGGCCGCGGAGGCGGGGATCCCGGTGGAGCTGGTGGACATCTCGGACGACTACCTGCCCATGGTCATGCGTCCCAAGCACGGCTACGGTCGCAACATGAACCCGTGCATCGACTGCCGGCTCTTCATGATCGACCGCGCGCATCGCTACATGCAGGACGTGGGCGCGGACTTCGTGTTCACGGGCGAGGTGATCGGGCAGCGCCCCATGTCGCAGATGCGGCAGACGATGCAGATGATCGAGCGCGAGTCGGGCCTGGAGGGCCGCCTCCTGCGCCCGCTCTCGGCCAAGCTGCTCGAACCGACGCTCCCCGAGCGCGAGGGCTGGATCGACCGCGAGAAGCTGTGCGGATTTCACGGGCGCTCCCGCCGGCCGCAGCTAGAGCTGGCCGCCGGGTTCGGCCTCACCGAGTACATGCAGCCGGCTGGAGGCTGCTGCTTCCTCACCGACGAGGCTTACTCGCGCAAGCTGCGCGACCTCGTCGACAACATGGGCGAGGAGCGGTTGTCCATGGACGACGTGTACGTGCTGGGCGTGGGGCGGCACTTCCGTCTCTCGCCGCAGCTGAGGATCGTGGTTGGCCGCGACGAAGTCGAGAATGCGTTCCTCGAGTACTACGGCAAGACGCACTGGAGCGCGCGGGCAGCCGACTGCACGGGTCCGACCGTGATCGTGATGGGCGAGATGGACGAGCCGCGTGCGGCGACCGTTGCCGCCGTGGTGGCGCGCTACTGCAAGGCGCGCGACCAGGCCTCCGTACGCGTGGAGTTCCAGCGCAACGGCGAATCGCGGACGATCGACGCGGCGCCGCTCGCCGACGCGGCCCTGGACGAGATGCGAATCTAACCACGCGTTGATGTGGTGAGACGGTCTGCAAGGTGAGCGCGCTCAGCTGGACGATCCTCTTCTCGGTCATTGCCGCCGGCGCCACCGTGGCGGGGGGGCTGGCGGTGACGCTGCCGCGAGGAATGGGGCGCCATCGCCTCAGCCACGGCATTGCCTTCGGCGCCGGCTACATGCTCGCGGCCGCGTTCGTGAGCATGGTGCCGGAGAGCTTCGCACGCGTGCCCCAGGCGTCTGTCTGGATCCTCGCCGGGTACGTACTCGCGCATCTCTTCGAGCACACCTTCACTCCGCACTTCCACTTCGGCGAAGAGACGCACGCCGAGCACCACACCGAGCCGGCGGTGGGGCTCACGGCGCTGGTGGGCCTCGCCCTGCACGCGTTCTTCGACGGCGTCGCCATCTCGGCGGGCTTTCAGTTGACGGCGGCGCTCGGGATCTTCATCGCGCTGGCCGTCATCCTGCACAAGATCCCCGAGGGCGTGACCATCGCGTCGGTGATGATGGCGTCGGGGGCCTCGCAGCGGCGCGCGATCGATTCCACGCTGCTGCTCGCGGCGGCGACCCTGGCCGGGGCGCTCCTCATGAGCCGCCTCGAGCACGTGGCCGGTCCGGCGCTCGCGCTCTCGTGCGGAATCGCCGTCTACGTGGCGGCCACGGATCTCATCCCCGAGTTCAACCAGCAGCGGGAGAAGCGGTTTTCGGTGAGCGCGCTCCTGGGCTTGGTGCTCTATTTCGGTCTGCACCGCCTGCTGCACGTGCTGGGCGTCCATTGAAAAGGAGGAAGCGGAACATGGATGGTGACTACCTCGTGGTGCTGATCACCGCGGCGGACGCCGCGCAGGGCGAGCTCATCGCGACGGCGCTGGTGGAGGAATCGCTCGCCGCGTGCGTCAACGTGGTCCCCGCCGTGCGCAGCATCTACCGGTGGAAGGGAGAGGTGGTGCGCGACGACGAGGCGCTCCTCTTGGCCAAGACCACGCGCGCGCGCTTCGACGCGCTGCAGGCGCGCGTGCACGCGCTGCATACCTACGACGTGCCGGAGGTCGTCGCGCTGGAAAGCGCGGCGATGTCGGAGGGATACGCGCGCTTCCTCGCCGAAACGCTGGGCTGACCGCCCGCTCCGCCGCAACAAAACGCGAAGGCCCCCGCTCCAAAAGAGCGGGGGCCTTCGCAACGATGGGGTCTCTCTCTTGCTCGACTACACGATCGCGGCCACGGCCGAAGCCGCCGCGCGCAGCGCTGTGCGCACGATCGCGTGCGCCACCGTAGCCGCCGCGCCGCCCACGGCCCCTGCGACCGTCCGTGCCGCGCGCACCATCTCGCGGGCGCGCGCGATCGCGCGTTCGTGCCCGTCCAGCGCGCATGCGTTCGAGTCGGCGCGCAGGGCGACGACGGTCGCGCCCGCCGCCGTGTCCGTACCCGACACGGTCACGACGACGCAGCTCGCCTCGGTCCCGGACGCTTGCGCGGCGAGGGGCGATATCACGAGAGTGCTCAGCACCAAGAGGATCATCAAAACGGCCGGTTCGGGACGCTTCATGGGCGGGCCTCCTATGGGGTTAGATACGCCCGCGCCGCCGGATGGTTCCGCGTGGAGCGGTTCTTGCAGCCCCTTCCGCAGTTTCGCCCAACCGGAGGTGCACCATGCGCACGACCATCGTTATATCTGTAATCTTGGCAATGACTTGGCCGGTAACCGCCGGTGCCCTCACCGGTATCTCCATCGGCGGCCACGTCGGCGTTTCGAGTGTCTCGGGGGACGTTCTGCCCGGCTCCGGCGACCTGGGGTCGGCCACGACCTACGGCGTCGTTCTCGGCATCGGGACAGTCCCCATGCTCGACCTGCAGATCCGCGGCGGCTATTTCGCCAAGGACTTCGAGTACACCTACACGGCCGGCGCCGTGACCGCCACCACCGGCTTCCGCTACGAGGACGCCAGCGTCACCGCGCTCTTGCGCAAGAACGTCTTCACATTCCCGGCCTCGCCGCTCTCCCTCTATCTCGGCGCCGGCGCGGGCATGCACTGGATGAACACCGAGATCGCCCAGGCCATCGCGCAGGGTGCGGGCACCTCGACCGAGGAACTGGTCGGCAGCACGGCCAAGCCGAGCGCCATGGGCATCGTCGGGATCGACCTGTCCGCGCCGGTCTTCCCGCTGGCGGTCTTCGGCGAGTGGAGCTACGAGGCGATCTTCGCCAGCGAGCGTCTGAACGCGAGCCGCTTCGGCGCGGGCTTGATGCTGCGCTTCTAGCGCGCACAACGAGCTACCCAGCCACGTCCGAATTCAGTCTCCTCGTTGATGCCTGACGGGAAGGCGCGACAAGGGATAGATGATCCGCCCCAGGAGACTGCGCGGAAACCGCTGGTCACCTGGAAAGCCGAGTTGTTGCGGCTGCTGCTCCGGCGATTGCTCGCGTGAAGGCCAGTAGGCGGTACCGAAGATCCAGTCCCACACGCTCAGACAAATGGCGAAGTTGACGCCATAGCGCCGGTCGTCCGGCCAATCGTGATCGTGATGCCACACGTGCATGCGGGGCGAGTTGATCACGTAGCGTAGCGGTCCCCAGGAGATATTCAAGTTGCTGTGATTCAGATGCCCAATCAATGTACCCACCACCGCGATCACGAGAACGACGCGGCCGTCGATCCCCAGGACGATGAGCGGGAAGTACGTCAGGCTCTTATAGACGACGACTTCCATCCAGTGGAAACGGAAGTTGCCGATCCAGTCGAGTTCCCTAATCGAGTGATGAAGCTTGTGGAACTCCCACAGCCACGAAACTCGATGCAGCAGAATGTGTACGGTCCATTCGAGAAGGTCTTTGAGCAGAAAGAACACCGTGACCTGCACGAGGAGCGGCTGGTCGGCGATGAGGTTCAGCGCTTTCGCGCGGTCGATCACCGGAAGGGCCCATGCGAAGAGGAACGCCGCGGCGGACGCCACGAGAACGCCCACGTAATGGCCGTTGAAGAAGAGCCAAAACAGATCCTGTGCGAACTGCCGGCGGAGCATCCTCTGTCGTTTCCGCCACGGCCAAATACGTTCGAGGATCAAGCATAGGGCAGAGGCGACGAGCAGCCAGAAGAAGTAACCGCGCGTGTCCCACAAGATCTGAATCATTTCATCCAATTCCGCCGGACGAGGGGTCGTCGGATCTTCTTCTCGAGCCGTCAGGATTCTACGTGGCTTGCGGCGGCGACGTCAACGGACCGGAGGCGGGCGCCGGAACGGCTCTGCTTCCGCCCGCCGCGGTGTTCACAAGCTCTGCTTGCCCACCCGGCCGGCGGCGGCTAGGATGGTTCGGCGGCGCGAGGGGCGCGCCGGGAACACCACCGGAGATTCAACATGGCCAACCTTCCTCTCGGCGTCGCCCTGAGCGGCGGCACCGCCAAGTCCGTCGCGCATGTGGGCGTGCTCAAAGCCCTCGCGTTGGCGGGCATCCCCATCTCGTACATCACGGGGACGAGCGGCGGCAGCATGGTGGCGGCGATGTACGCCTCGGGCATGCCGGTCTCTTCGCTGGAGTCGGTGGCGACGACGATGAGCTGGCGCAAGCTGGTGACGATCCGGCTCACGCGGCTGGGTTTCATCTCGAGCCAGCGTATCGAGGAATTCGTCGAAGACCTGATCGGGCCCCTCACCTTTGCGGACCTGAAGGTTCCGTGCGCCATCCCCGCCACCAACCTGGTCACGGGGGAGCGCCGCCTCTTCAGGGAAGGGTCGGTGGCGCGCGCGGTGCGCGCGAGCTGCAGCATCCCGCAGATCTACCTGCCGGTCGAGATCGACGGCGAATACTACGTCGACGGCGGACTGAGCGAGTACCTGCCCATAGACGCGCTGCGCGAGCTGGGCTGCGCATTCACGGTGGGGTCGAACCTAGCGCCGGTGGATTTGAGGTATCGCCGGCCGCACCACATCCTCCACCTGGTCGTGCAGGTCACCGGCCTCATGGCGCGCATGAACAGCGTGGCCTCGGTGGGCAGGGCCGACGTGGTCGTACACACGAACCTGGACGAGTTCAGCTCCTTCGATTTCGACCACTCCGAGCGGATGATCGAGCTCGCCTACGACACGACGATGCGCGGGCTCGACGACCTGCGGGCGTCGTGGAATCGCAAGAGCGGTTTCTGGGGGCGACTGGCCGGGCGGATCAGGGGCGGAGTGCCGTGAGCGCGCCGCGGATGGTGGCGCTCTTGTCCGACTTCGGCGCCGACAGCTTCTACGTCGGCGTGATGAAATCGGCGGTGCTCGCCGCCGCGCCGCGCGCCCACCCGGTCGATCTGACCCACGGCATTGCCTCGCACGCGGTCGCACAGGGGAGCTACGTGCTCGCGCTCGCCTTCCGCTACTTTCCCAAGGGCACCGTGTTCCTCGCCGTCGTCGATCCCGGCGTGGGCTCGGCGCGCGGCGCGATCGTCGCCGAGCGCGCGGGGCGCTTCGTGGTGGCGCCGGACAACGGCCTCGCCACCGAGGCGGCGCCGCCGGCCGCATCGCGCTACTACGCGCTGGACGAGAAGCGGCTGGCGCGCCTTCGCGCGCAGCCCGCGGAGGGCAGCACCTTCCAGGGCCGCGACGTCTTCGCCCCGGCGGCCGGCGCCCTCGCCGCCGGGGAGTCCGTCGAATCGGTAGCCGCGCCCATCGCCGAGTTGGCGGGTCTCGTCGGGCTGCCCGCCCTCGCACTCGGCCCGGACCGCGTGCGCGGCGCGGGGCGCTACGTGGACGCTTTCGGCAACGTACTCACCAACATTCCCGCGGCGGAGGCCGCCGGTGCGCTCGGCGCACCGATCGCGCGCGTGCGCGTGCGCGCCGCGGGTCGCGAGCTGGGCACGGTGGGTGCGTTCTACGCCGAGCGGCCCGGCGGGACCCTCATGGCGATCGCCAATAGTTGGGGTATGATCGAGATAGCGGCGAACGAGGGGCGCGCGATCGATCAGCTCGGCGGCGGCGCGCCCGAGGCCGTCCCCGTCGAGCTCGAGGTGACGCCGTGAGGCTCGTGCGAAAGAGTGATTACCTCTGGGAGATCCCCCGCGAGGGGGGCATGCGCGTGCCCGGGCGCGTGCTGGCCAGCGATCGCCTGATGGCGGCCATCCGCGACGACGTCGCCCTGCAGCAAGTGGCCAACGTCGCCCACCTGCCGGGCATCGTGGGCTACTCGTGGGCCATGCCCGACTGCCACCTGGGCTACGGTTTCCCCATCGGCGGCGTGGCGGCGACGGCCTTCGACGAGGGCGGCGTGATCTCGCCCGGCGGGGTGGGCTACGACATCAACTGCGGCGTGCGTCTCTTGGCGTGCGGCGGTATCGAGCGCGCGGAGGTCGAGTCCCAGATAGAGGCGGTGGTCGCCCGCCTCTTCCAGCGCATTCCCTGCGGGCCGGTGCCGCACGAGTCGGGCATGGGCGACCTGAGCGCGGCCGAGATGCGACGCGTGCTCGGCGAGGGCGCGCGCTTTGCCGTCGCGCGCGGCTTCGGGCAGGCCGACGACCTGGCGCATTCGGAGGAGCGGGGCACGATGCCCGGCGCCGACCCCGCCGAGGTGAGCGCGCGCGCGGTCGAGCGAGGGCGCCACCAGCTGGGCTCGCTGGGCTCGGGGAACCACTTCGTCGAGATCGGGTACGTGAACCGCGTCTTCGCGCCCGACATCGCCGGCGCGCTGGGTCTGCCGGAGAACGCGATCACCGTGCTCATTCATACGGGCTCGCGCGGCCTGGGCCACCAGGTCTGTACCGATTTCCTGCGCGAGATGGCCTCGACGCGCTTCGACTTCTCGCTCCCCGACCGCCAGCTCGCCGCCGCACCCCTCGCCTCCCCCTTGGGCAAACGCTACCTCGCGGCCATGGCGGCGGCGGCCAACTTCGCCTGGGCCAACCGGCAGACCCTGATGGGGCTCGCGCAGCGCGCCCTCGCCGAGGCCCTGGGCCGGGACGAGGCCCAGCTCGGCTTCCGCCTCGTCTACGACGTCTCCCACAACATCGCCAAGGTGGAGTCCCACGCGGTGGGCGGCCGCTCGCGCAAGGTGTGCGTGCACCGCAAGGGTGCCACGCGCGCGCTGCCCCCCGGGGACGACCGCCTGCCGCCGGCGTACCTTCGCCTCGGCCAGCCCGTGCTGGTGCCGGGGGACATGGGGACCGCTTCGTACCTCTGCGCGGGGGTGGCCACCACGGACGAGCACCCGTTTTACAGCTCCTGCCACGGGGCCGGGCGCGCCCTGAGCCGGAAGGCCGCGATCCGGCGCAGCCGGGGGCGATCGATCACCGACGAACTCAAGCGTCAGGGGGTCACGGTGCGCGCGCGCGACCGGCGCACGCTCGCCGAGGAGATGCCGGAGGCCTACAAGGACGTGGCCGAGGTCGTCGACGTTCTGCACAATGCCGGCCTGCTGCGCAAGGTGGTCGAAATCAAGCCCATAGGCGTGATCAAGGGGTGAGTCCGGGCCGCTCGTACCGATAGCGGACGCCCGGGGATTTTGCCCTTGGGTATGGCCGGGCGTTGCGCTATCATGTCCGCCGATTGGCACCCCCACGCTCCCGGGTCGCCCGGGTGCGCCCCCGGACCCACAAGGAGACAGGATCGCTCGGATGGGACGCCGTGCCCGGCGGCGAGACGCTTCGACGATACCGACGAGGTGGCTTTGACAATGAGACGCAAACTGGCACTTGCACTGTTCTTGGTCCTGGCGCTCGGCGCGGCGGGCGTCGCACGCGCGCAGGACGACACCTACTTCAGACGCCCGCATACGATCGTGGTCTACGCCGACCTGGGCATCGCCATGACGGCCGCGCCGGGGTCGTTCCGCGACGCGTGGAACACCACGCTTCCTTTCACCTTGGGGCTGGGATACGCCCCGTTCGCCTGGCTCGAGGTCTCGGGGTCGTTCTCCTACTTCAGTTTCGGCAACAACGCCCTGGAATCGAAGCGCCAGATCGGCTACCAGGGGGTGCAGAGCGTGAGGGGAGGGGGCATCACCACGCTCCAGTTCCTGGGGCGCACGCGCTTCATCGGCATTCCCAACCAGCGTTTCAACCCCTTCCTCGAAGCCGGGCTGGGCTATTTCACCACCAGCGCCGAGGAGCTGGAGATCGAGAACGTCCTGGTCCGTTCGATGGACTCGGTGTCCGGGCCCTCGGTGAGCCTTGGGGCGGGCGCGCAGTACGCGCTGAACGACAACTGGTCGGCGTACACGCGCTTCGCGTGGACGATCAACCGCAACGCCGATTTCGCGCCCAGCAATCTGGTGCGGCCCGTGGGCGCGCCGGAGGTGGAAGGGGAAGGGAACCAGCAGTACTCGGCGATCGTCGTCGGTATCATGATCCGCTTGTGAGCCGGCGGCTCGCAGAGGAGGACACATGCGCAGTCGCTATGCGGCCCTCGCCGCCACGCTCGCCACGCTCGTGCTGACCGGTGCGGCGCACGCGGGCAAACCGCACGATCGAACGGGTTTCTTCATCGGATTCGGGTTCGGCGGCGGGAGCGCGAGCTGGGACTGGAAGGACCCGGACTGGGGCAGCCCCGACGAGTGGTCCGGGATCGGCAACTTCCGCATCGGCGGCGCGGTGAAGCCCAACCTGGTGCTCCACCTGGAGTCTTCGGCCTGGGTCAAGCAGTGGGACGTGGTGGATGGCTCCTCCGGCGGCAAGATCGGCGAGGCGGACCTGACGCTGAGCGCCGTCACCTTCGCCGCCACGTTCTTCCCCGGCAACATGGGCTTCTACTTGCGCGGCGGCCTCGGTTTCGCGACGGCCAACGCGACCTTCTCGCTGGGCAGCGCGGGCGGGCTGAGCGTCAAAGCCGAGTCGACCGACACCGGCCTGGGGCTCGTCGCCGCGACGGGCTACGAGTGGCGGCTCACAGACAAGTTCGCCATGGGGCCGCAGGTGGAGCTCGTCTTCCTGGGCATCGACGGCGATCTCATCGACAACGCGCTCTTCGTCGACGGGAGCCTGCAGTTCAACTGGTACTGGTGATCCGGAGCTCGTGGAGGAGTCGCGCGCCATGACCTCAATCCCGCATGTCCCCGGCGTCATCACCATCGAGCGCCACATCCTGATGGCGCAGGCCGGGTTCCCCGACGCGTCGGGGGCGCTCACCAGCCTGCTCTACGACATGGCGCTGGCTGGCAAGCTCATTGCCAGTCGCACCACGCGGGCGGGGCTGGCCGATATCCTCGGCGCGGCCGGGCACGAGAACGTACAGGGCGAAGAGGTACAGAAGCTCGACGTCTACGCGCAGCGCACGATCTTCCAGCTCAACGACCACACGGGGCGGCTGGCCGTGATGGCGTCCGAGGAGGAGAAGGACGTCATCTCCATTCCCGAGCACTACGAGTGCGGCGACTACGTGCTCGTCTTCGACCCCCTCGACGGATCATCCAACATCGACTACAACGTCAGCGTCGGCACCATCTTCGCCATCTTCAAGCGGAAGACGAAGGCGGGTCGGGGAACGCTGGAGGATGTACTACAGCCGGGCAAGGAGATCGTCGCCGCGGGTTACATCGTGTACGGATCGAGCACGATGCTCGTGTACAGCACCGGAATCGGCGTGGCCGGCTTCACGCTGGATCCCAACATCGGCGAATTCCTGCTCTCGCACCCCGACATCCGCCTGCCGGATAAGCCCAGGTACTACAGCGTCAATCAGGGCTACGACAAGTACTGGACCGAGGGCGTGCGCCGCTACACGCGCTGGCTGCAGGGGGAGGAAGGCGCCAAGCACTCGCTCTCGCTGCGCTACATCGGCTCGATGGTGTCCGACGTGCACCGCACCCTTCTCGGCGGTGGCGTCTTCTACTACCCGGCGGACACCCGGGACCCCGACAAACCCCGCGGCAAGCTGCGCCTGCTCTACGAGGCCGTGCCCATGTCCTACCTGATCGAGCAGGCGGGCGGCTACGCGTCCGACGGACGCGGGCCCATCCGCGAGATCATGCCCGAGGGCCTGCACCAGCGCACGCCGATCTACGTGGGTAACCGCGAGCTGGTCGAGAAGGCCGAGGAGCTCATCGCGCGCTACGACAACTGACCGTCGCCGGCGACGTACTGTTCCACGAAGTGCAAGGGGTCGAGGGGCGCACCCGTCGCGCGCTCCACGAGCTCGTCCCACCGGTAGCGCCTCCCGTGCGCGAAGACGCTCTCGCGCAGGTATTCGCCCACCGACTTTCGTCCCACGTAGCTCTTGCGCGCTCCGCCTCGGCCCATGCGCGCCTGGATGGTGTGGTCGAGTTGGGAGGCAAGCAGCTCGCCCAGCTGGTAGTTGTGGTAGTAGACCGGCGCGGACACGATGTGGATCTTCGCCGCCCAGTCCGGCGCGCGCCGGTCCTCCGGGGGCGTCACCATCTGGTAGCGCGCCACCAGCTCCCACCACAGCGCGTCGAGGTCGCTTTCGGGTACGCGGTAGAGCGCGCGCTCGAAGCGGGTCATCACCTGGCACCAGCGCGAGAACACGAGCTGATGGCGCCGCTGGTGGAGGCGCGCGGCGCGCTCCACGCCGCCGTCGGCGGCGCGGCCGTGTCCGGTCATGGCGTGGATCCACGCGGTGTCCTTGGACAGGCGCCCGAAGAGCATCGCGATCGCCTCGGTGACGAACACGTGCGCGGGCTCGCGCAGCACGAAGGGGAGCGAGGCGTCGAGGTGACGGTCGTAAACGGCGTGGCCCAGCTCGTGCAGCATGGTGCCGGCCCAGTGTTCGTCGTTGCGCACGTTGGCCAGCACGCGCACGTCGCCGCGCCGGTCGACGTCCATGCAGTAGGCGTGCTGTTCCTTGCCCGGCCGCTCTACGAGGTCGCTGCGCGCGAGGATCGGATCGACGTCGAGGCCGATACCGGCGAAAAAGTCGCGCACCAGGGCCACGACATCGTGGTCGCGGTAGAAGCGGTCGAGGTCCAGGTCGGCCGGGCGCGGCGCTTCCTGGAAGAAGGGGTCGTTGTAGTGCCAGGGGCGCAAGTCGGCGCGCTCCACGCCACAGTGGGCCGCCAGCGTCTCGTCCAGCTCGGCCTTGAGCCGGGCGAACGGCTCGCGCGTAAGCGTCTCGAGGCGGTCGAACACCGCGGCGACGTCGGCGGGCTCCTGCTCGCCCAGCGCCAGCGACATCACGTAGTAGTCCTCGAAGCCGACGGAGCGGGCGGCCTGGTTGCGCAGGCGTACCAGCTCGAGCAGGTCGTCGCGCACCTCGGCGCCGACGGCCTTGTCCGCCTCCCACACGGCCCGCCGCCGCCGCGAGTCCGGGCTCCAGCGCAGGATCTCGCGGACGGCGTTGTTCGGGAGCTCGTCACCGTCGACGCGCGCACGGAACACGTTGAAGCGAGCGACCATGGCGCTGGAGAGGCGCGTGATCGCCTCCATGAGGTCGTCGGCGATTTGGTTGCGCAGATGGCTCCGGTAGACGATTTCCAGCTGCTGGCGCTCCAGCGGGTCGGTGACGCCTCCCCGGCCGCGCCAGTGCTCCAGCTCGGCGAAGGCGCGGGGGTCGGCGTGCAAGCGCCCGTAGGCGAGTTCGAGCTCGGCGAAGCGCGCGAAGTCCTCGCTGCGCCCGGAGAGGGAAGCGTTCCAGTACGCGAGATGCGCCTCGCGCTGGAGCGGTTCGACGCGCTCGACGTACTCCTCGAGAAAGTTCCGAAAGGCGTGCACGGTGCGGGGTCCGGGTTCGGCCGGCGGTACGCCGAGCGCAGAGCCTACTTTACTCCAGCGGCGATCCCGCAGGCAAGCCCGCCGTGGCCCGGGAAAAGGTCCCGGGGCGGGGGCGCCTGCCGCTGGCGGGGGCTTGTGAAGACGTGTACAATCGCCCGTGCCCCCTTGCCGGCCGCGGCCGTCGAATATCACTCCGACGGCCGTGTAGGGCAGGCAATGCGCGGGGAGGGAACCGGTGCCGCTGGATAACGAACGCGAGATCGTTCTGGACTGGAAGAACGGGAACGAGAAAGCCTTCGAGGCCCTCGTTCGCAATTACATGGGGGAGGCCTTCTACGTGGCATACGGCTTCGTGGGCAACGCCGAGGACGCGCGCGACCTCTCGCAGGACGCCTTCATCAAGGCCTACCGCGCGCGCGACCGCTTCGACCCGTCGCGGCCCTTCTTCCCGTGGCTCTACCGCATCCTGCGCAACCACTGCATCAACTTCGTGCGGCGCAGCGCGCGCGGCCACGTCCCCCTGTACTACGACGACAACCCCGACCGCGAGCGTTTCGCTTCCGACCAACCGACACCGATCGAGTCGGTCGAGCGCGAGGAGCGGCGGCGCTTCCTGCGCGCCGCCCTGGAGACGCTCTCCGACGACC
>Ga0224512_10003482_pt1 | contig 13813 bp, 14 predicted proteins | sample SF_May12_sed_USG_4_FD_169103 | JGI IMG/M metagenome (GOLD analysis project Ga0224512, IMG submission 169103) | Sediment microbial communities from San Francisco Bay, California, United States - SF_May12_sed_USGS_13 | ecosystem: Environmental > Aquatic > Marine > Sediment | place: USA...
GGTCGCCCGGACGGTCAGTGAATGCGCCGCTCGTGGGTGCTCCATTCGCGTTCCCGCAGGACATACTTCTGGATCTTTCCCGTGGAGGTCTTCGGCAACTGGTCGACGATCTCCACCGCGTCCGGCGCCTTGAACCGCGCGATCTTCGCCTTGACGTGGGCGATGATCTCTTCCGGTCGAACTTCTGCGCCGGGTTTCAGCACGACGAAAGCCTTCGGTCGCTCTCCCCACTTCTCGTGGGGAATTGCCACCACCGCCGCCTCGAGGACGGCCGGATGGCTCATGACGGTCTGTTCGACTTCGATCGTCGAAATGTTCTCGCCGCCGGAGATGATGATGTCCTTCGATCGGTCACGGAGTTCGATGTAGCCGTCGGGATGCCACACGGCCACATCACCGGAATGGAACCACCCGCCCCGAAAGGCGTGCTCGGTGGCGTCGGGATCGTCGAAGTATCCCTCCATCACGTTGTTGCCTCGCATGACGACCTCTCCCATGGTGGATCCATCCGTAGGGACATCGACCATGTTGTCATCGACCACCCTGATCGGGTCCACGCCGATGAAGGCGACGCCCTGGCGCGCCATCAGGATCGCCCGGTCGGGGGCGGCCTCGTTCTGCCAGTCGACCTGCCACTCGCACACGGTGTGCGGCCCGTAGGTCTCCGTGAGCCCGTACACGTGCACCACCCTGGCGTTGAGCGCCTCCATCTGGGCGATGATCGTCGGGCTGGGCGGAGCCCCGGCCGTCGTTACGATCACCGGTGGGTCGAACGGGCGGGCGTCGGCGTGATTGGCGAGCGTGATGAGCACCGTCGGTGCCGCGTTGAAGTGGGTGACTCCCTCTGCTCCGATCAGCCGCCAGATTGCTACGGGGTCAACGGCTCGCAGGCCCACATGCCGCCCGCCGATGGCCGTGATCGCCCAGGTCGTGCACCAACCGTTGCAGTGGAACATGGGAAGCGTCCACAGATACACGGTGTCCGGGGAATGAGACGAATGGATGATCTCGGAGAGCGAATTGAGATAGGCACCCCGGTGGGTATACAGGACGCCTTTGGGCCGGCCCGTCGTCCCGGAGGTGTAGTTGATCGAGATGGGCGATTGCTCGTCGTCGACCCGCCAGGGCAGCGGCTCCCCGCTGCCGCGATCGAGGAGATCCGGGTACGACGTGCCACCGATCAGATCGGCCGACGCCGGGGCGGGCACCGTAAAGATCTCGTCCAGGGCCCCGAACTTCTCGACCACGGGCACGATCGATGGGTGAAGATCGGTGTCGGCCAGCAGGTAGCGGGCGCCGGAGTGATCGACGATATAGAGGATCTCGTCCGGAGAGAGCCGGGTGTTGATAGCAACGAGCACCCCGCCGGCGAGCGGGACAGCAAAATGAGCGACGAGCATCTCGAGGGTGTTGGGGGCCAGGTAGGCCACGCGGTCGCCCGGTTCCAGCCCCGTAGCGAGGAGGGCACGAGCCAGCCGGATCGTGTGGTCGGCCAGTTCGGCGTAGGTGACCCGTCGGTTCGAATCGACGAATGCAACCTTGTCGGGATACACCTGCGCCGACCGCTCCAGGAACAGCAGCGGCGTCAGTTGGGTGTCGTTGACCTTCACCAGGATGGACCTCCTCGGCGCCAGTCTACGAAGTCGCCCCGAGCGTCGCCGTCAGGCTCTGGGCTTCTTTGGCTCGATTGGCCACCGCCAACAACTCGGCGGCGTGTTCTCTGCCCTGGGACGAATCGTCCAATCCGGCGAGCATCCGGGCCAGTTCGTCGATCCGCTCGGCAGCGACCACGGCCCTCACCGAAGCGGTCGACGCATCCCGTTCTACGACAAGATGCGTGTCGCCGAACGCGGCGACCTGGGGCAGATGGGTCACGACAAAGACCTGACGGTCCCTGGCCAGATCGGCCAGTTTCTTGCCCAGAACCAGCGCCACCCGTCCTCCGATCCCGGCGTCGATCTCGTCGAATACCACCACGGGAGCTTCGCCTGCCCCTCCGGCCAGCCGGAGAGCCAGAACGAGCCTGCTCAGTTCTCCTCCCGAGGCGACCCTTTGGACCGGTCCCGGTTCGAGCCGGCTATCCGATGCAAAGCTCAACCCGATGCGGTCGCCGCCCGTCTTGCGCAGCGCGGCGGGGGAAACGGTCAACTCGAGCACCGGATCCGTGAATCCCAGTTCCTTGAGGTGTTCCCTGGCGTCTGCCGACACAGCCGCTGCGGCGCGGCACCGTGCTTCGGTGAGCGTCATCCCGGCGGAGGTCGCCGCCGATGTGGCACGCTCGATCTCTGCCTCGATATCGCTCGCTCGTTCGAGCAATACATCGAGCTCGGACGCCCGTATCCCGGCGCCTCGCCCGAATTCGAGCACCTCTGCCAGGGTGTCGCCATACTTGCGGCGAAGGCGGGTCAGCTCACCGAGTCGATCTTCCATGGCGGCGAGCCGGTCCGGGTCGTGTGCCACGTCATCGCCCGCCTTGCGCACATCGCCGAAGAGCTCCGACACAACGGACGTCACCCCGGCCGCTTCGAGGCTGAGCGGCTCCAGCCCGGCATCGAGCTTGGCAGCACGTCGCAACTCACCCCAGGCATCACCGAGCCGGTCTACGGCCTCGTCGAGCGCCAGATGGGCGGCCGCCAGGCGCTCGGTGATCTCGCCGGCATTGCGAAGACGGTTGCTCTCGAGCCCGAGTTGTTCGTCCTCGCCATCGGCGAAGCCTGCCGCCGAGATCTCGTCGGCCTGGTACCGGACGAGATCTCGCTCTCGTTCGAGGCTCCGCAGATCCCCGCCCAGCCCTTCGACCACTCCTCTGGCAGCTATCAGGCCCTCCCAGGCCCTTTCGTACCCGACGAGGGCGTCCCTGCCTTCGTCGTCGAGCCGGCGATCAACGATGCTCCGGAGGGTTTCGTCGCGACCGATGGCGAGGTGGTCGTGTTGGGCGACCATCTCGACCAGGCCGTCGGCCATCTCCGCCAGTGCCTTGGACGGAACCATGGCTCCGTCGATATAGGCACGACTACGGCCATCCACGAGCCGTCTGGCGACGGTTGTCTCGACTCCGTCGACCACAAATCTGCCCTCGACCCGGGCCTCTTCGTCCTCAGGACCGATCAACCCGGATCGGGCGGCCCAGCCGAGCAACAACCCGACCGCTCCAGTCAGAAGAGTCTTGCCCGCTCCCGTCTCTCCCGATACAACAACGAGGCCGGGACCCGGTTCGACGGATGCGCTCTCGATGACCCCCAGGTTCTGTACCCGCAATTCGTCGAGCATCAGAAGCTTGCTCCGTCCAGACCCTCATAGAGGCGCAGCTTCGACTTGACCGTTTGCGAGTACGACCGCCGGCCCGGCTTGATGAATCTCACCCGTCCCGCACCCCGCCGAATCCAGACCGATTCGCCCGGCTGGACGACGCCGAGTTCAAAACCGTCGACGTTGACACCGGCCGGCCGGTCGTGGGCGACCGTGCAGGTGACGACGGTGTCCGGCGGCAGGACGAGCGTTCTGGCGAACATGCTGTACGGGGCGACCGGAGTGACGATGAGTGCGTCGATGGCGGGGTCCACGATCGGACCGCCTGCCGAGAGGTTGTAGGCCGTCGAACCCGTCGGCGCAGCGAAGACGAGTCCGTCGGCGCGATAGGTAAGGAACCGTTCACCGTCGATGAGCAGTTCGAGTGAGACAAGGCGCTGACTCCGGGTCTTCTCGACGACGACATCGTTCAGACCGGTTGCCTTGCTGCCATCCTCGAGTTCGGCTTCAACGGTCATGCGCGGCACCTCGACCCAGGCACGGGACTCGATGAGTGCCACGACCGCCCCGAGGTCCTCCGGATCCGCCTCGGCGAGGAAGCCGACCCGGCCCACGTTGACGCCGAGGATCGGAAGGTCATGAACGAGCCCGTATTGGGCGGCTTCGAGCACGGTGCCATCGCCACCGACCGCAATGATGGCGTCACAGTCGCTCAGGTCGGTCGCCTCAGGATCTCCGGGCCGGACATCTTCGGTGACCATGGCAACTGCGATATCCCGTGCCAGCGCGAGGGCCTGCAGGTTGGCGGCGACCTCCGATACCTCGGAACGGCCTGTCCGGACAACAACACCGATCTTCATGCGATCCCCTCCCCTACGGCAATGCCCGGAATACCGCGCCTCAGCAGGAGAAAGGTCTCCCGGTTTCCATCGGTACCGGGCACCGGCGACGCCAGCACCGCCGAAACCCCCCACCCTGCCTGCTCATAGGCGACGGCAACCGACCGGACCGCATCACGCCGGTGGTCCGGGTTCACAACAACACCGGTCCGCGGTAGCCGTGCCTTGCCAACTTCGAATTGAGGCTTCACGAGGAGGATGAGAGGAGCTGCGGGGGCGGCGACCGTCGAGAGCCCGCTGACAACCAGACGGAGACTGATGAACGAGAGATCAGCCACAACGACGTCGAAGGTGCGTCCGAAAGTGGTCTCGTCGACGTCACGCAGGTTGAGTCCCTCAACCACGGTGACCCGCTGATCGTTGCGTAACACCCGGGCGAGCTGGTCGCGCCCGACGTCTACCGCGGTAACCGAACGTGCCCCACGACGCAGCAGCACCTGGGTGAATCCACCGGTGGACGCCCCGGCGTCGAAGGCTTCCAAACCCTCGACGGACAGCGGGAATCCTGCCAGCGCCGCGTCGAGCTTCTCGCCACCACGTCCTACCAGGCCGAGGTCGGCTTCGACACGGAGCCCGACGTCACCGGCCACCAGGCGCCCTGGCCGCACCTCGATCGCACCGTCGACCAGCACCCTTCCTTCGCGGATGAGACGGCGCGCAAGTGAGCGGGTCGTTGTGGTGCCTCGTTGGGTCAACACGACGTCGAGTCGCTGCCGGAGGTCGGTCACCGATCGACGGCCTTGAGAGAGCGAGAGAGCCTGTCTGCGAGGAATTCGGCCGGTTGTGGCGCGTCGGCCGGGTCGAGCCTGGTGAGTTCGTCCGTCAGAAGGGCGATATCGAGGCTTTCTGTGTCGGCGTCCGACCGGGTCTCGTCGGCCGGTTCTGGGCGATCGGCGTCGCCCACATCATGTGAAGTCGTACTATCCATACATCCATTATCGCTGTTTCGTGTGACAGGTTGCCGCATTGATACCGATCAGAGACCAAAACCCGGGCTTGAAGACACCGATCATGACCCTGGTGATCATCGTTGCAGCACTCGCCGTCTACTTCGGCATCCAGACACCATCGGCTCGACCCGACATGACGGTCATCGAACTGGCCACCATCCCGTGCGAGATCGTGACGGGAGATCCGGTCGATCTGGTCGAATTGGAGACGGGTCAGTGCTTCTCCGAGCCGATCGGTGCGCCCCTTTTCCCCGACAAGTCGATCATCGCCAGTCTGGTTGTCTCGATCTTCCTGCACGGGAGCCTCATCCACCTGTTCGGCAACCTCTGGTCGTTGTGGATCTTCGGCAACAACACCGAAGACGCCTTTGGACGAACCGGATTCCTGGCGTTGTATCTGGCGGCCGGCCTGGCAGCTACGGGAGCCCACGTTGCCCTTCACCCCGACAGCGTGATCCCCGTGATCGGCGCCTCCGGAGCGATCTCTGGTGTGATGGGCGCCTATCTGGTGCTGTTCCCGCACGCCCGGATCACGACCTGGGTTGTCTACATCCCCATGGCGATCCCTGCCTGGATCTTCCTCTTCATCTGGTTCGGGAGCCAGTTTCTCATTTCGGCAGACAGCGGCATCGCCTGGGAGGCGCACGTCGGCGGCTTCGTCTTCGGTGTGCTGACGGCGGCAGTCCTACGGCCGCGTCTGATCCGGCGGCTCCGGACCCATCACTTCCCATTGGAATTCGTTCGTTAGGAGATCCGGAACTCCGGCGATCGAATCGACGGCTGCGTCGGGCCGGTACTCGGCCCTCACCTCCGTCGGGTCGCCCGTCACTCCGGTGAGCACCAGAACGGTTCTCCACCCGGCCTCCCGGCCGAGCGCCAGATCGGTCTCGGGCCGATCCCCGATGACGACGACGTCGGACTGATCACCCAGCTCTTGCTTGAGGAGGTCGATCATCGGCCGATGCGGCTTCCCGGCCACCTCGGGCGTCCGGTCGGAGGCAACCGCAATGGCGGTCGCCAGCGACCCGGCACCAGGCCATTGGCCGGCCGGAGTCGGGTAGCTGCCGTCGAGGTTGGTGGCCACGAAGCGTGCACCGGCTCGTACCGCAAGGGCTGCGTCGCGTATCCGAGCGTAGGTGACGGTGCGATCCAGGCCCACGACGACGGCCGGTGCGTCGACGGCGCCCACCAGTTCGATACCAACGGCCTCGAGTGCCTCGCAGACTCCCGCGTCGCCGACGACATGGGCCTGATCGACCTGTCCGGCCAGCAGGTGGGCTGCCGCCATTGCCGACGTGACGACCTGGTCGGGCCTGGCAGGGAATCCCACCACCCGCCGGATCTTGGCTGCAGCCTCCGCCGCTGTCCTTGTCGAGTTGTTCGTGCAGAACAGCAGTTGTGCCCCCCTGCGCTCGAAGTCCTCGAGTGCATGTAATGCTCCCGGAACGGACTCCTCGCCCAGGTAGAGCACTCCGTCGAGGTCGCAGATAATGGCACCGTTCATCCTGTGCGCCGTCCGAACGAATTGATCGTCTCCGCCAGCAGAACGGCGGTCCGATCGAGCGACTCGACGCTCACCCGCTCGTTGTTGCCGTGGAACATGGTGAGGAAATCCGGAAACGACACACGATCACAGAACGATCCCGCGCCGTAACAAGTCACACCGCGATCACGCCAGAACCGGGCATCGGTGGCAGCCGGGGTGATCGTCGGAACCGCCTCTCTCTGGCCGTCCGTCTTCGCAAAGCCATCGAGCAGCGACTCCCACAACACAGATCCAACCGGCGACGCGTTGGCCGGATGTTCACCCATGGTGACGAATTCCAGGTGCTCGTAGTCGCCGCCGAGCGTCTTGGCGAGGTGATCGGTGACGGTGACGTCGTCCTGGTCGGGCAGCAGTCGAATGTCGAGCGACGCCACCGCCAGATCCGGTATCACGTTGGCCTTCTCGCCCGAATGCAGCACCGTCGGAGTCAACGTCAAGTGGGTACAGGCATGGGCATAGCGTGCCATGTTCGGATCGAGCACCGCCAGGGCGTCGATCGCCTCGTCGACATGGTCCGGATCGACCAGTTGATCTTTCAGGTCCGCAGGAAGATCGAGGACGGCGACGAACCGTTTCCACTCGTCCGAGATGATGACCGGAGTGGGTTCGGCGGCCAGTGCCGCCACCGCCCGGGCGAGCGGTATGAGCGCATTGCTGGTGGCATATGGCTGACTGCCGTGTCCCGGCGTCCCGCGGGCGGTCACTTGCTGCCAATACGGGCCCTTTTCGCCTACCGTGATCGCCGGCATCGGCCCGGACGCCGTTGCGATGGCCGGATAGGCGATCTCGGTGAGGAGGTACTCGCAGGCAACGAGATTCCAGTGGTCACGAACGAGGTGTTCGGCGCCGTACGTCCCGGCGTTCTCCTCGTCGGCCACGGCCACGAAGACAAGATCGCCCGGGAGGGCCCGCTCTCCATCGAGATAGGGCCGGAAGGCAACGGCCATGGCGGCGACCACATTGAGCATGTCGACCGCGCCCCTCCCCCACACGAACCCATCGTCGATGTCCCCGCCGAATGGATCATGGCTCCAGCCCGCCGCATTCACCGGAACCACATCGAGATGCGACATCAACGCCAGGGCGGGTGCCCCGTTCGTTGACCCAGGAACGCGATAGACGAGGCTCTGGCGGCCCGGTCGAGGCTCGACGATCGTACCTCTCATCCCGAAGAACTCCTCGAGCGTCGCCACCGAACGAAACTCGTGTCCCGAGTCGGGCGAACCGTCGTTGACACAGGCGTTCCGAATCAGGGTCGACAGAAGATCCGTCACATCAGACATCAGGCTCCTCCCGCCCGAGTAGAGACTCTTTCCAGAGCCGGAACCGCCGGTGGGTCTTGCCATCCGGACCATCCCCATGGCCGGTCTTGCCGCTCAGCCGGAACCGGTACTGCTCGGCCGGATCGGCGATGTGGACCGCCAGGTACCAGGCCTCGCCGATCGGCGGTCCAGCTCTCCACAGGAGAAACTCGCCGATCAACCTCTTGTATTCGACCGTTTCGCCGAGATCGTCGCCGAGGTGGAGGAGTTCAGGGGGTGCCTCGATCCAGCCGGTTGCGGGGATCCGGTACGTCCGCTGTGGCGTCGGAGGCAATTCGTGTGAGTGATACCGCCGGTCGGTGAATGGCCGTTCCCCGACCGGGATGGGTGGACGTAGGTCAGACACCGAGTGCCTCCAGGAGAGAATGCATCGTCGGGGTGAGTTCGAGCGCCCGCGCCTCCTCGAGCTGGACCCAGCGCACTTCGAGCGCATCGTCGCCTGCCATCAGTTCGCCGCCCTCGACGGAGCCGGCGAAGTCGATGAGAGTGAAGTGGTACTGAGGCGGGTGACCGGGGCCGATCGCCTCCCCGGCCCAGATCACATCGCCGAGGGCCACAACAAGTCCCGTCTCCTCGAGCGCTTCACGTCTGGCTGCGTCCCGGAGGCTTTCGCCGAATTCGACTTTCCCGCCGGGTACGGCCCATAGACCAACGCCGGCGCCCCGGCCTCGCCGGACGAGAAGGATGGCACCGTCCGCCACGCAGACGACACCGACACCCGGAATAGGGCGGAGCGGGTCGTTCATCGAACCCGGTTGTCGTCGTGATGCATGATGATGGACCTGGCCGAGAACCCGCCGGCCTCGAAGAAGTTTTTGACGAGGCGGTGGCCGGGAAGGACGTGGGCGTCGAATAGAGTGACTCCCCTGGCCCTGAGCTCGGATAGGACAAGGTCGCGCATCGCCTCGCCCAGGCCGACTCCCCGGGCATCGAACTCCACGAAAACCAGCCGGATGGCGCCCACCACGGCGTTTCGGTCGAGCAGTGGCTCGACCCGACCCGTCATGAACCCGAAAGGCAACCCGTCGAGTTCTCCGAGCACGGTCACCGTGCCGGGATCTTTGAGCAATCCGAGGAGCCCGTCCGACACAGGTTCGGCGAGGCCATCGGCACGTGGCCACATCGGGTGGATATCCGTCATCTCTGCCTCCAGTAGCCGGTAGAGGCGGAGGAGCGATGCGTGGTCGGCTGAACCGGCCAATCTGGCAGAGACGGAGAGGGGGGTCATGGCCTCGTGAAGGGTAGCTTGCCGATGGCTCGCTTCATGCCCCACCCGGTGACGAGAAGCATCGCTTCGACCACAATCGACATCCCCATCTTCGACTGGCCGGCGGTTCGATCGCGAAAGGTGATCGGTACCTCGGCGATGGTCAGTCCGGCGGATTCGGCTCGTCTGACCATCTCGACCTGAAATCCGTAGCCCGATGCCTGGGCAGTGAGCGGATCCACGACGCCCAGCGCCGTCGGGGCCCATGCTCTGTAGCCCGCCGTTGCGTCGCGTGTCGACAGACCGAGCAGGCCGCGCGCGTAGAGATTTCCTCCCCGTGAGATCATGCGACGTATCCACGGCCAGTCCGGAGTCGAGCCGCCGGGAACGTAGCGGCTGCCGATGGCAACATCTGCACCGGCGTCGATCGCCGCCACGAGAGCCGGCAGGTCGTCCGGGTCGTGGGAAAGATCGGCGTCCATCTGGCAGATCACCTCAAGGCTGCTCTGGCCCAGCGACAGGAACGCCTCGCCGTACGCCCGGCCCAGGCCCTGCTTTTCGCTCCGGTGCAGGATCGACACACCCGGATCGTCGGCTGCAATCTGGTCGGCCAGGTCCCCTGTACCGTCAGGCGAGCCGTCGTCGACGATGAGGATCCGATAGCCGTGGGCTCGCACGGCTTCCACCACCGCGGGCAGGTTCTCCCGCTCGTTGTAGGTGGGAATTACGACGCAGACGTCAGGCGGCGCAATCGCGACACACCATCTTTCGCTTGTTGGCGAGTTGCGATATGCGTTTCACCATGAAGCACTCGTTGCAGACGAACTCGTCCGGGCGCTTCTCCTGGGCTCCGACGTTCAGAGAGAGCTCTTCACGTCTGATGTTGCGCAGTTCTTGTGCCTCGTCGACGGCGAGCTCGGACCCGACCTCCTCTTCGAGCAACTCGAGCTCTTCAGCCTCGAGCTCCTCGAGAGCCTCGTCTTCCTCTTCGTCGTCGCTTTCCTCTTCGTCGTCGTCCACGTCGTCCACGTCGTCGTCTAGATCGACGGCATCCTCGAGGTCGTCATCGAGTTCATCGAGATCGGCGTCTTCGTCGAGTAGATCCGGGTCGTCCGGATCCTCGTCGTCGGTATCGAGATCTTCTTCTTCGTCCAACTTCTCATCACTCATTGCACAAACCCTCTGAGTATGGCGGCGGGAGTATAAACCTTCGTTCGGCCGACTCAACGTACCAGGAACGCCGGTATTCCCCTTACAACCGCAGCATCAGCCGCCCGGACTCTACGTGACCTTTCACCGGTGTGGTGCCGAACATCTCGCCATCCGCCTCCACCGGCCACGGAACCGCGGTTCGTAGTTCAAACGATCTGGAGGTGAACCTCCGGACGGCAGGGTTCTTGAGGTGGACGCCTTTCTTGATCTGCGGGAACAGTTCGAGCACCTTCAGGCGTGACGCGTCGAAGATCTGAAGGTCGAGCAGACCGTCCATGACTGCGGCTTTCGGGGCGATGTTGAACCCCCCGCCAAAGAACTGGGCGTTGGCGAACACAGCAACCAGCGCCGACCCGGTGTGGGTTCGGCGGTCGGTGACGAGTTCGATCTCCGTGGGCGGAAAGCGGGGCAGAGTAGCCCAGAAGGCAGTCTGGTATCTGGCCCCACCAAGTGCCCGAGGCAGGCGATCTGCCAGGCCCAGACAGGCGGCGGTGAGGCCCGCTTCTCCGACGTTCACAAACGCCCTCGATCCCCACGAGCCCTGAAGAAACCCGACGTCCAGCGGATAGTCCGTCCTGCCCGCAAGGTGGTGGACCGACCCCTCGATGGACTGTGGGAGCGCAAACGTTCGTGCGAAGTCGGACCCGCTCCCGGCCGGCAAGAGTCCGATCACGGGAGGTTCGTCGAGGTCGAGACCCATGAGCTCGTCGACGACGAGATTGAGGGTTCCATCGCCACCGACCACGCCGATGTGTCGCGTTCCCTCCGAGACGTGACGACGAACGGCGGCACGCATGGGCTCCGGGCCGTCCGGTGCCGTCACCTCTGCGCCCACATGGGCGTCGATCAGCGCTCGTTCGGTGCGCTCGACGATGGCTTTGCGCCGGCCGGCCACTGCATTCACGAGGACAGCCCAATGGTCGCTCACAATCGACCACCTGCAGCAACGACGCCGCGATCGAGTTGACGCAGTGCCTGGCCGGCAATCCCGGCCAGGTGGGGAGCAGCATCGCGAATCTGGCGGATCTGGTCGAGGAGTTGACGGGCCACCCGCACGAAGTCCCCGGCCTCGATGGGGATATCCTCCAGGATCTCCTCGAGATCGAGCCCTTGTGCCCAGTGGTAGGCCGGCTCCATGAAACCGGGTTCCGGGGCCCGGGTCTGTCGCAAGCCGGCTTCCGCCTCGAGGTCAACGATCGACGACCAGATGGATCCCACCCCATCGGTGTAACCGAGGAGTGAGGCGGGCACCGGAGCGGCAGCCTCCTCGGATCTCGGCTCCCAGACGAACACGGAGGCCGCCGCCGCCAACTCGGCCGGGTCCATCCCGTCGAAGAGCCCCTCCGAGACTGCCTCGGCCACGACGAGGTCGAGCGACCCGTAGAGGGACCGGAGCCGCTCGCCGCGCTCGGTGAGCGACCACCCGGCCGTGTAACCGCGCTGCTCCAAGAGCCCGAGGAGGGCCCGGAACTCGTCCACGAGCGAGCCATCCTCGCCGGGACCACCGGCCAGCTTGCGCTCGATCCGGCGGGCAGCTCGCGCCCGGCGGAGGTGGGCATCGGCGTCGGGGCAATCTGCCACTGGATGATCGACGGTGTGGCCGATCGGCGTTGCCTTGCCTGACGACGAGTAGGAGCGGAGCCGCTGGAGCGCCCGCTGCTGGAACTTGCGGTCACGCGGCCGAAAGGCACCCTGGAAATCGATCCGACCGATCCGCATGGCGGTCGACAGCTCGTCTGATCGCAAGCGCCTGACTTTGCCGGATGTGGCAAGTGCCACCACCGGAGTGTCCGAGGACGGAGTCCGTTGCAGGAGGAGATACCGGCCGGGGCGTCCGCCGTGGTCGATCGTGAACACGTCTCCGGGACGAGCAGAGTCGTCGACCCCGCCTCCCGGCTCGATGCCGTCGACCAGGTCGAGATACTCCCAGACGTCACCCAATTCGCACTCGGCCTCGCGACTGGCCTGCTCCAAGTCGGCGATCTTGCGGCGCTTTCCGTCCTGGCGTTGCACCCTGCGCTGTTCCAGTTGGTATTCGGCAAACGACGCAAGCAGCAGTTCCTCGGCCCGCGCCTGGTCGTAGTTCGCCACCAGGTTGACCGCCATGTTGTAGGTCGGGCGAAAGCTCGACTCGAGCTTGCTCGACCCGGCCGAGGCTATCTCGGTGACCTTCTCGAACCTGACGAAACGCGAGTAGAGCGTGATCCCGTACCCGACGGTGTCGATCCCCCTCCTCCCGGCCCGTCCGGTGAGCTGGGTGTAGTCACTCGGCCCCAACAGCTCGTGGGACTCTCCGTTGAACTTGCTGAGACTCTCGATCACGACCGACTTGGCCGGCATGTTGATGCCGAGCGCCAGGGTCTCCGTGGCGAAGACAACTTTGACGAGTCCCGCTTCGAAGAGCCTTTCTACCGCCTCTTTGAACGCCGGAACCAATCCGGCATGATGGGCGGCGGATCCCGACTCCAGGTCTGCCAACCAGCGCCCGAAGTCGAGCGTTTCGAGGTCTGCCGGGTCGAGATGGTCGGTGGCCCTCAACGCGACCTTCCGAATCTCGATGCGCTCCTCAGCAGTGGTGAGGCGCAGGCCGGAGGTTGCCACGAGATGTGCGGCGGCCTCACAACCGGCTCTCGAGAAGATGAAATAGATGGCCGGCAACATGTCGGCGCTGTGCAGAACCTCGACCGTCTCCGGGCGTCTGGGCGTGGCGAACCGGCGGCGTCTGCCGGTCTTGGCGGCCAGGAGGCGCTGGACCTGAGGGTTTGGTACCCGGACGCCGGCACGTTCGGCGAGCATCGGGAACATCTGCTGTTTGGGCGTCGACCAGAGATCGGTGATCAGGTACATGGGTTCGAGGGGTACCGGTCGGTTCGTTTCGACGACGAGCTGGGTCGGGCCGCGCCGGCTCTCGATCCACCCCGTGAACTCTTCCGGATTGGCCACGGTGGCGGAGAGGCATACGAACTGGATGTGCTGCGGGGCGTGGATGATGACCTCTTCCCAAACCGAACCCCTCGCCCGGTCGGCCAAGTAGTGCACCTCGTCGAGGATCACCGTCTGGAGTCGGTCGAGACCGGATCGCCCGGCGTAGATCATGTTGCGCAGGACTTCGGTGGTCATCACCACGATGTCGGCATCTCCGTTGATGGAGTTGTCTCCCGTCAGCAAGCCAACGCGTTCCGCCCCGTATTGATCGACGAGATCCCCGAACTTCTGGTTGGACAGCGCCTTGATCGGAGTGGTGTAGAAGGTCCGGCCGCCTCTCTCGAGGGCGAGATGGATGGCCACCTCGGCCACCAGCGTCTTTCCTGCGCCGGTCGGGGCAGCCACCACGACCGAGGATTCTTCCTCCAGGGCAGCGGCGGCATCGACCTGGAACGCATCCGGACGGTACGGCAGTTCCGAGAAGAAGGCGGCAGCGGTCACTT
>Ga0224512_10003483_pt1 | contig 13812 bp, 9 predicted proteins | sample SF_May12_sed_USG_4_FD_169103 | JGI IMG/M metagenome (GOLD analysis project Ga0224512, IMG submission 169103) | Sediment microbial communities from San Francisco Bay, California, United States - SF_May12_sed_USGS_13 | ecosystem: Environmental > Aquatic > Marine > Sediment | place: USA: California...
CCGGCGCGCGGCTCCTGGCAGCCCGGATGGCGGCCCCGCTGACCGATCCCGCAGCGATCGACCGGCGGCTCGATATGATCCAGTTCTTCCTCGACGAGGCGGCGCTGCGCGAGTCGCTGCGCCAGACCCTGCGCGGCTGTCCGGACGGGGAACGTGCGCTGTCGCGGCTGACGCTGGGGCGCGGCGGGCCGCGCGACCTCGCCGCGATCGGCGAAACGCTGGCCCGCACCGAGGCGATTCGCGCCGCCGTTGCCGGGGCCCGGCTCGCGCCGCCCGAGGGCGCCGCCTTTGCCCTGGAGGATCTCGGTCGCCACGAAGGGCTGCGTGAGCGGCTCGACCGCGCCCTGTCGGACGAACTGCCGCTGAACGCGCGCGACGGCGGCTTCATCGCGCCGGGTTATGCCGCGCAGCTCGACGAGTTGCGCCAGTTGCGTGACGAGAGCCGCCGGCTGACCGCGCAACTCGAGGCGCGTTACCGTAAAGAGACCGGGGTCGGCGGGCTGAAGATCCGGCACAACAATGTGCTGGGCTATTTCATCGAGGTCACGCCGATCCACGCCGAAAAACTGGGGGACCCGTTCATTCACCGCCAGACGCTCGCGGGTGCGGTGCGGTTCTCCTCGGTTGAGCTTGCCGACCTTGCGCGGTCGATTTCCGAGGCGGCGGACAAGGCGCTGGCAATGGAGCTCCAGCTCTTCGAGGATCTGGCCGGCGAGGTCACGGCGCGGGCCGAGCCTCTTGCCCGCATGGCGGCGGCGCTGGCCCGCCTCGACGTGGCGGCGGCGGGCGCGGCGCTGGCCGCAGAGCGCCGCTACTGCCGCCCGCATGTCGACGACAGCCGCGCGTTTGAGATCGCCGGCGGGCGCCATCCGGTGGTCGAGGCGGCGCTCGAGGCGGCCAACGAAAGCGGCTTCGTCGCCAATGACTGCGACCTGGCCGAGGATCGGCGGCTGTGGCTGGTCACCGGTCCCAACATGGCAGGCAAGAGCACGTTCCTGCGCCAGAACGCGCTGATCGCGATTCTCGCTCAGGCCGGTTGTTACGTTCCCGCAACGACCGCCCGTATCGGCGCGGTAGACCGTCTTTTCAGCCGGGTCGGCGCGGCCGACGACCTGGCCCGCGGCCGCTCGACCTTCATGGTCGAGATGGTCGAGACCGCCGCGATCCTGAACCAGGCCGGCCCGCGCGCGCTGGTGATCCTCGACGAGATCGGCCGCGGCACCGCCACGTTCGACGGGCTCTCGATCGCCTGGGCCTGCGTCGAGCACCTGCATGAAACCAACCGCTGCCGCACCCTGTTCGCAACGCATTATCACGAGCTCACCGCGCTGGCGTCGCGCCTCGATGCGCTCAAGCCGCACACGATGCGGGTCAAGGAGTGGCAGGGCGACGTGATCTTCCTGCACGAGGTCGACGTCGGCGCCGCCGACCGTTCGTACGGGATTCATGTCGCCCAGCTCGCGGGGCTGCCCGAGGCCGTCATCGCCCGCGCCGAACAGGTGCTGCAGACGCTGGAACAGGGCGAGCAGTCCGGCGCGGTATCGCGGCTCGCAGACGACCTGCCGCTGTTCGCCGCGGCAGCGCCGCAGGCGGTATCGCCGGCCGGCCGCTCACCGCTCGAGGCGGCGCTGGACGGCATCAGCCCCGACGAATTGAGCCCGCGCGACGCGCTGGAGCAGCTCTACCGGCTGAAACGGATCGCCGCGGGCGATGACGCAGAGTGACCGGCACCTCGCCGATATCCGGGCGATCGTCGAAGCCCTGCGGGCCGGGGCGGCGCTGCCGAGGGAACGGCTGGACGCCCTGGCGCACAGGTTTCTCGCGTCCTCGCGCGAAGGCCGCGGCCGCATCGATCCGCGCGTCTTCGCCGAGACGATCCGCAGCGAACTGACCGGCCGCTTCGTGCACCAGGGCCGCGCGCCCGACCAGACCCAGGTGACCCGCATGCTGGCGGCGGCGCTGCGGCGGGCCCGCGACGACATCGAGGACCGCACCCATTTCATCCCCTGCCGGCTGTTCGACGGCGGCGGGCCGCCCGGCCTCGCGGTCGGGCCCGTGGCGTTTCACGAGACGACCGGTTTCCGTGCGGCCCGTGCCGACGCTATCGCCGCCGATCCGGAATTTTCCGCCCTCGTCGAGCGCGACTTCGCGCCCTGGGGCTGGACCGCCGAAGTCACGGTGCGCGGTTGTGACCGGATCGTCTCGCGCGAACGCGCCCTGAAGGCGGTCGACGGCGCCCTCGATATTCTGCGCCTGTACGCCGGCGCAGACCGCGCCCGCGCCCTCGGCCGGGCCGGCGCGCCCGGCCTGCCCGCCGTGGTACCGGCCGGGTTGTGGGCCGATTCGACGGGCCGGTTCCATCCGGTGCGCGCCGAAGCGCCGGCGCCCGCGGACGGGGCGGCCCTGCTGCACCGGCTTCATGCCGGCGACGGGCGCGACTGGCTGGACCGTGCCGGCGAGACCCTGCGCCCGCTCGCCGACCCGTCGCTTGGCTGGCCGCTTGCCGCGCGCTTCCGCGAGGCCGGGTCGTGGTTCGGCGAAGGTGTGACTGAATCCTTTCCTGCCGCACGAATCCCGCACTTCGTGACGGCGATCGAGCGCGCCGTGGTGGCCGGGGATCATGCCGAATTGTGGCGTACCGTCGTGCGCCGCGCCGCCGTCCTGGCCGCGGCGGCCGAAGGCGGTGACGTGGCCGACTGGTTCCGGCGGGCCGGCGGTGTCTACCAGATCCGCTCGCAGATCGTGCATGGCGCGATGTCCCCCTTCGCGCCGGAGGCGGGGGCAGCGGCCCCGCAGGCAGCGGCACTCGCCCGCGCGGTCCTGCAGGGCGCCCTCGGCTTCTTCGAGACCCTCGGGCTGACCCGCGCCCGCGTCTCCGCCAGTCTGCTCGAGGGGGAATTCCGGAAGCTCGAGAGGCGCTATCCATGGCCCAACGAGCCGGCAGAATGAAGCGCGGCTTGAAATCCCCGGCGATGTGGCGCAATTCTCTGTCATGATCAGGTTGAGCAAACGACGGGAAATCGTCGACCGGGCCGCCGTCGCGGAGGCGGCACATGCGGCCGTGGACGCGGCGAAGAACGATGCCGCGGCGCAGCGTGCGCTGCTGGGCGTCTACCGCGCGGCGCTGGAGGCCGGGCGCGCCGTCGTCCGCGGCCGCTTCGAGATCGACCAGAACGGCACGCAGGCCGCCGCCGGCAACTGCTTCCTGATGGATCAGCTGATCCGGATCATGTACGACGTCGCCGTCACACGCTTCTACCGCGTCGCCAACCCGACGGCCGGCGAGCAGCTGGCGATCGTCGCGGTCGGTGGCTACGGGCGCGGCGAACTCGCGCCCGGCTCCGATATCGACCTGCTGTTCGTGCTGCCCTACAAGAGCACGCCGCACAGCGAGCAGGTGGTCGAGCACATTCTCTACCTGTTGTGGGACATGGGGCTGAAGGTCGGCCACGCGACGCGGTCCGTTGACGAGTGCATCCGCCAGGCGCGCGCCGACATGACGATCCGTACCGGGATTCTCGAGGCGCGCTACATCTGGGGCACGAAGGCGCTGTTCACCGAATTACGCAAGCGATTCCTGAAGGACATCGTTGCCGGCACCGGCCCGGAATTTGTCGAGGCCAAGCTGCGCGAACGCGACGAGCGGCATCTGCGGATGGGCGATTCCCGCTATGTGCTGGAGCCCAACATCAAGGACGGCAAGGGCGGCCTGCGCGACCTGCAGACGCTGTACTGGATCGGCAAGTATCTCTACCAGGTGGACGAGGTCGACCAGTTGGTCGAGCGCGGTGTGCTGCACAAGGCCGAGGCGGCCCGGTTCAACAAGGCGCACGACTACCTGTGGACGCTGCGCTGCCACCTGCACTACCTGACCGGCCGCCCCGACGAGCGCCTGACCTTCGACGTCCAGCCCGAGCTCGCGGCCCGCATGGGGTACGCCGACCGGGCCGGAGTCCAGGGCGTCGAGCGCTTCATGCGGCATTACTTCCTGGTGGCCAAGGATATCGGCGACCTGACGCGCATCTACTGCGCGGCCCTGGAGGAGCGGCACCAGCGCCGCCGCCGCTTCCGCATCCCCGGCATCGCCATGTTCAACAGGGAACTGGAGGGGTTTCCGCTCGAGGGCGACCGCCTCACCGTACCCGACAAGAACCATTTCAGGGATCACCCGGTCGACCTGCTGCGGCTGTTCGCGGTCGCGCAGAAGCACGACGTGGATATCCATCCCGATGCGCTTTACCGGCTGACCCAGAATCTGAACCGGATCGACAGGAAACTCCGGGAGGATCCGGAGGCAAACCGGATATTCATGGATATCCTGACCTCGCCCAAGGACCCCGAGGTGACGCTGCGGCACATGAACGAGGCCGGCGTGTTCGGCAAGTTCATCCCCGATTTCGGCCGCGTCGTCGCGCAGATGCAGTACGATATGTATCATGTCTACACGACCGACGAGCACACCATCTTCGCGATCGGAATTCTGCATCGGATCGAGGCCGGAATGCTGGGAGAGGAGTTGCCGCTGGCCACCGGCATCATCGGCCAGGTGCAGTCGCGCGCAGTGCTCTACGTCGCGGTGCTGCTGCACGATATCGCCAAGGGACGCGGCGGCGACCATTCGCTTCTCGGCGCCGACGTCGCCCGCAAGCTTTGCCCGCGGCTCGGGTTTACGCCGGAGCAGACCGAAACCGTTGCCTGGCTGGTCGAACACCACCTGGCGATGAGCCGCACCGCCTTCAAGCGCGACCTGAACGACCCGAAGACGGTCAGCGATTTCGCCGAGCTGGTGCAGTCGCCGGAGCGGCTGCGCCTGTTGCTGTGCCTGACCGTCGCCGACATCAGGGCGGTCGGACCGCGGGTCTGGAACGGCTGGAAGGCCTCGCTCCTGCGCGAAATCTATAGCCTGACGGAGGAGCGGCTGTCCGGGGCGTCGGCCACCGATATCCGTGACGCCCGCGCCGAGCGGGCCAAGCACGCGCTGCGCGAGGCACTGGCCGAGTGGCCCGGGGACGAGCTGGAGCGGCATCTCGCACGCGGCCATCCCCGCTACTGGCTGGCGTTCGATACCGAAACTCTGGCGCGCCATGCCCGACTCGCCCGTGACGCCGATGCGGCCGAGCACCCGTTAACCGTCGACACCGAGGTCGATTCGTATCATGCGGTGACCGAGGTCACGGTCTACACGCCCGACCACCCGGGCCTGTTCAGCCGCATTACCGGCGCATTGTCGCTGAGCGGCGCGAACATCGTCGGGGCGCGCATCAATACCTTCAACGACGGTATGGCGCTCGACGTTTTCCAGGTGCAGGACGCGGAAGGCGGCGCCTTCGACCGGCCGGACAAGCTTGCCCGCCTGTCGGCCTGCATCGAACAGTCGCTTGGAGGCAAGCTGCGGCCGGATCTCGAACTGGCGGCCCCGGCGGCGATTCCCAGCCGGACGCGCGTCTTTTACGTGCCGCCCCGGGTGCTGATCGACAACACCGCGAGCCGTACGTACACGGTCATCGAAGTGAATGGCCGCGACCGGCCTGGCCTGCTGTACGACATGACCCGCGCGCTGTCCGACCTTGGCCTGCAGATCGCTAGCGCCAAGATCTTCACCTATGGCGCGCGCGTGGTCGACGTGTTCTATGTCCGCGACGTGTTCGGCATGAAGGTCGAACACGAAGCCAAACATAAGCAATTGCGCAAGGCGCTGATGCCGATTCTCGACAAGGCAAACCCGAAGGTGGACACGGGCAGGCAGGCGGCGGCGGCGGAATAGGACCGCCGGAATCGCGTCAGCGCGGTCACGCCGGACCCTCGATCCAGTAACCGGCGATCGCCGATTCGCCTTTTTTCCGACGCGTCTATCGGCTATCTCTCGCGGCATGGCGCTGCTCAAATCCATCGTCACCGTTGGCTCGTTCACCATGGTCAGCCGCGTGCTGGGCTTCGCGCGGGAGATCCTGATCGCCAATGTGATCGGCCCGGGCATGATCGCGGACGCCTTCATCTTCGCCTTCAAGTTCCCGAATTTCTTTCGCCGCATGTTCGCCGAGGGCGCCTTCAACGCCGCCTTCGTGCCGCTCTACGCGGGCCGCCAGGAGCGCGAAGGCGGGGCTGCCGCGCGCCGCTTCGCCGGCGAGGTGGCCAGCGTCATGACCAGCTGGATGCTGCTGTTTACGCTGCTGGCCATGGCGGCCATGCCGTGGATCATGGTGGTCCTTGCCTGGGGCTGGACCGACGAGCCCGAGAAATTCGACCTGACCGTCAACCTCACGCGGATCACCTTCCCCTACCTGCTGTTCATGGTGCTGACGGCGATGCTCAGCGGCATGCTGAACGCGCTCGGCCGTTTCGCCGCCGCGGCGGCCGCGCCGATCCTGCTCAACGTCGTCCTGATTTCGGCGTTGCTGCTTGTGAAATTCGACTGGCTCGACCTGCCCGGCCATGCGCTGGCCTGGAGCGTCGCGCTGGCCGGCATGGGCCAGTTCCTGTGGCTGGTTCTGGTCTGCCGCCGGATGGACATCCTGCCCGCGCTGCCGCGTCCGCGGCTCACCCCCGGCGTGCGCCGGCTGTTCACCCTGATGCTGCCGGGCGTGATCGGTGCCGGCGTCGTCCATATCAACCTGCTGGTCGACCAGTTCCTGGCGACACTCTTGCCCGAAGGGTCCCTCTCCTATCTCTATCTTGCCGACCGTGTGAACCAGTTTCCGCTGGGCGTGGTCGGCGTGTCGGTCGGCGTCGCGCTGCTGCCGATGATGAGCCGCCAGTTGCGCGCCGGCGACCTGGACGCCGCGTCCCATAACCAGAACCGGGCCATCGAATTCGCCCTGTTCCTCACGGTACCGGCGGCGGTGGCGTTCGTCGCCATCGGCGGGCCGATCGTCGCCGTGATGTATCGGCACGGCCAGACCGACGCCGCCGAGGCACACGCCATCGCCCAGGCGCTGGCGGCATTCGCTGTCGGGCTGCCCGCCGCCGTTCTGATCAAGGCGTTCCAGCCGGGGTTCTATGCGCGCCAGGACACGGTGACTCCGTTCAAGGTGACGCTGGCGGCGGTGCTCCTGAATATCGTGCTGGCAATCGGCCTGATGCAGTTGATCCTGCATACGGGGATCGCGCTGGCGACGTCCCTCTCATACTGGTTCACCGCCGGCGCGCTGGGGACGATCCTGTACCGGCGCGGCCAGCTGCGGTTTGACGACAGGCTCCGGCGCCGCGTGCCGATGATCGTCTTCTGCGCCTGCGTCATGGGACTGGCGGTCTGGTGGCTGGCGCTGGCGCTGGCGGACCCGCTGGGCGGGCCGCTGTGGCAGAAGATCGGCGCGCTGGCCGCGATCGTCTTCGCCGGCGCCGCGGTCTACGGGATCCTCGTCCTGGCCACCGGCACGATGCGGCTGGCCGACCTGTCGGCGCTGCGCCGCGCCTCGAAGCCGCCTGCCGCTTGACCGCGGGCAACCGAACGGCGATAAACCGCTCGCGCCATCAAATGCGTCATTATCAACGCTTCTTGGTATTACCCATGAACCGCATCTTTTCGGGCATCCAGCCCACCGGCAACCTGCACCTCGGCAATTATCTCGGCGCCGTGCGCAACTGGGTCGATCTGCAGCACGACTACGAGTGCATCTACTGCGTCGTCGATTTGCATGCGATCACCGTCTGGCAGGATCCGGTGCGTCTGCGGGAGAAAACACGCGAAGTGGTGGCCGGCATAATTGCAGCGGGCATCGATCCCGAAAGGAACATCGTCTTCAACCAGAGCCAGAACCCCGACCACGCACAGCTGGCCTGGATCTTCAACTGCGTCGCCCGGCTCGGCTGGCTGAACCGCATGACCCAGTTCAAGGAGAAGGCGGGCAAGCATCGCGAGAACGCCTCGGTCGGGCTGTATGCCTATCCCAACCTGATGGCGGCCGACATCCTGGCCTACAAGGGCACGCACGTGCCGGTCGGCGAGGACCAGAAGCAGCATCTCGAGCTGTGCCGCGATATCGCCCAGAAGTTCAACAGCGATTTCGGCGTCGCCTTCTTTCCGATCGTTGAGCCCATCATTCAGGGGGCGGCGGCGCGGGTGATGAATCTGCGCGACGGCACAAAGAAGATGAGCAGTTCGGAAGTCTCCGACAATACACGCATCAACATGACCGACGGGCCAGACGAGATCGCGCTGAAGATCCGCAAGGCCAAGACCGACCCTGAACCGCTGCCGACCGAGGCCGCAGGACTCGCGGGCCGACCCGAGGCCGCGAACCTGGTCGGCATCTATGCCGCGCTCACCGGCACATCGGTGGACGCGGCGCTGAGCGCAGTCGGCGGCAAGCAGTTCTCGGAGTTCAAGAAGATCCTGTCCGAGGTCTGCGTCGCGGTGTTGGGCCCGATCGGCAACGAGATGAAGCGCCTCGTCGCCGAGCCGCACCATATCGACGCCATCCTGCACAAGGGCGCCGGGCGCGCCCGCACCCTCAGCCGGCCGATCCTCGACGAGGTCATGGACATCGTCGGCTTCGTGCACCCGCTGGAGGGATGACAACCGGCACCGACCCAGCGGCGCCCGCCGGCGCGAGCGGGCGGGCCTATCTGCTGCTGACGTTCACGACCCTGTGCTGGGGCGCGAACGCCGTTTTCGGGAAGCTGGCGGTCGGCGAAATCTCGCCGATGGCCCTGGTGACCGCACGCTGGCTGGGCGCGTCGCTGCTTCTTGCGCTGTTCGCCCACAACCATCTGCGGCGCGACTGGCAGGTGCTGCGCCCGCACTTGCTCTTCGTGTCGGCCATGGGCATGCTGGGCTTCACCGCCTTCAATGCGCTGTTCTACGTCGCGGCCCATTACACGACCGCCGTGAACATCGGGATCATCCAGGGCTCGATGCCGGTGTTCGTGCTGATCGGCGCCTTCGCGGCCTATCGCACGCGGGTGACCGCGCTTCAGGTCGCCGGCGTGATCCTCACCATGCTCGGCGTCATCATCGTGGGGTCCGGCGGCGACCTTGCGCGTCTCGCCGCACTGGCAGTCAACCCGGGCGACGTCCTGATGGTCGGCGCCTGCGTCCTCTATGCCGGCTATACCGTGGGGTTGCGCAAGCGCCCGCAGGTCTCGTCGCTCAGCCTCCTGGCGGTGCTGGCGACGGCCGCCTTCATGACATCGCTGCCGCTCACGTTTGCCGAGGCGGCACTGGGCCGGTTTCAGTGGCCGACGGCGACGGGCTGGATCATCGGCGTTCTGGTCACCATCTTCCCGTCCTTCCTGGCGCAACTCTTCTTCATCCAGGGCGTGACGCTGATCGGCCCCGGCCGCGCCGGAATCTTCGTCAACCTGGTGCCGGTGTTCGCATCGACCCTCGCGGTGGCCTTCCTCAGGGAGCCGTTCGAGCTCTTTCATGCGCTCGCGCTGACACTCGTCCTCGCCGGCATCTTCCTGTCCGAGCGCGGCAAGGCGGCCTGACGCCGCCGCCGGTTAGAGCTTTTCAAGATTGGTCGGCATCAACGCCGGCGCGACCTCATACTTCGAGACGGGCCTGAAGGCCCTCCTCAGCATGAGGCCCCAGCGTTTGTGTCCTCATGCTGAGGAGCGGCGCAGCCGCGTCTCGAAGTATGAGGTCGCGCCGCCGGCGCAATCGTCGCGCCCAGCCTGTTCTTTCGTGACGGACGTCAGCCGAGCGAGGCGATGATCTCGCGGTAGGCCGCCTCGGGAAACGCCTTCAGCGTGCGCGTCCGCACGTTTCCGAGCATGCCGACCTGCAGCGTGAACCGGGCCGAAACGGCGTCGTCCGGCGCCTCGTAGACCGCGACGATGTCATACTCGCCCATGGTCATGAAGAAGGAATTGAACTTGCCGCCCATGTCCTCGAGCGCCTTCTTCGCCGCGTCGAGGCGGCGCGGCGAATCCTTGACGTCTTGCGCGCCCTGTTCCGTCCAGTTGGCCAGCATGATGTATGTGGTCATGGCGAATTCCTCCCAGATGGTCGAATCCGCCGATCCCGCGACCAAAAGGGGGCCGGCGGACCTCAACAGGCCGTCATCATAGCACAATGACGCCGTGGCGGAGTCACCGCTTCCCTCGTGCTGGTCACCAGCCGACGGCCGGAGAATTCTTGCGGTACATCATTGATCGCCGGCCCGGGATGCGGCTATTCAAAGGTATCGAAGCGGTTTCGGTTCATCAAACGACCAAGGAGGGCGCGATGGCGAGTCCGAATTTCCGTTCCACAATGCGGGTCGCCGGTCTCGTGCGGACGGCGGTGCTGTCCGCGGCGGCGTTCGGGGCGTTGGCCGCTGCATTCTGGCTGCCGGCTGTGGCGGACGAGGCGATGGAGACGGAGGGCGCCGGCCTTTACCGCCAGCATTGCGCATCGTGCCATGGCAGTACGGGCAGGGGCGACGGGCCCGTCGCAGAGAAATTGAAGACCCCGCCCGCGTCGCTGACGACGTTGACACGGCGGCACGCCGGAGTCTTTCCGACCGAGTATGTCTCCCGGATCATCGATGGTCGCGAGGAACGCCGCGTCCATGGCGGCCGCAACATGCCTGTCTGGGGCACGTATTACGGCCTGCAGGCGCAGGGGCAGGGCCGCAGTGCACCCGACACTGAAACCGCGATACGGCAACGGGTCGCCGCCCTGATCGGATACCTGAAAACGATCCAGGTCGGGTATACCGACGGCGCCGGCGAGGCGGCAGCGACCGGGAGCTTTCTGGCGCGTCACCTGAAGGCGTTCGGCGCCCGCGACATGGCCGCTGTTATGCAGGCCTACGGCGACGATTCGGTTCTGGTGATTCCCACCGGCGTTCTGCAAGGCAGGCAGCAGATCGGCAACTACTACGAGGCTCTCTTCGCCGAATTCGCACAGCCGGGTGCTGCCTTCAATCTGCTGGAGCACACCGTCGTCGGAAACATCGCCCACATCGCCTGGAGCGGCGCGACGGCGCGCAACGTCTACGAATATACTGCCGAGACCTTCGCCGTGGAGGATGGAAAGATCCGCTACCAGATCACCGCCTTCAAGACCCGGGCGCGATAGTGCCGATCAGTGTCGATTGGAATCGCCTTCGGCGATCCGGCAACCCGGTGAATAGGCTCGATCTTTATGGTGTAGGGCATTTCGAGCTTGATCGGATTCTCGCTTGCGCCGGCGCCGCGACCTCATACTTCGAGACGCGGCTTCGCCGCTCCTCAGCATGAGGCTCCAGCGCTTGTGCCCTCATGCTGAGGAGGGCCGCCGCGTCGAGCAGCCGCCGGCAGGCGGCGTGTGCGAGCCGCGAAGCAGAGGCCCGTCTCGAAGTATGAGGTCGCGCCGGCGCCGATGCCGACCAATCCTGAAGAGCCCTAACGCCGCCGCGAGGGGATCACCAGGCGCCGGATCCAGTTGCGGACTTCGACGCGGCGGACATCCTCGTTCATGATATCGGCGTCGATGCCCAGCTTCCAGGCGATATCGCTGCGCGACGGATCCTGGTGCAGGGTCTCCAGCAGATCGACATAGGCCTCGGCATCCTCGCGGGTCTTGAAGAAGCCGAGCTCCATCAGCTTGGCGATGCGGCACCAGGTCAGCCGCGCCATCTCGTGCAAATCGTATTCGGGATGGTACTGCAGACCCCAGAACACGCCGCCGTTCCAGGTCACGCTGACCGACTGTACCCGGGTGAAATCGTTGGAGGCCAGCAGCGATGCGCCGGGCGGCAGGTGGGTGACCTCGTCGACATGGCTGATGAAGGCGTCGAACACATTGGCCTTACCTTCGTAGAGCGGGTGCGCACGGCCCTCGCTGGTCAGCGCGATCTTGCGGGCGACGCCCATCTCGCGGCCGCGCGGGTTGGCGGCACAGCGGCCGCCGGCGGCGACCACGGCGATCTGCGCCGCCCAGCAGCTGCCGAAGCTCGGCACGCCGGCGCGGAAGGCCTCGCGGGCGAATTCGATCTGGGTGTGGACGCGCGGATCGTCCTCGAAGACGGTCAGGCTGCAGCCGGTCCAGGCGATGCCGTCATATTGCGACAGGTCTTTGCCGCTGGGCAGTGCGGCGCCCGGGTCGGACGGGAACAGCACGTCGCACTCGGCAGCGCCGTCGGGTGTGCAGCGTTGCAGCATCCGGACATACAGGTCGGCCGCCATGCTGGCGCCGCCGGCGACCAATTCCTCGCGGGCCTCCCTGTTGTAGCCGTCGATGACCAGGAAACGCAGGTTGTCGGCCATGGATTGGAACCTCCTTCCCCTCAGCGCCCGGCCACGCCGTCGATTGCGGCCGGCAGTTCGGCGTGGCTGGCGCAGATCGCCTCGGCGCTGGTGGTGTCCTTGTCGTGCGCCCGTTTGGCGATGAACAGGACCGCCTTCATGCCCAGCGCCTGCGGCCCCTTGACGTCGTTATGGTCGCGGTCGCCGATATGGATCATCTCGGGAATCGCGCAGCCCATCTGGCTGGCGGCCGATTCGAACATGCTGCGGTGCGGCTTCGAATGGCCGACCTCGTCGGAGAAGGCGAAGCCCGAAAAATACTGCTTCAGCCCGTGCACCTCCAGCAACTCGCGCAGGCAGCGCCCCGGCGAGACGATCGTGTCGGAGACGATGCAAAGCCTGTAGCGCCCGGCGAGGTCGTCGAGCGCCTTCTTCGCGCCGGCGATGGGGTCCGGCGGGATCCTGACCTCCATCTCCTCATGCTCGCGGACGATCCGGCCAAAGGCGTCGTCGGGCAGGCTGCGGCCGAGCCCGTTGAGGACGACGCGCAGCCGGTCGGCGATCTCCCAGGTGACGTGCTGGTCGTGCCAGACCGTGCGGAAGGCGGCGTCGGCGGTGGCATAGGCGAGCCTGACGTCGGCCATGTCGATCGGCTCGACGGCGTTCAGCGCCTCCCATAGCAGCTGCCGGCGCTCCTCGTATTTGCTGCGCAGCCCCTGCGCCGCGCGCTTCGGTTCGTCCGACTCGTCGTCGATCAGCGTGTCCCAGAGATCGAAGGTGATCGCCTTTGCGGTCATCGGCGGATGCTCCCGTGGATTTGGCCGCCGGGACTCTAGTGATGCGAAGGGAGCGGCGCAAGAAGATCAGGCAAGGAGGCGCTTGCGCCCGGGGTCCCAGGCGGCACCGGCCAGCCGTTTCGCAGGGTAGACTTCGCCGTGCACCTCGATCTCGTAGTCGTCGTGGCCGGCGTCTTCGGCCGGCACGTATCCGTAGGCGATCGGCTTGCCGATACTGTAGCCATAGCCGCCGCTGCTGGTGACGCCCAGCACCCTGCCCTTGCGCAGGATGCAGGCGCCGGAGCGCACCGGCGCGTCGGCTTTCAGCGTGAACCGGCAGAGTTTCTGACGCGGGCCCTGCTGCTTCGCCTTCGCCAGCGCCGCGCGGCCGATAAAGTTACCCTTGTCGAGCGCAACGCAGAAGCCGACGCCGGCCTCGTAAGGCGTGTAGTCCGGTGTGATGTCGGCGCTCCAGTAGACGTAGCCCTTTTCGAGCCGCAGCGATTCGATGGCGCGGTACCCGGCATCCGCGATGCCGTAATCGCGCCCGGCCGCCCACAGCAGCTCGTAGACATGGCCGACGTATTCGGTGGGGATGTGCAGCTCCCAGCCCAGCTCGCCGACATAGCCGACACGCAGCGCCCGCACCGGCGCATGGCCGATGCGGATGAAGCCGCAGCTGCCGAACGGCAGCGCCGCGTTGGAGACGTCGTCCTCGCAGACCTTGGCCAATACGTCGCGCGCACGGGGGCCGCATAGATTGATGACGCCCCAGCCCGATGTCACCTCGCTCAGCGCTGCCGAGCCGTCATGCGGCATGTGGCGGGTGATCCAGTTGGCATCGCGCACCCCGAAGCCGCTGCCGGTGACGATATAGAACCGG
>Ga0224512_10003484_pt1 | contig 13812 bp, 13 predicted proteins | sample SF_May12_sed_USG_4_FD_169103 | JGI IMG/M metagenome (GOLD analysis project Ga0224512, IMG submission 169103) | Sediment microbial communities from San Francisco Bay, California, United States - SF_May12_sed_USGS_13 | ecosystem: Environmental > Aquatic > Marine > Sediment | place: USA...
TTGCGAGATAGCTCAGCATCGCCGCCGTGTTGGTAAAAAGCGCCAGATGCGCAACTTCCCACAAAATGCGGGAGATCGCGGGCTCCGGCCGCTTCACCTTGTAAAACCAGCCGAGCCCCATAAGGATCGGCCACACGATCGCAAGCATGATCGCGCTGGACCAGTTGAAGCCCAGGCCAAGCACGGCAAAACCCGCCACATTTAGGGCCAATACCGCGGCGATGACCACCAGCTTCAGCTTGTCTTCTGCATCCATAGCGGCCTCTCCGGGCAAACGGCCTTGCCCCGGCCGCTCTATCCGACAGAGCCTAAAAACACGTAAATTCCGGCCGCTCTTCAGATGCTCCGCATCTTGCTCTACCCGCCAATTATTACAAAACCGCCGATCAGAACCAGTTCGGCAGCGACAACACCGACCAGGATGTTTTGCCGCGCCGCCATGAACGCCCCCCAGCCGAGCACTGCCGCGGCGATGCGCAACGCAACCGGTGCACTGGCCAGCGCTCCGGCCGGAAACAGGATCAGATTGCCGATCACCGCCGCGATCAGCGCCGTTGCGACCGCCCGGACCCAATTGAGCGCTTCAGAATCATCGCGCAGGCGGTTGCCGATCAAAACACCGAGCCAGCGCCAGATATCGGTTGCCAGAGTGCCGGCCAGCAAAATGAATAGATATGGCCCGAAATCACCGGCCCAGTCCTGCCCGAGCGTTTGGAATGTCGCCGTCACGCTTGGTGCCGCCTCAGCCGGCCGGCGAGCCAGGCCATCGTGCCGCCGCCAAGCCCGGCCCATAACAGGTCGAGGCCGACATCAAACCAGAACAGCAGCGGACCAAGCACCAGGCCGATGACCAGGGCATAACGCTCAGCGGCAATGCGCGCGGCGGCGCTGAGCGCTGTCAAAAAATAGATTGGCGTCAAAAAAAACAGCGCCGCGGCGGCCTCAACCGGCAGCGCCCCCGCCAGCAGAAAGCTGGCCGCGGTTACGGAGATGTTGCACACCGACAACGTGACGGCGAAACCGGCAAAATAGGGAATTCGCGCCGATCGCGGCAAGGCCGGCAGTTTCAAAAACGACCAGACCCAGGCGGTGATGGCGACGAAATGGGACAGCACCAGCAGCCGCCAGCGCGGCGTTTCCGGCTGCCGCACCATCGGCACCCAGGCCGCAACCATCGGCGTAAACCGCACCGCCGACAAAGCCACCGCGATCCAGGTCGCCAGCAGCGAGGCGCCCGACGCCACCGAACTGACCAGTACGACCTGGCTGGGCAGCGCCCAGATGGCGGCCGTCATGAACACCGCCTGGCCAAGGCTCAATCCGCTTTCGCGGCACAGCACGCCAAAGCCGATAAACGTCACCATCAGGATCAGCGCCGGCACGGACGCAATGCCGGCCGTGCCACGCGCGAACCAGATTATTGAGGAAATTTGCGGCTCATCGCCATGTTCTGAACTCATGGCGCGTCAGTAGCCGCCAACGGCTGGATCGAAAAGGCCTGGAGGTACTTGTGCGCATCCCGGCCGCGACAATCAGCCTACTCCACCTTCAGCGGCACCCGCGGCACCGAGCCGCCGCCGCCCTTGGGCGGTTTCTTGCCCTTCTTTTTCGCCGTGCCGAGTGCCGGCTTCCTGGCCGCCGGCTTTCTTGCCCCTGACGATTTCGGCTTTGCTTTCGGCCGGGCGTTTTCGTCCGGGATGGCATCGAGTTTCAACTCAGCCTTGCCCTCGTCATTGGTCTCAGTCGAGACCTTGACGACGCCGCCCTTCTTGAGCTTGCCGAACAGCACCTCGTCGGCCAGCGGCGTCTTTATTACCCGCTGGATCAGCCGCGCCAGCGGCCGCGCGCCCATGCGGTCGTCATAGCCGTGCTCGGCAAGCCAGCCGGTCGCCGCCTCGTCAAGCTCGAAGGTCACGCCGCGGTCGGCAAGCTGCGCCTCGAGCTGCAGGACGAATTTTTCCACCACCCGGTGAACAACGTCCAGCGGCAAAGCGTTAAAGGCGATAATGGCGTCAAGCCGGTTGCGGAACTCCGGCGTGAACAGCCGGTTGATCGCTTCCTCGTCGTCGCCTTCGCGCTTTGAACTGCCAAAGCCGATCGCCAGCCTGGCCATTTCGGCGGCGCCGGCATTGGTCGTCATGATCAAAATGACGTTGCGGAAATCGATCTTCTTGCCGTTGTGGTCGGTCAGCGAGCCGTGATCCATGACCTGCAGGAGAATGTTGAACAGGTCCGGATGGGCTTTCTCGACCTCGTCGAGAAGCAGGACGCAATGGGGGTGCTGATCGACACCGTCGGTCAGAAGGCCGCCCTGGTCGAAGCCGACATAGCCCGGCGGCGCCCCGATCAGCCGCGAAACCGTGTGCCGCTCCATATATTCCGACATGTCGAAGCGCAAAAGCTCAACGCCGAGAAGGTCGGCCAACTGGCGCGCCACCTCGGTCTTGCCGACGCCGGTGGGACCTGAAAACAGGTAATTGCCGATCGGTTTTTCCGGCTCGCGCAGACCGGCGCGGGCGAGCTTGATCGCCGCAGTCAGCGCATCGATGGCCGCATCCTGACCGAAGACGACGCGCTTGAGATTGGTGTCAAGATGCTCCAGCAATTCAGCGTCGTCCTTCGACACCGATTTGGGCGGAATGCGCGCCATCGTGGCAATTGTCGCCTCGATGTCCTTGACGCCGATCGTCTTTTTGCGCCGGCTTTCGGGAAGCAGTTTCTGCGAGGCACCCGATTCATCGATCACGTCGATCGCCTTGTCCGGCAATTTGCGGTCGCTGATGTAACGCGCCGCCAGCTCGACAGCCGATCTGATCGCCTCGTTGGTGTAGCGGACGTCGTGATGATCCTCAAAATATGGCTTCAGGCCTTTCAGGATATCGACCGCGTCAGGAATGGAGGGCTCATTGATGTCGATCTTCTGGAAGCGGCGCACCAGGGCCCGGTCCTTTTCGAAGAACTGGCGGTATTCCTTGTAGGTCGTTGACCCGATACAGCGCAAAGTGCCCGACGCCAAAGCCGGCTTTAAAAGGTTGGAAGCGTCCATCGCCCCGCCCGATGTCGCGCCGGCGCCGATCACCGTATGGATTTCGTCGATGAACATGATGGCGCTGTCATGATTCTCGATTTCCTTGATGACCTGCTTCAAACGCTCCTCAAAATCACCGCGGTAGCGCGTTCCGGCCAGAAGCGCACCCATGTCGAGCGCGAAAATTACCGCGTCCGCCAGAACGTCAGGCACTTCGCCCTCAACAATCCGCCTGGCCAGTCCTTCCGCGATCGCCGTTTTGCCGACACCGGAATCACCGACATAAAGCGGGTTGTTTTTCGAGCGCCGGCACAGAACCTGGATCGTGCGGCGCAATTCCGCTTCGCGGCCGATCAACGGATCGATTTTCCCGGCCCTGGCCTTGTCGTTCAGATTGACGCACCAGGCGGAAAGCGCGCTTTCCTTGCCGGATGGCTCTTCGCCCTCGTCCTCACCATGGTCATCGCGCACGCCGCGGACCGGCCGCGGCTCGTCCGCGCCCGCCCTTTTGGCGATACCGTGAGAGATGTAATTGACCGCATCATAGCGCGTCATGTCCTGCTCCTGCAGGAAATAGGCCGCGTGACTTTCGCGCTCGGCAAAAATCGCCACCAGAACGTTTGCCCCCGTCACCTCCTCGCGGCCGGAGGATTGAACATGAATGACAGCGCGCTGAATGACACGCTGAAAGCCGGCCGTCGGCTTGGCTTCCTCGCCGTCGCCACTGACCAGATTGGTCAGTTCGGTATCGACATATTCGCTCAAATCGCCGCGCAGCCGATCCAAATCGACATTGCAGGCGCGCATGACGGCGGCCGCGTCATTATCCTCAAGCAGCGCCAACAGCAGGTGTTCTAGCGTTGCAAATTCCTGCGAGCGCTCGTTGGCCAAGCCAAGGGCGGTGTGCAGGGCAAGTTCCAGAGAGCGCGAAAATGACGGCACGGTGAACCTTTCAGTCTATTTCTTTTCCATGACACATTGCAGAGGATGCTGATTCTTGCGGCAAAAATCCATCACCTGAGTGACTTTCGTTTCCGCCACCTCATAAGTATAGACGCCGCATTCGCCGACACCATGATTGTGGACATGCAGCATGATCTGCATAGCGTTTTCCTGAGATTTCTGGAAAAACCGCATCAGCACGTGGACGACGAATTCCATCGGCGTGTAATCGTCATTGAGCAGCAGCACGCGATAAAGGTCAGGCCGCTTGGTCTTGCGCTTCTTGCGGGTAACGACCGCTGTGCGTCCATCCTCGCCGCCATTGCCGTAAATATCCTTGTCGTTTGCCATGTTCGCAACATATCCGTGAATCGAACCGTCGCCTTGTTGCCAACCAATGTAGGGAGTCGCGGCCGGCTTGTCAGGGGTTCATATCCATCAATCGCGTATTCAACGCCCTAAAACGGCAATGAAAAGGCGGACAAACAAAAACGCCCGGCCGATGGCCGGGCGTTTCGTAACCGGAAAATCGAGTGACGGCTTACTTCGTGACTTTCGGCATGAAGGCTTCAAACGGCTTTGCCATATCCTTGGCAAGGTCGACATAAAGCTCGCCCAGCTTGGTTGCCTCGGCAACCGCGCCCTCATAGGCGGTCTTGACGAACTTGCTCTGCACCTCGATCGCCTTGTCCAGCGACTTTACGCCGGCCAGGGCTTCAACATGGGCCGCACCGGCCTCAAACGACTTTTTGGAATAATCGGCCGCTTCCACGGCGATCGCCTGCAGGCCCTTTGAACAGGTGCCGAAGCTTTCCATCGTCTTGTTCAGGCCCTCCTGGCTGGCCTTTTGATACTCTTCAAATCCGCTGATCATCGTCGTCATCCTCGTAAAGCATAATGAATTAGGGGCACCGCCATCCGGTGATGACACCAATATATATGCACTGCAGCAAAATGCAAGAATTTTTTTGCACTGCACCATATTCCGATTGAAGTTAACCCGGATTGAAATTTAGCGCCGCGTTTTACCGAAAAGTAAGGACGTCCCCCTAGCCTGAATGGGCGTGGTGCGATGGATGCGTGCCGCCAGGGATTTCATGTCAGGCGTACTCAGGCGGAGTGAAAGTGCTCAACCATAGCAAGTCACGTAAATCTTTAAGGATTTTCGTCCGGTTCGCCTGTTTTATGGCACTGGCGGTGGCGCTCGCCACGCCGCAGCCGGCATTCGCCAATGCCAAATATGCCGGCATCGTCGTCGACGTCAAAACCGGCAGGACGCTTTACGCGAGCAATGCAGACGCGCCGCGCTATCCGGCCTCGCTGACCAAGATGATGACGCTCTATGTCCTGTTTGAGGAGATTGAGCGCGGTCGGTTCAGCCGCGATTCGCAACTGCAAGTCTCCGAGAACGCCGCCAACCAGCCGCCGACCAAAATCGGCCTTCGCGCCGGCCAGACGATCAAAGTCGACACGGCGATCCGCGCTTTGGCCGTCAAATCCGCCAATGATGTCGCCGTCGTTGTCGCCGAAAACGTCTCCGGATCGGTCCCCGCCTTCGCCAACCGGATGACGCGTACCGCCCGCGCCATCGGCATGAAGATGACGATTTTCCGCAACCCGTCCGGGCTGCCTGACGCGAAGCAAAAGACCACCGCCCGCGATATGGCCTTGCTGGGCCAGGCCCTGCAGGACCGGTTTCCGCAATATTACGACTATTTCAGCACCCGCCGTTTCTCATGGGGCAAGAAAAATTACCGCAACACCAATCGCCTGCTCGGAGCGGTTCGCGGTGTCGATGGCATCAAGACCGGCTACACCCGCGCATCCGGCTTCAATCTCGTCACCTCCGTCGACCGGGACGGACGCAAGATCGTTGCAGTTGTCATGGGCGGACGAACAAGCAAAAGCCGCAACGCCCAGATGAAGACGCTGATTGCGCGCTATCTGCCCAAGGCAAAGCGCGGCAAGCGCACGGCGCCGCTGCTTGTCGCCAGAGCGGCGCAGCCGACAATTCCATCCCGTCCCAAACCCCGCCCGCCAACCGGCACTGTCGATGTTGCCGCACCGCTTGTCGTTGCCAATGCCGCAGTGCCCTCGGCAGAGGTTGCCAGAGCAAAGCCCGACGCTTCCAACAGCCCGGCCGATCCGATCGGCGAGCAGATTGCCGGCGCGGCCAGGGTCACTGAGCTCGGCTATGCCCGTTCGGAAAACACGGAGCGGGTCCGGCTTGCCGCGCTTGTCGAAGTCAGCGCCCGTCGTCACGCAAACGCTGATGCGCCGCCGCAAACAGGCAACCGGACGCCACCGGCGAAAGTGGCGGATAGCAGGCAAGAGACGCCGCCGCCCGGCGGCTGGCATATCCAGATCGGCGCGACGCCAAGCGAGCAGGCAGCGCGCCGGCTCTTGTCCGACGCAAGCAGCCGCGCCGCCGACATTCTCGGCGCCGCCGATCCCTTCACCGAGCCGGTCACCAAGGATGGCCAGGTTCTTTACCGGGCACGCTTTGCCGGATTTGCCGGCAAGCAGGAAGCGCGCACCGCCTGCGTCAATCTGAAACGCCGGTCGTTTTCCTGTCTGGCCGTGCCGAACTGAAGGCTATGGCGAAATAGAATGAGTACGGGGTCCTAATTATGATTACCCAGCAGCGTATCTTTCGCTTCATTGATCCTGGCCGCCAAAGCGGCGGATCCGCCGTGGTCGGGGTGGACCTGCTTCATCAGCCGCCGGTGGGCTTTGCGGATTTCCGCGTCGCCGGCGCCCGGCTCAAGCCCCAGAATATTATAGGCTTCCTTCTTACTCATGGCGCCCGCGCCCGGCGGCGGTCCCGCCCGCCTGCCCGCGTCGTCCTTGACGTCGTCGCGCCATCGGGGAAATGTCCGGTCGAGATATCCTTCCAGCAGGCGAAGTGATTCAGCATCGCCGCGAAAATCCTCCGCCACTTCAAAAAGCCTCGCCAGGTCGAGATCCGATAACACCGCACCTTCATGGCGGCCGACAAGCACACGCCCATCCATTTCGCCGGTGTCATGGTCAAGCCGCATATCCAGCCCGGCCGATTGCACATTTGAGGCACCGCCGCTTGTCGGCCTGGAGCCGCCAAAACCGCCGCGCCTGAGCACAGCGAAACCGAAAAATGCCAGCGGCAGCGCAATTGCAAATTGCCGCAGCAAGGCGAAACCAGCGGCGGCAAGCAGCAGCAGATAACCGCCGCCGTTGCGGATGGAACGGGCCAAAGTCGCCGGCGGCACCGTCATGAAGACGCGGACCAGCAGGACGATGCCGGCAATGGCGGCGATAAGGAGGAACAGCGAGCCGATCATTTCAGATGCGACAACAGCAAGCGCGCGGCTTGCGCCTTGGATGTCTCCAGCGCCTTGCGTCCGCCCGCAGCATAGGTCGCAACGGCGCCCAAAAGCGCCTTGAGCTGCGCTGCAGCCGCCGCGTTGAATGGCAGGTAGGCGCCGCCGGTCAGCCGGGCGATCTCGCGAAACCCCCGTTCGGCAACCACATCATGACCTTCGTGAAACATGAAGGCCTTGACGTTCAACAGGCCGAGTTCACCGGCGATCCCGCACAGCCGGTCGACATTTTCCTCCATGGCATCACCGACATAGACCAGAGCGGCGACCGGCTTTTTCTTCGCCTCGCGCCTGGCATGCGCCAGAACCTTGCCGATCTGCGTCTGGCCGCCGCGGCAATCGATACGCACCATCAACTCGCGAAGGCTTTTGGTGTTGCTGACCCATTTTGACGACTGGCATTCGCCGAAACCGCGGAAATAGACGAGTTGAACATTCAGCCCGCCGACCGATCCGGCGGCATCGAACATCGCGCCCTGCAAATTGCAGGCCAGATCCCAGGTCGGCTGCCGGCTCATTGTCGCATCGAGCGCAAAGACCAGCCGGCCGCGGGCATCGGCGGACACCGGATCAAGCTGCGCGGCCTGTTTCAGGAACGCATCAATATCCGATCGCGACGAGCGTTTTGCCGCTTTGCCGGCATTTGCCGGCCGGGCCGTGATATCCTTCTTGCCAACCATATTCACTCCTGCCCCAGAATGTGGGCTGTAAAGGGGCTTGCGCAAGCCTTTGGGGAGCTTTAGCGGCTGTTCCCAGCCGCGCTTGAGTTCAACGGTATCGAGACTATGACACAGACGCTTCGCCATATCGCCGCCTTGCGAGAATGCGTCCGCAGCTGGCACGGCACGGGAGAGTGCGTCGCTATGGTACCGACAATGGGCGCCCTTCACGCCGGGCATCTTGCTCTCGTGAAGGCCGCACGCCAATGCGCCGGTCGCATCATTGTTACGATATTCGTCAATCCCGCCCAGTTTGGCCAGGGCGAAGACCTTGAGCGCTATCCGCGTGCCGAAGCCGACGATCTGGAAAAACTCCGGCCCTTTGCCCCGGACATCGTCTTCGCGCCCTCGGCGGCGGAAGTCTACCCAACCGGCTTTGATACGACAATCGCCGTCGGCGGACCCTCGGCGGGTCTTGAAAGCGATACGCGGCCGCATTTCTTCGCTGGCGTTGCGACAATCGTCACAAAACTGCTGCTCGCCGGCCTGCCCGATTTCGCCACCTTCGGCGAAAAGGACTATCAGCAATTGCTGGTCGTCAAGAAACTCGTTAGCGACCTCAACATCCCGACAACCATCATCGCCTGCCCGACCGTGCGCGAGCCCGACGGCCTGGCCCTGTCGTCGCGCAACGCCTATCTGTCGGCCGAGGAAAGGGCCGCTGCGCCACGTCTTTGTGAGGCGCTGAACGGCATCTCAGCCCGGGTCGGCGCCGGCGAGGCAATCGACGGCACGCTGGCGCAGGCACGGCACGATCTTGAACGGGCCGGATTTGCCATCGACTATCTCACCGTCCGCAATGCGCTGACGCTGGACGCGGTGCGCGACCCGGCGAGCGAGCCGCTGCGCGCTTTGGCCGCCGCCCGGCTCGGCACCACCCGGCTGATCGACAATGTCGCCGTGGCGCGCAGTCAAAACGCCGCCAGCACCGCATAGACCAAGGCCAGCACCGCCATGGCGATCAGCGTGTAGGCGCCGTTCCAGCGCCAGGTCAGCGTAAACGACGAATAGCCGGTGGCGCGCGCCAGCATGAGAGCGCCGGACGAAAACGGCGCGCCGGTGGAACACACCGCCGTGCCGGCGGCAATGGCTAGGGCGGCAAGGGTCATGTCGACCGGCATATCCGGCAATTCGGCGACCAGCGAGGCCAGAAACACGGCCATGGCGATCGGACTGATGCCGAGCTGGCCGAACAGCCAGACGGTGAGGCTCAGCGCCCACAGGACGAGCCAGCCGGGTTGCCCGGCAAGACCGATCTGGGTCGCCACATCGCCCGCCGGCACCAGTTTGGCGGCAAGCGTGCCGATGAAGCCGGCACAGGCGATGAACACCGCCTCGCGGACATAGCCGGGGATGGTGACGAAAGTGATTTCGACAAGCCGGCCCGCCGCCGCACCGGTCCGCGGGCGCAAGGTGCTTGCCGGCTGCTGCACAAACACCCAGGCGGCGACGACAATCGGCGCGGCAAGCATGACACCGGTGACGATGGAAACGGCGAAATATACCGTGAAGACAATCGTCAGCCCGAACAGGAAAAGGCAGACAAGACCGAGATTGCGCGCCGCCCGGGCCGGCAGGCGCGTCGCAACGGCCAGCGGCAGGCGGCCTTCGGCTTGCAGCTTTTTGCGAAAGCCGCGCCAGCGCAGACTGTCTTCCGCCCAGCTCACGCCAAGCATGAGCAGCGTCAGGCCGAGACCGGTGACAATCAGCCGGACCGGGTCGATGCCGGCCATCAGGGTCGGCATGACGGCCTGGGTCACCGCTGTCGGCGCCCACACGAGAAACCAGGAAAAACCGCGCAAAGCCGCCGATAATTGCCGCCGTTCGCGCACCTGGGCGATATCGTCGAGCGGTTCACCGGCGGCAATATCGGCGCGCACGCCGCGCTGGATGATCGGCGCCAGCAGCGATAAAGCACCGAGATTTATCAGCACGGCAAAGAAATGGCCGCCGCCAAATAGCGTCAAAAAGCGTCGGCTGGCAGGCTGGCGGGTGAGAAACGTGCCGACTTCCAGCACCGCCGGCGATGCCAGCGCGCCCTCGCGCAGCAGCGCCATGAGCAGGATGAAGGCCGCCAGATAGGCCGCCCGCGACAGGGCCTCAAGGCTCAGCGCGGCAACCGGCTTGCCGGTGATCCAGGCGAGAGCCAGCAGAATAAAACAGAGGGCAAGCAAATAAGCTTCGCGCAGCCTGAGCGCCCGCCAGGCCAGCAGCGGTAGCGCCACGACCAGCGTCTGCGCCACGACGGCCGCGCTGCGCGCGTCAAGATAGAGAAAAACAAGCTCGGCCGCGACCAGCACCAGCAGCGCCGGGCCGATGAGGCGCGGTGGTGTGGCTGTCGCGCGGTCGGTGCTGTTTGTCATGATGCTCCGCGCCTGCCCCAGACTCGCCGGACCATAGCATTGCTGGTGGCCAGATGCTTGAAACGCGGAGGTGTGGACCACAATGGGAAAAGCGGATGTCCGAACCGGCCCAAGGAGCGAGCCAGAACGTAGATACGGCTGGTTTTTCAGTCTGATCCGGCTCGGACCTTGAGTATAGCCGCATTAGGGAGCCGATCAGAGGGCCCCCGGCAATGGGTTGCACTTCGCACGAGGGGTCTCCGCCAGGTTCTCCGATCAAGCCCGAGAATTACGGCGGAGGAATTCCCCTTCTCCTACAAGGAGAGCGGGAAAGGCACCCCGCCGCTACAACAGCCCCAGTTCCGCCAGTTCGCGCCTGAGCTTCGGCGGCAGCGCCGCGATCCGCGCCTCATCGCCGCCGATATCGCGCGGGGCGTCCTTTGGCGCCAGATAGCGCCAGCCCTGAAAGGCCCGCCGGGGCTGCCATTCGGTCAGGACGAGCTTTGGCTCAAGCACCAGCTTGCAGCGCCTGATGCCGTCGGCGTCGCGAAACGGCCGGAGCTCCAGAAGCTGCTGGCGGACCTGCACATTGCCGCGAATGACCCAATAGAGCGAGCCGCCGTCGAGCAGTTCGTCGCCGCGCCGCGGCATCATCCGCGTCGTGTGAAACTGTTCCGGCGTCTCGCCGGCGCGGCGCTTTTCCTGGAGCCGGAAGGTGATCCATCCCTGCAGGTCCTCGACCGTGTCGACACCGACGCACAATTTGACAAGGTGGAGGGTCATGACCTTTGGTATAATGGCGCGGCAGGCGGCGGACAAACCCGAAGAGGGGCCATGTCCACATATTTGCCGTTTTGATAGTCCCGCTTTGTCATCGTTCAATGGAGAGGAATAAAATCATGTCAGTTGCAAAAGTCACCGAAATCACCGCCGCATCGTCAACTAGCATCGAGGACGCGATCAGCTCCGGCATAGCCCGCGCCGATAAGACGCTGGACGGCATCAAGGGCGCCTGGGTTCAGCAGATCACAGTCGACTGCGATGGCGGCAAAATAAAGGAATGGCGGGTGAACATGAAGGTCAGCTTCCTGCTCAAGGACTGATTACCGGGACGGAGGGCGAGCCGGCACGCAGTCTCAATCGTCCGGCTTCGCTGCGTCTCGTTCGCCGACAACCATGGCCGGCGCGCCCTTGTCGATCTGCGCGCCTTGCGTGATCTCGATCTGTGAAACGATACCGTCGACCGGCGCCACCACCGCGTGCTCCATTTTCATCGCTTCCACGACGAACAGCACGTCGCCCCTGGTGACTGTCTGGCCGTCGCGGACTGCAAGCGCGGTGATGCGGCCGTGCATCGGCGCCGTGATGGCGCCGGTTGCCAACCGGGCCATCATGGCGCGGTTGCGCGGATCAGGAAAGTCAACCCGCATCTGGCCGCCGCCGGTAAGGACAAAGGCGGTGTCGCCTGACCATACGATCTCGGTATTGTCCGCATTGGCGGACTGCAAGACGTTTTCATTGCCGATTGACGTGACGTCTGGCGCGCCGGCGCGCCAGCGTATCTGGGCCGTCGCCGGCGTGCCCTCGATCAGCACGTCGATGGCGGTCTGCCGGGTCAGGCCGCCGATCTCAAAGCCTGCTGTTTGCCGCCAGGGGCCGGTGGCGCGCTTCGCGCCGGTTTCAGCCTGGCGCGCCAGCCTGGCCGCAATCGCAGGGGCCGCCAGCATCATGTCGTTGCCGGTCGCGGCAAGCCTTTCAATATGCCGGTCGATGAAGCCGGTATCGACGCCGCCAGCGACAAATTCCGGATGGGCGATGATCGCCTGCAGGAAGGGCAGATTGGTGTTTGGTCCGGCGATGCGCGTTTTTTTCAGTGATTGGGCGAGGCGTTCGAGCGCTTGCTTCCGATCCTTGCCGTGGGCGATCACCTTGGCCAGCATGGCGTCGTAATGCGGGCCGACGACGCTGCCGGCCTGCGCGCCGGCATCGACCCTGACGCCGGTTCCGGCCGGATATTGCGCCAGTACGATTTTGCCTGCCGTCGGCGCAAATTCCTGGCCAGGATCTTCCGCATAGATTCGCGCTTCCACCCCATGCCCGATGCGTGGAACGGTGTCCTGACCGAGCGGCAGCGTTTCGCCGGCGGCAATCCGCAGCTGCCATTCAATCAGATCGAGCCCGGTGATCACCTCGGTGACCGGATGCTCCACCTGCAGGCGCGTATTCATTTCCATGAAGTAGAAGCGATCCGGCGAAAGGCCATGCGTTCCCTCGGCGATGAACTCGACGGTGCCGGCGCCGCGATAGCCGACCGCCAGCGCCGCCTTGACCGCCGCCCCGCCCATTTTTGTGCGCATCGCATCGGGCATGCCCGGCGCCGGTGCTTCCTCGATCACCTTTTGATGACGGCGCTGAACGGAACAGTCGCGCTCATAAAGATGCACAACATTGCCATGGTTATCGGCAAATATCTGAAATTCGATGTGGCGTGGATTGGTGACGAATGTCTCCAGCAGGACCCGGTCGTCACCAAAACTATTCTTCGCCTCGCGCTGCGCCGATGCCAGTGCCGGCAGAAAATCCTCGTCACGTTCGACATGGCGCAGGCCGCGGCCTCCGCCGCCGGCAATTGCCTTGATCAAAAGCGGGTAGCCGATCTCGCGGGCTTTCAAAATGAGTGCGTCTGGCGGCAGCTGCTCGCCATGATAACCGGGCACAACCGGCACGCCAGCCTCAATCATCAGTGCCTTGGCGCGCGCTTTTGAGCCCATTGCGGCGATCGCCGCGGCCGGCGGGCCGATGAAATTCAGGCCAGCGGCGGTGCAGGCTTTGGCAAACTCAGCATTCTCTGCCAGAAAACCGTAGCCCGGATGCACCGCTTGCGCGCCCGTCCGCCGCGCCGCATCGAGTATCCTTTCGATATTCAGATAGCTCTCGCCCGCCGGCCCGGCGCCGATGGACACCGCCTCATCGGCCGCCCGCCAGTGCGGCCAGGACCGATCAGCCTCGGTGAAGACGGCGATGGTGCGCATGCCGAGCCGCCGGGCAGTAGCGATGATGCGGCAGGCGATCTCGCCGCGATTGGCGATCAGGACGGAGGAAAACATGCCCGCTTCTTAAGCGGTGGGTTCAGGCACGCCAAGCACGCTTATTTGCGCCAGCTACTATCGGGCATGTGATCTCAGAATTCCTGCCAGTCCTCATCGTGGGCGGCTGCCGCCGCCGCGCCGCCGCCACTGACCCTGCGGGCCAGCACCCTGTGCTGCTCGGCGACCGGATTGGCCGCCGGCACATCCTCCGCATCGGCCTCTCGCAGCTCTGCCTGCTCGGCCTGCTTCGTCCTGAAAAAGCCGACCGCCTGGCGCAGATCCTCAATCTGCGTCTGCGCCGAAGTCAGCGCCGCCGTCGTCTCTTCCACCAAT
>Ga0224512_10003485_pt1 | contig 13806 bp, 12 predicted proteins | sample SF_May12_sed_USG_4_FD_169103 | JGI IMG/M metagenome (GOLD analysis project Ga0224512, IMG submission 169103) | Sediment microbial communities from San Francisco Bay, California, United States - SF_May12_sed_USGS_13 | ecosystem: Environmental > Aquatic > Marine > Sediment | place: USA...
CGGAGCAAAGGTGACTGCAGCCTGGAGGCGAGCAGGTGGCACCTCACCATATCCGCCGGCCCAGACGGCACCCATCTCGAGGGCGCGAGCCCGTTCCGCGGCCGACCGGGTAACGACGAAAACGTCACACCCCCAGTGGAGCGCCACCTGAATGGCGAGCAAGGCCGAGGCACCGAAGCCGTAGAGGCCGAGCCGGGCCCCCGGTTCGATTCCCGACACTTTGAGCGCCCGGTAACCGATGACCCCGCCGCACAGAAGAGGCGCCACGTCGAGATCACTCGCCAGCGGAGGAAGAGAAAAGGCAAAGTCGGCTCGCACGACCATTCTCGTCGCGTAGCCGCCGTCGCGATCCCAGCCGGTGAAATGGACCTGCTCGCACAGGTTCTCGAGTCCCCGCCGGCACGGGTCGCACATTCCGCAGGCTCCCGCCAACCAACCTATCCCGGCCCGATCGCCGATAGACCACCCTTCGACGCCCGCACCCAGGCCGCCGACGCGGCCCACGGCTTGATGACCCGGGATCACGGGAAGTACCCGGGCCGGAAAGTCACCCTCGCATAACTGCAAGTCCGTCCGGCATACGCCACACGCCGACACGGTTACGAGCAGTTCGCCGGGGGCGGGGACCGGATCGGGCGCTTCCGTCAACTCGAGGGGCAGATGGGCCACGGGTCCCGCCCGACGGAGCACCTGAGCCTGCATACGCGGAGCTTACCCAGCGAGATTCCTACCGGGCACCACCACCACCCGGGAGATCCGCTCAGTCGAACCGAGCCGTTTCACTATCAGCGCAGCTGTCCGGTCAGCGGCAGGGGTTCCCGTCTTGGTGAGGGCCACGACCACCCGGGCGCCGGGAGGTACTCCTTTCAGCCCCCCCTCCGGATGCGTAAGCACGGCCACACAGTGCTCGGTTTCCAGCCGGTCGCTCACCTCCAAGCCGGTGAGAAGCGCGGCTCGCTCGGGCCGGTGAGCGATATCGGCAAGGCGACCGCCGACGGCATCGACCCCCATCATCACGACCACTGTGGTTGCCACCGCCGGAATAACTGGTTCATGAGGGCCCGGTGCCTTCAGCGAACGACCGTGAGCGCCGTCGGCTTCGACGAGCAGATATTCGACCGGCGCCGCGCGGTACATTCGATCGATCACGCCAGGAGGAGGCCCCGTTGCCTTGTGGTCGTCACCCCCGGTGACGAGCGCCACGAACCGGTTCGAGGCAATTGCTGCTGCAACGTCGGATGGATCGTCACTCCGGCATACGGCGACAACCCCGTCGAGCTGGCTCCGACCCATCTTGGTGGTGGTGGTCACCAACACGCGATTGCCGGCCGCGGCCAGTTCGCTACCGAGACTCAGCATGAGAGTGGATTTGCCGCCTGCACCGGTGAAGGCCACCAATTCCCGCTCGCCGATTCCGAGGAGCCGGGCGAGCGAGCCGTTCATGCGGGCAGGCTCCCTTGCATCCAAATGAGGATTGCCTCGAGGACCCCTCCGCCAACGGATAGCGCCTTGTCGGAGATTTCAAAACAGGCCGCCGGGTCGGCGCGTGGATCGATATCGGCGATCTTCAGTCCAGGGGTGGCGGGTAGAGAAGGATCGATCAAACCGCGCACTACCCCGTCCACGCCGGCCGGGATAGATTTTCCTTGCAGGCTGCCGATTGTCTGCCCGGCAAGGACGAGGTCACCAATGTCGACCTCCCAGACGATGGTTCCGGCTTGCGTCGCCCGGATGACCCGCTCGGAGGACTTGCCGCCGACCAGACCCGGGACGGCAGTGTCGGGAGCTGCGCCTCCGGTCCACAAGACTCTCCCGAGGCGATGGCCCCGCATCGTTTCGACCACGGCGTGACAATCGGCTCCGGCCACAAAGCCGGGCCCGAGTGCGACCACCAACGGTGCCTGATCGATCGCGGTATCCAGCGAACGCTTGGCGACGCGAGCGTCCACCAGCACCGAAAACGGCTCCGCAAAGACCGGAAGATGCTCACTCACCAGAACGGGAATGACGCCCGTTGCGCCAAGTTCAACGGCCTGGCCGGGGGTGTTCACCAGTTGCGCAATGAGGTCCTCGACGACGGCCGCTCCCTCGCGCACCGCCCGGGCCACGGAAACGGCGCGCCTGATCGCCCGAGGGTAGGCCAGCTCGAGGACGACCAGCGGAAAACCTGCCCTGTGCAGGCGTGCCACAACGCCGGTGGCCAGGTCACCTCCGCCGCGCACAACCACCAGGTGCTCGGCAAAAAGCCTCACGGGGACTCGAGAGCAATGGGGGTCGCCCGATTGACCTGGATGATCTCCGACATGATCGACACGGCGATCTCCTCGAGGGTTTCGGCATTCATCTCGATGCCGATGGGCGCGTGCACTCGATCGAGATCGGTCGGCGTGACGCCGGAGTCGATCAGGCTTCTGGCGACCGACCGCCACCGGGTGGTGCTGCCCATCACGCCGATGTACCGGGCCGGGCTGGCCAGCGCCTCCGGCAGGACCGCGAGATCCAATCCGACATTTCTGGTTACTAGGACGACCGAAGCATCCTCCGGTACGGGCTCATCGAGGTCGGCCAGAGATCCGGCTACCCGTTTGTCTGCGTTGGGAAGGGCTTCCGGAGTGACCATCTCGGGCCGGTCGTCGATGGCGACGGTCCGGTACCCGAGCCAGTGGGCCAGGTCGAGGACGGCGCGGCCGACGTGGCCGCATCCAACGACGTACACGATGTGGCGGGGCATGTAAGGCTCCAAGTAGATCTCGACTTCGCCTCCGCAGATCCCCGGATCACCCCGGGTGGGATCCATCAGAGCATATTCGAGCAAGCGCGGGTGTTGGGCGGAAAGGGTTTCTCGGGCCGCGACGATAACCCGCGCCTCCATCTCACCACCACCGATAGTGCCGGAGGTGGCACCATCCGCGAAGATCAACATCTTCGTTCCGCTGTGCCTGGGGGCCGACCGGCGGGTTCCCACCACGGTGGCAAGCACCACCGGTCTCTCGGCCTCGACCGCCTGCGCCAACTCGAAGAGGACCCGCCGGTCCTGGTCCGCCATCACCAGCTCATACGGTCGACTGGAGCGCAGCCCATACCCGCTCCGGAGTGAACGGTATGTTGTTGATCCTGGCCCCGGTGGCGTTGGCGATGGCATTGCGGACGGCGGGTGCTACCCCGTCCTTGGGGATCTCGGCGATCGCCTTTGCACCGAATGGGCCACTCTTCTCCATCGTTTGGACCAGGTACGCCTCGATGCGGGGCACCTCATCGGATCGGTAGATCTTGTAGGGCCCGAGCCGGGCGTTGACCATCTGCCCAGCTTCGTCGTAGACCATCTCTTCGCAATGGCCGTACCCGAGAGCCTGGATCATGCCTCCCTCGACCTGCCCGGCCGAGGTCACCGGGTTGATCGGTACACCGCAGTCGACGGCCATCACCAGCGAAACGACGGTCACCTGGCCGGTACCGATGTCCACCTCGATCTCTGCGAACTGGGCAGCGTAGGGCGGCGGCGAGTCCGGGGCCACGTAGGAGGCGGTGGCCATGATCTGATGCTGCTGGTCCTGGTGGAGCGAATGCAGGGCGATCTCGGCGAGGCCTACGGACCGGCCGTCGGGTGCCCATGCCTGCCGGTCGCGCAGCAAGATGTCTCCAGGAGTGTTGACGTCCAGCAAAAGAGCGGCTCGTTCGGCAATCTGGCGGCGGACCTCCTCGGCGGCCTTCTTGACTGCCATGCCGGAAACATAAGTGGTACTCGACGCGTACGCGCCGACATCGAAGGGGGTCATGTCCGTGTCGGCCGCGTAGACCACGATATCGTCCACCGGAGTGCCGAGCACTTCGGCGGCGATCTGCGCCAGGATGGTGTCGGCACCTGTACCCAGATCCGTCGCTCCGAACAGCAGGTTGAACGAGCCGTCGTCGTTGATCTTGATGCTCGCGCCCCCCATGTCGAGACCGGAAATCGCGCTGCCGTGCATACACATGGCAAATCCGATGCCCCGCCGGATGTGGGGGCGGTCGGCCGGCTGCCGCCAGTCCGGGTCGCTGCGGCGGTACCACCCGATGGCTCGTTGCCCCTGGGCAACACACTCCTCCATCCCGCTCGAGGTCACCACCGGGATGAACTTCATCTCGGCGGCGCCTTCCCCCAGCTCGGCGGCGACATCGAGCGGATCACCGACCTTGGTCCAGTTCATTCGTTTGAACTCGAGGACATCCAGCCCGAGGCCGGCTGCGATGTCGTCCATGTGTGCTTCGAGAGCGAACAACGCCTGCGGAGCGCCGTAGCCACGGTAGGCGCCCGGCACCGGGATGTTGGTGTAGACGACGTCGCAATCGAAGCGTTTGTTGGGGCAGTTGTAGGAGCTGAGCCCCCGTAGCCCGCTCACCATTTGCACGGTGAGGCCGTGCGTTCCGTACGGTCCGGTGTTGGCGACCGTCCTCATCAGTTGGGCGACCAGTTTCCCGTCCTGGTTGACCCCGGTCTTCATGGTGATCGTTTGGGGATGCCTGGTCCGGCTGGAGACGAACTCCTCATAGCGAGTCAACTCGAGCCGGACGGGTCGTCCGGTTACGAGCGCCAGATGACCGACGATGTCTTCGATCAGCATCTCTTGCTTCACACCAAATCCACCCCCGATGCGCGGTTTGATGACTCGGATGCGGCGGACCGGCAGACCGAGCAGGGGTGCCAGCATCCGGCGCACATGGAACGGGACCTGGGTGGACGTGCGGACAACCAGTCGTTCGTCGCTATCCAGCCAGGCGATGGCGATGTGCGGCTCGATGGGAACCTGCTGGACCTGATGCACGCGCAGAGTCTGTTCGAACACATGGTCCGCTTCGGCGAACCCCGCTTCGACATCACCGACGTCGGCCTCTATGTGATGCACAATGTTGCGGCTTGCGTCGTAGGCGCCTTCCATATCGGCCTCGTCGTGGATGACAGGCGCACTGCCCGACATAGCCTCGTTCTCATCGAATACCGCCGGGAGCACTTCATAGTCCACCTCGATGAGCTGCACGGCGGATTCGGCAATCTCGAGGGTGTCGGCGGCGACGACCGCAACTCGATCACCAACGTGACGGACCTTGTCGTCGAAACTCACCTGATCGTACGGAAGTGGGTTCGGGTAGCTCTGCCCTCCCGAGGCGTAGCGGACCCGGGGAACATTTTCGTGGTGGAGTACGGCCCGCACTCCGGGCAGGGCCCGGGCTTGGGAGTCGTCGATGCGTACGATCCGGGCGTGGGCGTGGGGGCTCCACAGCATCTTGGCGTAGAGCAATCCCCGCATCTCGATGTCGTCGACGAAGGCCGGGTTGCCTTTCACGAGTTTCAAAGCATCAACCTTCACCTCAGGTTTACCCACGACCCGGGTATCGGGCACCTCGGGGCTCGGCACCACCCGGGGAGCCGCGGGAGGCAGGTCAAGCGGAAGGTCGACCGCATCAAAGTCGGCCATCCCGTCGATGTCCGCCAGGGGCCGGACCAGCGCCGGTTCGATCGGCACTACGTTCTCGCCCCGCAACACGGCGGCCGCTCGAAGGATCGCCTCGACCGGCCGCAGATAGCCGGTCTCGCGGTCGAGTATGCCGGTGAGGGCATCGCGAACCTCCGCTTCGGTCGGGTCGGGATTCTCTTCGAGAAGGGCCTTGGCAGCCAGCACCATGGCGGGGGTCGAGTATCCGGATTGAATCGCCCCGACCGTCACGAAGGCCTCCTGGATGGGATGCAACCCCCGCCCGGGCGCGAGACCCTCAACCGTCTCGACGACGTGCCCGTCTGCCTGGGCGGCGAGCATGATCTCTGACGAGACCAAGCGCCCGTCGAGCAGGATCGCGTCGGCCCCGGTCTCGCCGGTCTCGGCACCGAACCGGACACTAAAGAAACCCTCCCGTCGCAGCACCCGGCGCAGGGACTCATGCGGACGGCAATCGAATTGGCGGGGGTCGCCGTTGACCGTCATGTTGAGCTTCATGATTGTTCTCCCAGCCGGTCGATTACCCGACCGACCAGAGTCCGGGCGAGGCGAAGGCGATACTCGCCGCTCCCCCGGTAGTCACCCCGAGGGTTCAGTGCCGCGACGTCGTCGGGCGCCACCAGGATCGGCGTGGATGCCACCCCGGTCAAGGCCAGATTGATACCTCCCGTCGGCGCGCGCCGGCCGACGGCCGCCACGATCGATGTATCGGACGGCGTTCGACCCGTCCGCTCCGCCGTTGCCACACCGTCGGCTTCGACCCGCAGCGTGGTGATGATGGAGCCTTCGAGCATCGAGCGGTCTGCGAGCAACTCACCGAGCCCGACGGTCAGGGCGACGCCGCCTTCCCGGGCCAGGCCGACCTGCCCCTCATAAGCAAGCCAGCCGGCCAACAGCTCGCTGTCGGGGTCTCCGGTGGCAATGGTCCCTCCAACGGTTGCCGCGTTGCGAAGCGTATTGGGCCCTTCACGGTGCGCCAGCTCCCGCAGCAGCTCGGGAACCGCCGGCTGGGCGACCAGCTCGGAAAGCCGGACCATCGCTCCGATTTCGACACCCGTGTCGTCGGTGCGGATCCCGTCAATGCCGATCGCTTGCAGGTCGATCATCTCGATCGGTTCGGACGACCCGGCGGCATTGAGCAACGTCCCACCGGCCAACACCACCGAACGGGGACTCGGCCGCTTGAGAAGCGAGAGGGCCTCTTCGAGGCTCTCGGGGCGGTGATATCCGACAACAGCTTGCATGATCGACCTCGCGGTTTCTACCAGGGCGGCCCGGCCAGAAGAAATGACCACCAGTCCTCAGATTAGTCATAGAAGGGGCTACTCAATCGGTGGAAGAACCGGGCCGGCGGGCCTCTTCGACCGCATTGACTTTGAGATTCCAGAGAGCCTCAGTCAAGGACACATGGTAGATATGGGGGTTGATCAGACGCCGCACTCCGGGATCGAGTCGGTCGAGATCGGCCCGGCGTTGCCCCCTGATGTCCTCCAGGGCCGGCAGCTCGTAGACCCGCTCACCTTCGCGCAGGACTTCGACGGCCAGCGGTTCGACCTCGGAGATGTCGTTGCGATCCAGGGTTCGATGAGAGGTGTGTTCGGTGGGGTGATGGAGCATCACCTGCTTGGAGACGAGCGGGCTCTCGCCTTCGATCCCCAGCACGTCGGCTGTGGCGGTTCCGCGCTGGTCGTAGAAACGCCAGGCTTCCTTTTTTCCCGGGTTGGGGATCTTGGCCCGTGCCTCCGAGACTTTCAGGACCGGCACCCACCTGCCGGACTGACGGAGAGCTACCAGCTTGTATACCCCGTCCAGGGCGGAGTCTCCTTGGGAGGTGACCAGCCGGGTGCCAACGCCGTAGGTCAGGCGTCCGATCAGCCGGACGGGATCCACTCCGTAGCGGGGAGCCTCTTCCTCGATCTGGGAGATGATCTGCCAGATGGCCAGTTCGTCGAGATTCGAGGAAAGAACGATCGAAACGTCGGGGAATCCGGCTTCATTGAGACGCTGGGCAGCCTGGATGCTGAGGTACGCCAGATCGCCCGAGTCGAGACGGATCCCGATAGGATCGTGGCCGTTCCGCCGTAGTTCCTCGAAGACCTTTATGGCATTCGGCACACCACTGTTCAGTGTGTCGATGGTGTCCACGAGAAGCAGGCAGTCATCCGGGTACAGCTCTGCGTAGGCCCGAAACGCTCCTAGCTCACCCTCTCCGCGCGCCATGAATACCTGCACGAGGCTATGGGCATGGGTCCCTTTGGCGGGTATCCCGAGCAATCGTGAGACGCCGACGTTCGAGGTGAAGTCGGCGCCCCCGATGAGCGCCGCCCGGGCCCCGGCATTCGCTCCCCGGTCGGGAGCCCGGCGGAGCCCGAACTCGAGCACCGGTCGGCCCCGACCCGCCTCGTTGACCCGCGACGCCTTGGTGGCGACGAGAGTCTGGTAGTTGAGGTGGTTGAGCAGAGACGTCTCGAGGATCTGGGCCATGGCCAATGGACCGCGCACCACGGTAAGCGGGACGTTGGGGTGAACGACTCTCCCTTCCGGGATCGCCTCGAGGCTGATTGCCTCGAAGGAACCGTTGGTGCGTAGCCAATCGAGGAAGGCGTCATCGAAGATCCGGCGATGAGTGCTGCCCGTCAAGCTACCAAGGTAGTCGATGTCCCCATCCCGGAAGCGGGCCGTGGCCATCCAGTCGAGCAGCCATTCCAGTCCGGCGTTGATGCAGTACCCGGCCTGATGCCTCCCATAATCCGGATAGCTCCGGAAGAAATGATCAAACTGCGCCGATTGCTCGTGGATGCCGAGGCGAAAGTACACCTGCGCCATCGTCAGCTGGTAGTGGTCGGTGAAGAGGATACCGTCCGTTCCCGCACGTCTTCCAGCTGTCAACCGCAACTCCCGCCATGGGGTGCTCGCGATGGTAACCCGAACCGCGCGAACTTCAGCCGCGGCGCCCCACCACCCACGCCGTAGCCAGCCAACCACCGACCGTCCAAGCACCCAACACCACATAAGAGGTGCCGACCTCGGTAACAAAACCGTTGCTGAGCCCGTCCCTGATCACCTGGGCCATGTGATAGAAGGGCAGGGCCTTGTGGACCGAGGCCAGCCAGTCCGGGAATTGGGCGACGGGGACGATGATCGGCGAAAACAACAGCACGAAGAACACGATCATGTTGGCGATGAAGTTGATCACCATCGGGCTCTTGACTGCGTGGGCCATTCCGAATCCGACCGAGCTGCACATCAGAGAGGTCAGCAGCACCGCCGGCACCACCATCCACGAAACTTGCAGTGCGATCCCGTAGTACCAGACCCCCACGCCGAGCGCTGTGGCAAATCCGGGAATGGCCATCAATGTGAATACCGTGAACGTCGAGGCAGCAGCGGCCAACCTAGGCACTGGCAGCGACCAGATGAAGTCGTAGGTCTGGGCGATTCGCTGCTGCCCCACCATTTGCGGAACCATCACCAACCCCATCGGAATCAAACCCAGGGCCGGCACGCCCGTCGCAATGAAGACCTTGACCACATCGGGCACGTCGCCCCCGAGGTAGAAGCCGTACATAACCGCCATGCCCGCCCCCATCAAGACCTGGACCGCTATGCCGATCATCAGCCACTGGCCGAGACCGCGCACATCGAATCGCATCATCATCCGATAGGAGCGGAGCCACCGGCGTGGCCCGGTCTGGACGATGGTGGCGCCTCCAAAGGCGCGCGGGCGGACATCCGCCGTCATCAGTCCCTCCGTCCGATCACCCAAGCCGCCACCACCACCGACGCAACGGTGTACACCCCCAGCACCAGGTAAGAGATACCGACCTCGGTGACCAGGCCTTCCGTCAGCCCGTCCCGCATCACGACAGCCATATGGTAGAAGGGGAGGTAGAGGTTGAGATCAGCTAGCCATCGCGGGAGGTTGTCTGGTGGAAAGTTGATGGGAGCGAAACCCAGGATCACGAAGATGACCAACGTGGTGATGAGCTGGGTGATCATCGGCTTGCGGATGGCGTGCGCGAAGGCGTAGCCGATCATGGTGGCGGCAACGATCGTCAACAGCACAGCCGGGACGATCGACAAAGTAATGCGAAGCGGCAGGTCGTACCGCAAATCGGCGATGAGGAGCGCCGCCACCATGCCGGGGAGGGCGATGACACTATTGACGGTGACCCAGGCGCCCGCCTGGGTGGTGCGGGGCACCGGAAGCGACCACATGAAGTCGTAAGTGCCGGCTGTCTTGTGGTTGGCGACCAGTTGTGGACCGAGCACCAGGCCGACAGTAATCAGGGTCACCACCGTCACCCCGGTGGACAGGTAGAGGGCATTGCGAACCGGCATCTGGTCGAAGAAGAGCCCGATGCCGAGGGCGAACCCGCCCCCAATCACCACCTGCAGGGCCACGATGAGGGGAAGGAGCATGCGGAGCGAAGTCAACTCCCAGCGGGTCATCATGACATAGCTCGACAGCCAGTGGCCGACGCCCGCCCTGATAGGGATGGGAGCGGTCTCGATGGCTAGTGAGGCCGTCACGCGGGCACCTCCGCACCGACCTCCTCCGACGCGTGGCCGGTCATCCGGATGTAGACATCTTCGAGAGTGGTGGCGGCCAGGGCATACTCTTCTGCTTCGCCCAACCCCATCAGCTCCTGGGCCCAGCCGATGGCGTGGGCCGAGTCGGCCTCACCGATCGCGGCCATGACGTTGTTGCCGACCCGGGTGTGATGGTGAACGAACGCTGGCATGTCGGGTGTGGGGCGACCCGGTGCGATCATGAGCTGCAATCGCATGCGGCCCCGATCCTCAGCCTTGAGCGAGGACGGTGTTCCCTCGGCGATCAGCCGTCCGTCGTTGATGATCGCCAAACGGTCGACGGATTTCTCGGCTTCGAGCACATTGTGGGTAACCAGGAACACCGACGCTCCGCCGTCACCGAGGAGGCGGATCTGTTCCCAGAGCAGCCGGCGGCGCCGCGGGTCGACGTCGTTGGTCGGTTCGTCGAGGATCACCACCCGGCCCGGCCACACGGTCACCATTGCGAAGCCGACCAGCCGTTTGATCCCCCCGGAAAGTCTCGCGCCCAGAGTGTCCCGCCACTCGCCGATGTCGAGCGCCTCGATCATCTCGTCGGATCTTCGCTGCACGGTGGCGGGATCTCCTCCGCGGATCATCCCGGTGAGCGCCATCACCTGATGAGCCTTGAACGAGTCGATCGGCATCTGGGCCTGGGGGAGATATGAGCAGAGCTGCCGGGCAGCATCGGGATCCTCGACCAGATCGTGCGGCCCGAGCGTGAGACTCCCCGAGGTTGGCTTCAGCAAGCCGATCACCTGCTTCACCAGCGTGGTCTTGCCGGCTCCGTTGGGCCCGAGCAGGCCGTACACCTCGCCGGGCCGGACCTCGAGCGTGATCCCGTCATTGGCTCGAAGCTCTCCAAACACTTTTGTGACCTGCTCCGCCCGGAACGTCCAGTCCTCCATCAGGTCCCCTTGTCGACCCACGGCTCTGGGTGATCCTACGCTTTGGACATCTCGGATGCAGGGGCCGCGCCTTGGTGTCGCCAGGACCGGTTCGCCGTTGTTCCGGGGTCGGCGGCCGCCGAAGTCGCGACGAAGCCCCGGCGCGGCAGGGCTTCAGGGTCCGAGCGAAGAGACTCAACCGTGTAGAACGAAGTACCCGGCGGCAACCATCAGCACTGCAAATAGACCGAAGTACGCAGCAAACAGCGCGACCTTGATGAGTTTGCGAACGACCATCAGGTGTTGTTCCTCCTTTACGCCGCGCGCGACGACCGAACCATCGTCTGATGCCCCTACCCGGACCGTATCTGCCTGCCGGATGTCGAGACTTGCTTTGCTTGGCGGAGTTCCTACGGCAGGATCGTCCCTCAGGTTGATTTCTGCGCGTAGGGTCTTTGGCCCCTTTGTGCAGGGTCTCCTGCCGCCGCGGTCGGCGCACGGGCATACGCCAAGGTCGCGGCCCAACTCACCGGACGACACTCCGGCCAAGCCTTTGGGGCCTTACCACGCATGTTGCTGAGCGCGATAATCAAGAGACCATAGGTCCGGTCCCGGTCGGGGTCTTGATGCCACTTCCCGGACATCTCCCCACCCTGGCCGGGACCCAAACCTGCTCAGGCCGCCTATCTGGTGGCCCCTTCCTCTGGAACGCATAGCCAAGCAACTGACGTCGAACCGCGTATCTCGAGCAGATACCATGGGTTCGTGCCACTTCCCTCCCCTATCCGATCAACAGTGGACTGAATGTGCACTCTTCCTGGAATTCTTTCTGTTCGGTGGTCGCGCTCATCATGATGTCGAAAATGAGAGAGCCCGGGCACTCGACGGTTAGCCGACCGGCGTTGCCGTTGATCGTCACCGCCGGGGTCCAGAGCGGCCAATCTGGGGGATTCCAAGGGTCCGACCCCTCGTAGCGCTCGACCAGCCCGAACCACAGCTCACGGCTGTAGGTGCGATAAAGGTCCCAAGTCTCATCACGCCATTCCTGCGGATCGCGAAGATACACGTCTTCGGAGTCGATCGTCGCGTCGAAGGTGAGATGGTTGGAGTCGATGTCGTAGCTAACGCGGTCGATGCTCTGGATCCAGTGGACATCCGATTCGATTGCATCTGGGCCCTCGTTCTCAAGGAGTGGCAGGTAGACCGCCTCAAACAGAGCCTTCCAGAAGAGGAGACCCCCTTCCGGATCCAAGGTGGTGGTCGTGGCCTCCGTGGTAGTCGTGGCTTCTTTGGTGGTGGTAGTAGTGGTGGATTCACCGGCCACCGACTCAACCGAATCGGGTGTGCCGCTGCTACACCCGGCAACAACCAAAAGAAGCACACATGCAACGGCGATCCGATGACGGCTGTAGGGCATGACCATCCCCTTGCGAAAGGGTACTCCGCACAGCCCCGCAGCGCTCAACTCCGAACGGGCCTGCAGGCTTCGCAACCAGTAAGCGCTGCGCTTCTTCTCGGTAGACATCAATTAATCCTCTTGGGGTCTGCCGGACCGGTGTGACCAGGGGTCTAAGGACATCGTGACCGAGGCAACTGTGTCGGCCCTGAAAGAAGGTGATGCTGTGACCGACAGATCCCACCGGGCTCGTGGACAAGACGGAGTGACCGATCCTCGCACAGCGAGTCGAGGGTCCCGCCGTTAGGCGGCCGACACCGCGGCCAGTTTGAGCTTCCGCTTGCGCTCTTGTATCGCGCGGAGCGTCAGCACCATCCCCAAGATGACGGGGACACCAACCGATACGGCCATTGCCGGACCCGTGCCGGAGATCAGGGGCGGTTCAACCTGAATGGGGACGAGGCGCGACAACGCCGCGTCGGTAGAAACCCCGGCGACGGCGTCAACGGTGGCGACGAACAAGGCGTAGCTACCGGCGGTGATGGGCCTGATGGTCCACTCCAATTCGACGCTCTGACCCGGCTCGAGCGGAGGGATCGCGCGGGTCAGCTCATCGGTCCAATCTTCGGGATCGACAGGCCGCCCGTCGACGGGATCGACGATCACGAGGTGAGCCGTCATCGGCCCATGCGCACCAACACCAAGGTTGGCGACCCGGACTCCGGTAGTGGTGGAGTCGCCGACGTTGGTGTCGATGCGATCCGCGTCAACGGTAACTCTCACATCGCTCGAAACACCTAATGCCGCAGCGGGCGATCCTGTGAAGGTAAGTGCGACCGCGAGGATGCCGAATAGCCGCATCATTCCGCCTTACCGGGTTCTAGCGCAATCTGGCGTCCGAGCGCCGCCGCAATCAGAACCGCTCCCACGGCGAGGAGAGCCGGAATCGGCAACCAATCCAGCTCGGCACTAATGGGAAGCTCGTCTACCACAACGCCATTCAAGAAGCGGAGCAGCGACGCGATTGGATCCGCACGAGTCACGAAGGCCACGAACCCGGCGTTGACCGAAGACGAGGGAATCAGACCGGGAAACGTGAGAATGGCCAGGACAAGCAGGCTCGCGAGGAGACTCGACCGATTGCTTCTCGAGCGAACACTGATGGCGATGCCAACCGATCCAAGGAATAGTGATGCGAGCGCACCGGCGATTCCCGACGCGATCACGGCAGCACCTGTGATGCCCGACGCCATCCCAACTACCGAAAGGTAGGGGATGGTCAACGCAAAGCCGGCCACCCACAGGGTCAATGCAGCAACAAGTTTGCCGATCACGAGATCCCGCCGGGCCACGGGTGTCAAGAGGAGCGGCTCGAGCGTGCCTCGATCGCGTTCGCCGCTCAACGCGTCGGCTCCATAAAGGAGGGCGAGGACGGCTCCCAACCCGGAGGCGAGTTTCACTAGGACCAGGGCGCCCTCGC
>Ga0224512_10003486_pt1 | contig 13805 bp, 24 predicted proteins | sample SF_May12_sed_USG_4_FD_169103 | JGI IMG/M metagenome (GOLD analysis project Ga0224512, IMG submission 169103) | Sediment microbial communities from San Francisco Bay, California, United States - SF_May12_sed_USGS_13 | ecosystem: Environmental > Aquatic > Marine > Sediment | place: USA...
GCAGCAAATACTGCTAATGGAATCAAAACAAACACCTTAGTCTTTATACCCATACTAAAAATCAAATGTTTTCATATAAAATTGTCACAGTTTTATTCTATACTAATTAGAAATGTTCCTCTTGTATCAGGATTTCGGAGTAGAGATACCATTTCTCGAGGTAAAAGATCAGATGCCTTATCGCATTTTACTGCTAGAGTTCTAGGGCAAACAAAGTCACTTTTCCTAATTACAATATCATTTGTATCTGTCAGAATAAGATTCTCATGCCCTCTTCCTTTTACAAGAAATTCATATTCTTTAACTTTAATTAAAAAATAAACACTAGAGTTTGGGTCTCTTAGTTTATTTTTTAATTCTTCAGGTAAATCTGCGCAGCTTGAAGTTGCATTAACACCAATAATGCAATCACCCTGAGGAGTCAGATGAGACTCTTTAGTAATTTCAATTGTTTTTTGGTGAAATGAGCGAATATTCTCATGTCCAGAAAACTCAATTTTAAATTCCACAAAAAATAAAATAAAATTGATACAAATTAATCTTGGTGAAATTACAAAAATCAATACTTTTTAGGCTCCGATCAAAGTGCTAAATTTTTTCATTTATGGGCAGAGTTTAAATTAAACTTTCAAAGCATTGGAATCAAATGCTTCCTGCACAACAAGGTTATGATAGAGCAATTACAGTATTTTCACCAGATGGTAGATTATACCAAGTAGAATATGCAATCGAGACTGTACGAAGAGGAACTATTGCTGTGGGTGTAAAATCTAAAGAAGGAATAGTAATTGCAGTTGAGGAAAAACCAAGAAAATTACAGATTTCCAAAACAGCACAGAAGATATTTGAAATTGATGATCATGTGGGTGTTGCAGCAGCAGGATATATTCCAGATGCAAGAAGTCAAGTAGATAATGCAAGATTCTTTTCACAAAGTAATAAAATGATTTATGATGAACCAGTTGAAGTTGAAACAATTGCAAAACATTTGGCTGATCAATGTCAACAATTTACTCAGTATGCAGGAGTAAGACCATTTGGTGTTGCGCTAATACTGGGAGGAGTTGTTAATAGCAAACCACAATTATTTCTCACTGATCCAAGTGGAACTTACATTTCTTATGATGCAATTGCAATTGGTTCGGGGTCTGAGCAAGTAACAGATTTCTTGGAAAAAACATATAGTCCTGATCTCTCACTTGATGATGCGTCAGCATTAGCAGCAGCTGGAATTTATTTGGCAAGTGAAGATAAAGAAGGCGTAGAACATATCAGAATGGCCCAAATAAAATCAGATACCGGCTTGTTTGAATTAGTATCAAATGAACAAATCGCAAACTATGCAAAAACTGCCAAAGAAAAATACCCACATGAAAAGAACTAAGATCTAAAATTCTGCGTGAGTAATATATTGAAATTATCTGTTGCCATTCCAGAGTCATCATTATCAGATGAATCTACAAAAATGGATAAAACAAGAAAGATTTCAGTTCTTGCAAGAGCTTGTGCAATATTCAAAGTAGATACAATTTATGTATATCAAGAAGGAGCCAACAGAGAAGATGGGAATCTTCTTGTAACTATTTTGAAATATCTAGAAACTCCTCAGTTTCTAAGAAAAAGACTTTTTCCAAAGATGAATGAATTGAAATTTGCAGGAGTATTACAACCTCTTAAAATCCCAAGTCACGTTACACCGGCAAACTCAAAAAAGATCAAAAAAGGAGACATAAGAGAAGGAATCATGGTTAGTGTCAAAGGCAAACGATTTGTAGATGTGGGAATAAATCAACTAGTTCCTTATTTTGGTAAAGAAAATGTTGGAAAAAGAGTGACCGTTCAATTTAAAACAGATTATCCAGATTTTGCAGTAAAAGAAATTCAACGTGATGAAGTACCAAATTATTGGGGGTATTCAGTTAAAGAAAGATCAAATCTTTTTTCATTAATGACTGAATGGAGAGGAAATATAATAATTACATCAAGAAAAGGTAAAACTGCTACAAAAGAACAATTAACAAAGTATCTAAAATCAGATCTACATACTTTACTAGTTTTTGGATCACCTTCTAAAGAAGTACAGGAAATTCTGGGTGGAAAGATGAAAAATGTTCAAAATGCGAAAACAATAAACTTTTTTCCCAATCAAGCAACTGAAACTGTTCGTCTAGAAGAGGCATTACTTGGAACTTTATCAATAATTAACGCATATACTATAGGTCAGAACAGTTAAAAAATTGTCTGAGAAGAAAAATTTTTTGATTTTGGCAATAGGAATGGGTTTTGTAGGAGTTGTTATTGGGGGAATTATAATATGGAGTATTGCATCTAGTTTGCTTAAACCATAATCCAAATAGTCAAACATTTGTTAACCAAGTAAAAGATAGAGGTTAACAACATCTCACATGGTTTATTAGGCGGTCTCCGATGATTGTGTTTTATCCATGGGACATAGAAAAAACAGTCAGCCACGTAGAGGGAGTATGGCTTACTATCCAAGAGGCCGTGCAAAGAGCATGGAGGCACGAATTAGGGCTTGGCCAAAAAATAATTCAGAAGAACCAAAGATTTTAGCTCACTGTGGGTTCAAAGCAGGATGTGTACAGATTGTCACGATAGATGATCGTGACAAGACACCAAACGCTGGAAAACAATTAGTAAGTCTTGGAACGGTTTTAGTTACACCACCAGTTTTAATTTTAGGGATTAGAGGCTATTCAAAAGAACATAATGGTTCACATGCAGAATTTGATGTGTATGCTGATGAGATTCCAAAATACATGGCTAAAGAAATTTCTTTAAAAAATAAAGAAGGCGCATTAGAAAATGCAGAAAAAAATCTAAGAGGAATAAAAGAAATTTTTGCAATTGTCGCAGTATCTCCAAGTGCAGCAGGTCTTGAACAAAAGAAACCATATATCTTTGAAGCATTAGTTAGTGGAGGAGACATTCAAAAGCAATTTACTCATGTTAAAGAATTGCTAGGAAAAGAAATCAAGATTGATCAAATTTTTGAAACAGGTGCAAGGGTTGATGTTGCAGCAATTACCAAAGGAAAAGGATGGCAAGGAGTAATTCAAAGAATGGGTGCAAAAAGAAAACAACATAAATCTAGAAAAACAGTTAGAGAGTTAGGTTCTCTTGGTCCAATTTCACCTCAAAACGTCATGTATACAGTTCCAAGGGCAGGACAAATGGGTTTCCATCAAAGAATTGAGTATGATAAGAGAATAATGATGATTGGGAACACTGATGAAAATCAATTTAGAATTAATCCTGAAGGAGGTTACAAACATTTTGGTTTAGTTAAAGGAGATTTTATTATTCTAAAGGGTTCAGTTCCGGGTACATATAGAAGATTGATCAAACTTAGAAGTCAAATTAGAAACATACCAGCTAAAATCTCAAAACCAAATATTTTGGAGGTTGTTGTATAATGAAAACAGTGTCATTTTCAATTAACGGTTCTAAAGAAGGAGAAGTTGAATTACCATTAATATTTTCAACACCATTTAGAGTAGAATTAATTCATAAGGCATTTACTAATCTAAATTCACATAAATTTCAACCACAGGGAAGACATCCAACTGCAGGTATGGATGTAGTTGCAAGATCAAATGATCCACCAACAGGTCAACATCAAGCACGTATTGCTAAAATGAAAGGTGGTGGAGGGGGGAGACAAGGACAAGCAGGTGGAGTTGCATCAGTAAGAGGAGGTAGACAAGCACATCCTCCAATTGTAGATAAGGTAATTTACAAGAAATTAAACAAAAAAGAAAACAAATTGGCTTTATGCTCAGCAATTGCTGCTACCGCATCAAAAGAATTGATTCAATCAAGAGGGCACAAAGTAGAAGATATTGAATCATTCCCAATTATTGTTTCAAATGAAATTGAATCAATTTCAAAGGCAACAGAATTCTCCAAAGTATTAAATTCATTAAACCTAATGAATGATGTCAAAAGACTAGAAACAAGAAAAGCGCGTACTGGTAAATCTTCGCTTAGAGGAAGAGGCAAAAAGATCGGAAAAAGCGTATTGTTTGTAACTAAAGATTCTGCAAATATTAGAAAAGCTTGTGGATCATTTCCAGGAGTTGAGGTAAGAGCAGTAAAAGATCTAAGCGTATTAGATTTAGCTCCTGGTTCAGATCCAATAAGATTAACCGTATATTCAAAAGCAGCACTAGAGGAAATTGCAAAAATAAAATCAACACATCTAGAATTAATGGTGAAAATAAAATGAATGTAGATCAAGCAACAAAAATCATTTTAAAACCATACATTACTGAAAAAACATTTGCAATGGTAGAAAATGAAAGTAAGATTTGTTTTATTGTAGAAAAATCATCCAGTAAACCACAGATTGCAGAAGCTGTAAATACACTTTACAATCAAAAAGCAGTCAAAGTAAACACTGCAAGAACAATTTATGGAAAGAAAGCTTTCGTACAGTTTGAAACAACAGAAAAGGCGAGAGATTTAGCCACTAAGATAGGAATGCTATAATATGGACTGTGAAACTTTAACAATACTAACAAGGAAGATGCAAAATGGTTAAAGAATTTTCATATAGAGGAATTCCACAGGAGGAATTAGAACGTATGTCATTAGAAAAATTATTTCAAATATTTAACTCAAGACAAAGACGTTCTCTTACCAGAGGTATTACTGATGGCAAAAGAAAACTAATCGAGGAAATCAAAGCTGCTAAAGCAGGAAAATTAAAGAATCCAATTAAAACCCATTGTCGAGACTTAATTATTTTACCATATATGGTAGGTGTTCCAGTAAATGTTTTCTCAGGAAAAGAATTTGTTCCAGTCCACATCAAAACTGAAATGATTGGACATTATCTAGGAGAATATGTAATTACAAACAAAAGAGTCTCACATGGTGCACCCGGTGTTGGAGCATCAAGATCTAGTCTCTACGTTCCACTAAAGTGATTGTTATGGGAAGATTTGGATACGCATTTCAAAATTATGACACAACAAAACATGTTAGATCTTCACTAAGAGAAAAAGACATTTCTCACAAGCATGCACGTGAAGTAGCTGTTGCAATAAAAGGACTGTCAATAGAAAAAGCAAGAGACTATCTTCAAGCAGTAATTAACAAAGAAAGGGCAATAGCATTTAGAAGATTCAATAATCAAGTTGGACATAGAACAGATCCGGGTATGATGTCTGGACGTTATCCACAAAAAACAGCAAAAGAATTCATCAAAGTATTAGATAATTTAGAATCAAATGCAGAATACAAAGGAATGGATTTAGACAGATTAAAGATAGTAAATGCAACTGTTCACAAAGGAGTAATTGTAAAAAGATTTACTCCAAGAGCAATGGGTAGAGCATCTCCAAAAAATAACGTATTAACACATGTAGAATTGGTGGCTCAAGAGGTATAAAATGTCGTCAGTCAAAAACGTAATCAAAGATAACTACAATATGATGTTGCTTAAGGACTATCTTAGAACTGCAATTAAAGAAGCAGGGTTCTCACATGCTGAAATTTCAAAAACACCCACAGGAACTAGAGTATCATTGCATGTAACAAGACCAGGAATTGTTATTGGAAGAAAAGGTTCAGGAATTAGAGAATTAACAGATAAACTTGCAGTAGATTTTGGTTTAAAGAACCCCCAAATCTCTGTGGTGGAGATTGACAAGCCAGAATTATCACCAAGCGTAATGTGTAACAGAATGGCGTCTCATATTGAACGTGGGACTGCCTTTAGAAGAGCAACTATGTGGACACTAAAACAAATCATGGAAAACGGTGCAATGGGCGTACAGATTACAATTTCAGGCAAACTTCGCGGTGACCGTTCAGCATTTGAAAAACATACTGCAGGAATATTACCAAGAGCAGGTCATCATGCTGAGATGATTGTTGATGAAGACATTGCACATGTAAAAACTCCTATGGGATTAATCGGAATCAGAATTAGAATTGCTAGAAAAGAGAAATTGATTCCAGAATTTGAATTAAAGAAAGAAAAACCAAGTAAGGTAAAACAAGTCAAAGATGAAAAAACGGGAAAGATGAGAGACGAGACAGAAGCAGAAAAGAAAGCGAGAACAGAATCTGAACAAATTGCAATTGAAGAAGAAAAGATGAAGGAATTAGAGACTTTAGAGGAAGAGGAGGCTAAATTCAAATGACTAGATTAAGTATGAAAACAATTAGAGAGTTAAACGAAAAGGATCTCAAAAGCAAGATACAAGAATCACGTGGTGAACTTGCCAAATTAAGAGTTGATGGATCAAAAGGAACGTTAAGAAAAGAAAGTGGAAAGTTAAAACCACTCCGACATGATATTGCAAGAATGCTTACGAGACTAAACGAGATGAAAAAGAAATGATCACAGCAGAAAATATCACATCACATGAATTAATAGGAATGCATGTAGAGGTTGTAAATTCTTCAAATCCACAAATTATAGGAATAAATGGAAGTGTTGTTGATGAAACAAAATCAATGATTAGAATTAATACTGTAAAAGGAATTAAATCAATTTCCAAGTCAAATAATGATTGGAAGTTTTCAGTTGATAACAAAGACATTATTGTAAATGGATTAAAAATTTTAAAAAGACCATTTGATAGATTAGGAGCAAAGAATTGAGTAGAAACATAGGATTAAAGGTAAAGGAACCAACAAGAGAATGTACGGATCAACATTGTCCATTTCATGGAAGTTTGTCAGTTAGAGGAAAACTATTTGATGGAAAGGTAACAAGTAACAAAGCAAAACAGACAATCACCTTACAAAAAGAATCTCCAGTCTATTTTAGTAAGTTTAAAAGATATGCACGTAGTAAAAATACAATTCATGCTCATGTACCTGAATGCATGGATGTGAACTCAGGAGATCATGTGTTAACTGCTGAATGTAGACCAATATCAAAATCAGTATCATATGTAGTAGTGGAGGTTAAGGCATAATATGGCAAAACAAGCAGGTAAAGGAGTAGCAGAATTTCGTCCATATGTTACAAGATCAATTCCGGTCGGGGCAAACATTGTTTGTGCAGATAATACTGGTGCAAAAATTCTAGAAATTGTAATGGTACAAAAACATAAAACAAGAGTATCAAGACTTCCTGCAGCAGCTGTAGGAGATTTTTGTAATGTTGTAGTAAAGAAAGGACCAGCTGAATTAAGAAAACAAGTTTACGGTGCAGTTATCATTAGACAAAAATATCCAGTTCGTAGATTAAACGGTGTAAGAGTATCCTTTGAAGATAATGCAGCTGTTTTGATTACTCCTGAAGGAGAAGTAAAAGGAACAGACATTAAAGGACCCGTTGCAGCAGAAGCTTCAGAAAAATGGCCAAGAGTAGCTAACTTGGCATCAATGGTGGTATGAAATGAAACCGACAAAAATGAGAAACCATTTGATTTATCGTGCTACATTCAATACAAGAAGTAAACAATTAACAAGCCCACTCTCAAGTGAATTAAAGAAAAAATATTCAAAGAAAAATATTCGAGTCATTGAAGGAGACAATGTAAAAATTGTTCGAGGGGAATACAAGGGCGTAGATGGAAAAATATCTCAAGTTTTAACTGAGAAAAATAGTGTAGCAATTGAAGGAATAAAAAAGGAAAAAACTAAAGGAGACAAATTTGACGTATTCATTCATACCTCAAATCTTTTAGTTACGGGTCTAAACACAGATGACAAGTGGAGAATTAAAAAACTAGAAGGAAAGAATACACAAAAACAACAGAAAGAAACTAAGAAAGAAGAGCCAGCCAAAGAAACAAAAATGGAAAAAAAGATAGAAAAGGAAGATGAGAGTTAATGGTAAGCATATCAGGTAGTAAAAAACTCAAAAGACAAATGGCCCCACAATTTTGGGGAATTACTAGAAAAGATAAAAGATTTGTTATCACTGTAAAACCTGGTCCACATAAAAAAGCACAATCTATTCCTACTGCAGTTTTTCTCAGAGACATGTTAAAGATTGTAACTAGTTTAAGAGAAGCAAAGGCAGCAATTTATTCAGGAAGAGTAAAGATTGACGGAGTCGTCAGAAAATCCCTCCATCATGCAATCGGCCTTATGGATGTTATAGAATTAGAAAATGTTCCAGAAATATATAGACTGGTTCCAATAGAAGGAAAATTACTTGGACCACTAAAAATTAGCGAGTCAGAAAAATCAAAGAAGCTAGTGAGAGTTACCAACAAATCAACCATCAGTAAAGGAAGAATGCAAATTGGATTTCATGATGGGCGTTCAACAATATCAGACACACAAGTAAGTGTCGGAGATACATGTCTAATACAAGTACCAGATCAAAAAATTCTTCAAGTAATTAAATTAGAAGCAGGATGTCAAGCATTAGTAACAAGAGGGATTAATGCTGGACAAATTGGCAAAGTAGAATCTATAGAAGAAGGTTCATTTATTCTTCCAAAACGTGCAGTCCTGGTGTTAGGAGAAAGAAAAATTGAAATTCCTGCAGATATCATAATGGCAATCGGAAAAGAGGAGCCAGTAATTCAGCTAAAGTGATCATATGTCCCAAGTAACCGAGTCCCCAATGAAAAAAATATCACTAGAGAAGGTTGTTCTCAATATGGGAGTAGGAAGATCAGGAGATGCGATTGAAATTGCAAAGAAGGCCCTTGATCAAATTTCTGGCAAAAAATCATGTGCGCGAGAAGCTAAAGAAACACAAAGAGATTGGGGGATAAGAAAAGGAGAACCAATTGGAGTTGCAGTAACAATAAGAGGCGAAGATGCAAAAGCATTACTCAAAAGATTATTTGAAGCTAAAGGTAACCAATTAAACGGTAAGGCATTTGATAATTTTGGAAATTATTCTTTTGGAATTAGAGAGCACATTGATATTCCACAAGTAAAGTATGATCCACAGATTGGAATTTTAGGTTTGGGTATTTCAGTAACATTAACTAGGCCAGGTTACGGAATTAGAAAGAGAAGCAAGCATAAAGCAAGTGTTGGAAAAAAACACATCATAAAAAGTCAAGAAGCAAAGGATTATCTAACAAAAGAGTTTGGAGTGACAATAGTATAATGGCAAAAGACAGATCATACGAGTTTACTGGAAGAAAAAAACATGACTTTGGAAGAGGTTCTAGATGGTGTAAAAGATGCGGGGATTACACTGCAGTTATTCAAAAATATGATCTGATGATTTGTAGAAGATGTTTTAGAGAAGTTGCAACATCTTTAGGATTTAGGAAGAATATGTGAGTGATATGCCAGCGACAAACGTTATAGCAAATCTATTCAACACATTATACAATAACGAGGCTAGAAGAAAAAGTGACTGCGTAATTCTTCCAACTTCAAAACTAGGAATTGAAGTTTTAAAGACACTGCAAAAGGATGGATATGTTGGAGAATTTGAACATGTTGATGATAATAGAGGCGGAAAATTTAAAATAAAATTATTAGCAAAGATCACAAAGTGTGGAGCAATCTCACCAAGATTCAAGGTAAAAACCGACCAGTTTAACAATTGGGAACAACAGTATTTGCCAGCATATAACAGAGGAATGTTACTTGTTACAACTAACCAAGGAGTAATGTCACATCATGATGCAGTCAATAAAGGATTAGGAGGATTTTTGATAGGATATGTCTACTGAGCAAGTTGAAAAATTTGAAGATATAGTAGAGATTCCAGAGGGAGTTACTGTTACTCAAAAAAAACATATGTTACAATTTCAGGGACCATTAGGTAAGACACATAAAAGTTTTAGAAGTATTCCAGTCTATGTGGAAGTCAAGGATGGCAAAGTGTACCTTAAAGCACAAGGCAAAAGAAAAAGAGATTATTCTATTTTACACACTTCACGATCAATAATCAGAAACATTTGCGAGGGTCTTGTTAAGGGTTATACAATTAAAATGAAAGTTGTTTTTGCACACTTTCCAATAACTGTTAAAGTTGAGGATAAGACAGTAAAAATTGAAAACTTTCAAGGAGAAAGAGCTCCAAGAATTACAAAGATCGTGGGAAAAACCAAAGTAATTCCAAAGGGCGAAGATGTAATATTAACTGGAGAAGTATGGACTGACATTACGCAGACAGCTGCAAATATAGAATTACATACAAAAGTAAAAGACAAAGACCACCGAGTCTTCTTGGATGGAATCTATGTTTACGAAAAGAAAAAAGGCATAGAAAAATAAAAGGTCTTAGATTTTGAGAAAAATTTCCTATGACTCTCGATCCTGAATTTTCAAAACAAACAACACATCTTATCACAGAAACCCTGGAATTATATAAAACCGCAGGTGCATCTCCAAGAGTAGGCCAATTATGGGATTGTCAAAATGTTGGTGATTTTTTGTGTGGATTTTTCGTAGGCGAGATGGTGGGTTCAGCACTTAGTGCATTTCAAGTAGTACATCAACGAGAGCCAACATCTGAAGAGCATATGGAAATAATTGAATTAGTTGAGAGTCACTCAAAAGAAATCAAAGAGTTTTTTGCAAAATTTAACTGACATAACTCAGACTTTGGTCTAAAATAGATAGTCGCAAGGATTAAATCACTTTTATCTAGGTACAAATCTGTTGCCGCCCTAGCTCAGCGTGGTAGAGCATCCGACTGTTAATCGGACGGTCGTCAGTTCAAGTCTGATGGGCGGCGTCATTTGTTTCCAAATTCGGTTTTGAAATATTATTTTTTGAATCTATAATGTATTTTTAAAGAACAAATCAAAATATTTCTAATTTCGAATTTAGAAATATTGATCGCTTGCAACAATTTAGTTTACACTATTAGACTAGATAGATCTAATAGGTGATCGCATATAACAAACAATGCAGGAGGTTTACATTGGTCAGAACTAGAAGGGCCAACAGATATTGTGTTGATTGTGGTGCAAGGCTAGTATACTATCCCAGATTATCAAATCCTAAGGCTCCAAATGAACACAGAGTACTAGTCTATGCATGTCCAGATTGCACAAATGACTTTGAAAAACCAAAGATGTTTTCAATTAAACGTAACCAAGTAGAAGATCCTCTAGAAACAGTAGAAATCGAGATTACACAAGAGCAAAAAAAACTGGCATCTGCTAAATGAATGAAATTTATTAATTTGATTAAAAGGAAATAAAGAATGCAGCCAGAAAAGCCAAGAAGCAATATTTGGTTTCTTTTACCTATATTTCTGGGGTTAATTGGCGGGATTATTGCTTATTTTGTTTTGAGAAACGATGATCCAAAAAAGGCAAAAAACTGTCTTTATCTTGGAATTGTGTTGGCAATCATAGGTATATTCTTGAATATTTTGATCTTAGCACAGATTCCAGGTATTGAAGAAGGCTTTAATGTCAACATCTAAATTAATTTGTTCACATTATTAGCAGTAAGATAAGTATGGATTTAAAATATTTCTAAATTCGAAATTAGAAATATAATAGATCAATAGGTTAAAACAACAAAAAATTTAGAATCATATAGCACTAGAAAAGATAATTTTGTGTGAGCAATTCAAAAATGAAAGACAATATAGAAAGATGGCTAATTCATGAAAGTCTTGCATATGAGGAAATCAAAAATCATAAAAATAGTTTTCATATACTAGTAAAACATGCAGGAGAATTTGGAATTCCTGTAGAAATTTTTGAGCCAAAAGCCCAACCAGATGTATTGGTAATTGGAGCTAAAGTCATAATGAAAAATAACCAAATTGCAAGGTATCTAGGATTTAACAAGTATGAAAAAACCAAATTTGAAAAAAAAGTTAGTGAGTTTTGTTTTTCCATTCAGGCAATTAACAAGATTATAGTAGAAGACGGAAAACAGAAGATAGGAGTTTTTGTTGTATTAGATGATAAAACAGACATCAACCAACAGACAGTTTTTGATGCAATTGATAGGGTTTCTGAAATGCATGAAAAAACATCTCGTTTTCTAATGAAGACCTTTTAGAAAACAGAATCTTTCATTGGCATTTAACTTAAATTCAATTCTCAAGTTACTCCAAGTCAAATGAATGGGTATGATTGATGTAATTAACAAATGATACCAACTAATAGTTTAGATTAAAATTTAATGATTTACTCTTTTTTAGATTATTTTTTTCTCTGAAACCTGCACCCTATTTTCAGACATAATATTGGTTCAAAAACATAAACATATGTCTAAATTGAACAATCCCGATTATATTTTTTAAAAAATTTGATTAAATTTGAGTACTGATTCAATTGACATCTAGAGTAAATCAGGGCTTTTAAAAAATACTACGAACCATCTAAGGAAAATAAAGGTGTCTTATTATGTTAAAGTTCAAAAAACAATACATGTCTTATTTTTTCTAAGTCATACCTAAATGTTAAACCCCCCATAAAATTTACCTCATTTAGGCATAATACCATTTTTTTGAAATTACGTATTTTGAGGGGGGGTTTAACGTGCATGCCTAGATATGAAAAGCAATTGTCAAACCACCAAGGTCTCCCAGATAAACATGTATGATGTTTTTTAGTTAGGCGTAAAAGCTAAACCCATCTAAATTTTGAAAAAATAAAGAACAAAGAAGAATTAATCTTCAGATGCTGCTAGCGGTTCGATACAAATACCAGCCAAAGTTGTTGGATCTATCGGTTCTTCAGTATCAGTGAAGATCGGAGTGAGATCAAAAGCTAAACTTCCATTGGCATCAGGAACGGTTCCAGCATCAAAGACAAGTGTTTCACCAGCCAAAGAGGCAGTGTATTCATTAGCTCCGAGTGCTATCTTTTTTGCAATTATGTTTGGACCTGCAAGTTTCAGTTTTTCAGATGGGTCTTCCCATGTCAGTTCTCCCACTGCAAGACCGGTGAAACATCTATCATCTTCCACAGGATTTACAATGTGAATATGCCATTCAGGACCGCATCCTGGATCAGTTCCAGTACATAAGGCAGCTACTCCAAATGAAACAACAGGTTCCTCTTGTGGAGCAGTTTGTTTTTCACTGTCATAGAACCTATCATGAGTTGTGGCAGCTATTGCAGTACCAGCATCGGTCAAAACTGCAACTCCTCCAAATGCAGGGGGCACTATATCTGAAGATTTTCCTTCAAATTGAAACCTAAGATTGAATGTGTCGTCTTCAACATCAACTACAGCTTTTTTGAGAGAAGGGAATGCTTCTGCAATTGCAGGAACAGTAACTGCTAAACTCAAAATCGTGGCCATTGAAATTACCATGATTGTCTTTATATTCATTGGTACAAACTTCAAACTTTGGAGATTTAAAATTTGCGCATAATCACAAATATAAAAAATATTTTTTATTGTACTAAGAACAAAATCTGAATAAATTATCAAAATAATCTATTTTGTTAATATTACATATAGATCTTAAGACATCTAGCATGTTGATCTTTATGACAATAAATCATCGAATAGATAGAGCAAACAGTAAAGGAACAGTAATTATGCCAAAAATTATAGCAATTTTGAGATAATCCTTCCTTTCCAACGGCTTGAATCTTCCCATAATATCTAATAGAATTTGACATGTTTTTAATTCAATTGATGGATTGGTAAAAATTAATCCAAAAATCAAAAATGACCTGAATTTGGGAATTAAAAATATTTTCAATCACGCATAATTGAAATTTAGATAATTTGTACGATAATTGTGTAAGGAATAAAGATAATTTCTCTAGAAAATTACGCTTCAACTATATACCAAAATTCTCCCAGTATTCTTGAATGGCAAGTATTGGAATATTCATTGTAATTGGTGCAATAATAGCATCAATGGGTTTTGCTATGTACATGTATGCACAATACCAAACAAACTTTGT
>Ga0224512_10003487_pt1 | contig 13804 bp, 15 predicted proteins | sample SF_May12_sed_USG_4_FD_169103 | JGI IMG/M metagenome (GOLD analysis project Ga0224512, IMG submission 169103) | Sediment microbial communities from San Francisco Bay, California, United States - SF_May12_sed_USGS_13 | ecosystem: Environmental > Aquatic > Marine > Sediment | place: USA...
GAGAACGTATACCGCGGCGCGTTCAGCGCCGCCGAGGAAGTCGACGACGCCCCGGCGATGGCGCGCTTGGACCTGGAGTACCAGCGCGACCAGCTCCACCTCGAGGTCCTGCTCGACATTCGCGATCTCCTCACGCCGGAACAACCAGACAAGACCACCTCGCTCCTCGAGAAGGCCCAGCAGATCAGGCGCCTTACGAAACTCCGCCCATGAAGATCTACACGCGCGGTGGGGACGGGGGTGAGACTGCGCTGTTCGGGGGTGGTCGAGTGGGGAAGGGGCACCTCCGTGTCGAGGCCATGGGAGACGTAGACGAGTTGAACGCGTCGCTCGGGTGCGCGATCAACGAGGTTGCCGACGCCACGGTGCGTGAGCGCCTGGAGTCGATCCAGCATGACCTGTTTGCCGTCGGGTCGGAGCTCGCCACGGGGACACCCGAGCCCGGAAGGAAGAAGCCCGAAACGCCCGGTGTACCGGCGGGACGCATCAGTGAGCTGGAGCGATGGATCGACGAGGCGGAAGCCCCGCTTCCCGCTCTTACAGTCTTCATCCTGCCCGGGGGCGCCCCGGCGGCATCAGCGCTTCACCTCGCCAGGACCGTGTGCCGCCGTGCGGAGCGGACGGTGGTGCGACTGGCCGACTCCGAGGATATCGATGGGGTGGTGCTCGCGTATCTCAATCGGCTGTCGGACCTACTATTCGTGTTGGCGCGGGGCGAAAATCACCGCGCCGGAGCAGGCGACGTCGAGTGGAAGAAGGGTCCCGGGGGGCCCATCTAGACCGCTTGCGGCTCCTCCCCGGATCTGACAGGTTGAGACCGCTCGCGCGGGCGCCCCGCGGCCAGTCCTCGTGTGAGGCACTGGCCCGTCAGCGGCGAGAATAAAATAGGACGCTAGCTATGACGTACATCATCGCAGAGCCGTGCATCGACACCAAAGACGGAAGTTGTGTCGAGGTGTGCCCCGTGGACTGCATCTACGAGGGCAAAGATCAGTTTTATATCCAGCCGGATGAGTGCATCGACTGCGGTGCCTGCGAGCCGGAGTGTCCGGTTCAGGCAATCTTCCCGGACACCGATATTCCGCCGGAGTGGACCTCGTACCTCGAGAAGAACAAGGTCCACTTCGAGTAACCGTCGGGGACCAGATCGATACGAAAGAAAGTGCGGCGGAGGAGCCCGAGGCTCTCTCCGCCGCACTTTTTCTTTTGCCTACTCGGACGTTGCTGAGGCTATAGGCCTAGCTCCCGGATGCGGTCAACGGATAGGTGCGTGGGTTGAGTCTCGCCCGAGGCGACACTCGGTCCCCTCGGCACCCCTTCCTTTTGTTGACGCACCAGGAGGAAGGTCGTAGCAAGAGCTGCTGCACTGAGCAGACCGAACGCGAACTTCTTCATGCCACTCCCTCTGGTGAAGGACCACTTGGCCGTCTCAGCGTGCAGGAATCACGCCAGTGCAACCGAGGAGTCTTCGTGGAACAAAAGTCCTTGAAATCTCGCGCCGTTACGCGGTTTCGCGCAGGGATACCCGCATCGAGGTGATGTGGTCCCGCAACAACGGAGTCGAATGAACAGGACACATCGTCAACGTTTGAGGGCACTAGAATGAGACAGCCCCAGGGAGCCGTACGGGCGAGTGACGGCTATTATGCGGTGGTGAGGCTATTGGATCGGCAAGGAGCTTCGAGGCGATGACGACGGACGGGGGAGTCCCCACAGACCAGATCAAGCAGGTCACGATCGATGCCCTGTGTGAACACTTCGCGAACGATGCCATCACCGTCGAAGACTTCGAGGCCCGTGTCGACATAGCACACCGGGCCACATCGGTCGCAGAGCTTCGTAAGCTGCTTCTCGATCTGCCGTCCGGGGACCTACCCGTAGTCGCCGGCGAGCATCCGAAGCCGGTACCGGGAGGCCAGTACCAAGTAGCGCCGAGCGAGCACGCGAAGCAGACGGGTTACGCCATCGCCGTGCTCGGCGGATCGCGCCGAAAGGGCCCGTGGAGTCCGGCCAGAGTGAACTACACGGTCGCGATAATGGGCGGCGTGGAGCTCGACTTCCGTGAGGCTGCGCTTCCGCCGGGTCTCACCGAGGTGAAGGTCTTCAGCGCCATGGGGGGCGTGGAGGTGATCGTGCCGCCGGGGCTCAGCGTGGAAAGCCACGGGATCGGGATCCTGGGTGGCTTCGAGCACGCTGGCGACGGAGCCCACCCCCAGCCCGGCGCCCCCGTGTTACGTATCACCGGCGTGGCGTTGATGGGTGGCGTCGAGATCAAGGTGCGACACCCCGGGGAGACCGCAAGTGACGCCCGCCGCCGCCGCCGACAGGAGCGCCGGGAAAAGCGCAAGCGATTGCGCGGCGGCTGACCCCTCAGTCGCCCAGCGTGCGATCGAGGTAGGCCTTCAGGCGCTGCCAAGCGTCCAGTCCGGCCGGCGTTCGCACCTCCGGATCGGCGTCGATGCTCAGCCAGAAGCCGTGACCGACGTCGTCGTAGATATGCAGATCGTTCGCTATGCCTGCGGTGCGCAGCGCAGCCTCGAACGCGGTGACCTGGGCGGGCGAAGGACCGGTATCGAGGCGGGCGAAGGTGCCGTAGACCTCGTGGTCCATCGTGGCGAGCACCGTGGGGTCGTCCACGAGTGCTCCATAGAAGATCGCTGTCGCGTCATGGTCGACTCCGTCCAAGCCGAACGAGAGCGCGATTCCACCCCCGAAGCACCACCCCATGGCCCCGACTCGTCCGCTGACGTCGGGGCGGGACTTCAGGTACGCCGTCGCTGCGTTGAGGTTGGCAATGACCTTGCTCATCGAACCCTGGGTCTCCTGCACCAGCGCCATGTTCTCTTCGGGGTTCGAGCCGACACGGCCTGAATAGAGGTCGGCAGCGAGGGTCACGTAGCCCTCCGCCGCGAAATCATCGGCGACTTCGCGCACGCGATCGACGAGGCCGTTCCACTGGTGGATGATGATGAGTGCCGGAAACGGGCCCTCTCCCTCCGGCACGGCCAGGTAGCCCACGGATGCCGGATCCGCCGGATCGTAGGGCAGGTCCATGCCATGGAGTGCTCCGCCCTGGCCGATGATGGCCGGGGGCAGCTCCCCCGGGGCGGTCGGCGCCATCGCGACTCGAGGTCCCGAGGCAGCGGCACCTTGATCGTCGGTCGGAGCACACGCGACGGCGAACAGGGCCAGCATTAGGGCGTAGCGACGCATTGTGTAGCCTCCAGGGCGCTCAAGATGTCCACGGTTGGTGACAGGCGTAAGGAGAAAGAGGACCTCACGAAGCACCGGGACGCAAGGCTGGACGCGCGGAATCCCCGTTCGAGGGGGGTGGAACCGGGCTGGCATGTCCCTTGTAGTAGCGCAGTATCGGCATTAGGGTGGCCGACCCAGCAGTGATCTACTCATCGTCGGAGGTATACAGATGTTTCGAGGGACACGCGTTCCGCTCCTCTCTGTGGCGATTCTGCCGCTCGGATTGGGCTTTGCGGTCTTCGGTGCACCCGAGCAGCCTGTCGATGAGGCTCGCGCGGTAGGCCCGGTTAGCTATGCCAGCCAAGTCGCCCCCCTCTTCGCCGCCCAGTGCACGAGCTGTCACGGCGACGAGACACAGGAGGCGGGCCTCGCCCTGCACACGTACGACGCCGTGATGAAGGGATCCGAGTACGGAACGGTCATCGAGGCTGGGAACCCGGACGAGAGCTTACTGCTTGATATGATTGCGGCTGGTGAGATGCCGCAGGAAGCGGACGCCATGTCTGCCGAGGAGGTCGCTCTCATCCGGTCCTGGATCGCCGCCGGCGCCAGCAACAACTGACCGGTGAGGCCGCTCGACAGCGTCGCGGCCCCGTCGTAGGATCCAGATCTGTCCTGTGAAGGACCCCGTTTATCCGGAGGTAACATGAAGCGCATCGTACTCGCCGTGATCGGCCTGCTCGTTGTTTCGGCCGGCGCAGAGGCCCAGTCCACCGACCAGATGGTGCAGCGCGCCCTCGCGCCCTTAGGTGCCCGTCAGGCCGGAGGTGCAGCGGTCATCCGCTGGAACGCCGACGGCAGCTATACCACACTGAAGGAGGGCACGAACGCCTTCGTCTGCTACGATCGTTCCGGCGAGCCCGGCCGAGCGGCTTTCGCGGTCCAGTGCACGAACACGGGAAACCTGCCGCGACTGACCCAGAACCGTCAGTTCGCCATGCAGGCCGCGGGTGACAGGGACGCAAACAGCGCACTGGTCTCGGCGGCCGAAGCGAACGGCACCCGCGTGATGCCCGAGTTCGGATCCGTTTGGATCTCGATGAATGGTGAGAACCAGGCGAGCGCCGGGACCCACACGACGTTTGCCGTGCCGAACGCCACGGGGGCATCACTTGGCTTCCCGGACAACGGCCGCTCCGGCGGTATTTGGGTCATGGCAGGCGGGACGAGCGAAGCCCACTTGATGATCCCGCAGGGCTGACGCTTCCGTCTGTAGTACCGAGGCGCCGGACGATTCGTCCGGCGCCTCTTCTTTTTCGTGGTTACTGACTCGCCTTCTTAGCGGTGAAGGTGCCGCCGGCCAATCCGGCCAGGTCGAACGTGCCCGACCACACTCCGTTGGCATCGACGGTGCCCTTGTACTCTCCGGGGAGTGCTTGGCCCTGGAGGTTCGCCTCGAAGATGACTGTGACGGAATTTCCTTCGATGGTGCCGGTCACGTCCGCCTCGCCGAGCTGCGCCGACGTGTAGTGCCCTGTGAGCTCCATGCCACTCTGCTCGAGCTCCAGCTCGGGGTTTGAGATGGCGCCGTCGACGTCCACCTCCAATGCCCACGTGCCGGTCATGTTCACCTGGGCCTCGACGGACTGAGCCTGCACCGCCAACAAGGCGGCTGCCACGAGTACGCCGCTCAATAGCCTGAATCTGTTGCGCATAGATTTCGTCTCCTGTATTTCGTGCCTAGTCGTGCCCTAGCGGCACTGCGACGGTTCCCACCCCTGCGGGTCCCGCTTCGTTCCAGTGTTCCCGTGTCTGGACCGCGACGGGCATCCTCCCCATCGTCTACGACGACTCCAGCCAGGTGATTGACTACAAGACCATGATCCAGACGACCAAAGGTACGAGGGCCGCGGCAGTACTCCTTCTCGGCGTGTTCGCGACGGGGTGCGGTAGTGACGGCGGCAGTGAGGGCGAGTCCATGCCGGACAACCCGCTTCTGTATCCAGCTGCGCCCGAGTTCAATGAGCGCGCACCTGACATGTATCGTGCGCACTTCGAGACGAGCGAAGGGGACTTCGTCGTCGAGGTGCACCGCGACTGGGCGCCGAACGGCGCCGACCGTTTCTACAACCTCGTCGCCAACGGGTACTACGACGACGTACGGTTCTTCCGTGTGATCTCCGGCTTCATGGCCCAGTTCGGCATGCACGCCGAGCCGCTGGTAACCGCGCAGTGGCGGGCCGCGACCCTTCCGGACGACCCGGTCGTCGAGAGCAACACGCGGGGCAGAGTCACGTTCGCGATGACGAGCCAGCCAAACTCGCGAACAACACAGGCCTTCATCAACTTCGGCAACAACACGAACCTGGACGGGATGGGCTTCGCGCCGTTCGGTGAGATCGTGGAAGGGATGGAAGTCGTCGATGCCTTGCACGGCGGATACGGTGAAGCACCGGATCAGGGGCAAATCCAGGGCCGCGGCAACGAGTACCTGGAAAGCCAGTTCCCGGAGTTGGACTACATCATCCGCGCGACGATCGAATGAGTCCGGCGGGCCCGTCTTGACGGGTCGTCAGACGCCCCGGTATAGGTCACGGTTCGGTTTGCCCAAAGCGTATCCCTTGGAGGTACGGCTCATGAGCGTTTCTCACGTGCTCGGCGTACGGTTCCTCAAGCCAATCCTCGCTTGTGGTCTGCTGCTCGCGCCGCTGGCTTGTGGGGGATCGTCAGGAGTGTCGGAGGGCGAAGTCCGAATCTCCACCGTGCCGACTCCGCCTGACTATGTGAGCGGGGGGGACGTGTTGGTTCGCGTCGACCTGGCGTCCGGCATCGAACTCGACCGGGTCGCGGTCTCATTGAATGGGCAGGAAGCGACCGCCGTCGGGCCGTTGGCCCCGACTGACCGGCTTGGCCGCCCACAGCATGCGCTGATGGCCCGCGTCACCGGGCTCTCCCTGGGCGCCAACCAGGTGGTCGCGTCTCTGGATGGTGACGAGGTCACGTCGCTCACCGTGACCAACTATCCCATCGAGGGCCCAATCTTCTCGGGTGAGCACCTGGAGCCCTACTTCTGCCTAGACCAGCTCGCACCTACGGCCCGGGGACCAAGCCGGTTTGCGATCGGGAACGGGGACTTCCTCGACGGGTCCGGCCGCGGCGAGCACTGCGCGCTCGAGACGCGAGTCGACTACCTGTACATGCCCGTTGGGGACGACGCCGAGTTCAGGCCGCTCGCCGACCCCGACCGGCTGCCCATGGACGTGTCGCCGACCACGACATCGGAGGGGAAGGAGGTTGCCTTCGTCGTGCGGCTCGAGACGGGCACGATCAATCGTGCGATCTATCAGATCGCCGCTTTGGTCGACGCCACGAATCCACAGCCTGATCCGTGGAATCCGCCATCTGGCTGGAACGGGCGCCTCGTATACACCTTCGGCGGTGGCTGCGAAGCTGGCTTCTTCCAAGGCACGTCGACAGGCGGAGTGCTGCGCGAGGACATGCTTGCCGCGGGCTACGCAGTGGCATCTTCAACCCTCAACGTGAACGCGCAAGGCGGATGCAACGATCCGCTTTCGGCCGAGACCGCCATGATGGTCAAGGAGCGCTTCGCCGAGGTCCACGGACCCCCGCTCCACACCATCGGCTCCGGCGGCTCTGGTGGCGCCATGCAGCAGCTTCTGATCGCGGGCGCCTACCCGGGGATTCTCAACGGGATCATGCCCTCGCTGACGTTCCCCGATGCGACGACGTACTTCATCGACACGCCGGACTGCCGGCTCCTGCTGCGGCGGTACCTCAACGGCCGGCAGATCAGCGAGGAGACCAAGCGCGTCATGGGCGGTTGGTCCACGTGGAGCACCTGTGAGAACTCGCTCGGACCTCGCACGAACAGGCTGGGGCCGGACGATTGTCCAGCCGCCATTCCGCAGGAGGCGAGGTACGACGCGAGAACGAACCCGACGGGCATTCGCTGCTCGATCTACGAAGCGATGCGGAGCGTCTACGGCACCAAGCTCTATGAGGAGATCTCGCCGACTCCTCAGGTGGAGTTCGGCCGAAGCCCCCATGACAACACGGGGGTCCAGTACGGCCTAGTGGCGCTGAACGAAGGCCTCATCAACAAAGATCTTTTCCTCGACCTCAACGAGAAGGCCGGTGGCTGGGACATCGACTTCCAGTGGCGGCCCGAACGGGCCGAGGCCGAACGCGGCGCGGTGCGCATCGCGTACCAAACCGGACGCGTAACGACAGGTCTCGGGGGTCTGCGGATCACCCCGATCATCGATGAGCGCAGCTACCTCGACGACAGCGGCAATTTCCACGCGAGTTATTACTCGTTCGTGATGCGCGAGCGGCTGCGCCGGGACAACGGTCACTCGAACAACTACGTGCTCCAGCGCCACGGCTCGGGCATGTCGCTTGCGCAGGAGAATCTGGCCCTGATGGACGAGTGGCTCACGAACCTGGCGCTGGACCAGTCCCCCGGCGACCTGGCCGACAAGGTGGTGCAGGCGAAGCCGGCGCAGCTCGTAGAGAGCTGCTGGGACGCCGAGGGCAACCAGATTGTGGAGCCGCAGACCTTCGACACCGATCGCTTGTACGACAACACACGGGGGCGGTGTAACGCGCTCTACCCACCGCACACGGGTCCGCGCATGATCGCGGGAGGACCGCTCACGAACGACGTGCTGAAGTGCCAGCTGAAGCCGCTGAACCTGAGCGACTACCGCCGGGTGGTGTTCACCGAGTCGGAGTGGGAGAGACTTCGCTCGATCTTCCCGAACGGCGTGTGCGATTGGTCGAAGCCGGGGGTAGGGCAGGAAGCGGTTCCGGGCACCTGGCTGTCGTTCGGGCCCTCACCGGCGAACCGGTTCGTGCCCCTGTCCTGACGGGTCAGCCCCCGTACTGTCCGTCCGTCACCTTTTCGAACCAGTCGGTCGTCGCCTCGATGTTCAGCGCGACGTGGGTCGCTGGCGCGTCTGGCGTGGCGCCGTGCCAGTGCAGCTCACCCGGCCCGATGCTGACGATGCTTCCGGCCGTCGCTTCTTGGACGGGCTCACCTTCTTCCTGGAAGCGGCACGTCCCGGCGGTCACCAGGAGCAGTTGGGTACCCGTGTGCGTGTGCCAGGCCGTGCGCGTGCCGGGCTCGAAAGACACGGTATACGCGTTGATGGCGGGGTTCTCACAGACGCCGACCATGCGCACGAGCGTACCAAGCCCGGTGAAGTTCGCGGGGTCGAGCGGCTCTGCCCCGCGACCGGCTGGTATGAATACCTTCATCGGACTCCTCTTCGCTGACTCGGACCTACCGGCTGGCTTGAACCCACCATGACCCTCCCACCCGACAGATTCAAGGGCTTCCGGGTCGGTCTGGAGGGCCGGGCGGAAGCCGCCCGTCTGAGGCGGGTGGAGCGATACGTGCCCGAGCCCGGCACGCCGTTCGTCGTCCATGAGGGACGGCGACTCTTGAGCTTCTGCTCCAACGATTACCTGGGGCTCGCGACCGACCCCGGAGTCGTGGCAGCGGCGGTCCGCGTCACCGAGAGTCACGGAACCGGGTCCGGGGCTTCGCGGTTGGTAGTGGGCAGCTTCGACATCCACGACGACCTCGAACGGGAGCTGGCCGCACACACCGGCCGACCTGCCGCGCTCCTGTTCAACGCGGGCTTTCAGGCCAATGCGTCGATCATTCCGGCGGTGACCTCTGAAGACGGCTTCGTCGTATGTGACAGTAAAGCCCACGCGAGCATCTTGCAGGGATGTCGCCTGAGTCGGGCCACCTTCGAGCGCTTCCCGCACAACGACATTGAGCAGTTGGATTCGCTTCTGGCCGCACATGGCGAGGGGCCTACCCTCGTCGTGACCGAGTCGCTCTTCAGCATGGACGGCGACCGCGCGCCCTTGGCCGAGATCTGCGAGGTCGCCGACCGACACGGTGCGTTGCTGATGGTCGACGACGCCCACGCCACCGGTGTCTTCGGGGACCGCGGCGAGGGGCTCGCGGCTGCCTACCCACGCATCGATCTGCTGCTCGGGACCTTCGGCAAGGCGTTCGGCTCTGCGGGTGCGTTCGTGGCGAGCAGCGAGCTGCTCCGGTCGCAGCTGGTGAACTTCTGCAGCGGCGTCGTCTTCTCCACGGCGCCCGCGCCCCCCGCCGTAGGAGCTGCCCGAGCGGCGCTCGAGGCCATTCGCTCGGGGACGATAGACCACGAGTGCTTTCACGGCTTCGTTGCGAGGGCCCACGAGCGCCTGCGCGAGGCGGGCTTCGACACGTCACCGTCCGACTCTCAGATCATCCCCATCCGGTTGGGGGACGACCGCGCCGCGCTGGCGTGCGAATCGTTCCTACGCTCTCGAGGGATCCTCGCGATCGCGATCCGGCCGCCCACGGTGCCGGAAGGGACCGCGCGCCTGCGAATCTCGCTTACGCACCGCCACACTGGGCAGCACCTGGAGGACCTTGTCGAGGCGCTGCGTGACTACCGAGGAGTATCGTGAGGCCGACAGGATCTCTGTTCGTGACCGGCACCGACACGGACGTCGGTAAGACGGTGGTGGCCGCCGCGCTGACCCTGGGTCTGGATGCCTGCTACTGGAAGCCGATTCAAGCGGGCCACGAGCCGTCCACTGACACCGACACGGTGCGACGCTGGACCGGCCTGCCAGGTCCGCGGTTCATTCCCGAGGCCTATCGCCTCAGGGCAGCGATGTCGCCGCACGCGGCGGCCGCGTTGGAGGGCGTCGAGATCGACGTCGCTCGCATCGTGAACACGGAGCTGCCGCCCGCCCGCCCGGTCGTCATCGAAGGCGCTGGTGGCTTAATGGTTCCGCTCCATAAAGGCGCGCTCATGGTCGACCTCATCGGCGAACTGAGAGTCCCGGTCATCCTTGTTGCCCGCACAGGGCTCGGCACCCTGAACCACACCTTGCTCTCCGTGTCCGAGATGAGGCGTCGTTCGATCCCGTTGGTTGGTGTCGTCCTCAACGGGGAGGAGCACGAGAGCAACCGGCGAGCCATCGAGGAGTACGGCGACCTACGTGTTCTGGGCCGGGTGCCACCGTTGGGGGTCGTCGACGCTGCCTCGCTTCGGAGCGCCTTCGAGGGGCTCGAGCTCCCATGACGTCGCACCCGAACGTCTGGTATCCGTTCACCCCGATCGAGGGGATGGCGACGCCGCTGAAGGTGGTGGGAGGGCGAGGCGCCAGGGTCGTGCTGGAGGACGGCCGTGAGCTTCTGGACTGTATTTCGAGTTGGTGGGTGACGCTGCACGGTCACGGCCACCCGGCCATTGCCGACGCGATCCACGCCCAGGCGTTGGAGCTCGAGCACGTGATCTTCGCGGGCTTCACGCACGAGCCGGCAGAGCGTCTCGCCGAAGCACTGGCTGATATGCTGCCGGGAGACCTGTCGAGGGTCTTCTTCTCCGACGACGGGTCGACCGCCGTCGAGGTGGCGCTCAAGATGGCGTACCAGTATTGGGTCAATCGGAGCGAGTCGCGGCAGACATTCTTGGCGTTCGAGGGTGCTTATCACGGCGATACTGTCGGGGCCATGTCGGTGGGTGCTGAGAGTGCCTTTACAGGGGTCTTCGGCGAGCTGCTCTTCGATGTAGAACGCTTGCCGTTTCCGAGTACATGGATCGGAGACGAGGGGGCTCCGGAGCGGGAAGCCGAGGTGTTGGAGACCCTACGCGCCCGCCTCGCTGCGACTGACCGCCCCGTCGCCGGCGTGATCGCCGAGCCCCTGGTCCAGGGGGCCGGGGGCATGCGCATGTGCCGCGCCGATTTCCTGCGCGGCGTTCGTGCCGCGACCGCAGAAGCTGGTACGCTGCTCATACTCGACGAGGTCATGACCGGCTTTGGTCGGACCGGTGCGCGATTTGCGTGTGAGCGCGCTGGCGTGGCCCCGGACCTCATTTGCCTGTCGAAGGGCCTTACCGGCGGATTTCTGCCCCTAGCAGTGACGGTGGCATCCGAACGGGTCTACCAGGCGTTCGTCAGCAGAGAGGCAGCCAAAACGTTCTGGCACGGCCACAGCTATACAGCGAATCCGCTCGGGTGCGCCGCGGCGTTGGCATCCCTCGAGCTGCTGCGCGAAAACGCAGAGGCGTTCCAAGGGATGGAGGCTCACCACCGAGCGTTCTTGGCTCGTCTGGATCCCGCGCTGACCGAGCGTCCGCGCGTAACCGGCACAATCGCAGCCTTCGATGTTCGGACGCGGGGGACGGGAGGTTACTTCGACGACATCGGGGATGAGATCAAGAGAAGGACGGTCGACAAGGGCCTACTCCTCAGACCGCTGGGCAGCACCCTCTATCTGATGCCGCCCTACTGCGTTACGGACGAAGAGCGCGAGCAGATGTACGCGGGCGTCCTGGGACTCGTCCGGGACGTCATGAGTTAGGCTACGACGCACCCACAGGGATCTGGTGCGCACTAGCGTTCTTGTACGCGGGCCTGGGCTTCAGCCCCAGGACCTCGAACATCCGCCGGTCGTCGTCGAGCTCGTTGTTGCCGGTCGTGAGCAGTTTGTCACCCATGAAGATGGAGTTGGCGCCGGCCATGAAGCACAGGGCCTGCTGCTCGAGCGTCATCTCCACCCGACCCGCCGAGAGTCGCACCATCGCCCGGGGCATCAAGATGCGCGCCGTGGCGATCATTCGCGCCATGTCCCATGACGGCACCTTCGGTTGGTCTCCCAGCGGTGTGCCCTTCACCGCGATGAGCGCGTTCACGGGCACCGACTCGGGATGCTCGGGCTGGGTCGCAAGTGTGTGAAGGAGGTCCACTCGGTCGTCGTGCGTCTCCCCCATCCCGAGGATGCCGCCGCAGCACACGGAGATGTCGTTGTCGCGTACATGTCCCAGCGTCTCCAAGCGGTCCTCGTACGTGCGCGTGCTGATGATGCGGTCGTAGAAGGCCTCGCTGGAGTCGAGGTTGTGATTGTACGCGTAGAGGCCAGCATCCTTGAGCTTGCGGGCCTGCTCGTCCGTGAGCATCCCGAGCGTGCAGCAGACCTCGAGTCCCAGATCCGCGACGCCTCGCACCAGGTCGAGGACGTGATCGAATTCCTTCCCGTCCTTCGCACACCGCCACGCGGCGCCCATGCAGAATCGCGTGCTGCCCGACTCTTTTGCCGAGCGCGCAGCGGCCAGCACCTCATCGGTCGCGAGAAGAGGCTCCGTCTCTAGGCCGGTGTTGTAGCGGGCGGACTGCGGGCAGTACGCGCAGTCTTCCGGGCAGGCACCTGTCTTGATAGAGAGGAGCGTGCAGACCTGCACTTCGCCGGTCTCGTGGTGCTCGCGGTGGACCCGGGCCCCCTGGAAGATCAGCTCCATGAGCGGCGTGTGGTACAGACTGTGGACCTCATTGCGGGTCCAGTCGGTGCGGATGTCAGACATGACGATATAGTGCCACTTCGCCGGGGTTCGGCCAAGACAGGGCTCTTCCATGGTGCGCCCCCCCACCCCAAGTTGGGCGGCCTTCAGGGAGACACCACATGACCAGCTCCGGGACCGGCCAAGGCCTCCTGCAGCGACACATTCGTTTGCGCTCAGCCGCAGCGCTGGTCATTGCGAACATGGTCGGCGCCGGAATCTTCACGACCACGGGCTTTCAGGCCGCGGATCTGCGCAACCCGACGTTGATCTTCGCGCTCTGGATCGTGGGTGGTGGCCTCGCGTTGCTCGGAGCGCTCTGCTACGCGGAGCTCGGAGCCATGATGCCTGAGGCCGGAGGTGAGTACGTCTACCTGCGTGAGACGTACGGCCCGGCCTTCGGCTTCATGAGCGCGTTCGTCTCCTTCACCGCTGGCTTCTCGGCGCCCATTGCCGCTGCGACGGAAAGCTTCGCCATCTATCTCGGCAACTTCTTCCCCTTCCTGGCTGAAGGCCGGATGCTCGTCGCTGGCGTGGGCGTCGTAGATGTGTGCGCGGTCGCCATCGTGTGGCTCTTGGTCTGGATCCACATGCGGGCGGTGCGCGCGGGGACCGGTTTCAACGACCTGATGACGGCATTCAAGGTCGCCGGGATCGTGGCGATCCTGCTGGCTGCGGTGGCGGTAGGACGAGGCGACGCCGCGAATCTGGTTACGGCCTCCCCGTCGTTCGTCGAGATTGAGCGACCGGAGTTGTTCGCTGCGATGGGTACTTCGCTGATCTTCGTGATGTTCTGCTTCGCGGGATGGAATGCCGCTGCCTACGTCGCCGGGGAGATGGAGAACCCCCAGCGGGATCTCCCGCGTGCGCTCCTGATTGGGACCGCCACTGTGCTCGTTCTCTATCTGGGATTGAACGCCGTCTATTTCTACGGGGCGAGCGTCGACGAGCTCGCCGGCCAAGTCGAGGTCGGGCTCGTGGCGTCACGCTCCCTCTTCGGTGACTGGGGGGTGGACCTCGTGACCATCGTGCTGTGTGCGTCGATCCTCGCGTCGGCATCGGCGATGACGATGGCCGGCCCGCGAGTCTACTACGCGCTCGGCAAGGACTTCTCTCCCTTCGCCTTCCTCGCCCGCACGCGCTCCAGTGGAGCGCCCGCGATCGCCCTCGTGGCACAGGGCGTCGTGACGTCCCTGATGATTCTGTCGGGGCGGGTCGACCAGATCCAGCAG
>Ga0224512_10003489_pt1 | contig 13802 bp, 11 predicted proteins | sample SF_May12_sed_USG_4_FD_169103 | JGI IMG/M metagenome (GOLD analysis project Ga0224512, IMG submission 169103) | Sediment microbial communities from San Francisco Bay, California, United States - SF_May12_sed_USGS_13 | ecosystem: Environmental > Aquatic > Marine > Sediment | place: USA...
GTTGGTGAAGCCCGATCGACGGCTCGTCGAGGATGTACAGCACCCCCACCAACCCCGAGCCGATCTGCGTTGCGAGGCGAATTCGTTGCGCCTCGCCGCCGGCCAGGCTGGCGGCCCCCCGGGCCAAACTCAGGTAATCGAGCCCGACATCGAGCAGGAACTGAAGACGGGCCAGTATCTCTTTGAGAACCCGCTCGCCGATCTTGCGGTCACGATCGGACAGTTTGAGCCCCGCCAGGACGCCGGCGGCTCTGCCGAGCGGTAGTGAGGAAATCTCATGGATGTTCCGATCGTTGATCGTTACGGCAAGCGAAGTGGAGTTGAGGCGGGCCCCACCGCACGTATCGCAGGGAACCTCCCGCATGTATTCCTGGTAGTACTCGCGGGCGGAGTCTGAAGCGGCATTCTCATGACGACGGGTGAGAAACGGCACAGCCCCCTCAAAGGTGGCCATGTACTGGCGTTTCCGTCCAAATCGGTTGACGTAGGAGACCTTGACCTGTTGGTCACCCATCCCGTACATCAGAATCTCGCGGTGTTCCGGCGACAGATCTTCGAACGGTGTTTGCGTCGAGAAACCGAGGTTTTCCGCCACGCCTTCCAGGACCCGCTGGTAATAACGGCTGCGGGTCCCCGACCAGGGCAGGATGGCGCCGTCCTCGAGTGACAGCTCGTGGTTGGGAACGATCAGGTCGGCATCAACCTGGTAGCGAGTTCCGATGCCCGAGCATTCGGCACAAGCCCCGTACGGGCTGTTGAACGAGAAGTTGCGCGGCTGCAGTTCTTCGAACGACAGTCCGCAATTCCCGCACGCCAGATGCTGACTGAAGGTAAGCGTTGATCCATCGACGATCTCCACGATGGCCACCCCTTCGGCCAGGTGAAGGGCAGTCTCCAACGAGTCGGTGAGCCGCCGTTCAATGCCTTCCTTCCGCACCAACCGGTCGACTACCACTTCGATAGTGTGCTGGTAGTACCGATCCAGTTTGATCTCTTCGACCAGCTCTTGCACTTCCCCATCGATGCGTGCCCGGGCAAACCCCTCACGGGCCAACTCTTTGAGCAAAGCCTCATACTCGCCCTTGCGACCTCGCACGACCGGAGCCAGCACCTGAAAGCGGGTGCCTTCGGCCAGTTCGAGGATTTGATCGACGATCTGTTGGGGGGTTTGGCGGGCGACCGGCTCGCCGCAGTTCGGGCAATGGGGGATGCCGATCCGGGCGAAGAGCAACCGCAAATAATCGTGAATCTCCGTGACGGTTCCAACCGTGGAGCGCGGATTGCGGCTGGCCGTCTTCTGATCGATCGAGATGGCCGGAGACAGCCCTTCAATGAAATCCACGTCGGGTTTGTCCATCTGGCCGAGGAACTGACGAGCGTAGGCAGAGAGGCTCTCGACGTAGCGGCGCTGCCCCTCGGCGTAGATGGTGTCGAAGGCCAGCGAAGACTTCCCTGAGCCGGAAATGCCCGTGAAAACGATCAAATGGTCGCGCGGCAGCTCCAGCGACAGGTTCTTCAGGTTGTGCTCGCGAGCGCCGCGAATAACGATGCGATCAGTGGACATGAATGGTCAGACCTCGGACGCCCGAGTGTAGTTGGGAGGTGTGACAAGCAGTCGGGAGAGACGTCCTGCTGGCTGCAGCGGCAGCCATGGCTCCCAGCCGCAGCACGGGTGGAAGACGGTTTTTGGGCGGGGCGTCTGTAGGATTGTGCCTCATGGTGGCGGATCGCACGTATTCGGTGAGTTTCTCAGCGATCGGGCCGGTGTGCTCTTGCTCGGGAGCGGTGGAAAGCTCAAACGAGGGAGTCAAGCGCCCCAGACAGCCCTCGCGTGCCAAGGAGAGGATCCGGACGCTGCGTGGATAAGCGAACCGATCCCGGGCAACCACCAGACCCACCCGGTACGTTGAAAGCCACCATCGCGAGCGCTTCGTCTCTCGTTCTGCTTACGGTAACTCCCGCCTTCAAACTGAACGTTGTCGGCCCGTTCGACTCCTACGAGGTTCGCCGGTTCGTGTACGCGATGCTCGTCGTCGGATTCGTGGCCGTCTTGTTGACCGGCATCTTGTGGTGGGGCTCGGATCGGCGCCTCCACCGGACGCTCAGTCTTTCTGCAGCCGTCATGTTGGCCCTGTTCCAGTGGCGCATCTTCACGCGAGCCGGCGAGCTGGCCGCTCCTTTCCTCGGTGATGTCCTCGGGCTCGGAGTGCTTCCGGTTGCTCTGGCTGCCGCTCTCGTTCTTCTCGCATTGCGTCTTGCGGGCGAGGTTCGTTTTGCGGTGATCCTGCTGGTTGCTGCAGTTGCGGTCGCCGGGGTGCCGATTGTGCGGATGGTGACGAGAGCCGTTCTGCCCGCAGGCGCACTCCTCCCGGGCCAGATCGTCGAGGCATCCTCCGACCACCCCAATATCTACTTCCTGATCCTCGACATGTACGCGCGCAGCGACGTCCTGCGTGACATTTACCAATTCGACAATGAACCCTGGGTCGCCACCCTCGAGGATCACGGCTTCTATGTACCGGATCGGGCACGTGCGAGTTACTCATCGACGCCGGCATCAATTGCGAGCATCCTTTCGATGGAGTACCCGGTCGAACCTGGAGAGTTGACATCGGGAGAAATCCGGACGTTGCTGAAGGTCTTGAGAGGAGGCGGACCCGTCGTCGAAACCCTGAAATCGGCCGGGTATCGTTTGGTCTATCTGGAAAGCCCCTGGGGCGTATCGGCCTGCGGATCCAACGTTGATCAGTGCATCCCCTACTGGAATATCGCCGCGGCAGCCGAGTGGCTCCTGGAGTTCACGGTATTCGCCCCCTTGACCGACGCAGGTTCATTGCGTGCATCACCGCAAGTTGCCCTTCGTCAGTTCGATGAGCTCGAGCGCCTCGCCGGTGAACCAACCGGCGAGCCACTATTCACGTATGCCCATATTGGGATACCCCACCCTCCCATCTTCCTCGACGCCGGCTGCAACTGGATCGACCTCGATTCGCATAGCTTCGGCGTTGAGCGGTGGACCAGAAACGCGTACGTTGGGCAACTTCAATGCGTCAATCTGAAGGTGAGTTCTTTCGTCGATGCCATCTCGAAGGATGATCCCGACGCAGTGGTGATCATCACCGGCGATCATGGCACAAGCTCGTCCGGTCAGCTGGCGACTCCTCCTGACCAGTGGAGCGCGTCTGCCGCCAGAGAGGCTATGTCCGTGTTCTCTGCCTACCGGCTGCCGACGACATGCGCTGGTTCATTGAAACCCGACCTGGAGCTCGTCAGCAGCTTCCGGGTTGTCCTCAACTGCCTGTTCGATACAGATCTGCCGTTGCTATCAGGCCGCTACTTCTACGCGTCGCCCCCTCATATTCGATCCCCCTTTGTAGCCGAACTGACACTTGCCGAAGACTGATCGTTGTCGTTCAGTGACGCCGCAAATGGAAGAGATCCCGCGTCGGAGAAACCGAAGTAGACGCCTCTATCGTGAACCGTTGGGCAACTGCAGCCATGAATGACTCGCGCGTGTAATCGTCCCGGGATACTTTCCGGGTGGCCATCAATTTGAGACTCATCGGGTCGTCGGGCGCGACGAATTCCACGATCGCATGTGGAGAAGTCTCGGCCACCAGATCGAGGAATCCCCCAATAGGCACCTCCCCGGCCAGGCAGAGATGGTGGATGATGGCCAGCCAGGCAACCAGGCCGGGTTCGGCCCGATGGACTAGCGAACTCCGCTCTTGTCCCCGCCATCCGCGAGCTGGTGACGGATCTGCGATGTCCATCACCAGCGGATGTATGCCTTCAACCGCAGCTTCTCCCAACCGCCGGTACATGGCGTCGACTGCACCGGCGTCACTGTCGATGGCCACCACATTCGGAAAATGCCTGGCAAGGATCTCGGAAAAAGCCCCTGTGTTGGCGCCCACGTCCCAGGCGACTGCTCCCCCGACCCTATGGCCAACGGCTTCCACGAACCGTTCTTTTTCGGAACGTTGTTGGTCCTCATAGGAATGGTCGAACTCATATCCGGCCCACACACTCGCGGACCTCGCCTCCAGAGACATCACCAGACGCCGCATCTTCTCGACGGAGGAGAGCACCGCCTCAACCGGTAGTTTCATACCGGTCCGGAGCACGGTGCGATCCTGTGTGGTCAGGTTGCGAGCCCGCCGCTCGATCCGAGAGCGGAGGTAGACGTGGGAGAAGACTCCACGATGGAACCGCCGCATCCCGGGAAACATGCCGGCCAGTTCGGTCACCGGCAAACCCACCAACCGCCCTCGTAGATACGGTTGAAAGGGAACACCCAGATGCGCTTCCAACAACAGAGGGGCCAGGAATTGGTCGCAGAACTGCCCATAGGCGATCCAGGCGCCGTCGAAGCCTTCCTCAATCGAGGTGAGATCAATCATCAACGGCCGGATGCCATCAAACGCGACGTTGTAGGCCGTGGCGTCCTTCATCTGGAATCCCGCTCGCAGGCAGGCAACGGTGATATCCAGAGTGAGCAGAGCCGCGTCCCGCAGCATCGAGAAGCTCCATTCATAGGGATAGCTGACCACCGGCAAACGACGCGCCTCCAGGACGAGATTGGTCGGAACTCCCGGGGGAGGCATTCGGGTGGCGGCGCCTTTCCAATGATCGACAAGCCAACCCCGATCGACAAGGTCGTCGATCAGACCGGCGTCGGTCGCAGCAACATAGCTGCGCTCGGCGGCTTCCGAAAGCCCGCGAAACACACGACCATCCTGGATGAAGACAGTGGCGTCGGGATCTCGAAATGATGCCGGATCGACGTCGGGCATCAGCCGTTCGTTTCCTCCTGGGCCCGTTTCGAGAACATAGCTCTGATCCGGTTCCAGCGGAACTTGATCAGGGCGGCCAAGCCGGCCAGGCCGCCGATCAACAACTGGATGAGCAGGCTGCCTGCTCCGGGATCAATATAGGTGAGGATCAATCTCATACGTCGCTCAGCTGCCCTTTTGCGTTCGCGGACTTGCTACTGCCAGACATCTTCGTCCATTTTGTCCGAGAACCTGAGGATCTCGTGCATCGGACCCCGCACCGGCTCACGGCCAAAGGGGCGGAAGCCCCCCGCCAACGATCAGATGTGCGCATGCGCCAGAATCCACGGAAAACAAGTCATGACCTGGACACCGGCGAACCGTTCTGCGAGCAATGCCCTTACAACATCCGGGCCGAACGCCTGGATATGTTCCGGCTCTCTGCCCAACCGGCGAACGTGCTTGCCAGACCCTGCCATGGTTGCGAGGGAGAAGAAAGGTTCCCACGGCACGCTTGCGACCAGGCGGCCGCGCGTCACCCGTCGAATCTCGTCGAGAGCTGCGGCGGGATCCACGAGGTGTTCGAGGACCTCGATCGCCGTCACCAGGTCAAACGATCCGTCGTCAAACGGTAATGAGAAGACGCTGCCCTCCACTGCCAAGGCTCCGGTTCTTGTGCGCCCCTCGATCAGAGCTTCGTGGCGGATGTCCAGCGCCACGAGTTTGGGGGGCACATAGTCTTCCCAAAACAACCCCTCGCCTGAGCCCACATCGAGGACGGATACCGCCTCGACCCCCACCAGGGCACGAGATCGGGCAAGAAACCGGGTCAGCAAAAACCGTTTGAGCGGGTTCCGGCTCAGGTACTTCCCTTTGTTCGTCAATACTCCCCCGTTTCAGAAACGCCGACCCGGACAGCATATCCGCACGCCACTCCGTTTTGAACGACCGTCAGGCTCCCTCTCGAGAGAAACCAAAACCAGCCATCGCCGCGGTACCCTGGCCGCCTCGTCGACCAGGATTTGGAGCCATTGCAGGACGACATCGGTGGCGTTGCTCGACGGCGCCCGCCCGGGAGAACATTGCCGCGATCGCTCTGGCTGTCCTGGCTGGCGGGAGGGACGGCCTACAGCGCTCTTTCGCTGTTTCTCCTCGCCAATTACCGACAACCGCCCTTTGATCTGGCTCTGTACGACCAGACGATCTGGTTGATCGGCCACGGTTTCGACTTCAACACAGTTGCCGGGATCCACATCTTCGGGGCTCACATGAGCCCGGTTCTCTACCTACTTGCCCCGCTGTCGTGGCTTGGCGGTGGAGCCGTTCCGGAATTGGTCTTTCAAGGATTCTGGATCGCTGCAGGAGTCATTCCTGCCTACCTCCTGGGCAATCTGATCGACCGGGGCAGGCTCTTCGCGGGCCTCTATCTCCTTCACCCCGCCATCGCATCGGGAGTTGCCTTCGGGACCAGGCCCTGGAATCTCGCCGTACCCGTCATGATGCTTTTTGCGTGGCTGGTGGCCTCTCGGGCAAGCCTTTGGAAGCTCATGCTCGTCGGCATGATCATCGCGCTGTTCCGTGAGGACATGGTTCTGTGGATTCTGCTGGTGGTAGTGGTCGGTTGGCGATCCAGCGGCCTCACGCTGACGAAGGCGTTCGCGATACTGGCCGGTCCGGTCGCGTGGTCGTCGCTTGCACTGATCGTATTTCTTCCTGAGTTCTCGCCGATCGACACGTACATATACCAGCAAGTGCTCGACCCGGCTGCGCCAGAACTGAATGTTCCTTTCGGAGCTGCGGCGACCATCTTGCGGTTGATGTATCTAGCGATCCCCTTCGGCCTGGCGGCGATCTGGGACAATCGAGCGCTCATCCTGGCCACCGCCGCCATCCCGCTCGCAGGACTGGTTCTCAAAGGAGGTTTCGCCCTAACCCCCTTCTTCCAATATGAGATGCATTTCATCCCGCTGTTTCTGGTCATCATTGCAACCGGGAACTCGATGAGATTGAACCCACGAATGGTCGCGGTAGGCCTCGTCACTATGAGCGTCCTGATCGGACCCCTCCGCCCGTGGAACCTGGCGGGCGCCGCTCCTCCCCTGGCCATTGACCGGAGCACGGTCCAAACGTGGCGGACACTCGAAGAGACCCTCGTGCCCCTCCTCGACCATGGAGAGTCTGCCGCCCTGCCCAGTCTCCTCGTTACCCACTTCGCCGAGCGGCGTCAGATCACGATCTTCCCATACCCGTTCGACGCGGTCGTTCCGGAACCGTACGCCATGGATTGTCCCAATCCACAGGTCGTCGTGGTACCTCCGTCGGTGGAATGGGAAACACCAGGTTGGGATGCTGCAGTCGATGACTATTCGGTCGTGTTCGCGGTCGCCGGTTTCACCGGATATGTCCTCGATGAAGCGTCACCATCGACCGGGTGTAGGTATCCGCAAACGCGACCAGGGCCAGAGTCCTAACGGGACCTCTCCCGCAACGCTCAGACTCAAGACGGCGATGGCCCCGCGACGGACTCGTCGGGAAACTCTCGAACACGAGACCCGATGATGCCGACGATCACAGCTGAAGTTGCCGGAATGAGGGCACGCGAGCTATCGAACCAACTGATCCACACGTTCTCGGTTAGAAAAACCGCCAAGCCGCTGAACCCGACGGCCCCAAATGCCAAAAGCGACGGGCTCTTGACGAATTGCACGACCAACAGAACCGCGACACCAACCATGGCCAGGCCCATCACCGTATCTAGTGTCAGCCCCTGACTGATCCAGTCGCTCACCGCCGAAACAATGCCGCGCATGGGGAAGCCCAGTTCGAGGAAGTCCGTTGCCTGTTCGCCCGGCAATCGCCACCTCACATACAAACCCCACAATATTGCACCAAGAAACGGTACGAACGCATATCCAAGGGCGCGGGCCCTTTCCGTACGCCACATCCAAAGCGAAGCCCCTGCCGCCACAAGCAGCATCGACTCCCGGGTGAGGACGGCGGCTGTGAACAAGCCAATTGCGGTGAGCCGGCGACGCCGAACTACTGCGGACATGGCAGCCGCACCGAACGCCCACGCCAGGACCCCGGACCCGGTAATCAGAAGCGCCGAGACAACTCCTGGATTGAGAACAAACGCCAGCCCGGCAAGAGGAGTCATGCCGCAACGCTCGGCGTAGTCGGACAACGACGATGTCCCGACGAACACAGCCACAACTCCGATCAAGACCAAAGCCCAGACGATGGCCCTCTCGCTAACGGCGGCAGCCGGCCAGGCCAGAAGAGGAAGCGCAATCCGTTGGTAGCGGTAGGTTGGTCGATCGAGAATCAGGGCGATGGATTCGGGATTTGCCAAGAACGGGTCGTGCGCCATGAGGAAGAAGATCTGCCCGTCATGGCCTCGAGTTGCCGTCAGAGGGACTTCGCCCAGCTTCTCCTCAATCACGTCCCGGACACCACTCTGCGAACCGACCGCCAGCCTGACGGCCGGGTCCCAGGAGTCCCGGGCTATCTGCGGCAAGACGATGATCAACGCGAACGCTGTGCCGAGCAGCCCAACCGACCAACTCTTGCGAGTCACGCGGATTCGGATCCCGATTGGTCGGATTCAGTTGGTTGTGGCCCGAGTTCGCGAAACAACGAACCACGCGGGCGCGATGTTGCCAGCATCATCTCTCCCAACAACCCGATCGAGAACAGCTGCAGCCCGGCGAGGATCATCAAGACACTGAAGAGGAGCAGCGGTCGATCACCGATTGTCTCACCGAGCACCAACCTGAGCCAGCTCAAGTAGAGAGCGATCCCCATTCCTGCCAGCCCAATACCGAGTCCCGCCAGCCCAAAAAAATGCAGCGGTCGATAGCTGAACCTGCCCAGGAAGAGCACAGTTGCCAGATCCAGCGGGCCACGAATGGCTCTGGCAATCCCATAATGCGAACGGCCGTGCTCCCGGGGTCGATGATGAACAGGGATTTCAGCCACCTCAAATCCCGCGTTATGAGCGAGAACCGGGGTAAGCCTGTGCAGGCCACCGTAAAGGCGGATTGTTTCGAGGACTTCTCGACGGTATGCCTTGATGCCGCAGTTGAAATCGTGCAAACGGACTCCGGACAGCAACCGGACTGCGCCGCCGAACAACCTGCTCTGGGCTCTCTTACCCCAGGGATCCTGTCTCTCTTGTTTCCATCCGCTCACGAGATCAACGTCGCGAAGGGCATGAAGTAGGTTGGGAATCTCGGCCGGGTCGTCCTGGAGGTCCCCATCGAGCGTCACGACCACATCGGCGTCGGTATGGTCGAAACCTGCTTGGAGAGCGGCAGCCTTGCCGTGATTTCGCGCTGATCTCAGGACCCTGGCGCCCAGACGGCGAGCGAGGTCAGCCGACTCGTCACGACTTCCATCATCAACTACGACAACCTCCCACTGATACGGCAAACCGGTCATCACAGAGCGTATTTCCTCGAGGAGAACAGGTAGGCTCTCAGCCTCGTCGAGTACCGGAATAACGATCGCGATGCTACGGAACGGCGCCATGCGAGTCCTTTGTGTCTATCCCTTCTATCGACAGCGCAGACCCCCACCTGGAGAAAGCAATATGGCTGCGAGGCCTCATCGTGAGCGAAGGACCCTGGTGTTTGGCACGGGTGCACACAATAGGGAACGATACCTGTGAGATTTGACAGTTTGGTGGAGGGGACACGTCGGCTTCTGCGGAATCCTCTCATCGGCATCGGCTTTGCGGTGGTCGCGATTGCGTTCGTGGCAACAAGGTGGTCGGATTCGTGGACCGAATTGAAGGGCCTTGCAGCAGGAGCACACTGGCTCGGCCTGGCCGCCGCACTCGTCTTGTACGTGCTGGCGTTGTTGGCCATAGCCGCCGGGATCGCCATTTCCCTCGGCCCGTCGGCCGGCGTGTTTTGGGGAGCTCTTGGAGGGCAGCTCCTGAAGTACATACCGGGAGCCGTCTGGCAAGGGATCCCCACCGCAGCGGAGCGCTCAACCAGCGGTTACCTGACCTACGGAGCGGTCACTTTGGGAGCAGCAAGTGTCGGTCTGCTTCTTTCGCGCCGGCCGTTGATCGTCGCTGCAGGCTTTGCGTTCTGCGCGATATTGCTTTTCGCCGGCTTCAGATCCGCCTCACCGGCCACCACCGTCACCGTCGCGCTCTTAGTCGTTGTGGCGGTTGTGTGCCTTGCGGCGTCAGCGGCGGCGGTCGGCAGCATGTACGGCCTGGACCCGGCCACCTGGGGCCGCGATCTCGCCGCGGCGTGGGGAGTCGGGGTGCTGTCGATACCCGTACCCGCCGGACTCGGGATCCGTGAACTGGCCTTGACCGGATTCTCAGAGGCTGATACAGCCACCATCGCCCTGGTTGCAACCTCTCATCGATCCGTGACCCTTGTCGGCGATGTTGCGGCCGGCGTCGTTGGACTCATCGCACATGCGCGCGTCCGGCGAAGCTGAGCAGCCAGAAGACCACGGGCGGTTTGATGCAGGCGACCCGGCGACACAAACCAACATGCCGGTCATCGCCCCGCCTCGGCCATATCTCGCATCTCTCTCCGTAGCTCCGCGATCTCATCCCGCAACCGGGCGGCGTACTCAAACCGAAGTTCTTTGGCAGCTTCGTGCATTTCTTCTTCGAGGCTCTGAATCAGCCTGCCCAGGTCCTCGGTCCCCAACTCCAGAATGGCTCGCTGTTCGACCTCGCGGCGGCGACGCTCGGGTGCCGGGGCATCCTGGCTCTGGAGGAGTTCGAGGATGTCGGACACCTTTTTGCGGATGGTCTGCGGGTCAATACCGTGTTCGGCGTTGTAACGGAGCTGTAAGCCTCGCCTCCGGTTGGTCTCGTTGATCGCCCGCTGCATGGAGTCCGTGACGTTATCGGCGTACATGAGCACTTGACCCTCGACGTTGCGTGCCGCCCGACCGATGATCTGGATGAGGCTGGTGGCCGACCGCAGGAAGCCTTCCTTGTCGGCATCCAGAATCGCCACGAGAGACACTTCCGGCAGGTCCAGCCCTTCCCGGAGCAAGTTGATGCCGACCAGCACATCGAACTCGCCCAACCGCAGGTCGCGGAGGATCTGGACACGCTCGAGGGTGTCGATCTCCGAATGGAGATACCGGGCCCGGACCCCCATCTCGAGGAGGTATTCGGTGAGGTCCTCCGACATCTTCTTGGTGAGGGTGGTGACGAGCACCCGCTGGTCGACTACGGCCCGCTCACGGATCTCGTGCAGTAGGTCATCGATCTGGCCCTTGGTTGGTTTGACGATGACCTCGGGATCAACCAGACCGGTCGGTCGAGCGATCTGTTCAACAACCTGGGATGACCGCTCGAGCTCGAAAGGGCTGGGGGTGGCAGACATGAAGATCACCTGGCCGGTCTTCTCCAACCATTCGTCGAACCGAAGAGGTCGATTGTCGATCGCCGACGGGAGCCGGAAGCCGTGCTCAACCAGGGATTCCTTGCGACTGAGGTCGCCCGCAAACTGGCCATGGATCTGCGGGACGGTCACGTGGCTCTCGTCAAGCACGGTGACGAAATTGTCCGGGAAGTAGTCGAGGAGCGTATAGGGAGGTTCGCCCGGCCGGCGGCCGTCGATGTGACGGCTGTAGTTCTCGATCCCCGAGCAGAATCCGATCTCCTTCATCATCTCGAGGTCGTAACTCGTTCGCATGCGGAGGCGCTGCGCCTCGAGCAGCTTTCCTTGCTCCTCAAACTCACTCAGTCGTTCTTCGAGTTCCGCTTCGATACCCACGACCGCCCGTTCCATGCGTTCCTGTGAAGCTACGTAGTGTGAGGCCGGGAAGATCCACAGCTCCTGCATCTCCTCGATGACCTCTCCGGTCACGGGGTTCATGCGGAGAATGCGCTGGACCTCGTCTCCCCAATACTCAACCCGGGCAACCGTCTCCTCGTAGGCCGGGAAGACTTCGAGCGTGTCTCCCTTGACCCGGAACTTGCCACGGGTGAGGTTCACCTCGTTTCGTTCATATTGAATGTCGACCAGCCTCCGCATCGCCTGGCCAAGGGGATGCTCCACTCCTTTGATGAGCCGCAAGACGCGGCCGGCGTACTCATCCGGAGTTCCCAGCCCGTAGATGGCCGAAACGCTGGCGACGATGATGACGTCGTCCCGGAAGAGCAGGGCGCTGGTAGCGGCGTGGCGGAGCCGGTCGATCTCATCGTTGACCGTTGCGTCTTTTTCGATATAGGTGTCCGACTGGGCCACGTAGGCCTCGGGCTGGTAGTAGTCGTAGTAGCTGACGAAGTACTCGACCCGGTTCTCGGGGAAGAACTGTCGGAACTCGTTGGCCAGCTGGGCTGCAAGCGCCTTGTTGGGCGCCAGCACCAGGGTCGGCCGCTGGATCTTCTCGATGGTCCAGGCGATTGTTGCCGATTTGCCAGAGCCGGTGATGCCCAGCAACGTTTGAAAACGTTGTCCGGCTTCGACCCCTTCGGCCAGCGCCGCTATGGCCGAGGGTTGGTCACCGGCCGGACTGAAGTCGGAGTGGACACGAAACGGGGGCACGCAGCCAGTGTACGCAGTGGGGGTGACAAGAAGACCCGCACCGAACGACGGCCGACCTCGCTCCGGCCGCACCCACCCTTCCCGTCACGACACGAGTTGATCCCACAATGCGTCTACCTGCTGGACCAGCGCATCGAAATCACCCGAATTGTCGATGAGCACGTCGGCGGCGGCCTGCCACTCGACCCGGGAGGGTTGGGCCGCTATTCGACGTGTCGCATCGTCTGCATCCATACCACGCTCGAGCAGTCGCGAAGTGCGCAGCTCAATGTTGGTGTCCACAACGACACGGAGCCAACCCGCCCCCATGAAATCGGTCAGGAGCGGTACTTCGACGACCACGACCCTGGCGGCCGACCGTCCAATCAGATCAGCGATGCTCTGACGAATGGCCACATGGGTGAATCTCTCGAGTCGCTCGAGTTCTGCGGGATCTTGAAACACGATGTCCGCCAGTCGCCCCCGGTTGATCACTCCATCGACCACGACCGACGGCCAGGTCGCTGCCACTGCCTCGAACCCTGCTCCGCCAGGATCGAGAACCCGGTGTCCGACCTCGTCGGCGTCGATCACCAGGGCTCCCCGGGCGCGCAACAACTCGCCAACAGCGCTCTTACCGGCCCCGATCCCGCCGGTGAGCAAAACTCGCACTTGCTCCTCAGACACGATGAATGACTGTACTCTGATGGTCATGCCCGAACGCAAGAACCCATGGGAATCACGGTTTCACAAGGTTCTGTTGGCCTTGCTCTGGATAGCGCTGGCCCTGGGGGTATTCATTTCGTTTTGGGAAGCGCGCAAAGAGGCGGCTTTGCTGGGAACGGAGGCCATCGGACCCGACGCAATTGGAGCCGCCATGGCCGCCAGTGTCTATGTGCTGGGATCGCAGATCCTGCCTCGCACCTACTTGCGTACTACCTGGATCCGGGAGCTCACTTCGCTCGTCGGCGTCACCCTGGTGATGATGGCGGTGAGCCTCAGCGGCGGCCTGCAGAGTCCGTTCCTCCTGCTGTCGCTCACTCCCATCATGTTGGCCGGCGTCTTCGGAGGCTTTCGGAGTGGCCTGGCAACGGCCGGATTGGCCGCTGGTGTGCTCGTTATCATCTCCGTGGGAATCGGTGACGACTTCGACCTCCCCCTTTTCTTCCAATGGGCCAGCCTGTACCTACTCATCGGGTTCACCTTCGGTCAGGCTCGTCGTCTCTTGCTCGAAGAGGGTGAACGGGCCGATGCGCTGGCCGCGGCGACGGTCGAAGTATCACAACGCCTCGAACGTCTCGAACGGGCGAACACGTTGCTCACCCGTTTCACCGAAATCGCCGACACCGCCGAATTGAACCCGGTGACCGTTGGTCATGAAGCGCTGGAGAGCCTATCCGAAGTCGCATCGTTCCACGCAGCCGTCGTGGCGCTCGCCGGTGACGACGGTCCGGTGGTGGTCGCCCGGCGGGGCAAAGAAGAACCGGACGACCATCGCTCGATCATCCCTCTG
>Ga0224512_10003490_pt1 | contig 13801 bp, 14 predicted proteins | sample SF_May12_sed_USG_4_FD_169103 | JGI IMG/M metagenome (GOLD analysis project Ga0224512, IMG submission 169103) | Sediment microbial communities from San Francisco Bay, California, United States - SF_May12_sed_USGS_13 | ecosystem: Environmental > Aquatic > Marine > Sediment | place: USA...
ATTGTATAAACTCGTTCTAATTCTTGAGACATTTATCCTACCTCCACATCAGTTGATCTCCAAGCCCTACGTTTTGGATTGGTTCTAACACTTCTCTTAGTTTTGAGAATGATCCATGCAGGTACTGCTGAAGTTTGTCTTGTCTTTTTCAATAGACGAATTTTCCTCGGAGAGGACTTACGTGCAGCCATAAATCATCAGGCACGAAGAGCTCTTTTTAAATGAATCTCAGGATCTTAGGCAACTTTGAATCTGTTTTAGGATTCTGGCAGAAGCTCCCCACACAATTTGATTTTGATACTCAAAGGTATACATTTCTTGAATTATGTTATGAGACGGATCAGGATCCTTTGCTGCAGTTTTTAAAAATGGTTCCAATGGAATATGAAAAATTTTTTCAACTTCGCAGTTAGCTGAAAGTGATGAGATTTCATCAACAACTGAAATAAAAGGTAAAATCAAAAAACCAGAATTTAATGTTACAACAGGTTCCAATTGACCAATAACTTGTTCTTTAGAAATTGTAAGTCCTATCTCTTCACTAGTTTCTCGTAATGCAGTTTGTAAAAGATCAGAATCTGTAGAATCTAATTTTCCACCTGGAAATGAAATTTCCCCTGCATGAAATTTCATGTGTTTTGGTTTTTCAGTCATTACAACAACTGGAGATTTACCATAAATTACTACAAGTATAGATGCTAAACTATATTTATCATCAGTTTCAATTTTAGGATTGATAGGAGTAGAAAGAGTGGATTTTAAATCATCTAAGAGCATCATTGTTCTTCCCTACTATTCCACATGGGTTTCGGTATTCAAAGGTTTTAACCAATGATTGAAGAAGTGAAAATATGACAATCAGATATGAAGCCAATCCTCCTAAAATTTTACCTGACATTAATACAAACGAATCAGTTTTGAAATTTGTAAAAAAAATAAAAATTATTTCAAAAAAATGTGATGCGATACATCTAACTGAAAATGTATTAGGATATCAAAGAGTTTCGCCTATCGAAGTAGGAAAAATAATCAAAAAAGAGATTCCAAATCTACCAGTTACAGTAAGTCTTAGAGTTAGGGACAAAAGCGAAAAAGAGATTACTGAATTTGTAGAAAATTGCATCTCCATAGGCTTTTCAGGGATTTTGATACTGATGGGAGATCCTTCGCAGACAGGGAAAGTAGATTCAGGCCAAATTCCAAGTTCCACAGTAAAGAGATTAAGAGAACAAGGCATAGATTCAAAAATTGATTTGTATCTTTCAATTTCAAACAAAGTAAATTTTTCCAAAATTGGAAAAAAATTAAAAGCAAAGCCTAAAGGATTCATGACGCAAGTTATTCAAAACATAAAGCAAGTTCAAAATCTATCAGATAACCTAAAGGGGTTTTCAGTAATTCCAATTTTATTGTATCCGTCACCTAAAAATGAAAAGTCTGCCAAATTTTTGAATTTAGATTTAGCAGTGTATAGTCAAGAATTTGAAGAATTATTGAAAAAGACACATGAAATTACGGGAGATGTTCTAATTACATCTCCAAGTGATTTTAGCGGATTGAATGAATTCTTAGAAAAAAAATCCAATTAAAGTACAAAATATTTTGCATTAGGATGATGGACCACTATTGCTGCAGTTGATTGTTCAGGAATAATCTGACCAGATTCGGTTAAAGTCATTCCGGATTTTTCAGGTTGCAATAATTTCCACACTAAATGATGTTGTGCCACATCAGGGCAGCTCGGAAATCCCCAGCTATACCTCAAACCGCCGGTTTTCAAATTCAATTCAGATTTTATTTTTTGATTTACCCATTCTGCCAAAGCTTCAGCTATTTCAACTGCCAATCCGTGCAAGTAATATGCATCAGTATACTTGTCCTCTTTATTCCATTGTTCAATAATTTCTGCCACTTTATTTCCCACGGTTACAGATTGAAATGCAACTACATCATCATCACTAAAATAATCACTCAAGCATAGATGTTCTGGTTTGGTAGAACGTGGAAATTCCAATTCAACATCATCGCCTGTAGGATTCTCTACAAGTAATTTTCTATCTTTGTTATGACATTTGAAATATCCATAAACGACCTCAGGTTCAAAGAGTTTTTCTCGAATAATTCTTATTTTCCATTCCGTTAGTAATTGCTCATGAGCATCTTCAGATTCAGAACCAGCTTTTCCTCTCAATCCCCAAGATAGCTTGAATAGAGATTTTTTATCAATCAGGGTCCAAACTTCAGTCATGTTAATTTGATCTAACTTTAGACGAATAGGCTCTCCAATTATTTTAGGAGTAGGAGATTGGACTGGTTTAATCTCACTCTTTGGAAGTGTGTTAGGATCTATTGTTTTAGAAGATTTTTCCTTCCAATTCTCTAATTTTACTTTCCAATCATCTAAGAGTTTTGGTTTTTCATCTGAAATCAACACATCCATTGTTTTGAGCCCTTCAAACATAGTATTACAATAAAATACTCCGGACTCATATATGCCACCTTCCTTCGCTATTCGGTTAATGTAATTACTGTTGATTGCAGCACCACCACAAAGAATTGGAATAGTCATATTGTTTTTCCTAGCATGTTCTACAAAGAATTTCATTTGTTTTGAAGTAGATACAAGTAATGCAGATAATCCAATTGCGTCAGGTTTTGTTTCATCAATTTTTTCAAGGAATTTTTGTAACGGAACTTGTTTTCCTAAATCATGTACAGTGTATCCATTATTTTGAAAAATAGTCTTTACGAGATTCTTGCCAATGTCATGAACGTCACCATAAACAGTACCTAATACAAGTACGCCCTTACTTGTTCCCTCTTTTTTGTCTAGATATTTCTCTAATTCTCCAACTGCAGCCTTCATACATTCTGCTGATTTTAGAACAAAGGGTAGGATTAGTTCTCCTGAACCAAATTTGTCACCAACCTCTTTCATTGCAGGAAGCAAATCTTCATTGAGAGTTTTAATGGCACCGTCATGCGTAGATTCTTTTGGTAAATCAAGAGAGAGAATTCCATCGGTGTCTTTGATAAGATCATTTTTCTCAAGTTTCTCTGCAATAGCATATACAACATCATTTTGAATTCCATCTTTGAGTCTATTTACAATTCTAAAGTTTGCACGTTTTCCTGCAGGCCATGAAGGATCAACATCTACTTTTTTTGAAGCAGTGCCACTTTGAGGCCCTGCATTTTCAAAATAAGTAATCAGATCAGATAAGGCATTTGGATGAGTGTTAAAGATTAGGTCATCTGCAAGTTTTTTCTCTTTCTCATCAATTTCACCGTATGGGATTATCTCTTTTGCATTAACTATTGCAGTATCAAGACCGGTTTTGACTGCATGATACAAGAATGCAGAATTTAGAACTTTTCTAGCATAAGGTGAAAGACCGAAGCTTATGTTACTAAGACCTAAAGTAGTGAAACAATTTGGAAATTTTTCTTTAACTAGTTTAATTCCTTCAAGAGTATTTTTTCCTGCATCAAGAAACTCATCCTCCCCAGTTGCCAAAGTAAATGTAAGAACATCAAAAATAAACTGTTCAATTTTCAGACCATGTTTTTTTCCTGTTTCATAAAGCAATTCTGCAGTGTCAACTTTTTGTTGGGGTGTTTTGGCCATTCCCTCTGGCCCAATACACAAAGCAATTGCAGGCAACCCATACTTTGCCATAATAGGAGCTAATTTCTCAAATCTGCTCCCATCGCCTTCAAGATTTATTGAATTGATTATTGGTCTTCCAGGAATCTGAGTAACGGATGCTTCAATGACTTCAGGATCAGTGGAATCAATTACAAGTGGAGCATCAATTTCCAAGCTTAATCTTTTAACTAAATTTAACATGAATTCTTTTTCATCTGCACGTTCAGTGGTTGCAACACAAACATCAAGACAATGTGCACCATCCTCAACTTGTATTCTTCCCAAATCGACTAAACCGTCATAATCATCTTCAAGAACTAACTTCTTTGCCTTACGAGAACCCTGAGTGTTAATTCTTTCCCCTATAATTAGAGGAGCAGGAACTTGTTTCAGATCAACTGCTTTTAGTGCTGAACTTACTCTTGGAACGGTCAATGTTGTAAAATCACATCTGTTTTTGTAAATACTTAACCCTCGATAGAGTTTGCTTTTTCGTCAATTACTTTCCTTAAGGCCTTGATGTGCTCAGGATTGGTCCCACAACAACCGCCAATAATTCGAACTTTTTTGTATTCATTAAGAAAATCACCTAGTGCATTACCCATTTTTTCAGGAGTCATCCTGTAAACTGCCTGCCCTCCATCATTTTCAGGCATACCAGCATTTGGAACTACCAATATACTATGTTCATCTTGTTCATCTAACCATTGAACGCTAGGGGTCATCTCAACAGGGCCAGTGGAACAATTCAGTCCAAATACATCAATTCCCATATCAGAAACAGTTGTGTATGCAGCTTGGATATTTGTTCCAAGTAGCATTTTTCCATATTGATCCAATGTAGTATTTGCAATAATTGGAACTTTTTTACCAGTTTTTTTTATGGCATTGTGACATGCCTCAATAACTAATTTGACTTCTAGAATATCTTGACTTGTTTCAATTAGTAATGCATCTACACCTCCAAGAATTAATCCTTCAGCTTGCAACTCAAATGCTTCACGTATTTCATCTAGCGGCATTTGACCTAAATCAGGATCATTAGAACTTGGAAGATATCCTGTCGGACCCATCGATCCAATCACATATCTCGGTTTATCGGAATATTCTTTAGAAACTTCAGATGCAAGGATTGCAATTTTTTTATTAAATTCAATTGTTTGATCACCAAAGCCGTATTCATCAAGCTTAATTTTATTTGAACCAAAAGAATTAGTTTCAATACAATCAGAACCAGCATCTAAATAATCCCTATGAATTTTTTTTATCCATTCAGGATGTGTAATGACTAAACCGTCGTTAAAACCATCTTGATTATTTGGAAAGTCTTCAGGTTTTGGGTCATGTCTTTGAATTTCAGTCCCCATTGCACCATCAAACAACAGTATTCGATTTTTCATTGCATCAAGAAACGGCTCTTTTTCAGTCAATCTGATTTCAAAATAGTTCAGCACAGTTTAACTCTTTTCAGAAAAAACCCCAGAGCTGTAGAATTGATACGTATGTTGAAATTAGGTCAAAATCAATTTTTTGTACATTTATGCAAAAATTACAGATTAATAATTTAGTTCGTAGTGCTACCTTTTTTCAGCATGCGGGAATCTCGATAGTCTTCGTATTCATGCCCATAATTGCAAAAGGTGTTACAGAGTCAATCTTTGAGATTGGACTTTTAGTGGCATCATTTAGTTTTGCCCAAATTTTGTCTGAGATTTATTTTGGTAGGCACTCAGACAAAAAGGGAACCAGGCTCAAATTCATCAGAATTGGCTTCATTGGGTGTGCCATAGCCTTTGGATTGCATTATTTTGCTGACGATCTCACGATGTTTTTTCTTGTACGAATTGCTGCAGGCATAGCAAGTGGAATTATGATTCCTGCAATGATTGCATACACCTATGAGGCAAACATTGACAAAAAGAGAGCAGCAACTGTAATTTCATTTCATGCATTAGGATGGCTTGCAGGGATTGCAGCAGCAGGGATTGCGAATGATCTTAGATTGATTTTTCTGATTAGTGCTGCGTCATTTATTATCGGATTATTGTTTACAATCAAACTGCCAAATCCACAACAAGAAAAAGAACTGAAGCCGGGCACCACAAAACAAGTCATTTTAAAAAACAAATTTCTATTCTTATCATTATTACTAAGACATATTGGGGCAGCAGCTGTATGGACCATTCTTCCAATAATGTTGATGGAAAAATGGGGGGCTGAACTTTATCACATATCAATTGTATATGTTGCAAACACAATGACAGCTTTTATCCTGATGAATGTGATGGCAAGTAAAATTCATCTCTCAAATGTAACAAAATTTAAAATCGGTATTGGATTCACGACATTTGTATTTGTAGGACTATCAGTAGTTACAGAGTGGTGGATGGCAATGCCGTTTATGGCACTTGTTGGTGCCACTTGGGCATTTTTGTTTATTGGTGGAAACTTTCATCTGATGGAGAACAATCCACGCTCAACATCAACTGGAATCTTTAGTTCTACTCTATCCATTGCTACAGTTGTTGGTCCAGTGGTTGCAGGAAGTATTGCGTTTATCTTTGACTATACTGCAGTAATGTATTTTGCAATTGCAATAATTATTTGCGCATTTGTTGTATCATTGAAAATAAAAAATAAAAACGATTAGAATTTTCATCATTTTCTTTGCAAATCTCCAAATCAAGATTGGTGAAAAGATTGTCTGAGTTTAATAAAGGCAAGGACTATCACAAACAAATCAAGCCGTCAAACTTTGGAATACTAGGTTTTGCCAGGATGATAAACCCTGAAATGGTGAACCGAAAAAGCCCATGGCACCATTTACAAATCCTACCAAGGATGCAGTTCATGACTATTTTCTTCATTATAATGACCAAAACATGTCCAATTTCAAGGAAAAGAATACTGGAAATTACTTTGGGATACGATAGAGGAATATCTGGGCATCCAGAATCAAAATTTGATGGTAATGTAGGAGTTTTAGAGCGAAAACATGTGATTGTGACGGATATCAGGCATATTGGAAAAGAGAGTGATACTCTCAACGAGCCGTTTGGATTGGATGAGTTCAGATATGAATTCTAGGATGATCCTGAAAGAGCAGATGAAGAATTTAGAGAAAATACGGATAGAATCATGAATTTAGAACCTAAGGATGTCATAGAGGTTGGAATTAACAGAACAACTCTGTGGAATGTAAAGGAGAAAATCAAGAAAAAAGAAAATGACAAGATTACTGATAAAATTGAAATCAAGATTCTTTCAGCATTAAAAAAATAGTTAGATTGCTTTGACTAGATACAGAGTTTCGAATACAATGATCCGCTAAAGAAAATTAATCTTTGCCGAGATGATGACAATGAACAATATTTGTCACGATTCAAATATGATTTGTTAGTCAATCCAAAGAATCACCATTACATAGAATTTCTCAAATATTTTGACTACAAGTTGGTTGTTAAAGTACAGATTAATATTAAAAAATCACACCATCTTATTTTAGAACAATGAACTCATATCACACATTCAAAAACATATCGCCCTCAGTTTATCAAGAAATTAAAGATTTCATCAAATTAAACTACGAAATCAAAGTTTTGGAAAAAACTTCACCAGGACTAAAAGAATCTTTTGACATTTTGTCTGAATCTATCAAAGCACACTATTACACAAAGGGGAAATTGCTTTTTCAATCTAGTCCAACAAACAAAACGTATGCAAAGTTGGTCTTTGATATAGATGCAAAATTCTCATTAAATACGCTTGATGAGATGGAACAAAAACCGACTGCGGTTCAATCAGATGTAAAATTTTTTGTTGGTTGTGATGAGGCAGGTGCAGGTGAGACTTTTGGATCAATGTTTTTAGGGTGTGTAGTTATTGATGCTGAAAATTTAAAAAATATTGAACAGATTTTCGATACCCAAAATATCAAGGAGCTTGACGAGTTTGAAATAATTGAAAAATACAATAAAATCAAAGAATATTGTAAAATTTTTAAAATAAAATGTGAGGCGTCAGAAATTGATAAGAACAGCAAAAACACGCTTCTTGATCAAAAATATGAAGAATTACTAAGTGAGGCAATTTCTGGAAAAGAAAAATTGTTCGTAATAATTGATGATTATGGAATTAAAAGAGGCTTAAGATTATTTTTGGAAAATCTTGAGTCTAAAGGAAATATCGTAATTGTTGAAAATAAGGCTGATGAAAAGTATGCTGCATGTCAGACCGCTTCTGTTGTTGCAAGAAAAGAAAGATTTGAAGAGATACAAAACCTTAATAAAAAATTCAATGTGCGGGATGAATCTGGAAAAATTATCTATCCCGGGTCTGGTAACGCAGCAAATCCACAAACTACAGAATATTTGGAAGCATTCATGAAACTACATCCTTCCAAAGATCTTCCTCCTTTTGTAAGGAGAAAATGGAGCAATGTCAAAAAACTATTGCAAAAAAAGCACAGTCAAAAACTTTCACAATTTTTTGGAGAATGACTTTTGAAATATCATTAATCTTTGCACTTGTTTTTGGTACAATGCTTGTCTTGACCGTCTCAAGCACTGAGATGACATTTGCGGATCATGATAGATGCAATGATGACAGAGATGATGACTATGGAAAAGAAAATGACAGAGACATCTCTGATGACAAGTTGAAAAAAGAGAAAAGAAGTTAAAAACCAAATTGTCTGAAAAGACAACAAAATTCTTTGTTTAATCAAGCAAATTTTACTGAGTTTTTAAAATCAATCGTTTCCAATGACAACATGCAAAGATATCAATGCTGCAAGCAGTATCACGAGACCAAACTGGCCATGAAGCAGCTTGCCAAATATTTTGGAGTTTCTGGATGATGTGTACTTTAGCAGCAACCCGCTTACCATCATCACACTCATCACAATAGCCAAAGACAGAGAAACTGAATCCAAGTGCTGGGATAACATAAGACCGTGCGTCATTCCTGCAAAATATCCAATCGAATTGAGCATTATGTGGAAATTCAGTATTGGCTTGTAGACCGTCTTGATCTGTTTTCCAATTTGCATTGTCGAGCTGCCTGTCTTTATTGCATATCTTCGGATTTTGTTCATTGCGATAAAAGGTATGTTTGCCACTATTCCTGCCCCAACTGCAATCCATCCCAGGTTTTCTACAATGTCTTCTACCTCGTCATCATCATCTGCATATGCCAGTGTGGGAGGAATCACTAGCAAAGACAGCAATGTCAAAAATACAATAAATCTTAGATTGGTTTTCTTGGATGTCATGATTTTGGACTGGATTTTCTTTTTGATGATTTGATCTTAAAGGCAGTGTAAGCTACCGAGACTCCAATTGCCGCAATAGTGCCATACAGAATGACATTTCCGATGTCTGTACCTATTGGTATGCCTTCATCCTGATGCTCTCTTTCTCTTTTCATTTCCCCAAAACCTTCTCTGTCATCACCATCATCGTCTTCCTCAGCATATGCGGATGGAATTACGTAAACCATTGATAGCATGACAAACAATACAAACACAATTGAGATTGACTTCATATGTTATTTTAATTCGTTATTTTACAGATTTAAAGAAAATACAGGATTTTCAGGAATGGTTATCAGCAATGAAAATTCTATGTGTTATTGATATGGGTTAGATGAGAAACAAACTCATGCCAGAGAACTTCGAGGTTACTGCAGAGGAACTACAGGAGTCACTGCGAAAGAAGGATCCATTACTACTTTTTGATTTGAGATTACAGGATGTTTACAGGAACGGACACATCAAAGGTGCGGTTCATGCAGTTTGTGATGCCAAGGCAAAAGAGACAATCATGCCAAAGATTCCCAAAAACGTAAGGATTGTTCTAGTGGATGAAAACGGCTCAATGGCCAGTGAAACTGCAAAAATGATGCAGTCATTTGAACTTGACACATATTATTTGAAAGGTGGTATGAAGGAGTGGGACAAGGAAGTTGTCAAAGGCAGCCCTCCATCATTTGTTGAGTCAGACAGTTTGTGGAAAAAGATGCAAGATTCCAGAGATGATCTCTTTTTACTTGATGTGAGAGATGCTGATGAATTTTTGGATTTTAAGATACCTGGAAGTGTGAATATGCCATTAAAGGAAATTTTCAAAGAAGAAAACATCTCAAAGATTCCAAAAGACAAGGAAGTTGTCACGATATGTCCTCATGGCAACAGGGCAATGGTGGCCACATTTGCCCTTGCAAGAAACGGAATTGAGTCACGCGCATTGGCAGGAGGACTTGCTGAATGGAGTCAGGTCCTAAATCCAGTTACAGTAATTAAACAAAACCCGACAATTATTCAAATTGAGAAAATTGGTAAAGGATGTCTTTCTTACATGTTGATATCTGATGGCCAGGCAATAGTAATTGATCCTCTCTTTCCTGCCGAAAAGTATCAGAATGTGGCAATCCAAAACAATGCAACAATCATCAAAGTGATTGACACTCATCAGCATGCTGATCATATCTCATCTGCTTGGCATCTGGCAGAAATTGGTAATTCTATGTGTTATGAAAGTAATTTGGAGCAATGGGACAGAACGACCCAACAATTCGTAAAAGAAGGAGATTCATTTGAATTTGGACAGTCAAAACTCCGTGTCATTCACACACCTGGACACACTCCTGGAAGCTTGTCGTATGTTGTAAATGAAAAGTATGTGTTTACTGGAGACATATTATTCATCGAAAGCATTGGCAGGCCAGATCTTCGTGACAAAGCTGAAGAGTTTGCAGGTGAATTGTATGATTCACTTCATAACAAGCTGCTAAAGTTATCGCTACATACCATCGTTTTTCCTGCACATCATGGCCAGACTGTGAAATCAGAAAACGGAGTATTTTCAACCACCATTGAAAGGGCAAGTAAGCATGAAATCTTGCAGCTATCAAAAGAAGAGTTTGTAAAAAAAGTGGTTGGAATGACTCCTCCAAGGCCGATGAACTATCAAAAAATAATTCAAATAAACAAGGGTTCGCTTCCGTTTGCCACTAATGAAATTCCGGACTTGGAGTTAGGACCTAATCGATGTAGTATTGCAGGAACATAGATTGCAATTTGGAATCTAGATTATTGGATGTAGTCCCACTTGTAATTACTGAATTCATGGAAAGTCCAACTGAATTTCTATCTGATCCCATCTTTTCAATAGGACTGGTCTTGATTGGATTGATGGTTGGAATTGCTATCGGGTTGTCCGGACTTGGGGGAGCTCCCCTACTGCTTTCATCACTGGTAATAATTGGAATTCCTCCACAATTGGTCATAGGTACTGATTTGGCATTCATCTTTGTAACAAAACTGATTGCTGCAGTACTTCACAGCAAAGAGAGTAATGTCAACTGGAAGGCATTGGTATTTTTGGTTATTCCAGTAGTCCCATCTATGATAATCGCAAGCTGGGTTTGGACATATGTCAAGGAAAACTATGGCTCATCTACTCTTGATAGTGTAATCCTTATTCTTTTGGGAATAATCCTTGCCGGAGTAAGCTTGTATCTTTTGAAAAACAATGTAATGAAAAAGGAATATGATTCTGAAGAGGCTAAGACCAAAGATCAGAAAATTAGAAAATTCACATCTGGAGAAAAGTCCACGTTTCTAGGTACGGGCAGTATTGTGAGTTTCATCACCCAGATAACTGCAACAGGTGCGGGTGCAATGACGCTTCCAATTCTTATAAAAAAATGTCACTGTCCCCCAAAACATGTCGCGGGAACGTCTGTTGTATTTGGCGTGACAATATCTGCGGTAGGTGTAACACTTCATTATACAATGGGAAATGTTCCAATCTATCTGGTGGGACTGTTACTGATAGGTTCCATTCCAGGTGTCATATTAGGAGTAAAATTGGCAGGAAGGATTTCGGGTAGAAAATTGATCATTGTTTTTACTGGAATCATCATGGTGGCATCAATATTCCTCATAAGCCGTGCATTGGGATTGCTGTAAAATATGTGAAACTTAATCGTGAATTTGTAAGACAGCGTGTTTCGAGTCATCATATCAAATTATTGTTAAATTAGTACATGCAAACATTACAACAACAACAAGTCTTCAGAATTGAAGAAATAGAAAGAAAAGACTGTCTGCTTGAAATTTCGTCATACAAATATTGCAGAGCAATCTTAGGATCCATCAGGGACAAGCCGAGATCTGTAATTGAAATCACTTCTGAAACTAACATATCCATGAGTACAGCATACAGGAGAGTACAGAACCTTCATGACAGTAAACTCCTTCGGATATCTGGAACCATTACTGATGAAGGAAAAATACTGTTCATGTACAAAAGCAAGTTCAAGAGAATTCAAAGCAGATACAGTAATGGCAAGACAGAAGTTAATCTAATTCACAACAATTGATTTTTTTAATAATCATGTTCGTCAAAATTTGCACCCAATGGAATTGTAGTAATTACAGTGCTTTTGGTGATTTGTGTTTTTACATTTGTCTGGCAGAAATTTACGAAATATCTCATTTAGAAGTTGTTCAGGTAGTAAAGACCAATTCCAATTTTCAAAATAGAGAATTTTAAGTTAGTTTAACTATCAATATGACGATTTATGATTATGAGCATTGAAGGAATGTATATGCTGAAATCTGCTGAATATACAGAAGAAAAAATTCACGAAGCCCTCAAAATACTATATACTGATAGAAAAAATGAATTTCACGAGTTATCAGAGATATTTCTAGGAAAAAAGAAACTCGGTGAAATGCCAAACTGGAAGGAATTTATTTTGAATTTTTGTTTGGATGTGGGAGATTCTTTTAAAACATGGACTGGTCAAAAACCACCATCTGCAACTTCTCCCCAGAAAGCCCTAACAATTCTAAGGCAGATTGGTAATGGGATTACATCGATGAATAAACTAACACACATACTAAACATATCGTACAATCTTTCAATGGAATTCAAAGAAATTTACAAACATTTGAAATGATATTTTTTTAAAATAAGTTATTCTTTATTGCATATGATATGATGTCTGAACCACCAGGATCAAAAGAGGGAGACGAGATGTGTCCCATATGCGACATGGATGGCACGTATGATGTCTAAAACCAATTTGGCGATTTACAGTTGTGGTATTGAATTAATACGGTACGTTACAACATCCTAATGGATGGTTTCTGCAGGAGTCACGGAATTTCTAAGTTTATTGGCGATTCTCTTTGGTGGAGGGATGATAAGTGCCTGGATAATGCACAAGATACATTTCCCGACAATCATCGGTTTTATCCTAATTGGCATAATTGCGGGTCCGTTTGGGCTGGGGCTGGTAAAGGATACAGAACTGATCAATCTGCTTGCGGAATTTGGCATAATCATACTGCTTTTTGTGATAGGCCTGGAATTTAGTTTAAAGAAGCTGCAGAAAGTGGGACTTACCGGGGTTTTAGTCGGTACGATTCAGCTGGCAATAGTGTTTTCGTTGGGATACGTGGTGGCCCTGGCATTTGATTGGACCCATCTTGAAGCACTTTTCTTGGGAAGCATTCTGTCAATTACAAGTACTGCCATATCGTTGCGTTTTCTCAGAGACCTCAATCTGGTAAACACAAAAGAATGGAACACGGTCGTAATAATTCTAATCATAGAGGATCTTGCAGCAGTTTTGCTGTTGACCATTCTGGGGGATGCAACCAAAGGTGAGGGTTTTGCTCTGACTGATTTTGGATTGGTCATACTTCAGAGTGTCGTATTTTTTGTAATAACTTTTGGAGTGGGAATCAAGATAATTCCCAAACTCTTAGAACATGTCAGCAAGATCAAAATGGAGGAGGCCCTGTTCATTTCGTCTCTTGCATTGGTATTCGGACTGTCCGTTCTTGCCCACTTTTTGAATCTGAGCAGTGCCGTTGGGGCATTTTTGATGGGAATGATAATTGCATCCACAAAGTTTTCTGAACCTATAATCTCAAAGGTTCTTCCCCTTCGAGATTTTTTCCTGATAATGTTTTTTGTGTCCATAGGAATGCTTGTCAACATTGCACTAATCCCCGAGGTGATTTGGATCACGATTCCAATTGTAATCGTGGCGATAATTGGAAAATTCATCGGAAACATGTTTGCAGCGTCGTTTGCTGGAAATACGCTTGTCAGTGCATCTACGATTGGGATAGTC
>Ga0224512_10003491_pt1 | contig 13793 bp, 10 predicted proteins | sample SF_May12_sed_USG_4_FD_169103 | JGI IMG/M metagenome (GOLD analysis project Ga0224512, IMG submission 169103) | Sediment microbial communities from San Francisco Bay, California, United States - SF_May12_sed_USGS_13 | ecosystem: Environmental > Aquatic > Marine > Sediment | place: USA...
CTACTTTTTATTTTTAATTAATTAAATACAGTCTGTTAAAAAAATCAACGTACTATTTATTACCGTAAATATCATTCAAGTTCAAATTACTCTTGCTTCATTTGAATTAGGAGTATATCTTTTTGCAACCACTTCATCTTTTTCAACAAGCCCGTCTTTTAATCTGATTATTCTTGCTGCGTGCTCGGCTATATATTCCTCATGTGTTACAAGTATAATGGTGTTACCTTTGTCATGAATCTCATTAAACAGCAGCATAATTTCTTCGCCGGTTTTTGAGTCAAGGTTACCAGTTGGTTCATCTGCCAGTATGATAGAAGGATTTGTTACCAAAGCTCTGGCAACTGCAACACGTTGTCTTTGCCCACCTGAAAGCTCATTTGGTTTATGATGCATCCTGTCTGCAAGTCCAACATCTGCAAGTGATTTTGAAGCTCTTTCCCTTCGTTCTGAATAAGGCATACCTGCATAAATTAATGGCAGTTCAACATTATGAAGAGCATCAGATCTGGGCAGTAAGTTGAATGTTTGAAAAACAAATCCAATTTCTTTGTTCCTGATCCTTGCCAAATCGTTATCGTCCATATCACTTACGTTCACTGCATTAAATTCGTATTTTCCAGTAGTTGGAGTATCAAGACATCCGAGCATATTCATCAAAGTAGATTTACCGGAACCAGAGGGACCCATAATAGCAACGTATTCATTCTTATCTATTCTCAAAGAAACGTCCCTTAATGCATGAACTTTTTCTAATCCAACATCGTATATTTTTGCTATATGTTCTATGTTTATAATATTCATGTTAATTCCTGATTTGGTTAGTTATCATCCTCTTCAGCCATTTCTTTGTTTCCATCGCCGCGTTTTTGTTCAACTCTAACAACAGAGTCATCCTCTAACTCCCTTGAAATTACACGGTAACTACCAGATACAACTTCAGCGCCCTCGTCCAAACCACTTTTTATTTCAAGATAATTATCATCACTTATACCTGCTTCAACAACAACCATTTTGGCTTTTCCGTTATCTACCAAAAATACAACTTCTTTTGGCTTTTTGTTTTTCATCATTCTATTTCCATTTTCTTCCTTCTCATCAGTTTTGGTAGAATCTTCATTAACAGGAACATCTGTCCTTGCAGTTACACTCTGAATAGGAACACTTATAACATTTTCAACCGTTTCTGTTTCTATATCTGCATTACAGGACATTCCCGGACGTAAGTATGGATCGAGGTCTATTAACTTTATCTTGACCGAAAAATTGACTACCTGTTCTTGAGTTCCGAATCCAGCTGATATGGCACTATTTCCAATTTCTGTAACAATTCCGTTAAATACTTTATCACCAAATGCATCAACTGTTATGTTAGTAGTGTCGCCAACAGAAACCAGTACCACATCGTTTTCATCTACATTAACAACAGCTTCCATATTACTCAGGTCGGCAACAGTCATAATATTTGTTCCCTGACTAAAACCGCTTCCTAAAACTCTTTCAGCGAGCTCAACATTAAGCTGAATAACTATTCCATCAATCGGAGAATAAATGGTTGTCTTGTATAATGTTTCGAGAACTTCCCTCAATTGTGCTTTACTCTGGAGGACATTTGCAGCAGCGGCATCATAAGATGCCTTAGCTGAAAGGTAATTAGATTGCACCGCTTCTAATTCCGAATCGCTCGCTAATGCTTTGCTATGAAGTTCCTGTGTGCGATCATACTCAAGTTGTACCCTGTTTAATTCAGCGTCACGCATTTGCAATGATGCTTCAGAAGATTTTAGACTAGCTTCCAGTCTATCCTTCTGAGCCATGTATTGGTCCCCTTTTATTTTTATGAGAAGGTCACCTTTCTTTACAACATCGCCCTCTTTAACAGGCAAGCTTATAATCTCTCCAGTTACTTCTGGTGTAATAAGCACTTTAAACTCCGGATCAATTTTTCCAGTGGCAGTTACAGTTTGAGTAATGTTCCTTTTCTGAACTTTTTCAGTTTGGACGAGAATTATATTTTCCTTACTACCTCCTGCAAAGGTGACTATAACAAGGATGAGTATTAGTAGACCTAATCCACCAAAAATGAAAAGTTTTTTCTTTGATTTTTTCTTTTTACCATTTGCCATTCTTTTTATCTCCTAAAAGTCTATTATTCGTAATTCTTATAATCTAATGTGCCTAGATTATACTTTAATTTCTGACTCAGTACTATATAAGAAAATTGAGAATTTAACAGATCAGTAAGTGCAGTTGTATAACGTGAGTTGACTATTAGAACATCAAGCAGTTTGCCAGAACCAAGTGCATATTTTTCTTCTTCAATCTTAAGGGTTTCTCTTGCCGCAGAAATATTCTTTTCACTTACAACCAATGCCTTTTGCGAAGCCTGAAGATCCAGAAAATTAGTTTTGATCTCCTTTTTAATCTCTCTTTCAAGATCACTCAATTCAATTGCTGAGTTTTTAGATAGCACTTCGGCTAGCTGAACCTGATTGCTAACTGACCATCCTAGAAACAATGGAACATTAAGTGATAATCCAAATTGAAGATTTCTATTTTCATCTATTTCTGAAACAGTGGTACCAAACCAAGAATAATTTCCACTTGCAACTAGTGAAGGCCAATGTCCTGACTGTGCTATTGTAACACTTTCCTTTGTGCTTTCATAGTTTAGCATAGCGCTTTTGTAATCATATCTTTGATTTAAAGCATCTGTAACTAATTCACTTATGTCTTGGTAATCAGTTAGCAGATTGGAATTTAATATTTCAGAATCGATGCTAGTTAGGGTATCAGTAAACGTAAATTCTTCTAATACATCAATGCCGAGATAAAAAAGCAAATCCTTCTTTGCCAATTCAAGTTGATTTTCAGTTCTGATCAATTCCAGTTCAGCATTACCTTTGGCAACTTCTTGCTGATAAACATCGGCTAATGTAGCTGCACCTAGTCTGCTTCTTTCTTTTATTGTTTCGAGATTCTTCTCATTCCACTTCAGATCATCTTTTTTTACATTGAGTAACTGAGCACTATAAACCACCTGATAATAAAGGGTCATTGTCTGGTAAACCAAATCTTGTTTTAATCTTTCCAGAGTTAATTGCGCGGATTCGAGTTCATCTTTACTCCTTGAAAGAGTTGCCAGATTCGCAAGACCATCAAACAATGTCCAATTAGTTCTTAAACCTAAATTGTATGACCTTAGTTGCTGCGAGCCATCAACAACCTGGCCTGTGTTAGGATCAACATATAATCCCTGTTGATCTGTTTTACTCCATTGCCAATTTGCATTTGCACCAAGAGTCGGTAAAAAATTTCCGTAAGCAGCTTGTACTTCCGATTCAAAACTTTCTATTTGATTAGAGCTTTTCAAATAGGTCGTATTCTTGTGCAAAGCAATATTGATAGCTTTTTCAAGCGTTAGTTTTTCCTGAGGAATTATGGATGCTGAAATTAAAACAGTGAATAAAGTAGTGATTATTAATCGCATTCTGATCTCCAATTTGAATTTACCCTTTTTTATGAATTAGACAGATAGATAATATGCAATGTTACATTATTTTTTTCAATGTATAAAATCCATTGCAAAAATACATAATAAGCTTCGATCTTATTTGTTAACATTATAAACGGTAGAATAAGTATATATTCGGTTAATAATGTTTGGCTTTTTTAGTCCTTTGTCAATCTTTATAGCTAAAAAAAGTGGGATAAAATCACTGCTTGAATACATAAGTTTAATTCTCTTATATTAGCAATAACAATTTAGAGGTAAAAAAAGTGCAATCATATTTAAAACTATCCTTCCATACTTTAACTTTCATTATGATTCTATCAATAGCAATTTTTTCCTCAGATACTTTTGCTCAGAACGGACTTAGAATTTTTGAGGATTATGGTACTGGTGGCAGCGGCAGTACATCCCAATCCGATAACGGTAATGACGATACAGCACTTTATGTAGTTGGAGGCTTAGTAGTCGCTGGAATATTAGTTTATGCTCTGGTATTTAAAAAAGATAAGAATGTCGAGGAAGATACAACTGCATCGATAAAATCTAATCTGATATTGTCTGAAACAAGTGATTTTAATTCTGCTGTAGAATTACAAAAAGTCAAAGATAAAATTCCGGTTGATCTTTTTCTAGGAATAAGAAATAATGAAGCAGTGAGGACTGATAAAACCTATCTGTTAGGTTTAAGAGTCAAATTATAAAATTACTAATTATCAAGAAATTGATCTTTAATCGTTAACAGATATTCATAGGCTTCTTCATAATTGTTTCCGATCACTCCGTCGAGTATAGCCTCTTCAATGGCTGTTTTAATTTCTCCAACTTTCTTCGATGGTCTTAGATTACAAACCTGCATAATAACATCTCCGCCAACTGGTGATTGAAACGCTCCGAGTTTATCTTTCTCTTGAACTTCAAGCACCTTCTTCATCACAATTTCATAATTCTGAAGATACTTTTCCACCTTTTCGGGATTCTTACTTGTAATATCAGCCCGGCATAGAGTAATTAAATCCTCAAGATCTTCATCGGCGGCTACAATCAATCTTCTAATCGCTGAATCAGAAACATCATCACTTACGAGAGCAATTGGACGCAAATGAAGTCTAACAAGTTTTTCCATATAGTCAAGCTTGTTCATAGGGAGCTTCATTCTTTTGAAAATTGATTTCATCATCCTTGCGCCAAGTTCTTCGTGACCATGAAAAGTCCAACCTGTGCCTTCAATAAACTTTTTTGTTTTTGGTTTGGCAATATCGTGGACCAGCGCTCCAAATCTTAACCAGACATCATCCGTTTTTTTTGAGATATTATCCACAACTTCCAAAGTGTGAAAAAAAACATCTTTATGATGGTATTCCTCTCTTTGTTCAACTCCAATCATTTGTGATATTTCAGGAAAAATTCCTTCCATCACTTTTGAAACCTGTAGCAGTTTTAGCCCAATAGACGGTTTGTCTGACTTTAAGATTTTCAGGAACTCATCGGTTTTTCTTTCCTGGGAAACTATTTCCAGTCTTTCTCTTAATTCCTCTGCCGATTTCAGAATGGAACTGTCAACATTAAAATTTAATTGTGAAGCAAATCGAAATGCTCTTAATATTCTCAATGGGTCATCATCAAATGTTATTTTTGGATCAAGAGGAGTTCTGATTAGTTTCTTTTCAATATCATCTATTCCGTTAAAATGATCAATTACTTCTCCGAAATTTTCTTTTAGAATTGACACTGCTATTGTATTAATTGTGAAATCACGTCTGGAGATATCGTCAGAAAATGTTCCTTGCGAAACAAGTGGTTTTCTACTTGATTTTTTGTAAGACTCCTTTCTTGCTGCAACAAATTCAAAATTTAATCCCTTGTAAGTGAAGTGAGCTGTGCCAAAAGTTTTGAACACAACAACATCATGAATTCCAAATGAAGCAGCAAAAGTTTGTGCATATTTTAATACGTCACCGACTACGAGGAAATCAATATCTTCAATCTCTTTGTTTAAAATAAGATCCCGGATGAATCCACCAACAACATAAACCTCAACACCAACTTCTTTAGCTACTTTAGAAGCGGTTTCAAGAAAATCAAATTTCTCTAAATTTTCTTTAAGATTCATAATTAATAATTCAAATTGAAATTAGTTTCATTAAGAATATTTTCCGAATTTTTGAGGAACCATTCAGTCTTTTTAGAATTCTCCTCCGTTAGTTTCAGCAGGTTAAGGTCGTCCTTATATCTTAATGCAAAACCTGCCATTTTTCGAGCTTTGACGTAATCAAAATGACGTAACATATATTCAGATAACTTAAGTAGAGCGTAACTACTTAACTCATTCTTTACTTCTAAATTATTTTCAAAGTTTAATATGAATGAGTGATAGTCTTCTCCAAGTGATGTACTCAGGTCTATCATCAATGGTATTGAGGGATAGTTGTAAACCCGCAAATTCAAATTTTTTAAGATTGCGTATCGATCATATTCCCTTCCAGCAACGTAATTTTTTAGAGAACTATTCTTTAACAAAGAAATTCTTGTATTACTTACCAATTCTAATCTCCTATTCGGTTTAACATGGACCAAAAAGTGATATTGTTCTTTTGCTTTCTCAATCTCATTGTTCATAACAAGCTGATCAGCTAATCGAAATTTCAGATCATACTCGTAGCTTGTTCCTAAAAAAGTATCTAACTTCGAATCAAGTAAACTGATTGCCTGCCTGAGAGAATCTCTATCTTCATAAATTTTCGATAAACCAACAACAGCACTATAATTTTCAGTTTCTGATAAAATATTTTCAAAAATGTTATTTGCATTATCATAATTCTTCTGTGAATAGTATTCCCAGGCTTTTGCAAGACTTGAAGAAACATATCTTGGACAAATTTTACTTATTAGTGGCTTACGACCGAAATAGTAATTAGCTCTTTCTTTCGTTGCGTTTAGAGTTAAAGTATCCAGGAACAGTTCATAATTTTTTATTACTGAACTTAACTCGGTTGCATAAGATTTTTCAAAGTCATTGTTCTGATAAAATTGTTTGACCTTTTCTATTCCGTATTCCTGAGTTAAATATTGAATGAATGAACCTGAATAGATGTAAGAAAGGCTTGAAACACTTCCGAAGAAACTGAAGCTGTTAAACATTAAATTTAAATTAACGCGGTAACCATTTTTAAATGCTAATGATACCATATAATGGATGCTGTTCTCATCATAGAATCCATCCGCAGCCTCAGCAACTCCCTCAATCAAAGCCGGGTTAAATCCTTTAGCCAGCTTAAAAATGCCTGTTCCAAAACTGGCAGTAAAACAATGGGCGATTTCGTGTTTAAGTGTACTTTCCCAGGTATCAGCAGAAACATAAATACTATTCAGCCAGGGCTTGGCAACATCTGCTGCACCAGCGCCAAATAAATTTTTCTTTTGCTCTCCATCAAAAAAAATAAATGATTTGATTTTAGAATCAGGCTCTTCCTTAAAAAAAATACTGTGCTGTAAATAATAATATTCCTGGTTCAATACTATCTGTTGGAGAACTTTTTTTTCAATTCGTGCATCAGCTTGAATTATAAAGTGTTCAGACTCAACACAGTAAGCAAGCTTTTCTTTTAAACTTGATTCTGTAGTTGTAAATCCTAATAACGGAGAAAAAAGGAAGTAAAACAATCCGGTGATGAAAAATGCGGCCACTAGAAAAGAAAATTTTTTCCTGAAAGAAACTCCTTTAATAGACCATCCTAAAAAATAAATAAGTACGGGGATGAAGAATATCAAATTAAGTACTCTATAGAGAGTGAGTTTTAGATCGACACTCAGTCCTTCATCATAAATAGTTCCTGGAAAATATGCGAAGAGTGGGTTATAAAGATAGACCTGCGGATTGAAATAGATCTCGAGCACTGGGATGAATAGTATTAGTAAATAAAAAAATATAAACGAAATTATTCTTAATTTTTTTACTAAGACGCAGATAGCTGAACCGAATGCACTTCCTATTATTACTGAAGGGAAAGTGATTACTAAGTAAAAGATCAGCCCATCAGTAAAAGAGCAGAATCCAAATATGATTGAATTTACAACTGAAATTGCAAAAGGCAAAAAGAGCATCCATCTTAAAGCTGATAAATATTTTTCTATATTAAACTTTATATTTTCTTTAGTAGTGGATTTTAAGAAAGAAATATTGAATAGCCCGGATAAAAAAGATATAAGCAACGCATTTAACGCTGAGAATTCGTACCCAAAAACATTAGTCAATGGAAGAGAAAGGAGATATAGATTTATAACACCTATAATAATTAAAAAGACAGCTAAGTAGTTATTTTTTTTTAGAAACTTTATCATTTAAAACTTCTAATATTCTTTGCTATCAACTCTTTGAATATCTGCGCCAAGAGTTTTTAATTTTTCTTCGATCCTTTGATATCCTCTATCGAGATGATAAACTCTTAAAACTTCCGTTGTTCCTTCAGCAATAAGCCCTGCCAATACGAGGCTTGCACTTGCACGAAGATCGGTTGACATAACCTTTGCACCTCGTAGCTTTTTCACTCCTGTAATAATTGCTGTATTCTGATCGAGTACGATTTGTGCACCGAGACGATTTAATTCAGGCACGTGCTTAAACCTGTCAAAATAAATCGTATCAGTTACAGTAGAAACACCGTTTACAATTGACATAAGTGCTGTCCATTGAGCCTGCATATCGGTAGGAAATCCAGGGAATATTGATGTGGTAATTGATACAGGCTTCAGCTCTAGATTAATTGCATCGATGACAAGTTTGTTCTTTTCTCTAATTATTTTACATCCAGAATCTTCGAGCTTCATAAGTAGGTCTTCAAGAAATTCAGAGGAAGTTTCATTCAAAATGATATTACTTTTAGTAATTGCAGCAGCAATAAGAAGCGTTCCGGTTTCTATCCGATCTGGTACGGTAACTATTTCTGTCGGATTCAATTCCTCAACACCCTCAACCTCGAGTGTGTTCGTTCCGATTCCATTTATTTTGGCTCCCATTTTTATAAGGAATTCGGCAAGCTGTGTAATTTCTGGTTCGATGGCTGCATTGTTAATTAAAGTTGTTCCTTTTGCCAAAGTTGCTGCCATCATCGCATTTCCTGTTGCACCAACAGATGAAACATCAAAATTTATTTTAGCACCTTTTAATTTTTTTGCTTCAGCAATTATGTATCCATCTTTTAAGTCAATATCAGCACCAAGTTTTTTCATTGCCTCGATATGAAGATTCACGGGTCGCGGTCCCCAGGCGCAACCGCCAGGTAAAGAGACTTTTGCTTTTCCAAATCTTGCCAGCAACGGTCCTAATACATATACAGATGCCCGCATCTTCTTTACGTGTTCATAAGGTGCTGTGAATTCTGTAATACCTGAATTATCAATCTCTAATATTTCATTATTAAAATTTATTTCAGCACCAAGATGCTTCAACAGCTTGGACATTGTAAATACATCATTGAGTTCGGGAGTGTTTTTCAAAATAGATTTGCCAGAGGCTAAAATCGAGGCCGGCATCAATGCAAGTGATGAATTTTTTGAACCGCTAATCTTTACACTGCCGGAAAGAGCCCTACCGCCCGTAATAATAAATTTATCCATCAGAACTTTTTAATATTGAAAAATGTTTTTACAAAACTAAGTATAATAATTTGTTTTGAAAGAAATCTTCGAATTCTCTCTTATCAAGTAGTCAAAATGAATCTGTCATCTGCTTATTGATAAGTTAAGTTTAGAATTGATATACAAATTCGCTAACAGTATATTTGCAGTCAATTTTCCTAAGATTTACTCGGAAAAATAATAAATAACTGCGAGAATGGCGGAATTTGGCAGACGCGCTAGACTTAGGATCTAGTACCGAAAGGTGTCGGGGTTCGAGTCCCCGTTCTCGCACAAGCTTAATCACACAAACTAAATTGAGGTTAATTTGGAATTTAAGTTAAACGATATTTCACAATCGGAGAGAGAAGTAGAAGTTACTCTTAGCTACGATGAGATTAGAAGTGATATTGCTTCTGAAGTGAAAAAACAAACAACTAAAATTCAGGTTCCTGGTTTCAGAAAAGGCAAAGTACCAATACATATTATCAAACAAAGATATGGTGATTCACTTGAGTTCGAGGCTTCCGAGAAAGTGGCAAATACAAAATTCTGGGAGATAGCAAAAGAGAAAGACTTACGTCCAATTGGTCAGCCGGTAATGACTGATCTGGATTTTAAAATTGAAAAAGACTTTAAGTTTAAAATTAAATATGAGGTCATTCCTGAGATTGAAGTTAAAGATTATACAGGGCAATTAATTGAAGTGCCTGACTTAAATGTAAAAGGAGATGAAGTCGAAAAAGAAATTGAACATGTTCTTCGTTCAAACAGCACGCAGGAAGATTCCGATGTAGTTGGAGACGATTCAAATTATGTTTTAGATGTTGAACTGACCAGATTAGATGAGAGTGGACAACCAGCAGTTGATACTAAACCAGAAAAAATGCAGATTGATCTATCAAATGTAAATGTTCATCCTGATATAAAATCAAATGCAAACGGAAAGAAAGTTGGAGAGAAATTTAAGTTTCATTTCCACGATGAAAGAAATGTTCAGAACAAAGAAGGAAAGGAAGAAAAAGTTGTTGAGCATTTTGATTACGAAGTACTGATTCTCGGAATTAAAAAAGTTATACTCCCGGAATTAAATGAAGAGATTATCAAAAAAGCAACAAAAGATAAATTATCAACTGAAGCCGAACTTAGAAGTGAAATTGAAAAGAATATTCAGAATTATTATAACCAGCAGATTGAGGAATTCACCAGAAGCAAACTAATCAGTTCAATTATTACAAAAAATGATTTTACTCCCCCATCATTCATGGTTAAAAGTATATTGAATGAAATGGTTAAGAGCGAGGAAGAACGACTGAAAAAACAAGGAATGAAAAAAGTCGACACAAAGTATTTGCGAGAATACCTTCAGCCTTCAGCACTTAATGAAGTAAAATGGTATCAGCTAAAAACTGAAATTCAGAAGAAAGAAAAGTTAGAAGTAACTGATAAAGAGCTCGAAGAATTTGCAGCAAAGGATGCTGAAAAGACAGGCTTACCTGTTGATAAACTATTAAATTATTATAAGTCGTCCAACCAGGTTGAAAGAATGGTTGACAAAAAGATCTTCGACTTTCTTAAAGAAAAAAATGAAATTAACAAAGTAAATCCTGAAAAACTTTCACAGAAGCAGAAAGAGGAAAAAGAATGAAAAACAAAATAGAAATTTTTAACCAGCTTGTTCCGTATGTAATTGAGCAGACCGGCCGAGGTGAGCGCGGAATGGATATTTATTCCCGCCTTCTCCGTGAGAGAATTATCTTCATCGGTATGCCAATTGACGATCATGTAGCAAGCCTGACTATCGCCCAGTTGATTTTTCTTGAAGCTGAGGATTCTCAGAAGGATATAAATTTATATGTAAATTCGCCTGGAGGCAGTGTTACAGCAGGAATGGCAATTTATGATACAATGCACTACATAAAGCCTGATGTTTCTACAATTTGTGTTGGCATGGCCGCAAGCATGGGTGCAATACTTCTTGCTGGCGGTGCACATGGAAAGCGTTCTGCTCTTCCTCATTCTAAAATTATGATTCATCAACCATGGATTGGCGGATTACAGGGACAAACAACGGACATCGAAATTCATGCAAAAGAAATGCTTAAAACGAGAGATGCTTTATATAATATTCTCGCTAAGCATACTGGCAAAACTATTGAACAGATAACAAAGGATTGCGATCGTGACTATTTCTTAACTTCTGATGAAGCAAAAGAATACAAATTGATAGATAACGTTTTGGAAAACAGAATTCCCACTGAAAAAAAATAATTTTAAGGGGGAATTATTCCCCCTTAACCTTTCTTTTATCTCAAAAAAATATTCTTGTTTTAACTCAAAGATTGATTTATTTTCAAACTGAAATTATTGCGAACTAATAATTCATTATTCTTGTTTATACTATTATGATTGGTCATAGATTTACAAACTTTTTGCCTGATGAGAACAACAATGGCAATTTTGAAGATTTACTCAAAGTATTTCTTCAACTTGTCACAATAACATCAGGAGATGTTTCTGAAGCGCTTAATTGGATGAATGAACTCGATCGTGAGTATAACCTGACAGGTGAGGATTATGGTATGGGCGATTTTATTGATGAGTTAAAGGAAAAGGGTTTTATCAAAGATAATGAAGATGGAAATACTTTAAGCCTGACTGCCAAAAGTGAAATGACTATAAGAAAGCAGTCGCTGGAAGAGATATTTGGTAAAATAAAAAAGTCCGCAAGAGGCAATCACAGAACTCCTTTCTCAGGTCAAGGTGATGAAATTACCTCGGACAGAAGAGAATACAATTTTGGTGATACTCTCGATCAGATCGATATGACTGATTCGATTAAGAATGCTCAAATCAATCATGGCATTGATGATTTCAAACTGACAGAAAAAGATCTTGAGATTGAAGAGCGAGATTATAAAGCTCTCACATCTACAGTACTGATGATTGATATATCCCATTCGATGGTGCTTTATGGTGAAGACCGAATCACTCCTGCAAAAAGAGTAGCGATGGCGCTTTCTGAATTAATCACTACAAAATATCCCAAAGATACTCTGGATATTATTGCATTTGGAAATGATGCGTGGCCAATTGAAATTAAAGACTTGCCATATCTTGAAGTTGGGCCGTTTCACACAAATACTGTGGCCGGATTACAATTGGCGCACGATATTCTTCGCAGAAGAAAAACGAATAATAAACAGATTTTTATGATAACTGATGGTAAGCCAACTTGCCTGAAAGTTGGTGCTAAATATTACAAGAACAGTTTTGGACTTGATAGAAAAATTTTGAATAAAACTCTCGACCAGGCTGCCATTTGCCGGAAGCATAACATAGCAATAACAACTTTTATGATAGCACGCGATCCATACCTTCAGCAGTTTGTGCGGGAGTTTACAAAAATTAATAACGGCAGAGCTTATTACAGCAACCTGACAGGGCTCGGCGATTTTCTATTTGAAGACTATATACGAAACAGAAGAAAAAGAGTAAGGTAGAACATTTTTATGAATTTAATATCGATTAAAACTCTGGGTGAGTTAAAACAAAGTGGATGTAAACCAAAATCAATCAAGGATGAGCTTAGAGATAATCTCATAAAATTTTTAAAGGATAATAAAAATCCTTTTGGTGGTATAATTGGATTTGACGATACAGTTATTCCCGATCTCCAGACAGCTGTCCTTTCTCGTCACGATATATTATTTCTCGGTTTAAGAGGACAAGCAAAAACAAAAATAGCAAGGTTAATGATAAACCTTCTGGATGAATACATTCCGGTTGTCGAAGGTTCTGAATTGAATGATGACCCATTAAATCCGCTTTCAGTTTATGTAAAAGAAATTATTGCCAGAGATGGAGATAAAGCAAAAATTTCCTGGCTTCACAGATCTGAGAGATATACCGAAAAACTCGCTACCCCGGATGTATCAGTTGCTGATTTAATTGGTGATGTTGATCCAATAAAAGCTGCGGCGTTAAAACTTCCTTACTCAGATGAAAGAGTAATTCATTTTGGTTTAATTCCCCGTTCACATAGAGGAATATTTGTAATTAATGAGTTACCAGATTTACAGGCAAGAATCCAAGTTGCTCTTTTTAATATTTTACAGGAAAGTGATATCCAAATACGTGGATTTAAAGTAAGGCTTCCACTGGATATCCAATTTATTTTTACTGCAAATCCTGAAGATTACACAAACAGAGGTTCAATTGTAACTCCGCTTAAAGATAGAATTGACAGCCAGATTCTCACACACTATCCGAAAAACATTGCAGTATCAAAAAGCATCACTCAACAAGAAGCAAATCTGACAGTAGAACAAAAACAAAAAATAACTCCGGATGAAATCTTACACGATCTCGTAGAGCAAATTTCTTTTGAGGCAAGAGGTAGTGAGTACATTGATGCGAAGAGTGGTGTGTCGGCAAGACTTTCAATCTCAGCATACGAAAATTTAATAAGCACAGCAGAGCGAAGACAAATACTAAACAATGATAAAGAAACTCACTTAAGGGTAAGTGATATTTACGGTGTAATTCCATCCATTACAGGAAAGATAGAACTTGTTTATGAAGGTGAACAGGAAGGTCCGGCAAAAGTTGCGCAGATATTAATTGGGAAAGCAATCCGTAATAATTTCACTAAGTACTTCCCCAC
>Ga0224512_10003492_pt1 | contig 13791 bp, 11 predicted proteins | sample SF_May12_sed_USG_4_FD_169103 | JGI IMG/M metagenome (GOLD analysis project Ga0224512, IMG submission 169103) | Sediment microbial communities from San Francisco Bay, California, United States - SF_May12_sed_USGS_13 | ecosystem: Environmental > Aquatic > Marine > Sediment | place: USA...
GCTCTACCGGCAACGACCGCGAATCAGCAGACCATGATCGGGGTATGAGCGATGCAATCCATGACACACTCAATGAGGCAAAGGCCGTTGAAGACCTGCTCATGGAGAACAAGGACCGGCTGGACGCTACGCTCGACGGTCTCGACAACGCCGAAACTGAATAACGGCGGCAGGTAGTTTGGACCCCTGCTCCCGGACAGCGTATCGCCGGCGCGGCAGAGGAACAGTCATCTGCAGCAGGGGCCGACCTGACGATCATGGGTACGAATCGCAAAATCCACAGCAAATCAATGAATTGCTGACAATCATAACTCGGTAGACTGCTTCGACATGAACATCGCCGGACTTTTCTTGCGGCCCCTTTACTGGCTGGCCGGCAAGCTGTTTTCGATCTGGGCCCGGCCCGCGATTCAGCCGGATGCACCCGCCGGGTACATAACCGACAGCGATGCCGCAGTTTGCTATGTGCTCGAAACCGGCGGCCTCGCCGATCTGCTCGCTCTCGAGCGCGCCTGCATTCAGCATGGCATGCCTTCACCGACAGAGTCGTTCGACTTTTGCGGCAAGCGCTTCTCCAGACGATACATCGTGCTGCGCCGGCGTCAAGGTGTCGTATTCAGACGTCCGTCAACACTGGAGTCGAAATTTTTGCGAAACCTCGTCGAGACGGCAGACCGAAAATGTCAGGATCTACTGTTGATTCCGATCGCGATCTACTGGGGCAGGTCCCCGCACAAGGAGCGCTCTGTCCTCAAGATTTTGTTTTCGGAAAACTGGAATGTTGCGGGCCGCACACGCAAGCTTTTCGCAACCTTTCTGCACGGCCGCAATACATTACTGCGTTTCAGTCACGCGCTGCCGCTATCGTCGATCGTCCAGGAAGGACTCGATACCCAGGTCGCGTTTCGCAAGGTGTCGCGAATACTGCGAGTACATTTTCGCAAGCGCCGCACAGCGACCGTAGGACCCGATCTATCGCACCGGCGGACTCTATTGAATCAGGTCTTGCGGGACCCGACCGTGCGCCGGGCCATTCGCGCGGAAATCCGTGACGATCCGAATCTCGAAGAACCTGTAGAGCGTAAGGCCCGCGCATACGCGCACGAAATCGCGGCAAACATTTCTTATCCTATTATCCGCATCGCCGAAGGCATACTGAAATGGTTATGGCACCGGATCTATGACGGTATCGAACTCAACCACATAGAGCGCATACATGAGTTGGCAAAAGACAAGGAAATAGTCTATGTACCCTGTCATCGTAGCCATTTCGACTACCTGCTGCTCGCATACATCGTCTATGAGCAAGGCTTGCAGCTGCCGCACGTTGCTGCGGGAATCAACCTCAACATACCGATCATCGGCGGGATCCTGCGGCGTGGTGGCGCTTTTTATTTGCGTCGCAGCTTCAAGGGTAATCGCCTGTATGCCGCTGTATTCGATGCCTATCTACAGCAAATCCTCGCGCGCGGCCATTCGATCGAATATTTCGTCGAAGGTGGCCGCAGCCGCACAGGTCGGCTGCTTCCCCCCAAGGGAGGCATGCTCGCAATGACGGTCAACGCATACGTCAAAAATCCGAAACGACCTATTGTTTTCGTACCGGTTTATTTTGGTTACGAAAAACTGATTGAAGGTGATTCGTTCATCAACGAGCTCGGCGGAGCAACGAAGCAAAAGGAATCATTGTTCGGGTTAATCAAATCGATCAAATCCTTGCGTGAAAATTTTGGCAAGGCCTATGTGAATATTGCCGATCCCATCGATCTCGAACCCCTGCTCGATCAGGCTCGTTGTAACTGGCGTGAAGCAGCGGGTGACAATGGCGAACGACCTGCCTGGCTGGGTGAAGTCGTCGATAATCTCGGACAAACGATCATGAGCCGTATTAATTCGGCGGCGGCCGTGACGCCGATCAGCCTTCTTGCTTATGTGCTGCTCGCGACGCCAAAGCAGACGATGGGCGCCGAGGAACTTAAATCACAACTGCGGCTCAGCATGAGCTTGATGCGGCGGTTCCGCTACTCCGGATCTGTCACGATTCCGGATTTGCAGCCCGACGAAATCATCGCGCACGGCGAGCACCTCGGCGCGATTAACCGCCGTTCGCATCCGATGGGCGACTTCATTCACATGCCCGAGCACACGGCTGTGCTTATGACATACTTTCGCAACAATATTCTGCACTTATTGGCGGTTCCCGCATCCGTAGCGTGCTGTTTCATCCAGGGTCGCCAGCTCGAGCACGCTGAGCTGCAACGCCTGATCGATCTGATCTATCCGTTCATGCAGAAGGAGCTGTATCTCAGGTGGCCACTTCACGATATCGCCGACGTAACGACCGAAGCTATCGAGGCACTGGTTGAAATGGGACTGCTCAAGCGTGGCAAGAACAAGAGCTTGCTCATTCGTCCGCATGCCGGTTCCGCAGGCGCTTTTCAATTACTGATGCTCGGCCAGACAATGGTGCCGATGCTGCAACGCTTCTACCTCGTTATCGCGATTCTGGTTCGCAATGGTTCCGGCACGCTGTCGCCGTCCAGGCTGGAGAAGATGTGTGAATTGAGCGCCGAGCGGCTGTCCGTAATTTATGGTTTGCATTCGCCGGATTTTTTCAATCGAAGCCTGTTCCAGGACTTCATTCGCGAGCTGCAGGACCAGGATGTGCTGCGACGAAACAGCGACGGCCTGCTCGAATTTGACGAGGGTATCCTGAGCATCGGCAACGATGCTCGACTCGTGCTCGGCGAAGCGATCCGTCACAGTATTCTCTCGCTAACAGTATCCGAGGACCAGATCGCGGCATGAAAGTCGTTTCGTTTTACCGGTTTCTCGATATTGAGGATCCGCAGCAGCTTCGTGACGAGCTGCGGGACCAGTGCGAAAAAAGACAGCTACTCGGTACAATCCTCATCGCCCGTGAGGGCGTCAACGGCACGATTGCCGGGGCAGCATCAGAGTTGCGCAGCGTAATGACATGGATCGATGACCGCCTGGTTCTGACTGAGCCGATCGACGCGCGCTGGAGCGAGTCCGGCGAAGCGCCGTTTCGACGCATGCGCGTCAAAGTCAAGAAGGAGATCGTCGCGCTCGGGCGACCGGATATCCGGCCGCAGCAGAAGACGGGAATCCACGTGCGTCCGGAACAATGGAATGCGATTATAGAAGACCCGAATGTAGTCGTTGTGGATACACGCAATCACTACGAAGTCGAAGTCGGCACGTTTCCACGCGCGATTGACCCGGATACAGACAGTTTCAGGCAGTTCAACGAATTTGCCCTTCGGCTGGCCGCAAATTACAGAGACCGGCCGGTTGCAATGTTCTGTACCGGCGGAATCCGCTGCGAAAAGGCGACTGCATTACTGCTTGAGCTCGGTTTCGAGCAGGTATATCAGCTCCAGGGCGGAATCCTGAACTACCTGTCGGCCGTACCCGCCGAAGAAAATCGCTGGAACGGGGAGTGTTTCGTATTTGATACACGGGTTGCCGTCGATCAGGATCTTGCAGAGGGCGGTTATGTGCAGTGTCATGCCTGTCGGCGGCCATTAAGTGCGGGCGAGCTCGAATCGCCCGACTATCGCGAGGGCGTGTCGTGCCCGAACTGTATCAATGAACTCGATGCGGGCAGGTCTGCAAGACTCGAAGAGCGTCGCCGCCAGGTTGCCCTCGCCAGGCAACGCGGCGAGCCTCACATTGGTGCCGTGCTTGAATCCAAAGCGGGCGCGAAGACCGAACGCTGAATGCCGAAACAACGGTCGTTGTGCGATGTCACAAACTGCGCTCCAGAATGCCCACGACCCTCGGCCGCGGACGCTCAGGAATAACGACTTGGGCAGCCTATGCGTCGAGATCCGGTATGAGTTCGCTTTCGAGGGCGGCGATCATGTCCTTCAACAGCAGCTTGCGTTTCTTGAGCCGACGAATCCGCAACTGATCCACCATCGGGTCGTGCTGGAGTCGATCGATCAGGTAGTCAAGGTCACGGTGGCTCACGCGCAGTTCGCGCAGCCTTTCGAGCTGCTTGAAGGATTCGGTATCGACTTTTTCGGTCATGCAGATCTTGCGTGGCGTTTCGGCCGGATTGCGTGGCAATAGTTTAGCGCAGCATGACAAACATGCTACCCGTCGGCCGGGAGCAGCGCCAGCCAGTCACGATCCGGCGCGCCGACAGCCACAAACCAGGGGTTTAAAATATCCGGTTTATCGTTATATAACAAAGGATTACCGTCTAATTTCAATACCTTGCCGCCAGCCTGTTCGACGACGGCCTGGGCGGCCGCGGTGTCCCATTCCGAGGTTGGGCCGAGCCGCGGATAGATGTCGGCTTTACCTTCGGCAACGATGCAAAACTTGAGCGAGCTGCCCATCGGCACCATCTCGCAATCGCCGAGCCGTGTGAGGAATTCATCGAGACTAGTCCCACGGTGCGAGCGGCTGCCGACGACACGCACAGGACGGCTGCTGTGGGGGGTGACTCTGATCGACTCGGGGCGCTCGCTGCCGCGGCGAACTTCGGCACCGTGGCCCTCGCAGCCAACGTAGGTTTTGTTCTGCACCGGGACGTGCACGACGCCAATGGTCGCCCGCTGGTCCTCGATCAAAGCGATGTTGACCGTGAATTCCCCGTTGCGATTCACGAATTCCCTCGTGCCGTCGAGCGGATCGACTAACCAATAGCGCCGCCACAGACGGCGTTCTGCAAACGGCGGCAGTCCCGACTCTTCCGAGATGATCGGAATATCCGGCGTCAGGCTCTTGAGCCCGGTAACGATGCATTTCTGAGCGGCAAGGTCGGCCAGCGTCAACGGCGATTCGTCGCCTTTGCTTTGAACCTCGAAATCGGTCGCGTAGACTTTGAGGATTGCGTTACCAGCAGCGATAGCCAATGCGACGATGGGTTCAATGAGTGCTTTGCGATCCATGCGAGGTACTGATGATTGACGGGGCGCGCAGTATAAATCAATGATCATGGATCCGAAAACGGCGCTGGATCGTTGTGAGACCCTCATGCTCGACATGGACGGCACGATCCTCGATCTCGCCTACGACACGTATGTCTGGCGAGAACTCGTGCCCGCGCGCTTCGCAGCCAGGCACGGCCTGTCCGTGGAGGCCGCCAGAAACGATTTGTTCACCCGTTATCGCGCGTTTCAGGGGAATCTCGATTGGTATTGCCTCGATCACTGGAGCGATCACCTGGGGCTCGACATCGTGCAGCTGCACCGCGACGTCACTGATCGTATCGCCTATTTGCCCGGGGCCCGCGAATTTTTGCAGCGGATTCGGAAACGCCATGTCCGGGTCCTGCTGGTCACGAACTCGCACCCAGACACGCTGCTGCTCAAGCATCAAGCGACCGGGTTGGGTGAGTTCTTTGACGGCCTGCATAGTTCCCACGCGTACGGCATTGCCAAGGAACAGCAAGGTTTCTGGGATGCCCTGCATGACGATGTTGATTTCGATCCCGAAACGACGCTGTTCGTGGACGATAATCGTCAGGTCCTGCACAGTGCCGCGGCATTCGGCATCGAAATGCTCGTCGAGATCACCCGTCCCGACACGAGTCGACCGGCCCGGCGCAATCCGGAGTTTGCCGCTGTCGAGGCGGTATTCGACCTGCTGTAGCAGCGTGTCATGCGCAGCATTCGAGAGGGCGCGACGTAGCCACCGGCGGTGCGATCAGGATTTTCTGGCCGGCCTGCGACGTTTTCCGCCAGAGCCTGTGCGTTGCTGCCTTGGCCGCGACTGACGCCGCGGCCGGGAGGCGGGTTTTTGCAGCGTTGGCAGCAGCGCGGGATCGTAACTGGCCACGGGAATCTTGTGGCCGATAAAGTCTTCGATATCGGGCAGCGAGGCGACATAGGTCTCGCACCCCAGGCTGATCGCATCGCCGGCGGCGCCCGCGCGTGCCGTACGGCCGATTCGATGCACGTAATCTTCGGCATCCTGCGGCAAGTCGTAATTGATCACATACTGCACATCGGGAACATGCAGACCGCGGGATGCCACGTCGGTGCCAATCAGTACCGGCAGCTCACCGCTCTGAAACTGCATCAGCATTTTCAGGCGTTTTTTCTGCGGCACGTCTCCGGAAATCGCCTGTGCGTCGATGCCATTGGCGACAAGGTAATCCTGCACGCGTTCGGCCTCACGTTTGGTGTTCACGAATATCATGATGCGACCCTGACCCATTTCGCGGATCAGGCCGATGAGCAGCGGCAGCTTCTCCTTGTTCGACGGGAAGAATATCGCCTGGCGCACGCGGTCCACGGTGACCTTGTCGGGTTCGATGCGAACGAGTTCGGGCTCGTTCATATGTTCGTACGCGAGTTCCATCACGCGGTGCGACAGCGTTGCGGAGAACAGCATGTTGAGACGCCGCTCCGGCGGCGGCAAACGCCGGAGCAGGTAGCGGATGTCCTTGATGAATCCAAGATCGAACATGCGGTCGGCTTCGTCAAGAACCGCAACCTCGACGCGATCGAGCCTGAATACGCCCTGTTTGTAGTAATCGATGATGCGGCCGGGCGTGCCGATCAAGATGTCGATACCGTCTTCGATCTGGCGGCGTTGTTTGTCGTAGTCGGTGCCGCCATAAGCCAGGCCGATGTGAAACCCCGTATGTCGGCCCAGGATTTCGGCGTCACTGGCGATCTGGACCGCGAGTTCGCGCGTTGGTGCGAGCATGAAGGCACGCGGCTGCTTTTTTTCCTGCGGCGCCGGATTACTGGCGAGCAGGCGCTCGAACGTCGCGATCAGGAAGGCGGCGGTCTTGCCGGTGCCGGTCTGAGCCTGTCCCGCAACGTCGCCGCCTTTGAGGGCGATCGGGAGCGTACTGGCCTGAATCGGGGTACAGAATTCGAAGCCGGCATCGCGGATGCCTGCGCGGACGCTGTCGGCAAGCGCCAGGCTTTCGAATCTGAGGTCGCTCAGATGGTTGTCAGACATACGGACAGAATCGGAAAAAGTGCATTTTGGGCTTGCAAATTGGCCCGTGACGCGTTCAAATTACCACTATATCGACGCGACAATCGTCGCACCCGCCAATTTCGTAATCATCGAATCCGGAAAGAAGCCGCGATAAAGCTGCGACATATTGCCTGATAGACCAGGCAGCGTCATCCATTTTGTACTGTTCGTAGGTCGCCAGGCCGGGACTACGGGCAACGCCACAACAAACCAAACCATGACTTCAGGTGGAGGGTCAACCGGTGAGCGAGAGAATCGTGCACACCACGGACAGTAGTTTTGATGCGGATGTCATTCAATCGGAGAAACCCGTTTTGCTCGATTTCTGGGCGGAATGGTGCGGCCCATGCAAGATGATTGGGCCATTGATTGACGAGGCTGCCGACGAATATGCGGATCGCCTGGCGGTGGTCAAGCTCAATATCGACGAAAATCCGAACACGCCGCAGAAGTTTGGAGTGCGCAGCATTCCAACGCTGATGCTGTTCAAGGACGGTGCCGTGCAGGCACAAAAACTCGGCGCAATGTCGAAATCTCAATTAGTCGAATTTCTGGAAACGAATCTGTGAGGGGATACTTGGGTAGTTCAACGAAAAGCCGGCCTAAACAGTCAGGCAACAAGAGCAAGGGCGGCGGCAATCGCCGACGTCGTCGGCGTACACCGTCGGAAGAATACCCCGATGACGACGGCAATCTCGAAATCATTCCGCCGGAGCAGCTCGAGCAAAGCAAGAACATCATGAATCTGACCGAGCTCAAGACCCGGCCGGCAGCGGAACTCGTCGATCTGGGTCAGTCGCTTGGGCTCGAGAATCTTGCACGCACCCGCAAGCAGGACATTATTTTTGCAATTCTCAAGGCACACGCGCGAAATGGTGAGGACATCTACGGCGACGGAGTGCTCGAGATTCTGCAGGACGGCTTCGGGTTTCTGCGGTCGTCTGACAGCTCCTATCTCGCGGGTCCGGACGACATCTATGTGAGTCCGAGCCAGATCCGGCGTTTCAATCTGCGCACGGGCGACACGGTGTCGGGGCTGATCCGGCCGCCGAAAGAAGGGGAGCGGTACTTCGCGCTGCTGAAAGTCGGCCAGATCAACCATGATGCGCCGGAGAACGCGCGCAACAAGGTATTGTTCGAAAACCTGACGCCATTGTTTCCGCGTGAACGGTTCAAACTCGAGCAGGGCAATGGCAGCACCGAAGATCTGACGGCCCGTATCATCGATATGGTGGCGCCGATCGGTAAGGGTCAGCGCGGACTGATCGTTTCCCCACCGAAAGCCGGCAAGACGATGCTACTGCAAAATATCGCTTCGTCGATTTCGGCGAATTCCCCCGAGACGGATTTGATCGTACTGTTGATTGACGAGCGCCCTGAGGAAGTGACGGAGATGGAACGCACTGTGCGCGGTGAGGTCGTTTCATCGACATTCGATGAGCCCGCGAGCCGCCATGTTCAGGTGGCTGAGATGGTGATCGAAAAAGCCAAACGTCTCGTCGAACACAAGCGTGATGTTGTCATTCTGCTGGATTCTATTACTCGTCTTGCGCGCGCCTACAACACGGTAGTGCCCTCATCGGGTAAGGTATTGACGGGCGGCGTGGACGCTAACGCGCTGCACCGTCCGAAGCGATTTTTTGGTGCTGCACGTAATATCGAGGAAGGCGGCAGCCTCACGATTCTCGCGACGGCGCTCGTGGACACGGGCTCTAAGATGGACGAGGTCATCTACGAGGAATTCAAAGGTACGGGCAACATGGAGATCCATCTCGATCGCCGAATTTCCGAAAAACGCGTGTTCCCCGCGATCAACATCAACCGCTCTGGGACGCGCAAGGAAGAGCTGTTGACGGAGCCCGACGAGCTTCAGAAAATGTGGGTATTGCGCAAGGTCCTGCATCCGATGGACGAGCTGGCCGCTGTCGAGTTCCTGTTAAACAAACTTCAGGACACCAAGACCAACGTACAGTTCTTTGAGGCGATGAAGCGCTGATCCCGGCAGCCGTCCTGCCGTCGATTCGCTCACGGATAGAAATCTCTGCTGCCGCCCCCTGAACGAGGGCTCCCCGGACGCCTGAAATAACAAGACCAGTCTGCATACGCCCCGTGCAGTCAGCGGATTGCGCGCCGATCGCCGTCAATCGCAATCCGGACGGAGTAAACTTCCCAGGTGACCGCAGACGGCGGTCGCGCGGGCGTTCTGCACAACCGCGACCGATATTCCCCGCCGCGGCCGTCTAACAGGCAGGTGTTCGGGCGAGAATGGCTATGCCGGTCTACCTTGACGATAAAAATCTTGTTAAACAATTAGTTGCAGGCGATGAGCGGGCTTTCGACCGGTTTTTCGAAGAAAACTTCGCGAGACTGTATCGATTCGCCATTGCACGGCTTCGCGACGATCCCGAAGGGGCACGCGAGGTCGTGCAGATTACCTTGACCCGTGCAATTCGCAAGCTGCATACCTATCGTGCCGAGTCGGCCCTGTTTACCTGGCTCTGCGCGATCTGCCGCAACGAGATCAGTGATTGGCTGTCCCGGCAGGGCCGGTATCGGGAGCACATCATCCTTGTCGAGGACCTTCCCGAAGTGCAGGCGGCCGTCGATTCTTTCCAGGCGCCCATGGACGACAGCCCCGAGCGACATTATCAGCGGGCCGAAGCGTTGCGGCTCATCCAGGTAGCGCTGGATCGATTGCCACCGAAGTACGGTGATGTGCTCGAGTGGAAATACGTTGAGGGACACACGGTCAGAGAAATAGCGACCCGGTTGGATATTGGCACGGAGGCGACGCAATCGCTGCTCGCGCGGGCCAAGCGCGCGTTCGCTGATGTCTACACGTCGATGCACGAAGCCCTGGGCGAGCGCGCGAAAGGGGTTGTGCAATCATGAAAAACAGCCGTGAGGATTCCATGCTTAGCGAGACAAATGCAGTTGAAGAATTACTGGGCCGCGCTTCGCCACGCCCGATGCCACCCGCTGAAGTCGAGCGGAGTGTGCGCGAGGCTGTGCATGCGGAGTGGCAGGCCGCCAGCGGCAGGCGGGTAATGCGCCGGCGCATCATGTCTATTGCAGTGGCGGCAGCGGTCGTGCTCGCTGTCGCGATGACGTTCAACACGTTACGTACGGGGCTTGTCGAGGCGCCGCAGGTTGCGACGGTCGAAAAGAGCTTTGGTTCGGTCTATATTCTTGGTGAGCAATCGGAACTGCGCGAGATGCGTGATCGGTTCGAGCTCTCGGCTGGTCAGACGATCGTAACGGGCAGCAAGTCGGGTATCGGACTCGCCTGGGAAAGTGGCGGCTCGTTACGCATTGACCAGAACACCCGAATCGAGATCGTGTCGGCAAACAACATTCGCCTGCAATCAGGCCGCGTGTATTTCGATTCGAAGCCATCGGAGCTTATCGCAGGTATCTCGGCCGGATCGATCGAGACGTTGATGGCGAGTACGGAGTCGGGTCGCACGACCGCGGATTTCGAGATCGAAACGCCTCACGGGGTCGTGCGGCATCTTGGCACGCAGTATATGACCTTTGTCGATAACGTCCTGTTGTCCGTTAGTGTGCGCGAAGGGCAGGTGTCGATTCACGGTCTGCGATTCTCCGAAACCGCCGTCGAAGGACAACAGCTGACCGTTGCGGGCGACAACCGCCCGACGGTCGTAAACTTCAGCGGCCACGGTGATTCGTGGCGATGGATCGAAGCGACATCGCCCGCAGCAAATCTCGATGGACGCTCAGTGTACGAATTTCTCTCGTGGGTCTGTCGTGAAACCGGCTTGCGGCTAGAATTTGACGGCGATGCAGCCGAACAGCTGGCGCGGTCAGCCCAACTCCGCGGTACTGTCGACGCGGAACCGCGCAACGCTTTGCGATTATATGCAGGCAGTGTAGACCTCGATTGGCGCATCGAAGGGGGGTATTTGTACGTCAACGAAATTGATTTGGACCCAAATCGCTAGTGATCGACAGCATGATCGGTTTGTCCTGGTTAGCATAGTAGAGATGCTGCGAGCGTTGCTGTTCATGATGCTGGTTCTGCCGGTAGCAGCGGGGGCTGCCGGTGATGATGGCGTGCCGTTTGCCGGTCGTTCGGTTGCCGAGATTATCGACGAGTATCGTGATGCCGGGCATCCGTTCGCGTATAGCACGAATCTGGTTACGGCGGACCTCATTGTCACGGTCGAACCGGATTCTTCGGATCCGATCGAAATCGTTCGGCAGATTCTGAGACCGCACGGCCTGGCGCTGCGTTCGCAAGCCGGCCTGCACCTTATCGTGCGCGACGATCAACCTGATGTGCCGAAAGGCAACATATTGCTCGTGGTCACGACAAAGGACGATGACAATCCGGTCACCGAGGCGACGGTCTCGGTTGATCCGGTGCTGCCGCGCGCAATCCGGTTGGCGCCAGGAATTTACGAGTATCAGGCCGTGTCGCCCGGGCGTTACCGATTCGATGTCGTTGCCGCCGGCTTCGAGACCGCAATTCGCATCGTAGAAGTCGGGCCGGGCCAAACCACGGTTGTCAGCGTCGGTCTGGATCTCGCCAGACCCGAGATCGAGACGATCGCGGTATCGGCGAGCCGCTACGAGATTCTCTCGGAGATTGCTGCATCGCGATTCGCGCTCGATCAGCGCACGATACAGACCATGCCGGATCTCGGCGAGGATCCATTGCGGATTACGCAGAGGCTGCCCGGTGCGGCCGCCAGCGGCTTGTCGGCGCAAGCGCATTTTCGCGGAGGAGAGCACGGTGAGATCGGGATCATGCTGAACGGCCATCCGCTCTTCGATCCGTATCACGTTCGCGATTACCAGAGTATCTTCAGCGCGATCGATTCCCGGGCAATAGAAGGCGTCGAAGTCTACACCGGCGGCTTTCCGGTGCGGTTCGGCGATCGCATGAGCGGGTTGGTGCTGATGGAGTCGCTCGAATCCGTAAGTCCGCGGCACACAGAGATCGGTATCAGCGTCTTCAATACGTCGGTGCTGACAACAGGTACCCAGGCCGATCGACGCTGGCTGTTTTCGGCGCGACGCGGCAATCTCGATCTCGTTATCGATCCGAAATTTGGCAAGCCGTCGTATCACGATGTGTTCGCCGAGTTCGAGTACGATTATTCCGCGAACACGACGATCTCGATCAACGCGCTGTTTGCCGAAGATCGGGTCCTGCTCTTACTCGAAGCTGACCCCGGGGAACTCGAGCAGGTCGTTAGCGACACCCGCAACGCACAGCTCTGGGTACAACTCCAGAATCGCTGGTCGGACGAACTGTCTAGCAAGACCGTGTTGTCGGCGATCTCGTACGACAATACCCGTGACGGTTTCCTGAGTGACACGGCCAAAATTGTTGGTACGGTACTGGACCGGCGCAAAATCGAGCGCTTTGGTATTCGCCAGGATTGGACCTGGAGTTCATCGGAGTCGCACTTGGTCCAATGGGGGTTACAGGCAATATTTGCCGAGGCGCATTATGCCTATGCCAGCACTGCGGAATACTTTGGCTTGCAGGCGTTATACAGGAACCTGCCGGCGACGCTGAGCCGCGGGCTCGCCGCGTCGCCAAATGGCGGCAGCTATTCGGCGTATTTTGCCGACCGCTGGAAGTTTTCAGCAAAAACGGTATTTGAATGGGGAATGCGCTGGGACGACCAGACCTACACCGATTTGTCTGCGGATTCGCAGCTGAGTCCGCGGTTCAGCATGCTGCGCACGCTGGGCCCGAAAACCGAACTGCGCCTCAGCTGGGGCCGTTATTATCAGTCGCAGGGTATCAATGAGCTGCAGATCGAGGACGGCATCACCCGATTCTGGCCCGCGCAACGTGCCGACCATGTCATTGCCGGTCTACGCCACCTGATTCGCGACAAGTATGCGCTACGTGTCGAGATGTTCCGGAAAGACATGCGGGACGTACGTCCGCGTTTCGAAAACCTCTATGATCCGCTGGGGCTGATTCCGGAGATACAGCCTGATCGCGTCCGACTGGATCCAGGCAGTGCAAAATCGACCGGCCTCGAGGTCTCAATCGACCGCTCGAGCGGTCCACTGACGTGGTGGGCATCGTATACGCTGTCCCAAGTGACCGATCGAATCGATGACCACGACGTGCCGCGAAGCTGGGATCAACGCCACGCGCTGCAAGCTGGTGTTGCGTGGAAGCACGGCAACTGGGATGTCGGGCTCGCCGCGAGCGTACACAGCGGCTGGCCAGCAACAGATCTCGCTTTGATAGAAGAAGGTGTTGACGCAGATGGCGAACCGATACTGGTCGCGGTGCCCGGCGCAAGAAACGAATTACAATACGGCAGATTCGCCAGCCTGGATTTCCGCGTGAGTCGCCGGTTCAAACTGCGGAAAGGATCTCTCATGGCATTCTTCGAAGTTTCGAATCTGACGGACAGGCGCAACGTATGCTGCCATGACTGGGATATCGAAGAAGACCCGAATGGTAACGACGTTCTCGAATTGAGTCGCGACTACTGGATGCCGCTATTGCCAGCAGTTGGCGTGCTCTGGGAATTTTGAAGGCCCGGGCGCGCTAGCCGTCGAAATAGAGAAATCGCCGACGGTGTCGGCATCACAGTACCATCTCCGGCAGTTGCCGCGCGTCAACGGCACGCCGGTAAATGCGCAGGTGTTCGGCAGCGGCGTAATTGCTCGTGATATTCGGCTCGCCAGTAAGCCCTTTTTCGATATCGGGTACGACATCGATACGGGCGGCAGGCGCGTTCGCGAGCGCAATCTGCATCTCATCGTCACTTCGGCAAATCAGGCTGGCCGCGCGGCGATAGATCGAGCGGGTGACCGGGT
>Ga0224512_10003493_pt1 | contig 13791 bp, 23 predicted proteins | sample SF_May12_sed_USG_4_FD_169103 | JGI IMG/M metagenome (GOLD analysis project Ga0224512, IMG submission 169103) | Sediment microbial communities from San Francisco Bay, California, United States - SF_May12_sed_USGS_13 | ecosystem: Environmental > Aquatic > Marine > Sediment | place: USA...
ACAAGACGGTACCAAGAGGTGTTTTTCGATATTTTCCAATGCCACCGAATTGTTTGCTGTTTTCGCTAAAGCTTACCGAAAGATATTGGCCTCTTGACTTCAACAACCGACAGACATTTCCAATATATTTGTCTCTGTCGTCTGGGAATATATGGTGAAGAAGTTCCCAATCGTATGCAAAATCGAATTCGTCGATAATTTCGGAGATATCTCCGAGCACATCTGCAACAATAAAGATACATTTAATGCCTTTCCGTAACGCCGACTTTCGCGCCATACCAATTGCATTTTCCGAAATATCTACCCCGGTGGCATCGAAACCGTTCTTCGCAAAATAGATCACATAATTCCCGGCTCCACATCCTAGTTCGATTACCCTGCACGGTCTCAACACATTCTTTGTTATCAGGGCCTGCAATATTTCTGGAGGAGTTTCGATATTCCATGGGATATCATCTGGGGACATCTCCCGATATATCTTCTCCATTTGGTCTTTGATCATTTGGATCACCTATCAGAAATTACGGCTAACGCTCCGGCTAAGCGGCGAGGCTTCAACATACGACAGGTCAACTGTCAGCTTCCGTCTGTTGTTAGACCGCCATTATCTTGGTTTTATGGTCCCGTCCTGCAGGACCACAGTAGAAAAATCTTCCTTGTTTGACATGGATACCGGAAGCTTGGCATCTATGATTTCTTTTACTATAAGAGTTGCGTTGGGGTGAGGTTCTTGTTCGGCGGCTTCCCTGAAATACCATACAACACCATTCTTTTTCTTGAGATCTGAAAAACCATTTCGCATCTCTTCAATTGTGACTTCCCGACCATTGAGCGTTATCTTGCCGTTGCGATACACTCGTACCTTGGCAATTGGCTGTTCGCCTGAGGTCGCTGGATATAAACCCCCCATCAGTCCAATAGCCAACCCCATGAAGAGAAGTATCCGGACCAGTTTCTTTCTCATGCCTACCTCCATTAATATCGGTCTAACGCTCAGGCTAAGCTGCGGGGCCCCAGGTATTCCGGCAGGGCAGCCGTCAGCTTCAAGCTGTAGTTAGACGTTTCTATTCATATAAAACATTATTAAATAGTCCCATCAGCGCTTTTATCAAATGGAACTTTAATTAAATTCTCATAAAAGTTTACTATTGATACATTTATATAGGGAATCAACCATAAAAAACCAATTCCCAGTGTCAATATGCAACAAAGTCCCCAACCGAAGAAACTAAGCCAAAGCCAAAATAGTTGTGCTTTTTTCCCTTCCATAAGGGATTTACTTTTTTCAATTGCTTCCTTTGCCCCAACATTAGGATTATCACTTAATACAAAATAGGCCATCGAATATTTTAAACATGCAATAATCCCTGGGATGATCAATAATAACGCCCATAATAATATAAATATGACAATTAAAAAATTTAGCAATAATGCGCTTCCAAAATATTTAAAACCATAAAATATTTCTTCTATTTTTGGGTTTTTCCCTCGTTTAAAATTCAAAAAAAATGTCATTAACCCAAGAAATAATGGTCCCGTTAATATAAAAGAAATAATCCCACCAACAATCGGTATCGAAGATACAAGAATAAAAAGGAATATATATATAAATGTTCCTAAAACCGGATTTCCCCACCTTCCTTTCAATTGTTCCCGTGCAAATGCTCTTAGTTCTTTATTGGTTGGCACTATAGATTCCCTTTCGTTTAAGAAAACGTCTAATGCTCAGTCTAAGCTGCGGGCGCCCCAGCGAAGATAAGGCGAGCCGTCAGCTTCAGCCTGTTGTTAGATGCCCTTGCGAAAAACCTCCCGCCGATGGCCGACCTTCACAACACAAACGGCAAGCTCAATATCGTATACGGGATAGACGATACGATATGCTCCCTGGCGGACTCGATACTTATCATCGTGGCCGGAGAGTTTTTCGCAGCCGGGAGGTCGTGGGTCGGAAGATAGTGCCTGGATGCGTTTGATGATTCGCAGACGATCTTTCTTGGGGGAGGCTTCAATCTCCTTGGCAGCGGACGGCTTGATGAGAAGCCTATAGCTTGCCACGTTTCCGCAGATCCTTCAGGACGTCCTCGAAGGCAAGATTCGGCTCGTTTGCCCTTTCTTCAAAGGCGGCCAAGTCTTCTGCATCCTCTGCCAAGTTCAGGCGAACCGCATCGTTTACCAGTTCCGAGATGGACCTGTCCGTCTCTGCTGCCTTGAGGCGCAAAGCTCTATGGATCTGGGAGTCGAAATAAACGGTAGCTCTCTTCATCGCTGTTTTCATGCAACCACCTTAGCATTATAACGTCGTGACGTCAAGACGCCTGAAGTGGTGCCCTTTAGGTGCATCTAACGCTCAGGCTATGCTGCGAGCGTCCGGGATTTAATCCAGACGAGCCGTCAGCTTCAACCTGTAGTTATACTGCACAATGCCTGTTTGCTCCTTTTGAAACAAGAAATATGCTTTCTCTTCCAATCACGATGGGCAGTCCCCTCCGGTCAAATCGCTCAAGCTTTTTCGAAGTCATTAGTTCATGCTCGTATAACGCTCAGGCTGAGCTGCGTGGTGCGAATCTGCCAGCAGGGAGAAAAAGCAATGCAAGCACGTGACACGTCAGCTGCAACCTGTTGTCAGGCACCTTTACTTGATGTAGTAGCCTGACACGCGCCACTTACCGTCATTTTCGAGCATAGGGGTGATGGTTTCGATGGCCACTTGTTTCTTCTCGAAAACAGTCTCATATTGGATGACCACATATTGACCATCGGGGGCTCCAGGAAGCGTGGTTTTATACTCAGCGCTCCGGAGTCTGCGAGAAAGAAGCTTTCCTAAAGGACCACGGACTGCATGGATAGTCTTGACCCATTGATCCTTTGTTATAGCTGAACGGAATATTTCTCCTGCTTGGTTCCAGCTCTCAGCGTATTTCCCTGTATCTGTAAAGGCAAGCCAGGATTCTGCTGCCTGCTGAGCAGACTGCTCGTGGGACTGATCAGCGTTGACGTTTGCTCCGAAGAGTGTCAAGAAAAGAAAAAGAGAGACAAGTGATTTTTTGAAAATCATGATACCTCCATGTCTGAGAGCTCCGCGACTGCTGTTTATTAAAGCGTGCCTAACGCCCAGGCCAAGCGGCGGGGTCTCAGGATTTTCTACAGTGCAGCCGTCAGCCTGTTCTTGGGCACCTTTATTCTATATTTGTTCTTTCCCATAATGCTTCAACCTCAAATACAGTACATCCTCTGCGTATTGTTATCATCTTGCATCCTTACATGTCAAAATCGTCTCAGCCGCCCGGATACAGCCGAACAGTCACCTGCTGTCCCTCAGGAATCGAGGCGATCGGACCGGGCACCCAGCTCGGAAGAGTACACATTTATTGATGCCAAACGAGACCCCTCACATCCTGAGCCGAGGAAGAAAGTGCCATGCCTCAAGAACTCCGATCCCCATGGGGCCTAACGTATGGATAAACTGCTCGGATCGATGTCCCAAGCAGTTGACCGGTCGGGAATCACCGAATCAATCGTGATATCGCACATAGGTAACCTTGGAGACCGCATAGCCCACATACACACAGAGAACAATGAGACTCACATAAGCCGGCACCAGCCAGTCGGATCCTCTCAAGGTGGCTCCGATCATCAGCCCCAATGTGATCAGGCCGAGGACCATTATCGGCACCTGTCGTCTCTTGAATTTCGAATCGGATGTGTACTTTGCATTACAGTCCGGGCATACGCGGTATGGCTTTAGACTGTAGTGGGACCACAGGCTTCTGCTTCGCATATCGCTACCACAGGCAGGGCAGTTCATTTGTGGCGGCATCGTCTTGCCTCGGACACCTTACGATGGAGTTCAGTGCCGGCTGCGCAGCAGACGGTCCACTGCAACGACTTGTTAGGTGCGTTTGCTCGCATTCTGACCCTTTTCGTACGGAACAAACACAACACGCTTATTGCCCCAATATATGAACAACCCCAGAATGATGTAACTGATAATCGCGGGAATCAACCAGTCTATACCTCGGAAGAACCAACCGAATGTAAGAACCAATGAGAAAAATGCAATCACAAGTCCGATAGCTTGTCTGTACTTGGTGGAGACATCGACAGTGAATGGACGTGCACAGGAAGAGCAGGACCTGTAAGGTTTTAAAGAAAACTGATCTCGAAGATCCTTTCCATCGATTACTTGTCTGCAATGTGGACACTCAGGCATTTTACGTTTGCACCTAACACTCTGGTTCCGCTGCGGGCGCTCAGGATTTTCTCCATGTGAGGCGTCAGCTTCAGCCTGTTGTTAAACGGCCCCTGAATCTTTTTTATTATTATTATATCTGGTTTCCGATTTCTTCCCTGTGGCCGCTTCCAGTCGTGCCAGGATTTCCGGCATTTTTTTGCGCAACTCCCCCCAGCTGGAGAAAAATAGGGGGACCCACTTCTTTTTCCTCGCATTGATATATAAAATATGGTTTACAGTTACCTCACCGAAGCTCTTGATCTCATCATAGCGAATACTGAATTTCATATCGTACATGTTGGTAATAATTAGTTCTTTTTCACTAAAAAATATTTCCTTTATAGTAGAAAATTAAATAAAACCAATAAGAACGGTCGCCAAGGTAGCTCCTATAATGAAAGATTGAAATATATAAATGATAAAGGCCAGAAATGCTACTGTTATTAGGATTGCTAAATAAAGCTTATATTCTCTAAAAACGTACCGGCCCATCTTAGACCTCATTCAATGTTATTTAAAAAAGACTGTCTAACGCCTGCGAGCTCAGCGGCCAGGGAAGGAATCAAACAACGTTAAATCACCTCGCATCCATGGTCCGCTGCAGCGAGTTGTTAGGTGGCACGGGCAGGAGATCCGATAGCGGAGAACCAGGGATGGGAACCGAACTGATTCCTGGATACTGGTTCGCCGCGGATCACATACCACTCAAAGCCTCGTACAACCGACGACAAGTACTTTTTCAGCATGGGGGCAAGTCGCATGAAGTGCGGGAGCCACCGAATCGCCACAGGTACGTTCTGAAGTGGGTGCGGATAGACGGATATTCTCAGGATGCAGCTCTGGTTTTCGAGAGGCATTATTCTCCACGACACGAATGACGACCTCCCACCGTGCCTTCCTATCTCGAGATCATAGCCTACACCGTCGATCCATCGACAAAACCGGCGTTCAAGGACCCACCCACTGAAGTAATGAACTTCATCCCGGGACCCTTCGCCTGGCCACTTCTTGACGGGGTTCTGTGCACAGAAAGGATGGCAAGGCTCGAGGTTGCTCGGCATCGAGATCGCGGCCCAGACCTTTTCCGCTGGTGCCATGATTGGTTTTTCGGCTGCGACCGGCCACTTATAGCCCGGCTTGCGATTTTCCCACTCCGGCATATTGTCCTCGGTCATGGTGCCACCTAACGCTACGCATAACCCGCGGCAGGCGAACGCGAACCTGACTCCGCCCCGAACCCGTCGCCTGCCGCCATGTTCATGCGGTTAATAGGCAGCGCTTCGAGACAAGACCAGAACCTCATTGGCATTCCTTTGATAGTCTCGCACGAATGAATGCCAGATCAGCGGCCAAAGGGTCAGTATTGGCGTCAAACTCTTTCTCGCTTTGGATCGACCTGAGAAGCACGAAAGTCTCTCTGTCTCGTTCCCACTTGAAAACTAAATACTGGTAAAACTTATTGCAGCTATGACACGCATGCGGATCGTCTGGGTTCTGTGGGTTTAGCGGGTCAGCGACGAGTGCGAGCGTAGTGCCCCGGAAACTGATCCAGCGAAACGTGTGACGCCACGAGTGCACGAACTCAGGAAGAGCGATGTCCTGCGCGAACGAACTCCCAGGGCGTCGGTAGATGACATGTTCATGCGTCAACCAATCCGATGCCCCAACAACCCCGGAGTGGAACAGCAATTCAGGGATACCGTCACCAGTCACATCCTTTGCCTGAAGCGTCTCATCTGCGAAGAAGTCTGGTTCGTGCAGATCCTCCGAAAATCGATAGATCACATGGTGAGCGTCATTGACAATGAGCAGTTCCACGGCGTAAAGAGGATTACCAGTACCCGATTCTCCCTTTGGGCTGACGGAACTCAGGAGAGTAGCCGTCGACTTCTTGAATTGGTCGCCGAAATCGATCGGTATTGTCTTACGAACGGTCCACTCGCAGTTATCGAAAAGGCCACCTTGATCCCTGCGGTCTTGCATTGCACCGGATTCGGCATGATGCGACGTCGCTCCGCCAACCGGGACAACGCCAAGGCTTGACAAGATCATTCCGATACCCATCAGGCCGAGGACTCGCCACACGATTCACCCCATCTTGCGCCAACGGCTTCGGCTGCCTAACGCTCGGCTTAAGCTGCGGGCCGTAGGAGAAATGTTGCCGGAGCCGTCAGCTTCAGCCTGTAGTTAGGTTCCATCTTATCTTCCTTCTACATTCAACAGGGCAGTATATTTCTTTAAAATTCTTAACGTTATCCATATTATAAAGCCAATAAACAACAGCACACACCACATTAAATCAATCTCGATTTTGCCGTTATAAAATAAGTCTCCAGCAACTTCTAAAATGAATAACACGACTATAACGACGAAAAACCCGTTATATTCGCGCCTGAGCACATTTCTCAACGAGAAGGGTAAACACGGCTTTCTATAATTACTAAGTTTTGGAATTAATACAGGAGTCACGTTTGCCCACGCAAGATATTCATCACCGAATTTATTTCTTAAATATTCCTCTTCAGCAAATATGATCCGTTCGTAGTAAAGCCAAAAAGAAAGAATATAAATTAGAGTTAACCACCAAAGATGTGCAAACAGGGCAAGCCCCAAGCCCATAAAGAAATTCCCCAAATACAATGGATTTCTCACGACTGAATAGATACCGCTTGTATTGAGAGTGTCAGCCACCTGTTCTCTTGTGTTTCTACCAGAGGTCCCTTTTGGCGTATGTCCGACAGTAAATGCGCGAATGCCCAAACCAATAAAACAGACAACGAGGCAGAATGCTTCCCATAAATGGTCTATATACTCACTATGACCTGGATATTCATATTCTCGAAGTGCCAATAGGGATATACCAATCATCATTAGGGGAAGGTAGCTTCTCCATCGAAATAACCAGTTTCCTGTGCTTTCAAATTCTTCTCTTAGAGCCATTTGATTCTCCTTGAGAGCCTAACGCTCAGGCTAAGCTGCGGGGCCTCACGTATTTCGGCAGGGCAGCCGTCAACTTCAGCCTGTTGTTAGGCTCCAAAAGATCATCCGGTTGCCAATGCGATCACATCTTCCACTCCCAAGCCATAGATGTGAGGAGGTTTGATTTTAATCAGTGTTAAGTACATTGCAATTTGACTACGATGATGAACTTCATGTTCGATCATCGCCATTAACAAGCGCCAGGTCTTAACTTCCTGACCGCTTAGAGATGGGCGACCCTCATTCAAATCAGAGTCGCTTAAAGTACCCAATATCTTCATGGCTTCCTGGTGAGTGGACTTGAGTAACGCGATGGCAACGTCGCGTTCCTGATTCTCTTCGATTTTGTGTCCAGCGTATTTCCATTTTCCTTTCACAACAGCGCCGATAAACATATACTCGGTGGCAGCCAAGTGTCGGATGATGTCTCCGAACGAGAATTCGCCGTCACTGGGGGACCAATCGATTCTGTCTGCGGGGATGGCGTCGATGAAATGCAGGGTGCGACGACGGATTCCGCCGAAATAATCAATGAATCTCTTGACGCTGTGTAGCATTGGAAACTCCTTCCTCAGTCAGCAATCCTCCAATATCAGTGCGATTTTAAGAGTCTATCGATCCAGCTCGGACGCGCAGCGTAGCGGCGTCGGCTGCAGCGCCTCGTAAGACCGTTTCGGACTGATCGATTGAAAACACCTTGATCGGTTTTCATCAATTGCTAGGATGTTCTACACCGTGGTCTAAATAGTTTTTCAAGCTATCGACAAAGAAATAATCCCAACCCTGTTCGCAGATTTCATAACAGTCCAAAGAGGGAACGAGTCCCTCGTGAACAAACAGTATTTTGGTGTGATCTCTATGTGGCTGGATCGTCCATCTTAGTATTGTGCCTTCCCATTCCTTGAGTATTGACCCAGGTAATCCTTCATGGATGTGATGCGCCTCAATGCACTTAAGTTCAACGTTTTGATTGGTCGCAAGCTTTGTTACACGCATTGTCCAATATGTTGGGTCAAATCTGAACGTAACCGTATCACCCACTTCAGTAATCGGAATACTGCTCGCTGTCCACCATTTATCAAACTCGGTGGTCAATGCCCGAAATGCAGCACTCGGTGTATTATAAACGAGAATTTCGCGAGTATAGCTATTGGCTTTCATGGTTCTGTCCTTTTGTAGCCTAACGCTCAGGCTAAGCTGCGGGGCCTCACGAATTTCGGCAGGGCAGCCGTCAACTTCAGCCTGTTGTTAGGCGGCTGGTCAAGAATGTTTTAACTGCACCTTGGCCGCCCATAGTGGAGCCGTGAAATCTGCCACCAAAACCAGAATCCATACACGACCTTGCGCCACATTGTAATCTGCAAACAATTTCTGCCAAGAATTCCCGAAGACATAGTGTCCAGCGAGGAATTCGAAAGCCACCGTGAGGGTAACCCAAAATGAGCCGACAATAAGGGGATCGCGCGATCCAGTAGGGTTGATCCAACGGATTGAAAAAAAGGAGACGAGGAAGATCAAAACGCAAAGTGAAACAGTGCTTATGATATGGCTTGCTGATTCTCCGATCCCTGGGGTAATGAGCACGTCTCTCGCGCCTCCATTGAGAATCGCGAGAAAAAGGAGCAAAACCCAAATAGCGAATGCCCTGAGAATCATCATTCAGTTCTTCTTACCTTAAGTTCGCTGCAACAGATGGTTGGGCGATGAACCGATCGTGCTCAATCAGTGTTGCTCGATTATGCAAGGGTCATGCTGCAAAACGGCGCACCGCGTCTTCGTTCCAATCCACTCCTGTGCCGATAGCGTCGCCGATAATCGCCATGCCCTTCTCGACCCGTAGCGGCTCCGCGAGGATGGGGTTCCACCAGTCCGCATATTCAAGCCAATGCGCCGTCGGAGTGCAGCACAGGAGGCGCGCACTTATCTCTGGCCAAAGGTGGTTCGACACGAGAATACCTTTCGCGTGCGCGAGCGTCGCGGCCCTGAGCCAGCCAGTCACTCCGCCAATCTTCATCACGTCGGGCATGACAAAATCAGATGCTTGCGACTCGATGGCGTGCTGCATGTCCAACGTTCCCCACCAGTTCTCTCCGCACTGGATTGGGGTTCGTGCCTCGCGCGCGACGAGCGCGTGCCCGGCGTAGTCGTGGGCGAGCGTCGGTTCTTCAACCCACGTGAGGCCTTCGTCATCGAGAACCCGCAGTCGCTCTACGGCTTCTATCGGAGTGAGGCACTGGTTGTAGTCCACCATGATGGCCATGTCGTTACCAGCGGCCTTGCGCATGGCCCGCACAACGGCGACGTCCTCTTGCACAGTGGGGTAGCCGATCTTTGCTTTGATGCCCGTGAACCCTTGCGTCGCCCAACGTTCGGCGGCCTTCGCGCAACCTTCCACGCCATCGTACCCGACGGCACCGTAGGGGCGCACGGGCTTCTCCACCCCGCCCAGCAATCGCACCAGCGGCATGCTGTGAACGCGGGCCAGCGCATCCCACAGTGCCATGTCTATCGCAGCGAGCGCGATACCGACAAGGCCTTGCGTTCCAAGCAAGCGGAATCGCTTGGCGAGTCTTTGCTCGATATCGGCAGGAGCCAGCACTTCACCTTTCACCAAGGCCTCAAAATTCTGAATCAACTCAGCAGTCGGCTTGAGCGCCGCGGGCGTGTAGGTGAACACGATGCTGTGCCCGCTGATTCCGGTATCGGTGACAACGTCCGTCAAGACCAGGGGCGACTCGGTAATCACGCCGCTCGCGGTTTTATGGGGTTCCGTCATTGGCACGCGGACCGCACGCACTCTAAAACCTTGAATCGTCGGCGACGAATCTTTCGGCATATTTTCCTCCTCAGATCAGTATGCCTAACGCTAAGGCTAAGCTGCGGGGCCTCAAGATCTCCCGAAGGGCAGCCGTCAGTTTCAGCCTGTTGTTATGCGCCAGGGTCCGGAACGTCGAGATCGCGGCAAATCTTTCGCGCGAGAAAAATGTTGATCTCTCTATGGCGAGGGACAGTGGATGTCTTGTGAGCAGCGCGATTGACGTAGACGCTGTGACTGCCGCCTTCGCGGAGAAGTTCACATCCGTGACCCTCCAGGTGGCGAATCAGGTCGATGCGTTTCACGCGGTGATTTTCAGGGGCTCTCGGATTACCTTCTTGCCTCGAAGTTCCTCTGAAGACAGAGTCCGATTTGCTTCAAGCACGAGTAGTGCAGCTTCCTTCAGGTTTGCTCGGGCTTCTTCAAGTGTGCTGCCTTGTGTGTTTGCCCCAGGCAACTCCTCGATGAAGGCAATGTATCCTTCAGGCACCTTGCGGAATACGGCGGTAAGTTCAAGCTTCATAATTCCTCCTTCATGGAAGGATAGCCCATTTCGGTTTTCCATGAAATAGCTGTGTGCATAACGCTCAGGCTAAGCTGCGGGCGCTCATGAATTTACTACAGGCGAGCCGTCAGCTTCAGCCTGTTGTTAGCCACCGATATATTTTTACGTTCTCCATACGTTTCCTCTGGTGAAAGGGAATAGGTATCTCGTCATGAGAGAGCCTTCCGGACCACATCAGCCGGAAAAGGCTTGCCGTGAGCAGGGTACACAGTCGTTGTGCCGTGTTCCAATAGAAGTTTCCAGCTCGCTGAAATCCTATCAGGTTCATCACCCAAGATGGGCGGTCCGGGGGAGAGACGGAGAGGAAACCGGTTCATGGCGAGGTCTCCAACAAACGCTTCACCGGTATTCAGCAGGACACTTACGGAGCCCGCTGAGTGGCCAGGTGTATAAAGGATTTTGCCCGGGATCCCGTAGTCGGCCAAGGACAGTCCTTCGTCGCCCAACAACACATCGACCTTGACAGGTGGAATGGTTATCAGCGGCATAAACAATTTGTGAATTCCGATGAACACTTTTCCCCACAAAGTTATCCCAGGAGGAAGAGGTTTTAGGGACCGCTCAAGCCAACTTGCCTCTCGGTGGTGCATGGCGAGTTTTCCACCGGTGATGTTTTTGATCTCTTTGGCGGAACCGATATGGTCCCAGTGCCCATGGGTAAGGACAATAAACTGGACATCATGCGGATTGATGGATGCTTCCTTAAGCCCCTGCGCGAAGTGCTCTCCCTTTCCGGGAGACCCTGCATCTACCGCTATCACTCCCTCCGACTTGAGGACGTAGCACTGGTCGAAGCCAAGACTAATCGGGAAAATGCCAACTGCCATTAGAAGCCTCGTTTCGAGTGGCTAACGCTCCAGTTAAGCTGCGGACCGCCACAGCGAGAAACAAATTGCCCGACACGATCTTGATATGCCAGCCCGCTGCCGGGCCGTCAGCTTCAACTGGTAGTTAGACACTTAATCATAGATTCCTTATTTGTTTGATCCTGAACGCCAATTCATTCCTAACGCTATTTCATAAACATTAAAATTTCCCCCCGTAAAATTGCCTTGGCTATATCTTATTTGTGGTACTAACATTAATTTATTAGATATTTGATATTCATAACCACTTCCAAAGAACCACGATCCGCCTTTGTCCCGCCCGTTTACACTCGGACTATTATTTGTATATGATATTTGCCCTCCACCTCCCGCAAAATAAATTGGCAGATATTTAAAAGGAAAATAATTTATAAATATAGATACATTGCTAACTGTTTCACCCTTCGATGGGTCTTTGATGTTATATGCCTTAAGTGTCCATCCGTTTAATTCTAATCCCATAATAACTCTAGAAGTTATCGCATAACCCCCTTTGAATCCCAAAGCGAATGTCCCATGCGAGCTCCTAGAACTGTCCTCTGTATTCACATCCATTAGGCCGTAGCCAGCCCACCCCCCAATAACTATTCCAGTTCGTCCTATGTATTCCTCGGCAGATATTTTCTCTGGGGATATCCCTAAAATAGATACAATTAAACATGCCGTAATAAGCGTCCTCCATCGATTTTCTCTCATCAGTTGGTTTTCCTCTGAGATATCAATGTGTCTAACGCTCAGGCTAAGCAGCGGGGCCTCGGGATCTTCGGTGGGCAGCCGTCAGCTTCAGCCTGTTGTTAGACCGCTCCAACAAAAAAGGCCGGATTAACCGGCCTTCGTTTTGCGCGGTGGCGCGATCCGAGCCAATGTTCGGAGAGTATCATTCACCGTCTTCGAGTCGGGAAAGAGGCGAGCTACATCAGGGTCAAGTACAACGATATTGCTCCCCATAGCAAAACGCTTGGCGTACTTCCCACGTACCCCTTTGCTGAAGTCGTACTCCTCCCGCATATCGGAAGCACTCGTTTTCTTCTTAGGACTCTTCATGGCTTTTCCTCTCGCCCCGCGTTGCTAGACGGGCGCTGATAATTCGAATTGTATCCGATCGCTCGGTATGTGCAACCACCAACAGACGTTCCTTCTGAGATTCTCCGATCAGAACGAATCGGTCTTCTCCGATCGAATGGTCCGGATCGGGAATCGTCAAGGAGAGAGGATCCCCGAAGGCGGTAGCAGCTTCCTTGAAGGAAACGCCGTGCTTCCGGAGATTGGATGATGCTTTCTTCTGGTCCCATTCGAATGTCAGGGCCATCCGGAATTATCTCCCATGGTTTTCAACCTATGAAAAGTCGGTCTAACGCTCAGGCTAAGCTGCGGGGCCTCAGGATCTCCCGCAGGGCAGCCGTCAGCTTCAGCCTGTTGTTAAATTGCAAACTATTTGACCATATATTTAGAGCCACAATTTTTACAAATTATGGATACGGCCCCCGAAATGGCAAACGGACTTTGCCGCGTACTGTGAACCATTCGCCTTCAGCAACGAAACTGGAAAGTGTGATTTCAAGATATCCGTCCGGCTCACGGACATTCCTTCCGCCAACGAATTTGATCGCAACGTTCGTCAACGTCAACGCGGAATAGGCGCCGGTCTTCGGGAGTGGCGGCGGCGGGGGCCCAGCAGATGGTCGAATGTACTTGTAAATCTCTGGGCCACGATAGAAGGATACATTATGTGTGTTGAGCGCGCCAGTGGGGAGCTTCGATCTGTCCCTAGGAATAGCGAACTGGATAGCCCAACCTTCACCCACGACGCCGATAATGAACTGCGTGCCGGTCGGGGTGGCAAAGCAATGGGCCGGGGTCGGCTTAAGGTGGGTTGCGGTAGGGCTCTTATTCTCGCCACAGGCGCCGGTCGCATGACACCCGACGATGAAAAGCAAAGCTAGGGATGTGATTCTATATCTCATGTTCCTCTCTTGCACAACGTTAGGCTAATGCGCGGGGGCCTCACGCTTTTCCCCGCGGCAACCGTCGGCTTCAGCCGATGATTAAACTGGGCGACCCCTTGGGGCTCGCCGATGCGGATTACCCAGGCCAATTGCATATAAGCCTCTATTGGTTTTCATGCTCCTATTGCTCTTATCGGTCTGATGCCTCTATTGCTTCTATTCGTTTTATGTGCTGGCCTGATGTCCTCCTCAGCCACAATATAAATCCGTCAATCTAACGCTCCGCTTCAGCTGCGGGCGCTCACGCCTCAACAATGGCGAGCCGTCAGCTGCAAGCGGTAGTTAGCCAGCATGAAGCTTTGCGTAACAAATCCACGTATAGAACTCTG
>Ga0224512_10003494_pt1 | contig 13784 bp, 20 predicted proteins | sample SF_May12_sed_USG_4_FD_169103 | JGI IMG/M metagenome (GOLD analysis project Ga0224512, IMG submission 169103) | Sediment microbial communities from San Francisco Bay, California, United States - SF_May12_sed_USGS_13 | ecosystem: Environmental > Aquatic > Marine > Sediment | place: USA...
GGCCGCTGCCCTTGGCAATGAAGATCATCAGTGCCGCGATCAGCAGCTGCGAGTCATATGTATGCGTGCCGCTCTCAGTTTCGACGACAAGCGATTTGCCTGTAAGTCGGGAAGATCTAATCGTCTCAGTCACAGAGGCTACCGGGTGTCATATTTGTTACGCATGTGCTTTACAGATACATCGATAAGTTCTTCGAGCACCTTGTTATCGACGTCATCCAGTCGCTTGATATACAGACAGGACTTTCCCGTTTGGTATTTGCCTAGCTTTTTCATTAATCCGGCGAACCCAGAAAATCCCGGCATGATGTAAAGTGACAGGTTTTGTTTTCGTGGCGAAAAACCGACGAGCGGCCAATCACCTTCCTGACCACTCGCATACTTGTAGTGATAGCTACCGAATCCGACGATGCCTGTTCCCCACATCTTCGCTCGCGAGCCCGTAGCTTGACGCATCATCGCGGCAATTTTCCTGGCGTCGGCACGTTGCTGCTTATCATCAATGCTGTTGATAAAAGCGGTCACGCTCGCGTTGTTTTTTTTGGTTTTCAACTCGGCCATCGTCGAAGTCTGCGTCGTCAGCGTCTCGGCATGATACTCCCAAGGTGGTCCCGATGCCTCTGCACGATGTGCGGGAATTGCTCATTTCCCATATAAATCAATGAGATGTGCCGAACAATCGGTCGCCCGCGTCCCCTAGACCCGGCACGATGTACTTATTCTCATTGAGATAGTCGTCAACTGCCGCAGTATAGACCCGCACATCCGGGTGCGCACTCTCGACCCGCGCGAGGCCTTCGGGACAGGTCACAATACATATGACGATGATCTTGCCCGCGCCGCTTTTCTTGAGCAGATCGATTGCCGCGACGGTCGAGCCACCCGTTGCGATCATCGGATCGATAACGATGCATGTGCCACCTTCGGCCTGTTTAGGCAGGCGATCATAGTACGCGACCGGCTGTTTTGTGTTTTCGTCTCGATACAAACCGACAAAGCCAACTCTCGCCGTCGGCACTAGTTCCAAAATACCATCGAGCATGCCGACGCCGGCTCGCAATATCGGCACTACGACGAGATCCGTATCGATTTTGTTGCAAACGGCTTCCGCCAGTGGCGTCCGCACTTTGACTTTCTTGACCTTGACGCTTTTCAATGCTTCGTAGCACAAGAATTCGGTAATCTCGGTAGCAAGTTCACGAAACCGTTTATGACCCGTGTCAGCATCGCGGATAATTGAAAGTTTATGCTGAACGCAAGGGTGTTCAATCAGTTCGTGCATCATCATTGCTCCCGGTTTCGAATGCGCGTGCTTGTCACTTCGCTGACCAAATCGCATATTCTGTTCCTACAGGATCGACGAAATGAAATCGCCGTCCGCCCGGGAACGAAAAAATTTCTCGGCTAATGGTTGCTCCCAGCTCCGTAACTCGCGCGACATCACGTTCAAGATCTTTGCTGTAGAAGACCAGCAATACGCCCGTCGATGGCGCCGATTCATCGGAAGGACGAAAACCGCCCTCGAGTCGGCCGTCGTTAAAACAGATATAGTCATCTCCCCATTCCTGAAAGTTCCAGCCATACAACGCCACAAAGAAGTCGCGGGCCTTTGCCGGATCGGTAACGGGTATTTCTACGTAATCGATTCGTTTTTCTTCATTCACAATTCTGCTCCTGTGTACGGCCTGGCATCTCGGATATTGAGTCGCAGTATCAGCCGCTCGGAATCAACCGTTACGACGCCGAATTCCCCGCGTATTTCATAGCGCCCATCGGCGAGCCGTCGCAGCCCTTCGATCATACCGTGTCCAAGACTTTCAACAGCGTCCGCGGTGTTCGACATATCGGCTGCTTCGTATGTCTGTATGGAATTGCAGATCGGAAATTCAATGATGGCCGGACGGACACACACTTTTTCGGCCGGTCGCGGTTCTTCGTAGAACGGATGCCCGGGCATCAGGAACAGATCGACATCGACGCGCAGATTCTCTGCCTCGAAGTGCCACGACAATACGTAGGATTGATAAAGGTCAATACCCGCAAATTCGCGCAGCTTCCGCCAATCTGTTGATTCGTCTGCCCCGGTCATCGGTGATTTATTGGAAAGTTGGACTACGGCCACTCTAAGTCAGCTGCCGGCTGTTTTCCATGCCGGCATGCAGTGAAGCGCGATAATTGAGCCTGTAACAAGCCTTCGTGTACGCATACACGTGTCGCTGATTCTCACCCCAGCCTGATTTCGTAGACGGGCAAAAATCGACCCGGAATGCTCAGCGATTCCCGTTCACCGGCAGGCACTCCTCCGGCGGCCTCGTAAAAACCTGCTGCATTCGGATCCGCCTGGATCACTAAACTTGTCGCGCCACGCAGTGACGCCTGCTTTTTGGCATGCTCAAGCAATCTCAGACCGATGCTCTGGCCGATGTACCGCGGTACGACAAACAAAGCCTCGAGTTCGGCAGCACCCGCACCTGAGTATTCGAGCGCATAAAATCCGGCAATATCGTGATCATTCTCGAAAATAACAAAACTGCGGGTGTCGGACCGTATCTGCGCCTCCGAGTAAGTTAGCTCCGGCCGGCACGCCTGTAAGAATTCAACCGTATAGCCCCAGATCGCCTTGGCCTCGTAGGCAATTTCGGATAGCCGTGCGGCTTCCTTCGGATCCGCGGATCGAAACTGCTCGCTCATCGACACCAGCCTCGCGCAATTACAATCCGGTTTCGGTCCTGGCCCGACAAACAAAGGCTAAGGGCGCATTGGCTCAATGGCTCAGCTCGCGACCAATCGCTTTGAGAAATCCGGCCTTGTCAGCGGGTGAGATCATGATGCGCCGGCGGCGGCCGTAATGAATGCGCAGGCGATCCAAAGATAGTGCCGGCGAGGAAAATGGACTACGCGTCGCCTCGACCCGCGTAATCTGATCGATCGGTACTTTCCACCGAAATGGCCCGGAGACAATTCTCAAAATATTTCGATCAATCGTGTAGTGGGTTCGGAGCGAAACCGAAGCGATTAGAGCCATGACGAGCAACGAAACCAGAACGCTGGTCGTAAGCACGACAGGATCGGACTCGAAGCGCAGAAATGCAATGATTCCGCAGGCGTCGATTACGATTGCCAAAATCAGTACCGCGATTAGCCATCGATCGACTTTGGATTTGAATCGCTTGGCCGCCACTGCTCAGATTCCAGTTTTACTTCGGCTAACCAAACGTCGCACCGACCCAGGTGCCAATCATGTAGGACAACACCACGACGAGAACTGCAATGCCCAGATGCTCCGCAATTATTGCAAGCGGGGATGACCGCTGCGCTCGCGCAATGAAATAGCTAAGCACAATGATCACCAGCATGCCCCACAATACCGACACAATGACCGCCGGGTTCAGCGGCAATAACAGCAGCGGCACGGCGAAACTGATGGAGAAAAAGAATTTCGTAAAAAATGTCGAAATTGTTGCAGTCCAGATATGGTTGTGCGTCGCATTTGGAACCGCCTCCTCGGCCAGGTGTATGCCGAGCGCATCGGACATCGCGTCAGCCACTGCGATAACAAAGATACCGCCGAGCACCGCTGTCACTGAACGTGTGCCGACATGCAGGCCCGTGATCAGACCGATTGTCGTAATGACGCCTGATGTGGCGCCGAAGAACAGACCTGTACGCGCGCCATCGCTCGTAAAAAAATTCATGCCAAAGACTCAGGTGAAAGCCGGTCCGATTCCCGGCACATAGTTGATTTCCATTATTCACCCCGTTGATATGGCGATGCAACCCGGGAATAAGCCGTCCATTGAGTATGAACCACAGACCTAAGTCATTTTCCTGTGTGCGACGGTCAATCGTACCGATTACAACGTCTTTACGGCCGAATATCGGATACCCCGTCGAAAAAATCGACGAGACCTGTTTCTAGTGAATATTCTGCACCGATGACGACCAATCCTTCGGTCCGAATGAGATTTTCCAAAATCTGCGAGCCATGTCTCAGATGATCTGCGGATCCTCGGATATTGGCCCTCACTGCCGCATCCATGAGCGCTTGCGGATCATCCTTGAAGTCAGATTCCAGCAGATCCTGAATCGATGGCCGAACGAGATCGACAATTGACTGCAAATTGGGCGAACGGTTGCCTGTCGGTTGCCGCAGCTCGTTAATAGTCGTATCTATGGCGCCACACTGTGTATGTCCGAGCACAACGACCAGCCTCGTCTCGAAACTGCTTGCAGCAAATTCGACGCTCCCGACCTGTGACGGGGCGACGATATTGCCCGCAACACGAATGACAAAGAGATCACCGATCCCCTGGTCGAATATGATCTCTGCAGGTACCCGTGAGTCGGAGCAGCCGAGAATGATCGCAAACGGTTTCTGGCCGTCCTTGACCAACGCGCGCCGAACTCGACCATTATCGGTGACGTCCGATGTTGGTTCGTCCGCGGCAAACCGTCGATTACCGTCGCGTAATCGTTCAAGTGCTTCAAGCGCTGAAATCATCCGTAGGCTATTCCCCAAGAAATCCTGCCAATTTATAATAAACCGATCGTCAGACGCCTTGGCGTAATACTTCTATCAGGTCCCAATGCATGTCGTTGCGTCGTCGATCGGGATCTTCGACGGCCTCGGTTGCAGCAATTGCACCGCAATAATCGTCAGGAAAGCCGAGAGTCCGAGATCCAAGCAGCACGATTTCTTTATACCACTGGTAGGGTCGCAGCGAGTCTTCGATATGCGAAGTCGAGGCATGATAAGCGAAACATGCACCAAAGTGCGGCACATCGATTACCCTGTTCGTGTAACCCTTTCCAACGCCTTCAATTCGGTCCAATGCGCTTTTTGCGCGGGTATCGAGTTCGTAGACAGCGACATAAACCCCGCGATCTGACTTGATGATATTGCACTTGCCCGATTCGTCCGCGCCTCGCTTGTGAAAACACAGCTCCCAACCTGGGAGGAAACCCGTACCAAGCAGTACAGCCGATGACACACGTACCTGCAGGCGAACTGGATGCAGATTTGAGCCAAATGCTGCGTACCGCACCATGAGTCAGCCTTTCGGTCCGCGCATCGTTCGCCGGCGATATGCTCCCTGCGCCGATGCATCTGCTTGGCTGCTTTTGAACCGCCAGAAAATCGACCGTTCGACCTCTAACATATTGTTATCAATATACTTAATCGGAATTGCGGCGCGATATCGGTGGCCCTGATACGGTTCCCCGGGGCACCGATGTTCTCGGCACGAACCGAGGTACGATCACGGCATGTGACGGTACCGCAGATATAGTACTAGCCGATCTGCACGCCATCATAGCTACGCAGTCCATCAAGCTCGGTACCAACGGCCTGGAATCGCCAGCCCAGGCTCTCGCACGCGGCTTGATCCCATACCGCGTCCCCAAAGTATACGATCGATTCGAAATCGTCGCCTAGTGGCTTCAAGGCGTGGCGCATAATCTCTCGCCGATCAAGAGCATCGTCAGAACTCGCCAATGGAACGCCATCGAGATCGAACCCGGCAGTCGTAAGCTTCAGCTTCGCCGTGGCCCGCCATCCTCCGGTTGCGATTGCGGCAACATGATCCTCCGACATCCTGACTCGCCGCACGAGATCTTTTGCGCCTGCCACTTCTGGAAATGGTCCGTGCTCGACAATGTACGATTTCACTCGTTGATAAAATTGCTGCTGTATTTGTTCATTCAATCCGATGTCTGTGCGAATCCCGTTGTCCTCGAAGACCTGCAGTAGAATGCCGGAATCCGTTACATACTTGTACTCGTTCAGCGATTCCCGAAAATGCACACGACCCAGGATAGCTTCGACCGATTCTCGATAGAGCGCTTCATCGATCACCGATGACTGCAACAACGTGCCATCGATGTCGAAGACTATAGCATGCAAAATCGAAATACCGTTTTCGTCGTGTAACCGAGCAGTTCTATTTCTTTATTACGATGCAGCCGCAAATGGAAAGCCCATAAATACCACATAGCCCAACATTCCGCTGACCATGCCGAAATAATAGGCCATCCAGGTCTCGTTTCGTGCCGTATCGTGAGAAAGACCAGGCATCGCGCCAGGCGCGTAGAGGAAAACCGAGAGGCCGGACGCTACAACCAGCTCCGCGATAGGCGCCGCTCGTAACGTATCAAGATTGCGTATAAGCAACATAACGCCTACGCCGAACAACAGGGCAAGAACAAATGCGACGAAAAATGGCACTGACGACGCTTTTTCGAAAAACTTTCGATTAAACACCGCGACGAAACCGCCGACGACTAATGGCAGCAAGATGCCGGCGGCGCTCCGCACTCCGGCAGTAGAGCTGATATTGAATGCGGTTACGACAAAATATCCGCAGATCAGTGCGAGACTCGCGAGTGCTGCCAGCATGACGGCAGTCCGAATAAAGTCATAGGACTCTGGACGCTTTCCGTTCATCAGTTTCTCCCGCCGGTTCGTTCAACACTCGTTCGCCGCCAAATAGTAACCGGGTCAGCAAATTCTAACGTAATCAAAGGCCGAATAATTTGTCAGTCGGTGCGGAACGTCAAGCCCACATCTCCTGGGTCTATGAAATTAAGCCATATTGCTAGCGTCGATCCGGCCGAACCCAGTACCAGCTCGCGACGACCAGCGCACCAAACATCGTATAGCAGACAACAAAAACCCATGCCGGTGCGCGGTAATACAGAATGTTTTCGAGCCAGTGGGCGATGAACGCGCCCGAATAAGTCGTATCGCCAGCACGTTGACGCAGCGTCATCTCGATTTTGGTCAACGGGCAAAGGACGCCGACCCATGACTGAATCACGACGACTGCGATCGCGACAAGATGCAGGATTCGAAATCGACGATTTCTCACCCAACGCCAATTGCCAGACCAGCCGACAAAAATAAAGACCAGTCCGACAACGACAAAAGCGACGAAAAGAACATGGAGTGTCAAAACCATGTCCGCTGCGATAAGAAACAAAGTTGCCGTATCGGCTACCATCAGTCGTCCGCATCCTGTTCGTGCCTTGAAATCAGGTTCGACAGAGCGATCCATCCTACGAGTGCGATTGGTGGTAGCAGATATCGCCGCCAACGCGCCTCGAGATACGATTGGGCCGGATGCGACGTCTTCAGGTCACAGTTAAACGCCTCGTAGTCGATGCTACCACCCATGTCCAGACAAGAATCTATGTATGCCTGATCGGCCATAAACAACACCACTGCGCTTATTCCGACAACGCCAACACCAATCCGAAGAATCGTCCGCGATCTCAAAATCTCGGCTCTCCCCGTGGTTCACGCATTTCCATGATGATTCGTTGCTCGGCTACGAATTTCACAAAGGGAAAGTAGCGCATCGGGCTACATCGTCACTGCTCGAACACCGGCCAATCCGCGGTCACTAGTCGCCGATATCTTCATGCCACAGTTGCTCGTGTTCCTGGATAAAATCCTGCATCAGCTGAATGCATACCGGATCGTCAGCAATCTCAATTTCAACGCCTCGTGACCGTAAATAGTCCTCGGGACCTCTGAAAGTGCGATTTTCTCCGATAACGACTTTGGGAATCCCGTACAGGAGAATCGCCCCGCAGCACATGTCGCAAGGTGACAGCGTGGAGTAAAGTACCGAGTTCCTGTAGTCCGCAGCCCTGAGCCGGCCAGCATTTTCCAGACAATCCATTTCTGCGTGCAGCACCGGACTGTTGCGCTGTATTCTCTGGTTGTGACCGCGGCCAACAATCTTGCTTTCGATTACGAGAACCGAGCCAATAGGAATACCGCCCGTACTCAGGCCGCGCCTGGCCTCCTGTATCGCCGCGTCCAGAAATCTGTCATGCATGGCCTCAGTCTATCTCTAATAATCGATCCACAAACTGTGTATGGACGTGAGATTGCCGTTTCGACTGGTATTCATTGTCTATTTGTTCCACGCCTTACGATTACGATGATCATCGGCAACATGAGCAAAGCCCCGATGATTATGAGAGCGATTGCTGCCTGACGTGGGTTATCAAATCCCGAAAACAGTGACGCTCCACCTCCGAAGTAGGTGTAAAAACCCAGCGCCAGTATCAGCGTGCCGAAAATATCCAAGATCAGAACCCAGATAGGTATAAATGTTTTTCTTTTTTTCTCCACCATCAAATGTTCCCCTGCGTAATGCATCTATCGCACAGCAACAAGTGGAAAACTTGCAAAAGCAGTGTTTGTTGATCAGAAACAACAACGGCGGCGTCCGTTGATGACACTATCGATAGCACCGGCGTCGGGAATATCGCCACGATCAATCGAGCGACTGGTCGAACTTTCATTTATTTTTCTCAATTCGGTTCACGATATCAATCATATTCGATGACCTCGAAGTCCTTCACGTAGATTTCCTCCTTATTTTCAATCGCGCTGTCCGCCCATACGATTACTACCTTGTTTGCGTAGCCAAAGCCGGGATCGTAACCGACTTCAATATCGTCGGCCTCGAGTATGGCTCTTTCAATCGTTTCGAACAGGTCATCAACCCCGACTGGATTCGGTGGGCTATTCAGATCCGTTGTTGAATTCGATTCGTGCTCATACAGGTATTCAACGTTTAGGCGACCATCGAATTCGTTAACACGGTAAGGTCGCATATATTCCGCGGCACACCGACAATGCCGAGCCACGACGTATCGGTAGGACGCAGGCCGACGAGTATGCCAATACTCTCGGCGGGAGTTCAGGTCCGCAAGCAATGCTGACTGCCTTTGTGATAGCCCAGGTTCGGGGATTGTGAAAAAATATGCTGCGAGAACGAATATTATCAAAAGCAACACGACGGCGGCCAAATGGGTCGTGGTCTGGTACGCGCTTTTACGCACTTGTCGGACGGTCATATCAATCACTGCCAGATTTTGTCTCAGTTTACTGAATTGAAGCGTCGGATCCATATCGGCTCGCAACGCAATCGCCTAAACTGGCCATAGGTAGGATCCTGGTCTTGCACAGGCATAACCCGGAAGGCAGCCGCTGGATGTGCCAGCCCGGACTGTAATACGGCGGAGGGCAGCGATCAACGCAACGCAGCATGGGTAGCACGATGATTAAGGGTCGGATGAAAACGCTCGCCGCGGGGGTCGTATTACTGGCGGCAACTCTCGTTATTGGTCAGGACATCGACAGGCAGGAACGCTTTCGACAGATGTCGCAGCGCGCGGAGTCCAACGGCCTCGCGGAACCCTATCGAGGAATAACAATTGGCGGAAAAATCACGCCCAACCTTTTTTCAGTCAGGTCCACCGGCGTAACGACGGAGTCGGCGCGGCTGGCGGCAACGGATTTTCTCAAATTGCTGACGGACGAGCAACGCGGCCGGACCGAATACGCGATCGACGATCCGGAGTGGCGCAAATGGATGAACCAGCATTTCTACATTCGTCAGGGTGTCAGCTTCAAGGAAATGAGCGAGTCGCAAAGAGAAGCGGCATTCGCGTTGATGCGCGTGTCTTTGAGCGCAAAGGGACTAAAACTAACGCGGGACATCATGCGCCTGAATCACACGCTTGGTGAGCTTAACGATAATAATTTCGAAGAATATGGAGAGTGGTTGTACTGGATCACGGTAATGGGCGAACCGTCCGCCGATCAGCCATGGGGCTGGCAGCTCGATGGCCATCACATGATCATCAATTACTTCGTCCTTGGCGATCAGGTTGTGATGTCGCCGGTATTTGTCGGCTCAGAACCGGTAAAAGCCGCATCTGGGAAGTTCGCCGGTGTTGAGATCATGCAGGATGAACAAAATCAGGGTCTTGCGCTACTCAGCAACCTGACTGAAATGCAGCGAAACGCTGCGATAATCGCCGACGCCAAGGATGGTAACAACAATCTGAGCGAAGCCTTCCGCGACAACATCGAACTGGACTACGTCGGGGTTTCAGCGGCGGACTTTTCTGCAGCGCAAAAAGAGCTGTTACTCGATCTAATACGTTTGTACGTCGGTAACATGGATGATGGTCATGTCGAAATAAGGATGAGTGAGGTCGCCACGCACATCGACGAAACCTGGTTTGCATGGATCGGCGGTACAGATAACGATTCGGTGTTCTATTACCGAATTCTGAGTCCTGTGATCCTGATCGAATTTGATCATCAGCGTCCGGCCAATCTGAAGCACCTGTATCCGCCGGTGCCGAACCGGCAGCACATCCATGCGGTCATGCGAACACCTAACGGGAATGACTACGGCAAAGATTTACTGCGGCAACACTACTCGCAGCATCCCCATCAGGAACTCGATGTTGTTCAATAGTAACGAAGACGTCGAATACTGAATATTGAGGACGGTAAGATTAGATGTAAGAGATTAGAACTGAACCTACATTCGGCGTCCGATCAGATCCAATTTGACAGACGGTGCCGCACTTGCAGCATGTCGTTTATAATCCTTATCCGCTCCCTGATCGATAACAAAATATAAGCTGATGAAGGACTTGGATCTTAAGAAGCATTCCCTTTCTCTGTATTTCGTGATCGCCTTTGCCCTGCCGATCGTCACGACGATCATCGTCGCGCTTGTGGCGGGTTCACCCTCAGGTATCGTCGTCAAAGAAATGTCTACAGCGGCCCTGGTCGTTGTGATGGCGATGGTCCATGCTCCTACGATCGCGGCCATTATTGTGGTATTTCGAAGCCAGCGTATTAAGGGCATCAAGATCCTGTTTCAGCAGCTGAAATACTGGAAATTTGCGGCGCAATGGTATCTCGCAGCCATTCTGATCTTTCCAGCAACCATGCTGGCCGTCCTGTCTGTGCTTTCCTTGTTTTCTTCCAATTTCGCCCCGGTATTTTCGTTGAGTGTCATGGCTTTTGCCGCTTTGTTCAGCTCACTATGGGAGGAAATTGGCTGGACGGGATTCGCGACGCCCGTCATGCTGAAACGGTTCAGCCCCCTGAAGGTCGGGCTGCTCCTTGGATTCTTGCATGCCATGTGGCACTTGGCCGCCAATATTTACGGAGCGGGCGCTTTTCTCGGGAACCTATTCATCGTTAATTTTTTGGTTACGTCAGTCGGCATTGTTGGACTGCGGATCGTCACGATCTGGATTTATACGCGGACGAACAGTCTGATTTTGGGCTGGCTGACGCACGCGAGTTTTACGGTTGGACAATTGGTATTGGTTTCGTTTGATTTGACAGCGCGCGAGACTGTTGTTTGGAATTCGGCGTTTTCTTTTTCGTTGATTGGGATTGTTATTTTATTGGTGGCATGGAATTGGGATTTGATGCGTCGCTTGCAATAACTGCCGTGCTGCAGGTAGAAAACGGTCGATATTGTTGAAAAACTCTGTTTTGCGATTACAGGAAAATTCCTGTGAATTTTTCTTACCCGGACTGCGCGTATCTCGGTTGCGTTTTCAGCTTCTGAGGCGCTCCAGGGCAGATTTTCAATTGCTGACTTCCACTCCCTCATATCTAGAGTACGAAAAGACGGTTAAATCGCAAGAAAAATTGTCATTCTCTCAATATCAGAGTTTTTCAACAGAATCGGCCAAAAGGCAGCGCTCGGGTCGATAGAATGAAAGCATGAACACGAATGCAATAATGGTTTTCTTCTATGGGCTTTTCATGGATGAGTCGTTGCTGGCTTCAATGGGCGTTCGCCCAATGGAATCAACTATTGGCTACGTCGATGGGTTTGGACTACATATCGGGAAACGCGCAACGCTACTTCCTGAGGCGAATAGTCGCGCATATGGCGTGTTGATGAAAATTACTTCGGAGGAAGTTGCGGCGTTGTATTCGGAACGAAGTGTTGCTGACTATATCGCAGAACCTGTTGTTGTGAAATTGCCCGACGATACTCGAGTGTCGGCTGTTTGCTACAACTTGCCAGCTGCAAGGCTGGGCGGGACCAACCCGGAGTACGCAGCGGCCTTGCTAACGCTGGCTACCAAGCTGGGCCTGCCTGACAGCTATCTTAGACATATTCGGAAAGCCGTGGCAGCCTCTTAACCCGTTCGGCTGCTCCTGGCCGAGGGAGTTCGGCTGTGGCTTCCTGGGCGTCCGCTTTTCCCGTTAGCGGTCGTTCGATTCTGCTGCAACGGCATGATTTCTCGGGCAGAAGACGGCCAGGAGGGGTCGCCTAGAATCCCGGAAATTCAGCGTATTCAACGGCGATTTCGTAGAACAGGAGCTGTTCAGAATTACTATCGTTACTGGAATTCAGTGCGAAAGTCACAAATGAGAAATAGGTCGCAGAATGAGTACCAACAGCGATTTAACTTGTCGGTACGCGAGCCAATGACGCCGTTCACTTCCGGAAGGACAGGAGGTTACGATGCAAGCAACTTCGGACTGGTGGCCACGTTGCGCCTTCGTTCGTGATTATTTCTTTGGTGGGCGGCAGATGGTTGCCCAGCAACTGGCGGAGTATCTGGCAAGATTCTACGTTGGAGATGACATTTCTGAGCTTAGACCGGATACGGATGTATCAGCGCTGGTAGGGGATTCGATTCGCAGATACATAGACAGGGATGACTTTACCTTGGCTCGTGATAACGACTTGTTCGAAGATATTGATTTGAAAGATTCCATCACGTTCAAAGAGCTTGTGAATTTCGTTTATACGCAGCGGGGGATGCCTGATTGATCGAACGGCGGTCTTGGGTCGCCGGAGCCCGATAATGCGCTTTGCATGTCCGGTACGCGTCACTAGCAGTCTATAGCAATCCTATTACCTGACCGGCAGCTATCAGTGCTGATTCTGTTGAAAAACTCTGATATTGAGAGAATGACTATTTTGCTTGCGATTTAACCGTCATTTCGTACTCCAGATATTAGGGGGTGCCAGTCAGCACATGACAAACTGGGCCGAAGCGCCTCAGTACCTGAAAACGCAACCGTGATACGCGTAGATCGGATAAGAAAAATTCGCACGAATTTTCCGGGCGTCGTAAAACGGAGTTTTTCAACAGTATTGGCCAATTGCGGACGTTGGCTACCTCTTTAACCTCAACTTATTTCGCATGTCCACGAATTCCGGTTGCTCAAAGACTGGGTCGTGTCTTCTGTTAATTGCGAACTGAAAACTGTAACGAGAGTCTTCTGGACTTCGGTCTACATCGATTCGGTTGAGCAGTCTCAACGCCTTCTCATATTCCCCTATTCCTGTATAGGCTAATACCCAAGTAAAAGCTGGTATTTGAAATGTATCCGCCATTTGTTCAAAAATGCGGAAAAGTCTGTCTGCATCATCCTGAAGACCAAGCATGCCATACACTTGAATTTGTTCCGCATAAACGACAGGGCCAGTTGTTAATAATCGCTCGGCAGCTTTAATGTTGATAATCGCACTGTCCTTGTTGTCGCGATGCCACTCTACAATAGCTAAACTTCGATGAACTGCACTATCAGTCTTATTGATGTCGAAACGCAACAAATTGGTCCATGCTATATAGGCAGACTCAAAGTCTCCAGCATACAAATATGCATGTGCAAGCGCATGCTGAGAGGGGTCAAGCTCTACTACACGTTGTGCTATTTCAATGGACCGCTCGTACTCCTCCAAGTAGGCCAGAAAATGGACAAAAGATGTCAAGCTAGCGAGATCATTCGGTGTCAACTCTAATGCTCTTTCAAGGCCGCTTCCGCCTCTATTGCCCGCCAGTTGAAGCGAGAGATATTCGCCAATGCAACGTAAGCATGATTTTGTCACCGGCAGTGTAAAACTGACCCCCTGACGGCAACATAAAATTGACCCCCCTGTAAGGTACGCGCATCGGCAAGCACGGGGCGCGAGATGTTAGGA
>Ga0224512_10003495_pt1 | contig 13777 bp, 10 predicted proteins | sample SF_May12_sed_USG_4_FD_169103 | JGI IMG/M metagenome (GOLD analysis project Ga0224512, IMG submission 169103) | Sediment microbial communities from San Francisco Bay, California, United States - SF_May12_sed_USGS_13 | ecosystem: Environmental > Aquatic > Marine > Sediment | place: USA...
TGTGCAGCGCCTTCAGGATGGTGAGGCCGGGCGGCAACTCGATCTCGAAATCCTGATCGCGAGGCTCCCGGTCCACGCTCGGATCGAAGCGCTGGATTCTGAAAGTGACCTTGCTGCCGGCCATCAGTACTTCCTCTCCTCGGGCTGGAAGCGGGTGATCGTCACGGGCTTGTAGCGAAGCTCGTGGCCGCCGTCGTCCGTGCGGAAGGCCAGGGTGTGCTTCAGCCAGTTCGCGTCGTCGCGGGTGGGGAAGTCGGTGCGGAAGTGGGCGCCGCGGCTCTCCTGTCGGGCCAGGCCGCCGTCCACGATGAGCTCGGAGTACTCGAGCATGTTCGAGAGCTCGAGCGCCTCCAGGAGATTGAGGTTGAAGTTCCTGCCCCGGTCCTTCACCTGGATCTTGCGGAAGCGCTCCCGCAGCCGCTCGAGTGTCGTCTGGGCCTGCTGCATGTCCTCGGCGCAGCGGTAGACGCCGACCTGGTAGGTCATGGTCTCCTTCAGCTCCTCGCGAATGGCATTCAGGTCCTCCGAGCCGTCTCCAGCGTAGAGCGCCTCGATCTCGTCCCGGGCCGCTTCGATCTCGAGCTCCTCGTTCACGGCGGGCTGCTTCAGACCCGGCACCACGTCGAGCATCCTCTTGCCGGCGCGGCGCCCGAAGACGAGCGCCTCGAGCAGCGAGTTGGTGCCCAGGCGATTGGCGCCGTGCACCGAGATGCACGAGCACTCGCCGGCGACGAAGAAGCCCTCCACGTGCGTACCCTTCTCGTCGAGGTAGACCTGGCAGTCGTTGTCTGCCGGGATGCCTCCCATCGAGTAGTGGGCGGTGGGCTGGATCGGCACCGGGTTCTCGACGCAATCCACCCCGATGAAGTCCTTGGCGAGGTTGTAGACCTGGGGCAGGCGCTCCATGATCTTCGCCCTGCCGAGGTGGCGCAGGTCGAGCAGCACGTACTCCTTGTTCGGTCCGGCCCCGCGCCCCTCGTTGATCTCGGTCTGCTCGGAGCGCGAGACGATGTCGCGCGGGCCGAGCTCCATCTTGGACGGCGCGTAGCGCGACATGAAGCGCTCGCCGTCGGCGTTGATCAGGTAGCCCCCCTCACCCCGCGCTCCCTCGGTGAGCAGGATGCCGTGCTGGTACAGCCCCGTCGGATGGAACTGCACGAACTCCATGTCCTGCAGCGGCACGCCGGCGCGATAGGCGGCCACGATGCCGTCGCCGGTGTTGGCGGCGGCGTTGGAGGTGATCTTGAAGGCCTGGCCGTAGCCGCCGCTGGCAAAGAGCACCGCCCGGGCGCCCAGCACCTCCAGCTGTCCCGTCTTGATGTCCATCACCACCACGCCGCGGCAGACGCCGTCCTGAATGATCAGGCGGTTCATGTGCCACTCGGAGTAGACCCGCAGCTTGCCGCCCTGCTTGTAGGTCTGCTCGACCAGCGTGTGCAGCAGCGCGTGGCCGGTGCGGTCCGCCGAGAAGCAGGCCCGCAGGTAGGTGTGACCGCCGAACGCGCGCTGATTGATCTTGTGATCCGCGGTGCGCGAGAAGGGGCAGCCCAGGTGCTCCATCTCGTAGATGGTGCGCGGTGCGTCGCTGCACAGGATCTCGATGGCGTCCTGGTCGCCCAGGAAGTCGGAGCCCTTGACCGTGTCGTAGATGTGGGCCTCCACCGAATCGCCGTCGACGTTGCCCAGTGCCGCCGCCACGCCGCCCTGCGCGGCTCCGGAGTGGCTGCGGCTCGGGTAGACCTTCGTGACGACCGCCACGTCCAGGTGCCCCACCAACTCCATTGCGGCCCGCAAGCCGGCGAGGCCCGAGCCTACGATTACGACGTCGTGTGAAATCATGTCACCCCGCCTGGCACGCGTTCGACGCGGTGAGATGCAACTCTCGTTCCGCATCGCGCGCTTCGCGCAGATTGCCGGGGCCCGAGCTCCGGGTGCGAGCGCATCCACGCCGGATGCCCGCATTTGCTGGCGAAACTGCTCCTGGGTGCCGCGGCCCACGCGATCCGCAGGACCGATGCGTTCTTCGCGCCCGAAATATGCTCCGCGAATTGTTCCAATACGCCCCGTTTGCGGGGCAGTATGCGCCATTCTCCTGACCCTGGGCGCGGCGCGCCGGGCGCTCAGCTAGTCCAGTGCCTCGATCAGGGTGGAGATTCCCATGCCTGCGCCGATGCACTGGGTGGCTAGGCCGATGCGCGTGCCGCTGCGCCGCAGCTCCTTGGCCACCGTCAGCACGAGTCGCGCACCCGTGGCGCCGAGCGGATGACCGATGGCCAGCGACCCGCCGTTCACGTTGATCTTCGACAGGTCGATGCCGAGCTCGCGCGCCGAGGGGATCACCTGGGCGGCGAAGGCCTCGTTGAACTCGACGCGATCGATCTGCTCAGCCTCCAGATCCGCCAGGCGCAGCGCCTTCTTCGTGGAGACGACCGGGCCGATGCCCATGAGCTGCGGCTTCACACCGCCGACCGCGAAGGCGCGGATGCGCGCGAGCGGCTCGATCCCGAGCGCGATGGCCTTTTCCTCGCTCATCAGCAACGCCGCGGACACGCCGTCGTTCGTGGGGCACGCGTTGCCCGGGGTGATGACGATCTCCCGCTGTCCCCAGCTGATGGTTCCCGGAATCGGGGGAAGGCTGGCGAGCTTCTCCGGCGTGGTTCCCGGCCGAATGCCTTCGTCCCGGTCGAAGATGACCCGGGGTCCGATCTCGTCTTCCAGCCAGTTGCCCGAGGCATCGAAGATGGGATCCTCGACCTCGAGGGGAATCACCTCATCCGCGTAGACGCCGTTCTCGTAGGCGCGCTGCGCCTTGGCATGGCTCTCGGCGGAAAAGGCGTCGAGCTCGGCGCGGCTCAGATCGTAGACCTCGGCGACGTTCTGCGCGGTCTGGATCATCGATTGCAACCAGGGAGACCTGCGGATGTACTCGGGGAAGGGCACCGAGAAGTAGGCGTCGTGGTCCGGCGCCGGCGCGATCTGCGCCTCATTCAGCTCGCCGAGGCGCGGATTGAGGCGGGTCACGCGCGTCTCTCTTCCACCTCCGAGCACCAATCCGCGCCCCATGCGTTCGATGCCCATCGCGACGCCGCAGTCGATATTGCCCACCATGATGCCGAGGGTGATGCGGTGCAGCGTCTCCATGCTCGAGCCGCACTGGCGGTTGGCGTGGAAGCCGCAGGCTTCCAGCGGCAGTCCCGCCAGACGCTGGACCGTGCCCACGTAGGAGAACTCGCCGTGCCCGATCACGTTGCCGATGCCGACATCCTCGATCATCGCGTCCCGCACCTTCGGATTGCGATCCAGGAGCGCGCGGAGAATCGCGGCGCCGGCGTCGTCGAGCCGCGTGGCGACGAGCTTGCCGCGTCCCCCGCGCGCGAACGCGGAGCGGACTCCGTCGACGAGAACGACATCTCGGATTCCCGTGCTCGGCATGTGATCTCTCCCGGATCGAGGCGGGTCGCGCGGCTCCGGCGGCGTGCGCGCCGGTTCGCGAGCCGGATGGAATGCTCGGGAAAACCATATCGCATGACACCGCGTCGCCAGGAGCGCACGACTGGGATTCACGCGACGCCTTGCTGACCCGCTGGAAATGAGGGAAGTTAGGGCGAGCTCCCTGGGGTGGGAATGCGAACGCTCGCCGTTGCATTGGGCGCGATGGGTCTACTGGCGTCGCCTGCGGCGCGGGCGGCGCTGCTGGAATTCGAGTCGGTCACCATCGTGGAGTTCAGCAATCTCGGCGGTGCGACGGCCAGCACGACGGGAAGCGGCACCGTTCAGATCAATGGGACGGGCGGGCTCGGTCCTCTCGATTCGCTGACCTTCATCACCGTGAATCCGGCTGCGATCGATACGACCATCTTCGTCACGGAGCCGTCCGTGGCCGTGACGATCCCGTCGGTCCAATTCACGAGTGTCCAGCTGCGCCCCGATCTCGCGGGCCACGTGCTCGCGCCGATCTCGGGCGCGCTGCGCGGCAGCGTCAGCGGACTCACACAGAACACGGTCGCTTTCGGCGGCAACGTGCGGATCTGTCTCTTCTTCGCGGGATGCAATGCCGGCCACATCGACCTGCCGCTGGGCGACACGAGCAATGGCGTCGTGATCGGGCCGGGCGTGGGCGGGACCGTCGCGGGCGCGAGCGGTGAGATCCGGATCTCGCTGGTCGCCGCCCCCTGGACGGTGCGCACCGCCTCGATCAGCGACCGCACGGACAGCTCGGGCATCACAATTCTCACGCGCAAGGGCTACGCGCGCGGTCCGGCCTCGCGAACCTCGACGGCGGGACAGCCCGGTGGCGTCGTGCAGTTCGTCACCGCGAATCAGGTCACCACGCTCGGGGTCCCCGGGAGCAACGACGTCTCGGGCCAGTTCGTGATCCACCGCCTGCATTTCGTTCCGGAGCCGGAGCTCCTGCTGCTGCTCGGTGGCGGTGCACTCGGGATGCTGTGGCTGGGCCGCAGGCGCCTGCGGCGCTGAAGCGCGCGCCCCGCCGCGCCTGCGCGGAACCGCACGGCGCTGCGCCGCCGGCGCCGCGCGCTCTGCTCGATTGGATCGGCGCGCGGAGTGGACAACGCCCAACAGTCCGGCATGCTCCGGGCGCCCGCGAGGGATGGGAGGATGCATGGGGGATCGAAGCGCCGAGCTGCGTGCGGCTGTCGACGCGGTGCGCGCGGCGGCGCGCGCGTGCCGAGCCGTGCAGCAGCGCCTGGTCAGGCCCGAGACGCTCGAGAAGAAGGACAAGAGCCCGGTGACGGTGGCCGATTTCGCCTCCCAGGCCATCGTGTGCGCGCGCCTGGCCGAGCTGCTGCCGGGCGACCCGGTGGTCGGCGAGGAGAGTGCCGCGGCGCTGCGCAAGGATGCGCAGGAGCCTCTGCGCGCCGCGATCCTGGAGCAGGTGCGCGACGAGCTGCAGCGCGATGTCGAAGCACAGCGCGTGCTCGAGTGGATCGATCTCGGGGCGGCGGACGCGAGCGGACCGCGCTACTGGACGCTCGACCCCATCGATGGAACCAAGGGCTTCCTGCGCGGGGAGCAGTACGCCGTGGCGCTGGCACTCATCGAAGAGGGCGTGGTCACCGTGGGCGTGCTCGGCTGCCCCAATCTGCCGCTCGACGGGAGGCCGGGGGCGCTCTTCACGGCGCAGCGCGGCAAGCCGGCGCACGTGCAGCGGTTGTGGGATGCGGACGCGGGCGAGCGAGAGATCACGGTGGGCTCGATCGCATCCGCAGCGGAAGCGCGCCTGTGTGAGTCGGTGGAGTCGGCGCACTCGGATCAGGAGGAATCGGCGCGCGTCGCCGCGCTGCTGGGCATCCGGGCGGAGCCCTACCGCATCGACAGCCAGTGCAAGTATGCGGCGGTGGCGCGCAACGACGCCTCCATCTATCTGCGCATGCCGACGCGCCCCGACTATCGCGAGAGGATCTGGGATCACGCCGCCGGAAAGCTGATCGTCGAGTCGGCGGGGGGCCGGGTGACCGACGCCGACGGCGCTCCGCTCGATTTCACCCACGGCCGTACCCTGGCGCGCAATCGGGGCGTGGTGGCGACCAGCGGCCGGATCCACGAGGAAGTGATCGACGCGATCCGCCGGGCCCGGGCGTAGCCGCGGACGCTTCTTCTGGCCGTGCCTCGGTCAGCCGCTAGGCTCTCCGCGATGTCGCGCAAGCACGGCGGTCTCGCGTTGGCGGTCGTGCTCCTCGCCACGGCCTGCGCCATCAATCCGGTCAGCAGACGCCCCGAATTCGTCGTCATGTCTCGCGAGAAGGAAGCGCTGCTCGGCGAGCGGGAGGCGGCGCGAGTCGCGCAGGAGATGGGCATCCTGCCGGACGAGGGCATCGCCGCGTATGTCGCCCGCGTGGGCGCGCGCGTCGCGCAGCATTCGCGCCGAACGGACGTTGCGTACCGCTTTCTCGTGGTCGACAGCGAGATTGTCAACGCCTTCGCGCTGCCGGGCGGCTACATCTACGTGACGCGCGGGCTCCTCGCGCGGCTCAACCGGGAGGCCGAGCTCGCCAACGTGCTCGGCCACGAGATCGGACACGTGGCCGCGCGGCACGCCGTGCAGCGCGTGACGGCGGCGACGCCGCTGGCGATTGCAGCCGGTATTCCGGCGGCCGCAGTGGGATTGGTGCTGCCCGGGCTCGGGCGCTCGATCGGTGCGCTGGGTCAGCTCGCCAACGCGCTGACCCTGGCGCCGTACAGCCGCGCGCACGAGCTGGAAGCCGATCGGCTCGGTCAGGAGATGGCCGCGGCGGCGGGCTGGGATCCGTTGGGGCTCGCCGATTTCTTGCACACCCTGACACGCGAAGAGCAGCTCAGCGGCGCGGAAGCAGGGCCGTCCTTTCTGCGCACGCATCCGCTCACCGAGGACCGCGTGGCGCGCGGGCGCGACACTGCCACCCGACTCGAACGATCGGCAGAGCTTCCCATCGCGGCGACGCGCGCCGCGTTCCTCGAGAAGCTGGACGGTCTGCTCGTCGGCCGGAGCGCGGCCGAGGGTGTCTTCCGGGACAACGCCTTCCTGCACCCCGATCTCGACCTGCGGATGCGTTTTCCGGAGGGCTGGACCACGCTCAATGGCCGCGACTTCGTGGCGGCCCAGGCGCCGGGGGGGACCGCGCGCGTGGTGCTGCAGATTGCGGCCGAGGCAGACGACGCCCTGGCCGTTGCCCGCAATTTCGCCCAGGCGGAAGGGGCGGCCTTCGGATTGCTGCCGAAGGCGATCCAGCTCGGCAGCCGCGAGGCCGTGAGAGCGTACGGTCGCAGCGGAGACGCGACCCTGGACGTGAGCTGGATCGCGCATGGGGCCTACGTGTTCCAGATCACCGGGATCTGCCAGAGCCGCGAGTACGACGCCTTCCAGACGCCCTTCATCGATGTGGCGCTGAGCTTGCGCACGCTCAGTGCAGACGAGCGCGCGGAGATTCTCGAGGATCGGCTGCGCATCGTCCGGGCCGAGGCCGGCGAGACTCTTCCACAGCTGATCGAACGCGGGGCGGCTCGCTGGAGCGCCGAACAAGTGGCGGTGGCAAACGCCATCGGGCTGGAAGCGCGCCTCGAGGCGGGGCAGCTCGTCAAGCTGCCGATTGCACAGCGCTACGCGAAGTCCGAGCCGGCGGAGACGTCAGCGCTGCGCTGAGGGGGAGGGCGCCGTGCTCCTTCTGGCCGCTTCATACGGCTCGCGCACGGCGATCTTGATGCGCCGATCCGCGGCGAGTCGATCGTCGACGAAGAGATCGTTGACGATGGCCGTGAAGGTAAGGTCCCACTCGTTTCCGGTGCGTTCGCTCAGCTCGGCGAGGGTCTCGCCCGCCCGCGATCGCGCGGTGCGGAGCCGCAGCTCGGTGATCGCGGCGCGGTCCTCGGCGCCGAGCGGCCGGAAGCTCTGAGCGAAGCGCCGGAAGATGCCCTGGTACTTGCGCACACCGCCCGGCTGCGTGCCCGCGATCAGCGCGTAGATGCGGCCCTCGTGGGCAATCCAGGTGATCTCCGCGTCGATGCGCCCGAAGCTCGTGTCGAGGTCGGTTTGGGCTCGGAGCGCGGGCAGGTCACCGATCTTGAGCGGTGTCAGCTTCTCGAGGCGAAGTCCCTCCGCCGCGGCGAATTTTCGCGCCGTTGCGAGCGGATCGTCTCCCGTTCCGTGCACCTGGACGAGCACCACGCCGTCGCGCGTCGGCGCGAGCCCGACGACCTGACTGGATTGATTGATGTGATGCCAGTCGGTCGGGAAGCGCAGCGAGAAATTCAGCTCGGGGTGCAGGAAGTGATCCTCCTCGAAGATGCCCTCGGAGGCGGGTCGGCCGACGGGGATGCCCTCGATGTGATCGAGGTAGAGATCGCGCTTGGCGCCGAGCGTCAGCGGGGCTCGGGCGGAGAGCGGATCGCGCGTGATCTCGGCGCGCCATTCTCGGACCTGGGCGTTGGTCGTGGCTTCCGCGACGCGCTCCGGGAGCGCCGGGTGCGTGGCGAGATAGGACTGCGGCGAGGAAAAGCCGCTCGAGAGCTTGTCGAGGTTCTGCAGCTTCTGCAGAAACCGGGCCATGCCGCTCGGATCGACGCCGGCCTCGAGCGAGAGATCCTGCCCGATCCGATCGGCCTCCCGCTCCTGGTTCCGGGCGTAGCGCGCGATGAAGTGCCCGCTGATGCTCTCCGAATCGGGCAGCGCTTCGGCGCCGCCACTCATGATGTCGCCGAGGAGTGTGGAGAGACCGAGCGTCTTCGCGTGCGCGTCCTGCTGGGCCGCGTGCCGGGCAGCGACGTGACCGATCTCGTGGCCGAGCACATTGGCGAGCTCGGCCTCGGAGTTCGCAACCGTGAGCAGCCCGCGCGAGATGTAGATGTGTCCGCCCGGGAGAGCGAAGGCGTTGGGGACCTCCGATTCGATGATCTGGAAGCTGTACAGCACATCCTTGCGCTTCGAGTGCGCCGCGAGGGACTGGCCGACGCCGTCGACATAGGCGTTGAGCTCGCGATCGCGCACGAGCCCTTCGCTCTGCTCGATCTGGGGCGCGACCGCGGCGTCGATCTGGCGCTCGTCGGCCTCGGACATCAGCACCACCTGCCGCCGGCCGGTGACCGGATTGATCGATGTCTGGCAGCCCGCGACGAGCAGCAGGGCGAGCATCGTCGCGAGAGGCGCGAGCGGGGCGCGGATCATGGCTGCGGGCGATGATATCGCTCGCGGCGGGGCTCGGCCGTCCGCGCTCCCGAGGACGCGGGGTGGCCGCTAGCGCGAGAGGCGCCTGCGCCCCAGCAGCCCCATGGCGAGCGCTCCGCAGCCGAGCATCAGCAGCAGGCCCGGCTCCGGCACGAACTCGAGTGTCAGCGTGTGAATCTGGCCGCTGATGTCGTTGTTGCCGGGGATGCCCGTGGTGTGGATCTGTGACGCAGTCACCAGCTGCACGACACCGCCGGGGCTCGCGGTGGAGGAGGTTCCAGACAGCGCGCCGCGCGCGAAGCCCATGGCGGTCTGCGTCGTGATCGCGCCCGCCGGCGTGCGGTTGCTGACGGTGACCGTACCCAGGGTCCACGGCTGGCCGGTGTACTGGATGGCGTACGTGGGCCCCGCGTTGGTGAACACGCCTCCGATTCCGACGCCCGTATAGACACTGCTGGTCGTCGCGGCAAGCGTCTCGGTGACGGCGCCCGCGCCGCATCCCGCATCGAGGATGCACAGCCGGATCGTTCCCGTGAGCGGCATGGTGGCCAGCGTGAGCAGCGGGCCGGATCCCGTCGCACCCGAGATGGGTGCGAAGATGCCGCCCTGCACCTGTGGATTGATGCGGAGGCTCGTGATGTGCACTGCCGGGATGGTGGCATTCACCGCCGGATCCGTGACCGGAAAGACGCCGTTGAGGATGCCGCCGGGGAAGTGCCGCGAGAGCTGCAGCGTGGTGAGGTGTCCGCTGCCATTGGTTGCGACGTTCGCAACTCCCACGCCCGAGACGCTCACGTCGAGCGGGCCGAGGTTGGAGAACGTCAGGGTATGCGTGCCCAAGTAGGCGAGCTTCTCCGCCCTGGCCGTTCCCACCCACAGAGGGGCGAGAAGCAAGCCGAGCAACAGGATCCAACGCTTCGGCGGATGCATGGCCTCTCCCGGGACGTTCGTGACCGAGCGGAGTCGCTGCCGGTGGATTCTTTCATATCGGCGGTCCGGTGAAAAGTCTACAGCCTGTCGGGCGATGCGCTTCGCGCGGTTTGTTGCCTGTCGAAGATCCCACGCCGATCGGAACCTTGCGCGTGCTTCGTGCCGATAACGCTTCGGAATTGCACGCAACTCGCTGACCTGGCAGGTATCGCGCCACAGCGCAGCACGAGACGCTCCGCGCTGGGAGTCGGGCCCGTGCGTCTGCCGGGGCCGAGGCCGCAGTATGATCGCTGCGCATGTTGTGCATTCCGCGCGCACCCCGCGAGCTGACGCTCCCGATCGATCGGATGTGGAGCGGCGCGCCCTGCCCGGAGCTGGGGCGGCATGGCTGGGTTCGGCTGGCCTGGGAGCCCCAGGGGGTCGTCCTCGTCGCGGGCATGCCGCATCCGCCGGTGTCGCGCGTCCCCGACGCGCCGATCGGCCGGCGCGTTCCCGACCTCTGGAACTACGACGTCGTCGAGTGCTTCCTGGCGGGCGCGGGCGGTCGCTATCTGGAGGTGGAGCTGGGCGCGGGCGGGCACTTCCTGTTGCTGTCGTTCGACGCCCCGCGCCGGCTCGTGGACGATCACGCCGGGTTCCAGCCGGCCCTCGCGTTCGAGACGAGCCCGCGAGGCTGGCGCGCGCGTCTCTGTGTGCCCTGGGTGCTGCTGCCGCCCGAGCTCTGTGCGCTCAATGCCTTTGCAATCGTCGGCGCGCTGCATCTGGCCCATCATCCGCTGCCGGGAGACGTGCCGGACTTCCACCAGCCGGCGCGGTTTCCGCCCGCAGCGCTCGAGCGCGGCTGATCAATCCGGGATCTCGTCCACGATACGATCCGCGGCGTCCAACGAAGCCAACATGTGATCGAGCAGCCGCAGCTGCGCGCGACAGCGATCGAGATTGTGTTCGGGGCGGTGGATGCGGAAGTAGACGTCCCCCCGCAGATGGTCGGTCAGGAAGCGCGCGGCGTTCTCGAGCGTGAGCGCGGGCCCGGCGATCGCAAGCAGGCGTCGCTCGGTCGGGGTCAGCAGGCTGCCGACGCCCGCCCGATAACCGCGTGCCAGCGCCCGGAACAGCGCCAGGTCGAAACGCACGCGCGAGAGATCCGGCTCGTCTTCGGGCGCCGGACCGGCAGCGCTGCGCACGAGGTCGCCGAAGTCGCAGAGCAGCGTGCCTTCCATCACCGTGTCGAGGTCGATCACGCAGATCCCCTCGCCGCTGGCGTCGTCGAAGAGCACGTTGTTGATCTTGCAGTCGTTGTGCACCACGCGCCGGGGCGCACGCGCGAAGCTCCGGGCGTCGAGCTCGCGCGCCACGGTTGCGCGGGCCGCGCGAAGCTGCCGCAGCTCGGGGCCGACGCCAGCGGCGCGGCCTCGGGGATCCGCGCGGGCAGCCTCCTCGAGTGCGGCGATCCGCCCCTCGAGTGCGTGGAAGCCCGGAAGCGTCTCCAGCACCTCGGCGGGGTCGAGATCCGCCAGATCCGCCGCGAACGCGCCGAAGGCGCGCGCCGCTTCCCCGGCGCGCTCGGGTCGATCGACGCTGTCGACGCTGTGCGCGCGCTCGACGTAGCCGGTGGTGCGCCAGACGCCCTCTTCGGCATCCACGTGGAAGGGGCGGCCGTCCGCGCAGTGGATCACGCGCAGACAGCGCCGCTCGACCTCGGCGCTGCCCCGGGCGCGCAGCGCGCTGCGCAGATGTTCCGTGACGCGCACGACGTTCTGCATCAGGCCCGCCGGATCCCGAAAGATTCGCGTGTTCAGCCGCTGGTGCACGAAGCGTGTGCGTTTGCCGCGGTGCTCGTACTCGGCCAGGAATGTGTCGTGGATGTGGCCGCTGCCGAGCGCCGCGACGCTGCACAACGTGCCGGGAATCTCGAAGGGGCGCGCGAGCTGCGCGGCGCGCTTGGACATGGCGGCGCCTGCCTCAATCGCCCGATCGGGCCGCGAGACGCTGCTGCGCACCGGCGGCGATTCATGCGGAGGACGCGGCGGGGTGCATCGCATGCGCGTTGCTCGAGAGGCGGAGCGGCGACCATCGCAGCCTGCTGCGATGGCCGCCGTGCTCCGAAACGCGAAACATCCGCACCTCTCGACGCGCCGGACGCGTGCCGCCGCGCCGGCGAAACAGTACGCGGAGCGGGCCGCTGGCGTCAACGCCCGATTTGCGCCCGCCCGCTCCGTGGCGCGCGCGGCACACGCCGCGCGCGGCGCCGGCCGGACATGCTTCGGAACCCGGACCACGGTACGCTCGCAGCGTCGCGCTCGCGCGCGCGGCGCGACTGGGACGGGATCGGGGGCAGCGGCGACGGGGTCTGAATGCGCGGAGAAGATCTACGCGACTATCTCGAGCTGCGACGCCACGCGTGCAACCCCTGGGAGATCGTGCGCTTTCGCAAGACGAAGCGCCCCGATCGAGCGCTGCGCGTCGACTGGCGGGACGGGCGCCCGCCGCTGCACGTGCCGGGCGCGGGGCTGCAGTTCCACGTCTTCCACCGCATCTTCTTGCGCGACGAGTACCGGCTCGGGCGACACGCGGGTCGCCGCTGGCGTTGCGTGCTGGATCTCGGCGCCAATGCGGGCTTCTTCACCGCGAGGATCGCACCGAGCGCGGACCGGGTGGTCGCGTACGAGCCGGTCGCCGAGCACTTCGAGTTGCTCGCGCGCAATGTGAAGGATTTCGCCCACGTCACCGCGGTGCACGCGGGCGTGGCGGGCAGGCGCCGCGAGATTCGCGTCGATCCGGGCACGGGTACGCACGTCGCGGATGGCGAAGGCGGGGAGGCCGCGCGCGCCGTGCCGCTGGCCGCGGTGTTTCGCGAGCACGCCATCGATGTGTGCGATCTGCTCAAGATCGACGTCGAGGGGATGGAATACGAGATCCTCTACGGGGCGGACGCCGATGTGCTCGCGCGGATCGAGCGGATCTACGGGGAGTATCACGCGGTCCGCTCGGGATCGCGCGAAGCCTGCATCGATGCCCTCGAGTCGTACCTGCGCGCGCACGGCTTCGCGATCGAGCGCGTGGCCCACCGCCGCAAGGCGGGTCACGGCATGTTCTTTGCCGAGCGCAGTGCGCCGCGCGATCCCGGCGCGCGACGAGCGCGACGCTCCGCATGACGGCGCTGCGCGCGCGGGAACGCATGCGGCGCGCGCTGCGCGGCGAGCCGACGGATCGCCCCGCGCTGGCATATCTCTTCCTGGGGGGCGCGCGGCACGTGCTGGACCGCGTGGGCGAGCGCCTCGGCGCGGCGTATCGCGATCCGCAGCGGATCGCGGCGACTCAGATCGCGGCGGCAGAACTCTTCGGCCACGACAGCGCGATGGTGCCGTGGGGCTGCCTCACGGTCGAGGCGGAGGCCTTCGGCTGTCGACTCGAATTCCTCGACGACTACTACCCGCGCGTCGCCCAGCGCCCGCTCGCCGACGCACCGGATCTGGGTCGCCTGGCGCAGGTCGATCCGTCGCGGAGTGGACGCATGCCGCTCATGGTGGAAGCGCTCGCACAGCTGCGCGCGCGCTGCGCCGACGATCTCTTCGTGTGCGGGATGGTCGTGTCTCCGTTTCTGGTCGCCGCGGAGCTGCGCGGCATGAGCGAGCTCCTGATGGACTTCGTGCGGGATCCGCCCTTCGTCGAGGCGCTCTTCGAGCGCGTGACGGAGGGAAGCGCGCGCTATCTGCGCGCGCTGCTGGGCAGCGGAGCCTGCGACGCGCTGCTGTTCGAGAACGCGGGAGCCTGCCGCGAGCTGCTGGGTCCCCATCACGTGCAGGCCTACGTGATGCCCTACCAGCGCCGCCTGCTCGCCGAGGCGCGGCGCGCGGCGCCGGACGTGCTCCTGATCGAGCACAACTGCGCGGACACGCCCTACTTCGACGAGATCCTGGCGCTCGACGTGGACGCCGTGAGCTTTGCCCACGGCGATGTTCGCGCCATCCGGGCGGAGCACGGCTGGGAGTGTCACGCCAAGCACAAGGTCGCGAACGCGTGCCTCGAGCGTTTCTGTCTGCAGCCGCGCCTGGACGCGCGCCCGATCGCCTGGATCGGAAACGTGGATCACACGCGGATCCTGTTGAGCGCGACGCCGGAGGCGGTCGCGCGCGAAGCGCGCGCGTGCATCGACAGCGCGCGCTCGGGGCCTTTCGCGTTGAGCACGGG
>Ga0224512_10003496_pt1 | contig 13775 bp, 12 predicted proteins | sample SF_May12_sed_USG_4_FD_169103 | JGI IMG/M metagenome (GOLD analysis project Ga0224512, IMG submission 169103) | Sediment microbial communities from San Francisco Bay, California, United States - SF_May12_sed_USGS_13 | ecosystem: Environmental > Aquatic > Marine > Sediment | place: USA...
CGTTCGGCATCGACGCAATCTCGGCCAATCCGCAGCTCTCGTCTCCGGCTTCGAGAGAGCCCGCGGAAAGACAGTTGTCACTCTCGATGCTGACCTGCAGAACGACCCTGCGGACATACCGCGCCTCCTCGCGGAATTGGATGAAGCGGATGTCATCTGCGGCGTCAGGGTCAATCGCCAGGACGACTTCATGCGCCTCCTGTCCTCACGCATCGCCAACTCGGTCAGAAACCGGCTGACGCGCGACTCGATCACGGATGTGGGGTGCTCCCTGCGGGTCTGCCGTGCCGAGTTCCTCGAGCATGTACCTGCCTTCAACGGCATGCATCGTTTTCTGCCGACACTCCTGAAGCTCAACGGCGCACGGGTAAAGGAGCTCGATGTGAGTCACCGCCCCCGACACCTGGGGACCAGCAAATATGGCGTGGGGAACCGTCTGTGGCGAGGTATCTCAGACCTCTTCGGCGTGCGCTGGCTGCAACGCAGATGGCTCGATAGACGAGAAGTCGAAGACGTGACCGATGAACTTCGCGACACCAGAAGTCCGCAGGGAACTGGATCCGAGGAGACGGCCGGCGAGTAGCTACTCTCCGGACAAGGCGCGTCCGAAGTCGTCCACGAGCTCGTCTATGTGCTCGATTCCAACTGAAACTCGAATCAGGTCATCACCGATTCCCAACGCCTCACGCTCCTCTGGTGTCTGCCCCAGATGCGAGCTTCTCGCCGGTCTCACGACGAGACTCTCGGTTCCACCCAAGCTCGCCGCGTGGAGCGGAATCCGTACACGGTCGAGGAACTCCTCGCTCCGTCTGACGTCGCCGGTCGAAAACGAGAGCATACCGCCGAAGCCCGCAAAAAGATCCGCCGCAAATCGGTGCGATGGGTCAGTCGCAAGGCCGGGGTAGTGAACGGTCTTCACCTCCGCTCGTCGCGATAGAAACTCGGCGAGCCGCAATGCGTTGTCATTCTGGCGCTCAACTCTGAGCGCAAGCGTCTTGAGACCTCGCTCGAAGAGGAAGCAGCTGTGAGGATCTGCCGAGCCGCCGAGGTGAAGAAGAAGATCGCGCACTCGCGCAACGCTCGCCGCCGAGCCAACGACCGCACCCGCCACAATGTCGCTGTGTCCATTCAAGTACTTGGTGGCGCTGTGAACGACAACGTCGAATCCGTGTTCCAACGGCCGAAAGTTCACCGGTGTAGCAAACGTGTTGTCGATGATGGACACCAATCTGTTCCGGTGACAGAACTCGACCGCCGCCCGAAGGTCGCCGACCTCCATCAAGGGATTCGAGATCGTCTCCAGATAGAAGATTCTCGTCTCGGGACGGAGTGCCTCCCCCCAGGACTCCGGGTGCGACGCGTCGACCGCCGTATAGCTGAGCCCGAACCGAGGTCCATCCCGATCGAGAAAGCTCTGGCTCCCTCCGTAGAGTGTTCGCTGCGTCAGCAAGTGGTCGCCCGTGCGCGCATGGGCGAGGATTGCAGCGGTGATTGCTGCCATGCCGCTGGCCGTGACCAGTGCCGCCTCACCCGACTCGATGACCGACAGTCGAGCCTGCAATGAGAGGTGAGAAGGCGAGTTGCTCAGGCGAAGGTATCTGACCTCGTCATAGGCCGCCTCGTCCGCCATCAAGTAGTTGGCTGACTGGAATATCGGCGAAACGACCGCGCCTTCGATATGCGGGTGCGGCGCACCCGCATGGACAACGTTCGTCGCCAGCTGTCGAAATCGCCGCGTGTACTCGGTCACGGCCAGATACCTCCGCTACATCATTCGCTTCCCATTTCGCCAGGCGAACGCAGAAGCGGCTCGCCGCCGTGGCCCACCAGTACGCCCATATTAGTACTCGAAGTCAGGGCGCCGAGCCGTGGCCGACGCGCCGAGAGATCCTCATGACGGCGGCTCGCTTCCCTGCCGTGTCGACGTGTTCAACGAGCTCCCAGCCACTGCTCTTTGCGAGGCTCTCGTGATCCCAGGTCACCGAGTACAGGTGATCGAAGTCCAGTTTCCAGGCTTCTTCGATTCCTCGGTGCACCAGTGCCGTACCGATACCTTGGCGGCGAAGCTCCTCCGGAACGAAGAGCTGGGCCAGCCAGGGTCTGAGCTGCGGTCGAGCAGCAAGATCGTTGTCGAGGAGGCTGACCGTGCCGATCGGAGCCGATCCGGAAAGGGCAACCAGGACCAGGGGAACGCGATCCCTATTGAGTCGATCATTCAGCATCGCAATGCGCGCGTCCAGGGAGTCGGAGTCGGTGAGATGTCCCCATTCACCTAGCTGCCACTGCGCAATACTCGGAACGAGTTCGACGTGCTCGGCAAGATAGTCGATGTGCATCGGCCCTAGCGTACTACGATCCGCGCTCCTGCAAGCGCATTCTCAAACCAGCCTGTCGAGGAGCATGGTGGCCAGTACAGCCGGCAGATAGAGGAGCGAGATCATCAACAGTCGACGCGCCGTACGGTTCGTAGCGGAAATCGAGAACGCGATGCAACCTCCGAGAAACGTCATGCTCAGCGTCAACGCTCCGATCAGGTAGGGAACGCCACTGAGCCCTGCAACCGTCGGCAAGAGAGACACCGGGACCAGCGCCGCTCCGTAGAGCACGGCTTGACGAGCTGTGGCGCGGCCATCAGGGTCGATGGCCGGAAGCATGGGGAACCCCCCCCTGGCATAGTCTTCGCGGTAGAGCCAGGCGATGGCGAGGAAATGCGGAAGTTGCCACAGAAAAAGCATGCCGAAAAGTACCCACGCTCCGATGCCCAGTCGACCCTGAGCCGCCGTCCATCCCATCACCGGCGGAAGTGCCCCCGGAACCGCTCCTACTAGCGTTGCCAGCGACGTGACGCGCTTGAGCGGCGTGTAAACACACACATAGCTGGTGAAGGCCAATCCGCCGAGCAATGTCGTCAGCAGGTTGACGCCGAGCCCGAGGAGGCCGAGACCTGCCAGCGACAGGACGATGCCGAAGATCATCGCATGCCGGGGTCGCAGTCTGCCCGAAGGGAGAGGGCGGTCGACGGTGCGTTGCATCAGCGCATCGGTTTCCCGCTCCAGAACCTGATTGAGTGCCGATGCACCTGCAGAGAGGAGACCGACGCCGGCGAGCGCATAGCCGAGAGTGCCCAGCCCCTGCCCACCACCGGCAGTCAGAAAGCCAAGAGTCGTCGTCACCAACACCATCAGCGTAATACGCGGCTTGGTGAGATCGACAAAGTCTCGAACGGACTCCTTCACCGCCGGCCGTTCTCCAGACGAGCCACGTAGCTCACGATCGAGCCTCTCGAACGCCGCCACTCGCTTCCGATAACCGGCGGGATCGAGCGAGGCGCGCCACCTCGGGGCTCAGGGCGACGCTCGTGGCCCAGACCGACGCGCCCGTCCCGATATGCACTGCACTCGGCACCATCGCCTTGCTGGCCAGGACGACCTTGGCACCAAGCGCACTCTGAGCACAGACCAATAGCGTCAGGCCTACGGCTGAAATCAGGAGCCGCTTCTCGCTTCATCTGGCCGATCATCAGCAACACGCCTCGCACTTGCAGCGGCACAAGTGTCTCGCGCTCTCGCACCATTTCAACGTACCTTCCTTGATCAGGATGCTCGCACTCTCGGGAAGTGATGCAGCCATTTGTGCCGCCTTCAGCATACCGGCGGGATCGTCGACGTCTCGTGCACCCAAGCGGTCCGGTCGCCACGATGAAAGCTCGCGCGAGGAATCCGAGCGCCGTCGGGCACGCCGGCTACTGCAGCGACCTCATGTAGGCGACGATGGCGCCGATATCTGCGTCGGTCAGCATCGGATTGCCGCCCTTCGGCGGCATGTCGACGCCTTGTGTGTTGTCCGGATGACCGGCCGGCCGCCCGAGCTTGATGAACTCGACGAGATCCGCATCCGAGGTGCCCTTCACGAATTCATTGGCGTGCAGATTCTTGCCCAGTTTCGGCATCCCTTCTCCGTTCGGACCGTGGCAGGTGGCACACGTTCTCTTGAACAAGTCGTGGCCCGCCGCCGCATCCGCGGAGGCGACAGACGACTCTTTCCCTCCGCCGCCGCAGGCCACCGTGGTCAGCGCGGCAGCCAACACGATCACGCTGAAAGATCCTACCGTGTTCAGAAAACGGGTCGCTGGGCTTCGAGTCTTCATCCGATGTCCTCCTGAGATCCGTCGATCCCTATTGAATATGGGTCCATTTCGATGTCCTGGGAAGCCGACTCTCCTGACCGCCGACATGTTCGGTCGCATCGACCCGGCACTTGAACGCCACCCTAACAGCCCTCATCGGGCTCTTCCATACCTCCCTCGCTCACGGCCTCGCTCTTCGGACAGCTCGTCGAAGCGAGATCTCACGTCGTCGATTCGTCCGGGTCACAAGAGTTGCTTACCGAATGCCTTGACGGTCAGCACCGGGCTCGAAACCCGACTCAAGACCTCCTCTGCCGTACTCCCCATAAACAGTCTGTCCAGACCACTCAGGCCGTGAGTGGTGATTACAAGCAGATCACTCTCGTTCTCTTCGCTGAACTTGACGATTTCACTCGCTGCCCGCCCACTGGTCACATGCGTCGAACACGACACCGAGGTCCGCAAATGGTCCGCGGCCAGCTCGTTGAGCGCCTGCGCTGCTCTGTCCTTGCGCGATTCAATGTACTCCTCTTCGGGCGGAACGTAGAAATAGGGGTAGGTCGGAACTTCCACGACGTAGAGAAGCTGCAGGCTCGCCTCATAGCGCTGGGCGAGATCTTCAGCGTAGTGAACGGCCGCCAAGGAGTGCTCCGAGAAATCGATCGGTACGAGCACTTTCTCGATTGCCTCTATGGTTCTCGGCTCGTCGGCATGGCACAGCGTCATCACCGGACACTTGGCGCGTCGCACAACCTCTGCGGCAACGCTTCCGAGAAGCAGTCTCGCCGCTCCGCGTCGGCCGTGAGTACCCATGACGATGAGATCTGCATCCACTTCGGCGGCATAATCGAGAATCACCTGGCCAGCGGCGAAGCCCTTTCTCGTCGCCTCGACGATCTGCAGTGCCTCCGCACTCTGGTCATCGATCAACCCGGCGATCCCCGAGTCCGCCACTTCGAACATCCGCTTGAGCAGCTCCTTCGGCTCCGGGAAATGATGCTCTGGATCATTTGGATCGTATTCGTGCAACACCACCGCATGCAGGAGATGCAGCTCGGCATCATACTCTTCCGCCAGGAACAAGGCATGGGTGAGAGCTTGACGCGCGGTTGCGGAAAAGTCCGTCGGATAGAGAATCCTTCTGATATTCATGTGTCTCCCCTACGGGTCACCAACGTCGGACTGTGGATCATGGTTCTCAGGCTGGAGGCCGTGCCTCCCTTCGCCGCTACGCCCGATCCCGGCGCCACTCGTCGCCGTCGCGGCAGGACCGTCGAGCCTACTTGTCCTTATCGACCTGCGGCTGCTCCACCAGGCGATTCCGCAAGGCGAACGCCACCACCTGAGCGCGGTTGTGGAGGTGGAGCTTGTCGAGAATGTTGCGCACGTGGAACTTGACCGTGTTCTCGCTGATACCGAGAGTACCTGCCAGCTTACGGTTAGTCGTAACGCCCTTCACCATGAGCTCGAGAACCTCCTGCTCGCGATCCGTCAGCGCATCGGGGGAGTAGGATTCCGTCCCCTTCGCCCGCGCGAACTCATCCAGGAGCTTGCGCGCCAGCGCCGGGGTCAGCGCCGGCTCGCCGCGATCGACGCCGTCCAAGAGCGCAAAGAACTCGTCCGACTGCAGGTCCTTGAGCAGATATCCTTTGGCTCCGGCCTTGATCGCCTCGAACAGGTTCGAGTCGTCATCGGAAGCGGTGAGAATGACGACCTTCATCTCCGGCAATTCCGCCGCCAGATGCTTCGTCGCTTCCAGACCATCCATCTCCGGCATCATCAGATCCATGAGGATGACATCGGGCTTGTGTTTCCACGCGAGCTCCACCGCCTGTCGGCCGTTTTCCGCCTCGGCGACTACAGTCATCTGGCGAGCCTCCAGCAAGCTGCGTAGACTCTCCCGAAAAAGCGCGTGATCGTCGGCTACCAGAATTTTCATTTCTTCTCTCCCTTTGCACAGGCGGTGATCCGTCAGGCCCGCCCTTCTTGTGGCACTTCAATCCTAACCCGAGTCCCGCCCTCCGGGCTCGACTGGACGCTCAGCGAGCCGCCGACGCTCTCCGCCCGTTCGCGCATGATAGCCAGTCCGAAGCGGGGGAACGGTGATCGGCGGAGAGATTCCGGATCAAAGCCGACACCGTCATCCGCGATCGTCGCCACTATGCAGCCATCGCGAGCTACGATGTCTACATCGATCCTGCCGGCTGAGGCGTGTTTGCGCACATTTGTCAGCGCTTCCTGGGTGATTCGCAGTAGTTGCAACTCGGTCTCCAGCGCCAGGTCCATCGTTTCGTCGATGCGAAGCTCACCTGCCACACCGCTTCGCTCCTGCCAATGTTCGAAGAACTCTCGCAACGCGCTCGTCAGGGTCCTCTCTGACCCGGGTTGAGTCCGCAATGCGAGAATGCCCTCACGGACATCGGTGTACGCCTCTCGCGCCGCCGCCGCCAACTGCTGGAGCTGCTCCATCGCCGGGCCGGCCTGCTCGCTGCGCAGGTACTCGCCGACGGTCTGTGCCTTTGCATTGACGTAGGCCAGGATCTGCGCCATCCCGTCGTGCATCTCACGACCGATCCGCGAGCGCTCCTCTGCGACCGCGAAGCTCTGGAGCTGTTGGTGAAGGTACGAATTGTCGATCGCCACCGACGCCGTGGACGCAAACCGAACAAGCGTTTCCTCGTCTTCCCGAGTGAACACTCGGCCCGTCACCTTGTCGGTGAGATAGATGTTGCCTTTGAATGGACTCTTGCAGTTGATCGGCACACCTAGCAGGTCATTCATCGTCGGATGGTGGGCCGGGACACCGGCCGCTCGTGGATCACTGTCGATTCCGGAAAGGCGAAGCTGCTCATCTTGCTGGATCATTACGCCAAGCAGTCCACGACCCTCCGGCGGAGCACCGATCTGGTCCACCATCTCCTGCGACATTCCCGAAGTCAAGAACTGCAGAATTCGTCGTTCGCCATCCAGTACGGAGATCGCTCCATACTTGGCATCAAGCAAGATCCTCGCCTGATCGATCACCTTCTGCAGAATGGTCTCGAGCGACAGTTCCCCGTAGATGTCCCGCGCGGCCCGGTCGAGCGCGAGGAGCTCCCGGTTTCTCAGTGTCAACCGCTCCTGCATTCTCGACATGACCGAAAACGCGGCACCGACCAGGAAGATGATGCACATCCCAACGACGGCAGCAAACAGAAGCCGTCCCGACCACGAAAGCAGATACGGTTCGAGCAGCGAGCGAGTCCACTCAAGAAACAGGAGGAGAGCCGCAAGAGCAGCGAGGAAAGCCAGCTTGAGGCGACGAAGTTCCATGATCGACTTCGTCAAGTATAGCCCCGTCTCGCGAGAGGCTCGCGAGTAGCTCGGAGCTACTTGCCGCGCCGCGCTCCCAGAACGTCACCCTTGCGTGAGTTGTAGTCCAGCATGGCGTAGAGAGGACACCACCCGATGGCGCCGGTGATCAATGGAAACCAGCCGAGGAGCTTGAACGCGACTCCCCAAAGGTCATCCACGACGCCGCTCCATCCGAGAACCAGGAGGACGACTCCAATCGTCACGCGGACGACACGCTCGATCTCGTTTTCGTTACTGAAGCTCATCGGCGATCGTTGCGGTCGACATGCCCGCATAGGATGCTAAGAACCCGGAAGCTTCGCCACACCCGGAGGGGTGGGTGCCTGGTATCCGATGGGCGGGTAGCACGCCGAGGTGGGCTATCGGACACCTCCAAGGCCTGCAAACAGTCGATCGGCGTCCCGGTACTGTGCGCGGGGTTGACAGCGAGATGTGGGCGGATATGCTTTGGCGCGGCTTGTGAAACTCGTCACAAGCGACGTCGTCCGTGACTGTCCGGCAACTGCTCGGATATCGTTCGACTTTCTCGGTTCGACCATGGCACAGATCTTCCTTCGCAGCACGAACACCATCGCCCGGGTGTCCATCGTCGTCCTTCTCATCCTCGGAGCCGGACTCGGGTGGCTGCTGTCAGCATTCAGCCGCTCGGCGTACTCCACCGATCAGGGCGTGGTGCTCAAACAGCCGATCCCTTTCAGCCACGACCACCACACTGCGGCCCTGGGCATCGACTGTCGGTACTGCCACACTTCTGTCGAAGAGTCCTCCAGCGCCGGCATCCCCCCAACCGCTACCTGCATGAACTGCCACAAGCAGATCTGGTCGGATAGCCCGATGCTGGAGTCCGTGAGAACCAGCTTCTCCGCGGGTCAGCCCATCGAGTGGGAGCGCGTCTATGATCTCCCTGACTTCGTCAAGTTCAATCACTCGATCCACGTAGCCAAGGGCATCGGCTGCGCCAGTTGTCACGGACGAGTCGACCAAATGCCGCTCATTTACCAGGCCGTTTCCCTGAAGATGGAGTGGTGCCTGGATTGCCACCGGCAGCCTGAGAAGTTCGTTCGTCCGCGGTCCGAGGTATTCAACATGTCGTGGAAATCCACCAACCAGGAGATCCTCGGTCCAGAACTCGTCGAGGAATACGCCATCAAGAGCAAGATCAACTGTTCGGTGTGTCACCGCTGATGTCGAAAACAGGACCCAAGACAGGTTCAACCATGTCTACCACCTCGACTGCCAAAAAGCGTCTTCTCGGGACCCGCGGCCGCGAATTCTGGCGCAGTCTCGAAGAATTGGCGGACGACCCGGAGTTCGAACAGGTTCTTCATCGAGAGTTCCCGGAGCAGGCCGCCGTCTGGCCCGAGGGCGTCGACCGACGCCGCTTCCTCCAACTGACCAGCGCATCGCTGGCTCTTGCCGGCCTTGCCGGCTGCACCCGGCAGCCTCCCGAGAAGATCGTTCCATACGTGAATCAGCCGGAGGAGCTCATCCCGGGCCAACCGCTCTACTTCGCCAGCGCCTTTGAACTCGACGGTTACGCCAACGGCATACTGGTCGAGAGTCATATGGGACGGCCTACCAAAATCGAGGGGAACCCGGATCATCCGGCGAGCCTCGGCGCAACGGATCTCTTTGCTCAGGCCGCCATCCTCTCCGTCTACGATCCGGATCGCTCACAAGCAGTGAGACACCTCAACCGCATACGCACCTGGCGAGCGTTCGTCGACGACACCCGTCGTGGACTCAACGCGCTCAACGCCCTTGGCGGTGCCCGCCTGCGGATCCTCACCGGACCCGTCACCTCGCCGACCCTGGCAGCGAAACTCGACGAGGTTCTCGCCACCTACCCTCAGGCTCGCTGGCACCAGTACTCAGCCGCCGGCCGGCACTCCGGGTCTTCAGGATCGCGGATGGCGTTTGGGATGGAGGTGGCAACGCGCTATGACTTCCGTCAGGCCAAGGTCGTACTCTCACTCGACGCCGATTTTCTCAATACCGGTGCCGCTGCCGTTCGCTATGCCCGAGACTTCATGGGTGGCCGGCAGATTCGATCGGTCGCCGACTCAATGAACCGACTGTACGTAGCAGAAATGACTCCGAGCGGCACCGGCGCCGCGGCCGACCATCGCTTGCCGGTGCCTGCCGGCGCGTTCGATCAGTTCACGGCTGCCTTGGCCTCGGCACTCGGCATCCCTGAATTCTCGCCCCCCGAGCTCGACGAACGTCTCCTCTCCTGGGTGCGCGTAGTTGCCCGTGACCTCGAGGCGCACCGCGGCGCGTGTGCCGTCATTGCAGGTGCCTACTGCTCGCCGGCCGTTCATGCGCTCGTGCACATCCTCAATGATCGACTCGGGAACAATGGACGGACGGTCCTGCACAGCGATCCGATCGAGGCTCGGCCCGTTGATCAGCTTCAGGATCTCCAGACCCTGGTGCGTGACATGAGTGCCGGTGAGGTCGATGCCTTGGTCGTTCTCGCAGTCAACCCGGTTTTCGATGCACCGGCGGACCTGGATTTCGCTGCCGCAATGATGAAGGTCTCGCGGCGCATACACCTCGGATTGCACGACGACGAAACCGCCGAGCTATGTCACTGGCATGTTCCACAAGCTCATGATCTCGAGAGCTGGGGCGACGCGCGCGCCTTCGACGGCACTGTCACGCTGCGCCAGCCTCTCATCGACCCGCTGTACGGAGGCAAGTGCCCACTCGAACTTCTGCAGCTTCTGCTCGGTGATGATGGACTTTCGAATCGCGAGATTCTCGAGCGCTTCTGGCAGCAGACCGCATCGTCCACCATGTCCGTTGCTGCGTGGCGCAAGGCAGTGCATGATGGCTTCATCCGCGACTCGCAGAAGCCACCGCGCGCGATCGAAACGCGGCCGGACGCTGCCGCCGAAGTAGCCGTCGGTCTCTCCGCTACAACCGACGCTGCCATTACCGTCGTGTTTCGGCCCGATCCCACGATCTATGACGGGCGCTTCGCCAATAACGGCTGGCTGCAGGAGTGTCCCAAGCCGCTGAGCAAGCTGACATGGGACAACGCGGCGATCGTCGGGCCGGCGCTCGCTGCGAGAATGGGTGTCGCCAACGAGCAGATGGTGCGCTTGGAACTCGAGGACCGCGCGCTGGAACTGCCGATCTGGATCCAGCCCGGACAGGCGGACCGGACACTGACTCTCCACCTCGGACACGGCAGGTCGCGGGCTGGACGCGTAGGGACAGATACCGGATTCAATGCGTACAGCGTGCGAACCAGCACGGCTCTATGGCGGGCACCGGGGGCCAGGGTCACGCCGCTTGCCACGACGTACCCCCTGGCCACGACACAACTGCACCACAACATCGCGCCGGTGAACCTGGAGGGCGAAGAGGCTGAGAAGCGCCATCTCGTTCGGATCGCTTCTCTCGAGACATTCAGGCATCACCCTGAATTCGCCAAACACGCGGGCCACGCGCCAACCGCTGACGTCAGTCTCTATCCGCCCTACGAATACAACGGCTACGCATGGGGTCTCTCCGTCGATCTCGGCGCCTGTACCGGGTGTAATGCCTGTGTTCTGGCCTGCCAGTCGGAGAACAACATCGCTGTCGTCGGCAAAGATCAAGTGCAGATGGGACGAGAGATGCACTGGATCCGCATCGACAGGTACTTTGCGGGCGACCTCGACGATCCGCAAATACACCACCAGCCGGTGATGTGCATGCACTGCGAGCAGGCCCCGTGCGAAGTCGTCTGTCCGGTGGCCGCCACGACGCACAGCAGCGAAGGCCTCAACGAAATGACCTACAACCGCTGCGTCGGCACCCGATACTGCTCCAACAACTGTCCCTACAAGGTCCGCCGCTTCAACTTCTTGAAGTACAGCGACTACGAGACTCCGGTGCTCTCGCTGATGCGTAACCCGGATGTCACCGTGCGCTTCCGCGGCGTGATGGAAAAGTGCACGTACTGCGTGCAGCGGATCAATCACGCTCGAATCACGGCCGAAAAGGAGAATCGCAAGATCAGCGACGGCGAGATCGTCACCGCGTGCCAGCAGGTCTGCCCGAGCGAAGCCATCGTCTTCGGCGATCTGAATGATCCGGAGTCCGAAGCCGTGCGGCGGAAGTCGAGCTCGCTGGACTACGGGATACTCGAGGAACTGAGCACCAAGCCGCGAACCACCTATCTGGCGCGGGTCCAGAACCCCAACTCGGCACTCGAAGCCGAGAAGAAGGCCTGATCGTGAAAGGCAAGAAGCGACGAGAGAGCGTATCGACGACGATCCTGGCCAAAGTGCCGGTCGTCGAGCCGGGACATACTCCGGCGACAGTTACCGATCAGATCAGCTCGGTGGTCCTCACGCGCACTCCGAAGTGGTGGTACGCCGCATTCGGCGCCTCGTTTCTCCTCGTTCTGCTGCTCATGCAAGCGGTGACGAAGCTGCTCGTCGAAGGCACCGGCATCTGGGGGCTGAATGTTCCGGTCGGCTGGGGTTTCGCCATTATCAACTTCGTCTGGTGGATCGGTATCGGGCACGCCGGAACTTTGATTTCCGCCATCTTGCTGCTCCTGCGCCAGCCATGGCGCACCTCGATCAACCGCTTTGCCGAGGCAATGACGCTTTTTGCCGTCGCCTGCGCGGGGCTGTTCCCGCTCATTCACGTCGGCCGACCATGGCTCGCGTACTGGCTTCTGCCGATTCCCAACACCATGGATATGTGGCCGCAATTCAGAAGCCCCCTGATCTGGGATGTTTTCGCCGTCTCAACGTACGCCACAGCGTCGCTGCTGTTTTGGTACGTTGGCCTGATTCCTGACCTGGCGACCTTGCGAGACCGCTCGATCAGTCGAGTGAGAAAGGTCGTCTACGGGTTCTTTGCCATGGGCTGGCGCGGGTCCGCCCGTCACTGGCACAACTACGAGTCGGCGTATCTGCTGCTCGCCGGCCTCGCGACTCCATTAGTCGTTTCCGTCCACACGATCGTCAGCTTCGATTTTGCCATCGGGCAGATACCTGGCTGGCACGCGACGATCTTCCCTCCCTACTTTGTCGCCGGCGCTATCTTCGCGGGCTTCGCAATGGTCATCACTCTCGCCGTGCCGCTGCGGGTGATCTTCCGGCTGCAAGACTTCATCACTCTGCGACACATCCAGAGCATGGCGAAGGTCATGCTCGCCACCGGGCTGATCGTCGCCTACGGCTATCTCACCGAGATCTTCATGGCCTTCTACAGCGGCAATCAGTATGAAGAGTTCATGCTCCTCAACCGCATTCAAGGACCTTATAGATACCACTGGTACGCACTGCTCTTGTGCAACGTCCTCGCACCACAGTTGATGTGGATCAAGCGGGCCCGCACCTCGCCGTTGATCGTCTTCGTGGTTGCCATGTTCGTCAATGTCGGCATGTGGCTGGAGCGCTTCGTCATCGTCGTCACCAGTCTGCATCGGGACTTCATGCCCTCATCGTGGGGCATGTACCACGGTACGTACTGGGACTGGGCGACATTTATCGGCACCATCGGCCTCTTCCTATCGCTCCTTTTCCTCTTCATCCGCTTCCTGCCGATGATCTCGATGTTTGAAATGCGGACCATCCTGCCCGAATCGGAGGACAGTCAAGCATGAGCCAGACCATGCCGCAGCATCGTCCGATCTACGGGTTGATGGCCGAATTCACTTCCTCTCACGAGCTCCTACGTGCGATTCGCGCCAGCCGTGCCAGCGGCTATACAAAGATGGATGCCTACACCCCTTATCCGATCGAAGAGGTGTGGGAAGAGCTCGGACACCATCGATCGAAGCTCCCGGCCATCGTTCTGACAGGAGCGCTCATCGGCATCGCTCTCGGCTTCGGACTACAGTATTGGGCCTCTGTCATCAACTACCCGCTCAACATCGGTGGCCGGCCGCTCAACAGCTGGCCCGCCTTCATTCCCATCACGTTCGAAGTCACCATTCTCGTGGCGACCCTGTTCGCCGTCGCCGGAATGTTCGTTCTCAACGGGTTACCCATGCCGTTTCATCCGGTCTTCAACGTCAAGCGCTTCGCTCTGGCTTCGCGTGATCGTTACTTCTTGTGCATCGAAGCGGATGATCTCAATTTCGACCGCGAGGCAACGGCGCAATTCCTCCAGAACCTCAATCCGACGGAGGTCTCGGAAGTTGCGGGCTAGCCATTGGAACCCGACGCGCCGACTCTGGCCGACGGCAATGGCGCTCGCGCTGATCGCCGGAGGCTGCCGCCAGGACATGCATGATCAGCCGGTCGTCGAGCCCTTCGAAGCAAGCGTGCTCTTCCATGATGGA
>Ga0224512_10003497_pt1 | contig 13772 bp, 16 predicted proteins | sample SF_May12_sed_USG_4_FD_169103 | JGI IMG/M metagenome (GOLD analysis project Ga0224512, IMG submission 169103) | Sediment microbial communities from San Francisco Bay, California, United States - SF_May12_sed_USGS_13 | ecosystem: Environmental > Aquatic > Marine > Sediment | place: USA...
CCCCTCCCCTTCGGGAAGCACCGTTGCCAGGCGCTGTTTCCAGTTCTGCAGGTCCGCCTCCGATCCCTCACTGCCGGAATGGGTGTCGGAATAATCGGTTACATAGGCGCCTCCCAGGGCGGTGTACGACTTGCCTGACGTACCCCGGTTGGCACGCATGATATCGAGGATGTCGTAGGCCAGCACCGTCGACTGGGTGCGCAGGTAGGAACTGTGGTTGAAACGCATGCCGTTGGTCTGCAGGCTGGCCAGCCCCAGCAGTCCGATCGCCAGGATCAGGATGGCGACCAGGACCTCGATCAGGCCGAAGCCGCGGCAGGCAGGGGGGCTGTGTGTTATTGCAGGCATGGCTTGCGATTTACCCGGGATCACGAACAGGCACTGTGGGTGACCGAGGGCTGACCGGTAACGCTCACGCTGATATCCCGGGCCAGGTTGCCCTTGCAACCGGGTATCCTGAGCTGGAACGTTGCACTGCTGTTGACCAGGCCAATGCCGTCATAGCGCAGCGAGGTCTGCGCACTGCTGATAGTGGAGCCGCCCTGCAGTCCGCCCCAGACTCGCAGCACCTCGTCGGTCCCGTTAACGGTGCTGTCGGCATTGGCATCGGTGAACACGATCCAGCCGTTGTGCCAGTTCCCGGTACAGGTGCTGCCGTCGCTGCTGCTGCAGATGGTCACGGTGGCACGCCGCTTGAGGGCCTCGTCACGGCTGGCATTGAGTGCCGTCAACAGGTCATTGGCCTGCGCCGTGATGCGGTTGTTCTGCATGAAGGTATTGAAGGCTGGGACCGCCATGGTGACCAGGACCACGGCCACTGCCAGGGTGACCATTAACTCGATCACCGTGAATCCGGATTCTTTATTCATATGTTTTCCGACCCGCATAATAATTTCCCGACATTTCCCCTGAGCGCCCATTCCCGGTCCGTTGCCGGCTCGAGCTTTTTTCGTGGGGTATCGATGGATTTAACGACAGGATGGGGGATTTCTTTATAGGACGAGGACCTGCAGATGGCCCCGGGGACTGGCGAAGCAGAGATGATAGGCCTGGGACATAACCCGACAGCCCGCAGAATACCTATATCTAATTGATATTATTGTACTTATAATTAATACAGTGGGCCCTAAATGCACCGCGCACTGCTTGCCGGTACAGGCAATCAGACCCTCATGTGGAAGCGCCCGGCAGAGCCGGGCGCGGGGGCTACAGCTAAAGGAGGTCGCTAACGTTCAGAGATTGGCACGTAAGCCCGGGGGTCGTGCCCGGTATAGATCTGGGTTGGCCGGAAGATCCGGTTTTGCGAGACCTGTTCACGCCAATGCGCCAGCCACCCCGCGGTGCGGGCAATGGCAAAGATGGAAGTAAACTGGTCCGGCGGTATGCCCATCTCGCGGTAGAGGATTCCCGAGTAGAAATCGACGTTGGGATAGACCCCCTTCGGTGCCAGGATGGCTTCGCAGGCCTCTTCCAGCGCCAGCGCCGTCTCGAACAGGGGGCTGACACTGCCGCGGGATTCAGCCAGCTCGAGCATCAGTTTCTGTAACAGGGTCGCTCGCGGATCCTTTACCTTGTATTCACGGTGGCCCATGCCCCAGATGACCTCCTTGGCCGCCAGTTTCCTGTCCAGCCAGGCCGGCACCGCTTCGGGGCTGCCGATATCCTCGAGCATCTGGATCACCCGCTCGTTGGCGCCGCCGTGCAGCGCGCCGGCCAGCGTACCGATGGCTGCCGCAATGACATAGGACGGCATCGCCAGGGTGGAACCCGTCACCATGGCCGAAAACGTGGAGGCATTGATGGTGTGCTCGGCATGCAGTATCAGACAGACATCCATGATGCGCGCGATCAGCGGGTCGGGTTCTACCCCGTTCTGGAACATGTAGAGAAAATTGGCCGCATAACTCAGGTCACTTCTTGGCGGCGTGGGATCATTGCCGATACGCATCTGCTGCCACATAGCCACCAGGCTCGCCATGCGCGCCAGGATGCGGATCGACTGGCCGTGCACGTAGCGTTCGCTTTCATCGCCCGGACTGCGTATCTGGACCGGCACATCACTGGGGTAAAACATGCCCAGACTGGATACCGAAGTCTGCAGCATCTCCATGGGATGCCCGGCCACCGGCAGTGACTTCATGATATCGCGAATGTTGTATTTGACCCGCCGGTGCACGCGCAGTTGGGCATCGAACTCGGCCAGCTGGGTGGCCGTGGGCAATTCACCGTCGACCAGCAGGTAGGCGGTTTCCTCAAAGGTGCTGTTCTCGGCCAGTTCAACGATCGGGTAGCCGCGATAGGTCAAGATGCCCTGCTGGCCATCCAGGTAGGAGATCTTGGACTTCTTGGCAGGAACACCCTCGAGCCCGGGGTGAAATTCACTCATCACAGATCCTCGGGTTATGAAAGAAATAGTTGCTGAAACCAGCCTTCATGGCACCATCAGCCAGAGCACGCAGCTGCCTGTCGCCGCGCCACGCCGACGGGTTGCAGTTACGACCGGGCAGGGGTGCAGGCCGGGAACCTCCTAGGATAACAAAAAGCCGTGGAGATAAGGCACCGGTAACCATCTGAATCGCTCCCGTGCCTCCCTCGGCAATTGTTCCTGCTTCGCTCTACCGCGGGAGGCTGGACGACATACACTGAAGTATGAGTGTCGCGAGAGGGCAGGAAGCCCGAAGCGACCGCCGGCAGCAACCGTCCCTGCAGGCCATAACAAGGGGGCGCAGCCGCCCCCTGTGCAGCTGGAATCGGGTTGACCGGTCAGATGGAGAAGGAGGAACCGCAGCCGCAGGTGGTGGTGGCATTCGGGTTGCGGACCACGAACTGCGCCCCCTCAAGCCCTTCCGTGTAATCCACCTCGGAACCCATAAGGTATTGATAACTCATGGGATCAATCACCAGACTGACATCCCCGTTCTCGATGGTGATGTCACCTTCCATGACCTTCTCGTCAAAGCTGAAGCCGTACTGGAAACCTGAACACCCGCCGCCGGACACATAGATCCTCAGCTTGAGGTTAGGATTATTTTCCTCTTTAATCAGTTGCTTGACCTTGTTCGCCGCAGCATCGCTGAAGGTCATCGTGGGGGCAACCGAGGTGGCTATTTCAATCATGGGTACTGCCTCTTGCGCATTAATGCTTACCGAATGTAAAAATTATGTCATTTCCCGACTATTTTGGTCAAGTATTAGTCAGGGCCGTTAGTGGTCCCGAACTGGTCGCGCTCGAAGCTGACCACGGAGGTGTCTGACTCCGACTCGTGCACCAGGCTACCGTTGACCTCGGCGCCCATCGCCATCTCGATCAGGTTGTAGTGCACATCGCCGTTGACCCGGGCCTTGGCGGCCAGTTCGATGCGCTCGCCCGAATGCACATTTCCGGTCACCGTGCCGTTCAGGATCACGTTCGGTACCTGCACATTGCCTTCGATATTGCCGTGCTCGCTGACGGTCAGCACCGAACCACTGTCACCTTCGGCAATCACATTGCCACTGATCCTGCCATCGATATGCAGCCCCCCGTCAAAGTGAAGATCCCCCTCGATCCGGGTTTGCTGTCCGATGATGGTATCAATCTTGGCGCTTGCCATTTTGCCCTTCTTGCCTTTTCCCAACATAACTTATCTCCCGTCTTTTGTTTCCGTGTCCGGCCAGTCGAATTCCTGCAACAGAGGTTCGGGTGCGTCCTTGCCGGTCGTACTGATAGACAGCGTCACCTCCTCTGCCTGGAAATCGCCCGGCAAGGAAATGACCCCTGTCAGGCGCTGGAAGTAGCGAAAGCGGAAATCGAGGTACTCGGTCCCTGTTTCCGTGACTGCCGCCAGATCCAGTTCTTCAGACTCCCCCTCACGCTTCCCGCTGATCTTCCAGCCTACACGGCCACTGACATGACGATCATTTTTTTTCAGCTGTGTCAGCACGAGATCATAGTCAAACTCACCCGGCTGTGTCCCTGCACTCAGCGTGAAACGGTGGATACGTAATCCGGGCTTGCCATCCCCGGGAGCAACGATCCCGCGGTAGAACTCGATCTCGTCACGCGCGGCATGCAATTCCTCCTGCAGTGCACCCAGTTCATTCTGCACCTCTTCCGCCGCCTGGCGGTCTATCTGACTGGACCGGTCCAGGATGGCGCCCTGCTCGCGCAAGGCGCTGTTGGCCTCGACGATCCGCTCATTCTGCTGTACCAGCAGGGCATACTCATCGCGCAGGGATTCGAGCTCGACCGCGCCCTTCAGTTTCCCGAAATCATACAACCACCAGGCCAGCAGGCAGATCAGTCCGCCGGCCAATATGATAACAAACTGCTTTAGGTAGCTAAGCTGCATGACTGGCCGGGATCAGGCTGACTGCGAGAAAGTATGGCACAGCCATCCCGGGTGCATACGGAAACAGCTCACAAAACAGACCGTCCCGGGATGGCTCATGGCAACAGGGCAATGCCGGCCAGCCCTGCCCTTTCATCCAGCCCGAACATGACATTCATGTTTTGCACTGCCTGTCCGGCGGCCCCTTTCACCAGGTTATCGATCACTGCAAGCACCACCACGACATTACCCTGCTGCGGGCGGTGGACGGCAATACGGCAGTGGTTGGCGCCGCGCACACTGCGGGTCTCCGGATGGGAACCCGCCGGCAACACATCCACGAACGGCTGGTCGCGGTAACGCGTTTCATACAGGGCCTGCAGGTCCTGCTCGGGGTCATGCAGCTGCGCATACAGAGTGGCATGAATACCGCGGATCATGGGGGTCAGGTGCGGCACGAATGTCAGCCCGACGGGTTTGCCGGCCGCGGCCTCGAGCCCCTGGCGTATCTCGGGCAGGTGCCGGTGGCCGGGCACCGCATAGGCCTTGAAGTTCTCACTGGCCTCGCACAGCAGGGTGCCCGTTGCCGGTTTTCTCCCGGCACCACTGACACCCGACTTGGCATCCGCCACCAGGTGTTCCGTGTCCACCCGTTGTTGCTCGAGCAACGGCAGGAAACCAAGCTGGACTGCAGTCGGATAACAACCCGGGTTGGCCACCAGCCGCGCCGTGCGCAGCGCCTCCCGGTTCACCTCGGTGAGGCCATAGACGGCCTGTTCCAGGTACTCCGGACAGGCATGCGGGATGCCGTACCAGGCCTCCCATTCGTCTGCCCGGACAAGTCTGAAATCCGCTGCCAGATCGATCACGCGGACACCGGCCTCGACCAGTTGCGGCACCATGGTCATGGCCGTGCCATTGGGGGTTGCGAAAAACACCAGGTCACAGGCAAGCAGCTGTCCGACATCCGGTGCCGAGAAGGCGAGATCGAGGCAGCCGCGCAGGTTCGGAAACAGTTCAGCCAACGGCCGACCGGCCTCGGAGCGCGAGGTAATAACGTCCAGTTCCACGTCCGGGTGTGCTGCCAGCAAGCGCAACAACTCCACGCCGGTATAACCGGTACCGCCAACAACAGCTGCCTTGATCATGGTCCTTGCACCTGCCAAATCATTAAAATCAGACACAAATAGTACACCATCCGCGCGTCATTCATTCTACAATTGCGGACCTTGACAATCCGTTGGTGGATGATTGCAACTCGGCCCTCATCCTTCAGCAGACCTCCCGCTGCAAGGAGTCACCCGTGTTTAGAAGCCACTGGAATCAATGGCTGGACAAGCTGGGCATACGGGTGTCCAGCCTCGATGCCTTGCCACAACTGTCAATGCTGGCCATCCCTGTCGGCCTGTTGTCCGGCGGTGTCATTATCCTGTTCCGCATCCTGGTGGAGTCCACCCAAGGCCTGTTCCTGCCCGGACATGGCGCTGAAAACTATGAAGCTCTGACGCCGTTCTGGCGCGTGTTGTTACCCACGACCGGCGCCCTGCTGATCGGCCTGCTGTGGCAGTACCTCAAGAACACAACCCGCGAGGTGGGCATCGTCCACGTCATGGAGCGCCTGGCCTATCACCAGGGGCGCCTGCCCTGGCGCAATGCGCTGGCCCAGTTCTGCGGTGCGGCTGTCAGCATCATCAGCGGGCATTCGGTCGGCCGTGAGGGCCCCAGCGTCCACCTTGGCGCGACCAGCGGCAGCCAGCTGGGCCAGTGGCTGCGTCTGCCCAACAACAGCAACCGCACCCTGGTGGCCTGTGGCATTGCGGCCGCGATCGCCGCCTCCTTCAACACCCCGCTGGCCGGCGTGATATTTGTCATGGAGGTGGTCATGATGGAATACACCCTGGCGAGTTTCGCCCCGGTCATCCTCTCGGCGGTGACGGCCACCACCCTGACCCGGGTGGTTTACGGATCGATGCCGGCCTTCGAGATACCTACGCTGCACCTGGGCTCATTGCTCGAATTGCCCTATGTCATCCTGATGGGCATTGTCCTGGGCACCCTGGCGGCGCTGTTCATTCACCTGCTGAAACGCTCCACCCTGCTGCTCACCAACTGGCCCGTGTGGTTGCGCTTCACCCTGGGGGGACTGGCAGTGGGCCTGCTCGCACTGGTCGCACCGCAGATCATGGGCATCGGCTACGATACCGTGAACCAGGCCCTGCTGGGGCAGCTGGGGCTGGTGCTGCTGGTCACCATCACCCTCTTAAAACTGGTCGCCACCGCCTTTGGACTGGGCATGGGATTGCCCGGCGGGCTCATCGGTCCGACGCTGGTCATCGGCGCCGTAGCCGGTGGCGCCATGGGCACGGTTGCCGAGACCTGGCTGCCGGGCGAATTCTCCTCGCCCGCCTTTTATGCACTTATCGGGATGGGCACCATGATGGGGGCCACCCTGCAGGCGCCGCTGGCCGCACTCACGGCCATGCTGGAACTGACCGCCAATCCGAACATCATCCTGCCCGGCATGCTGGCCCTGATTACCGCCGGGATAGTGAGCCGGGAACTGTTCGGCAAGGAGTCCGTCTACCTCGAACTGATGCGCGCGCGCGGGCTCGACTACCGTGACAGCCCCCTCACCCAGGCACTGCGCCGGATCGGTGTGGCCAGTGTCATGGACCGCAATATCGAGACCCTGCCGCAGAACGTGGGGCGCGAACGCGCCATGGAGGCGCTGGCCAAGGAGCCCCGCTGGATAGTGATCAGTGAGGGCAACAACCCCGTCAGCCTGATGCCGGCGGCCGACCTGGCGCGCCACCTGCAGGAGGCCACGGAGGCGGGAACCATCGACCTATACGACATACCGGCACAACGCCGTGAAATTAGCGCCATCGACTTCCAGGCCACGCTGCAGGAGGCCAATGAAACCCTCAACCGCAGCGGCACCGAGGCGCTTTACGTGATCCGCCGTACCATCCCCGGCATCGACCGGATCTACGGGGTATTGACGCGCAGCGAGCTTGAGCGCAGTTACAGGCTGGAATGAACGTACCCGGGTGCTTCAGGGACCTGCGGCCTGGTCGCGCTGCAGGTGTCCCGCCGCGCTGTCCGCCGGGCTTTGCGCAGGGCTATTGGCATCGCTGACAGTCACCACCCTGCCGCTGCGATCGACATTGCAACTGAACCGGTAGCTGCGCTCCGCGCCCGAGCTGCGCAGTTCCGAAAACACCACGCCACTGACGTAGAAACCCTCACCGGTACGCTCTGCCTCGCCGCGCTTGAGCAGGCGCGCGAATCCGGGCTCGGCAACCGTTGCGCGCGCCTGTTCAGTGCAGGCCTCGATCGCATCCCAGGCATCCGCATCGATCAGGCGACTGATCCAGCGGTCGACCGCCGGGATCTCCTGCTTGGCAATGAACAGGCCAATGACGCCGAAGATGATAATCGGAACAAGCCGCTGCAATCGCTGCCGGTGTTCGCGTTCACGACGTTCGGCGCCTTCCGAGCGCAGACTTCTGAGCTCATTCTGTGGTGATTTCACGGCAGCGCATACCTGATCATTGTAGACACGAAGACGTTTACCCCTTGCGCGGGACATGCACCCGGGAGAAAAAACCAATGAATGGCCGCTCCGCTCGGAAACCGCCATTACCGGTTCAAAGGGCTATCTCAGTCCTTCAGCACGAAGGAGATCTTCATGTTGACCCGGTACTCGGTGACCGCATCACCGGAAACCACCACGCTCTGTTCCTGCACCCAGGCACCCTTGATGTTGTGCACTGTCTTGCCGGCACGTTTGATTCCGGTGCGCACGGCATCTTCGAAACTCTTCTTTGATGAAGCGGTAATTTCGGTGACTTTTACAATTGACATTGTTTCTCTCCTCGTGGTGTTTGAATGAGAACCGGACCGGGTCCAGGTCCTTGTAATACGCGCCTATGGCCTGAGCAGGCGCAGGAACTCCGAGCGGGTGCGGTCGTGATCACGAAACGAGCCGAGCATCATTGAGGTCGTCATCATCGAGTTCTGCTTCTCGACTCCGCGCATCATCATGCACAGGTGCTTGGCCTCGATGATCACGCCCACACCGGCAGGCTTGATGGCATCATTGACCGTGTCGGCAATCTGTTTGGTGAGGTTTTCCTGGATCTGCAGACGGCGTGCGAACATATCGACGATACGCGCGATCTTCGACAGCCCGATCACCTTACCCGTGGGGATATAGGCAACATGACACTTGCCGATAAAGGGGAGCAGGTGATGCTCACACAAGGAATACAGCTCGATATCCTTGACCAGGATCATCTCGTCATTGTCCGAATCGAAGATGGCCTTGTTCACCACCTCGTCCAGCGTTTGCTTATAACCGCGGGTCAGGTACCGGAATGCGCCCGCGGCCCGCTCGGGAGTCTTCAGCAGTCCGTCCCTCGATGGGTCCTCGCCGACACCCCTGATGATGTCTTCAAACAGCTTGCTCAGATCGTCTTTCATACTCCCCCCGGACGTGTGGCAGGCGACCCGCATGGACCGGCCTGTCGCGGCGCCGCCTGTTGCCGGCACCGCGACACGATCATAACAGGCCTGTGCCACCGATATCAGGTCCAGTCAATTCCTGGCCGTCAGGCCTGTGTATCGAAAAGGTACGCCGCTGTTTCCTCCAGCGGCGGTGCAACGATCCCCTCCACCTCGATGGTGATGTGGCCGACCCTGGGCAAACGCACCTTGATGTCGGCCTCCAGCTCATTGATGATGGTCTCGGCACGCTCCAGTGTTGCCTGGGCGGCCGCGCGCGCCCGGCAGTAGTCGTGCACCTCGGGGTCCTTACGGCGTTTTTCCGGCACCATGGCCCGGTACTCAGCCTCATAGGCACTGATACGCGGTTGCAGCTTGGCGATGAGGGGCCTCTTCCCACAGCTCGATTTGCGCCGCCAGTATGGTGTGCTGGTCATCGAGGATGATTGAACGCGGGTCGTGGAAACGCTCCACCTCACGCTGTTAACCGGCGATCTCGGTAAACACCCCTTCCGCCGCCTTGTCGCGCACGCCGGCCAGGTAACGCATATTCACCGCGCCCAGGAAAAACGCAGTAACCCCCAGCAGGATCGCGATCAGTGCCGAAAAGGCGATATCCCAAAGCGGGTTGTCCAGCAGGGCGGCGAGGGCGATGCCTGCTGCTGCGAGCAGCACACCGAACGTGGCCACGCTGTCTTCCAGCACAACGGCCACCAGGTCGGGTCATCCGAGCGGATCAGGTGGCGCAGAAAACGGGTCTCGCCCTTGCTCACCATGCCCTTTCTGAACTCCCGCAGTGCCACCATCAGGGAATAACCGTCCAGCAGCAGGGCGACCCCGAGCACGATGACCACCACCACTCTGACGGATCCGAAACTCAGACCGAGGAATCCCACCGTCCCTGAGTCTGTACCTCCGGGGGGCTGTGCCAGGAATGCCATGCATGCGCCAGTCCAAGCCCGCGCCGATGGAGAACAGCCTTATTGCACTCCACAGGTTCCGCAAGTACTTTTCTGGCCATGCCCGAAGGCATAGCGTTCATCCGGCGGTCTCTCCGCGGCCTTCAGGCCGATGAACAGGAAGCCCTGGTTGAGAGTGTCCATGAGCGAATGGATGGCCTCGTTCATCATCGAGGCGGAATGCGACACCAGTGCCGCGATGAACTTGAGCACCGTGAGCACGGCATTGACCACGATAGCCGTCAGGACGGCTTTTCTGGATCCGTGTACCACCGCGATTAACCGGGCTTGGTTGTCATGCCGGTACGCTGCGGGAAGCGCTATCCCGGCGGCACTCAGCGGTAGGTCTTGCCATGTGCACGTATCCAGCCCTCGGGCCCGCTGCCATCGGGATCATGATGGGTCCAATGGATCACACCACCCCGGTCATTCGATTCAAAGCGGCCGCGCAGCTTGACGACATCATCCTGCGACACCGGCACCCGATCCGCCAGATCGATATTGTGGGCGACCAGCACGGTATGGCCGCTGTCCAGTTCCAGGATAAACCGCTGGTGACGCGAGCCCTCGTTATCATCCGGCAGTGTGCGCTTGATACGTCCGCTGGTTTCGACCCAGACACCGGAACGCCTGGCCGCATAGGCGGCCTCGACGGCGCCGGACTCGGCGACATCCTCGCTACTGAGCGGGGGTTGATGTTCGCTGTAGTACTGGTAGGCAACCAGTCCCAACAGCACCAGTGCCGGCAACACCGTCCGGCGCAGGAAGTTTAGTTTATTCACCATGCGATGCCCTGAGAATCGGAAAAACCTTTTAACCCCTTATCACCGCAAAGACGCAAAGAATAAAATATTAGTAAGCAACTTAGAATTGTTACTTAGGGAAAGTCTGATCAAGCCGTCATTCCGGGCGGAACGTAGCGGAGACCCGGAATCCAGTAGTTTCTAATCAGGCGGTTACTGGATTCCGGCCTTCGCCGGAATGACGAAAGATGAGTTAATCAGGCCTTCCTTAGCGTCCTTTGCGCCTTTCGGCAAAGCGTCCTGCGTTGCTCTACCTCCTGCATGGCCCAGGCCAGCCTCTCGACCGGTTCCCGGTCTCACCTTCTCCATGCAGCCGTGCGGTGCATTCATCTTTTCGACTCTTCGAAAATAATTGCGAGCTGTATCAGGCCTTGCCCCCTCTCCCACCGGGAGCGGGAATGCACTAATGAACTTGCGGCCTTTGTGTCTTTGCGTCTTTGCGGTGGAGTTGTTTTCTGCTGATCGACAACCGACCTGGGTGCAATGCCAGTCACACCGATATCCCGCTAGCCCTTGAGGATCGAGCCCAGCACCCCGCGGGCGATCCGCCGGCCCAGTGAACTGCCGACGGAACGCACCACGCTTTTCACCATGGCCTCCATGACAGACTGGCGATTGCTGCGCCGCGCCTTGGGTTCCTTCTCGCGGGTCCGTGATTCAGCCTTCTCTTCCGCCTCCTGTGCCTCGACTTCAGCGGCCTTTTCGGCACGCTCCTTGAAATGCTCATAGGCGGACTTGCGATCAATCGATTCATCGTAGCGCTTGCCCAGCATGCTGGCCTCGATGATCCCCCGGCGTTCGGCAGGTGTAGCCGGGCCCAGTCGGGAAGAAGGCGGCCGGATCAGGGTCCGTTCCACAATGCCCGGCGTACCCTTGCCGCCCAGGGTGGAGACCAGCGCCTCGCCGACACCCAGTTCCTTGATCGCCTCGGCTGCGTCGAAGGCCGGGTTGGCGCGGAAGGTCGTGGCCGCAGCCCGCACCGCCTTTTGATCACGCGGGGTGAAGGCACGCAGGGCGTGCTGGATCCGGTTGCCCAGTTGGCCCAGCACGCTGTCCGGGATATCCAGTGGGTTCTGGGTGACGAAATAGACACCGACGCCCTTGGAGCGGATCAGCCGGACGACCTGCTCGACCTTGTCGATAAGGGCCTTGGGCGCGTCGTCGAATAGCAAGTGGGCCTCGTCGAAGAAAAACACCAGGCGCGGTTTCTCGGGATCACCGACCTCCGGGAGTTCCTCGAACAGCTCCGAGAGCAGCCACAGCAGGAAGGTGGCATACAGCTTCGGGCTCTGCATGAGCTGGTCGGCCGCCAGGATATTGATATTGCCGTAACCGTTCGGACCGGTGCGCATGAAGTCGTACAGGTCCAGGGCCGGCTCGCCGAGGAACTGAGCGCCGCCCTCCTCTTCCAGCACCAGCAGACGCCGCTGGATGGCACCAACAGAGGCCAGTGACATGTTGCCGTACTCCAGGGTCAGTTCCTTGGCATTTTCACCGGCAAAGGTCAGCAGGGCACGCAGATCCTTGAGGTCCAGCAGCAATAGCCCCTGGTCGTCAGCCATCTTGAAGACCGCATAGAGGATGCCCTCCTGGGTGTCGTTCAGATCCAGCAGGCGGGCAAACAGCAACGGCCCCATTTCGGATACTGTGGTGCGCACCCGGTGGCCCTGCTTTCCGAACAGGTCCCAGAACACCACCGGGAAGGACTCCAGTTTGTAGTCGGTCAGGCCGATGGTCGCGGCGCGCTCCATCAGCTTGGGGTGTTCGCTACCGGCCTGGCTGATCCCCGACAGGTCGCCCTTGACGTCCGCCATAAACACCGGCACGCCCCGGCGCGAAAAGTCCTCGGCCAGAATCTGCAGGGAAACTGTTTTACCGGTGCCGGTGGCACCGGCGATCAGGCCATGCCGATTGGCAAGCCGTGGCAGCAGGTAGACGGGCTGGGTCCCCTTGCCAATGAAAATACCTGGATCTTCTGTCGTGGCCATAACGTGTTCCGTTCCCCCGTGTTCCGGCTCAGGCCAGTTCCGAGCCGCCTTGTGAATTCGCGATGTATTCTATTATAAGGGCATATTCCCGGCCCAGATCCTTCAGCTCCATGAGTTCCAGCATCGAGGCCGGCTGACCGGATGCCTTGATCGCGCGCTGAATTTTCTGCATGCGCTTGATGATTTCTTCCAGGCGGTCCTGGCTGTCGTCCAGCCGTATGCGTTGATTGCTCATAGGGCCTCCCTGAGGCGCGCCGCGGCATCCTCCGGACTGATGGTCGTCACAAACAAGCCCGAACCCAGCTCGAAACCGGAAGGAATGGCTGTCCGCGGACAGATTTCCAGGTGCCAATGGTAACTGGGATCGCAGTCGGCGAACATCTCACAGCGTGGTGCCGTATGGAAATAGTAATTGTACTGGGCGCCGCCCAGGACCGTGTCCAGGCGCGCCATGGTGCGCCTGAGCACCCCGGCCAAGTCGGCCGTGTCCCCGGCGGAGGCTTCCAGGAAGTTGCTCTGGTGCTCGATCGGCAGGATGTGCACCTCCCACTCGTAACGGCTGGCGAAGGGCTTGATGGCGATAAAGCGCTCGCCGCGCTCGACCACATACTGTCCGATGTCGATTTTGCGCCTGACTTCCCCGGACTCAGGGCTGTAGATCGTTGCCTCGAATGTCAGCGCTTCGTCAATGAGGCTGCAGAAGATGCACTGCCGATGTTTGCGGTAGTGACGGCGGCTGTGCTCGACTTCATTGTAGACATTCTCGGGTATCACCGGCATGGCGATCAGCTGGCTGTGAGTATGACCGATGCTCGCCCCGGCTGCATGGCCGAAGTTCTTGAACACCAGTACGTACTTGATGCGTTCATCAGCGCTGTACAACTCGTCCATGCGGCGCTGGTAGGTCTGCAGCACCCGGGCGAGATGCCGCTCGGACATTTCGTGTATCCCGATGCCATGCCTGCTGTGATCGATAATGACCTCGTGATGGCCGTAGCCCTCCAGCGCCTGCTGCAGGCCGAAGCTGTAGTCGGACTGTTCATTGTCGGTGCCGAGTACCGGATACAGATTGCGGACAATTCTCACCTGCCAGTTTTTTTCATCCGGCAGTGCGAGGATGGTCGGCGGCGTCTTGTCCTCGTTGCCCCGGCAAAAGGGGCAGCTATCGACATGATCCCGGCTGTCACGGGGAACACGCTCTTCCTC
>Ga0224512_10003498_pt1 | contig 13771 bp, 10 predicted proteins | sample SF_May12_sed_USG_4_FD_169103 | JGI IMG/M metagenome (GOLD analysis project Ga0224512, IMG submission 169103) | Sediment microbial communities from San Francisco Bay, California, United States - SF_May12_sed_USGS_13 | ecosystem: Environmental > Aquatic > Marine > Sediment | place: USA...
ATGCTATCTCCGTAGCCAATACAATCCAGGTTAAACATTGCAACAACTTTTTCTGTATCAACCTTCATATTTTCAACAAAATATTTTGAGCCGTAAAGTCCCTGCTCTTCACTGGCAAAAAGAACAAATAAAATGCTTCGTTTGGGTTTCATATTATCAAGTTTGAAAGCCTTTGCTAATTGAATAATTGCAGCAGAACCGGAAGCATTGTCATTAGCTCCGGGAAACAACAAGCCTGCCTGCGAACCAACGTGATCAAGGTGTGCCCCTATGATTAAATATTCGTTCTTCAAGATTGAATCGCTTCCTGCAAGAAGACCAATGATATTCATAGTCTTTGCATTCTTTTCGTATTCAACTTGAACTTTTATCTCGGCCACATTTTCAGTTATAAAAGAGTGCGTGGTTTTGTTTTCGTCTATTTTACTTTGACATTCCTTTATTGAAAACCCTGATCCGCTCAGAAGAACATTTGCTAACTCAATTGAAATCTGAAGTTGTGGAAAATCCAAAAGTTGTTCTCCCTCTCCATGCATCACACTGCCGATTAACGGTTGTGGTTTTTCATCATTTGGTCGGGAAACAAAAAGAATTCCTTTTGCACCATGTTCGAAAGCAATTATGGATTTTTCTCGCGGGTACTCCTGTCCCCACGATTCATCATTTCTTTTCCAGGAAGGATTTTGTTTAAAGACCAACATTATTTTGTCTTTAACATCTGTGTTTTCGTAGTCATCGTAACCGAGGTCTGGCCTTGAAATTCCATAACCGCAAAATGCAACTGGTAAAGTAATATTGCCTGTGCCGGTAAATCCTCTAAATATAAAGTCCTTTCCGAGTTCGTATGAAACATTTTTTTGAGGTGCAATTATTTTAAAGACAACTGGTGTATCAATCTCGTTATATTCAACATTTAAATATTGAAAATAATTTTCATCGCCAGCAGGTAACAATCTTATCTGTTCAAACCTTTCTGCAGCAAAATCAGCAGCTTTATTATAACCCTCACTGCCTGAAAGTCTCCCATCAAATTCTTCAGAGCAAAGTGTTTCTACGGTTTGCATAAGACTTTTGCTGTTTATGCTTTCCAGCCCTGCGTTAGGAACTTGAGAAATAATGTTGTTGACGGTAAAAAGAATTGCTGTGAGGAAGAGAGTTGTTTTCATTTTGTTGAGTGGTTTTATTATTGTGTGATTACCGTTATTCCTTTGTCTTCTTTCTGTATAATAAAAAAGGGACTTGAGTATGTCCCTTTTAAAAGTGTTGCCTTTCGTATTATTCTTCTTCCAAGCCGTTTTCTTCTTCGGGAACAACTTTAGCAATATCTGCAATTGAGTCCCCATCTTTTAACCTGATGACTCTAACGCCCTGGGTGGCTCTTCCCATTACGCGAATGTCTTTCATACTTTGTCTGATAACCATTCCTTTGGTTGAAATTATTACGAGCTCATCATTATCGTTCACTTCCATCATTGCTATCATTTTACCAATCTTATCGCTGGTTTTAACTGTTATCACACCCTTACCCCCGCGACGTGTAATTCTGTAATCATTTATATCCGATCTTTTTCCATACCCCTTTCCTGTAACAACCAGGACACTCATTCCCTGGCGTTTAATAACGAGCAATCCAACGGCTTTATCGCCCTTGCCCAGACGCACTCCTCTTACTCCCGTTGCTGTTCTGCCCATATCGCGCGCATCTTTTTCATTAAATCTTACTGCAAAGCCGTTGCTTGTTCCAATCATTATATCATTAGTTCCTTCTGTCATTTTAACTTCTATCAATCTGTCATTCTTCTTCAGGTTGATAGCATTTATACCGCCCTTGCGAACATTACCATAGGCAGACAACGCTGTCTTTTTCACGGTTCCCTGCTCGGTTGCCATGATAAGATATTTATCATCACTAAATTCTTTAACGGTTACAAATGCTGTTATAAGTTCCTCCTTGTCTTTCTGAAGCAGATTAAGAATAGATCTCCCCCTTGTAGCTCTTCCGCCTTCAGGAAGCTCATGGACTTTAAGCCAATAAACCTTTCCTTTATCAGTAAAGAAAAGAATATACTGGTGTGTTGAGGCAATAAACATATGTTCAATAAAATCATCTTCTTTTGTACCTGCGCCGGTAACGCCTTTGCCACCTCTGCCTTGTTTCCTGTACCCGCTTACCGGGAACCTTTTTATAAAACCACCATGAGTAATTGTTACTACAACATCTTCTTCGGCAATGATATCTTCTAAAGAGAAGTCCTCATAATCATATACGATTTCTGTTCTTCTATCATCAGCATATTTTTTCTTTAGCTCAAGAAGTTCGTTTGTAATAATTATCTTTCTTTGATCTTCGCTCTTTAGAATACTTTTGAGCTTTTCTATAAGCTTAATCGTTTCTTTGTATTCGTCCTCAATTTTTTGTCTCTCCAGGCCGGTTAAGCGCTGCAGTCTCATGTCAAGGATTGCCTTTGCCTGAATTTCACTTAGCTTGAATTTTTTCCTCAGGTTTTGCTTTGCAGTCTCAACATCTTTTGATTTTTTAATTGTCTGAATAACGGCATCAATGTTATCAAGAGCAATTATATATCCTTCGAGTATGTGTGCTCTTTTTTCTGCTGCATCAAGTTCAAACTTTGTTCTGCGTATCAATACGTCCATTCTGTGTTCCAGGAAATGCTGAAGCATCTCTTTCAGATTAAGAACTTTTGGAACGCCTTTAACCAGCGCAAGCATTATCACACCAAACGTTGTTTGCATCTGTGTGTGAACAAAAAGCTGATTCAGCACAATCGGCGGCTGAGCATCTTTCTTCAGCTCGATTACTACTCTTAAACCATCTCTGTCCGATTCATCCCTAATATTACTTATGTCGCCTATCTTTCCGGCGCGAACAAGATCGGCTATTTTTTCAATAAGATTTGCTTTGTTAACCTGGTAGGGAAGTTCTGTAATAATTATGTGTTCCCGACCATTTTTTTGTGTCTCGATGTTTGCTTTTGCACGAACGATTATTCTTCCTCTTCCTGTGAGGAATGCATCTTTAACTCCGGCGTACCCATAAATAATCCCCGCTGTTGGAAAATCCGGAGCGATGATATTTTTCATCAGTTTTTCTATTGTTATGGCCGGATTTTTAATGAGGTTAATCAATCCATCTACAACTTCGCCAAGATTGTGCGGGGGAATGTTCGTTGCCATTCCAACAGCTATTCCGCTTGATCCGTTAATCAATAGATTGGGCAAGTAGGAGGGCATCACTGTTGGTTCCTGCAAAGAGTCGTCGAAGTTCGGAATAAAGTCAACTGTGTTTTTATCAAGATCTCGAAGCATTTCTTCAGAGATTCGAGCAAGTCTTGCTTCTGTGTATCTCATTGCCGCTGGCGAATCACCATCAACCGAACCGAAATTACCCTGGCCATCAACAAGAGGATAGCGTAAAGAAAAATCCTGTACCATCCTCACCATTGAATCATAAACTGCTGTGTCGCCGTGGGGATGATATTTACCGAGCACTTCACCCACAATTCTTGCTGACTTTTTGTAGGGCTTGTTATGAGCCATACCAAGATCGTGCATACCGTAAAGTACTCTACGATGAACAGGTTTCAGTCCGTCTCTTACGTCAGGTAATGCGCGTGCAACGATTACAGACATTGCGTAATCTATGTAAGAGGATTTCATTTCCTCTTCAAGTGTAATGGGTATTATTTTTTCAAAAATTGTTGCCATCTTTAAATCATTTTAATGTGTTAGAAATATTAAATGTCCAGGTTAGCGTACTTAGCATGCTTTTCTATGAATGCCTTTCTCGGTTCTACGTCATCGCCCATAAGGGTTTCAAAAATTTTGTCGGCATTTGCTGCACTTTCTAATGTTACCTGAAGTATCGTTCTGGTTTCCGGGTTCATTGTTGTTTCCCATAATTGTGCAGGATTCATTTCTCCCAAACCTTTATAGCGAGAGATAACAACTCCTTTAATTTCTTTTTCTTCTGTTGTTTCTTCCTTGGTGATTTCTTCTGTTTTCTCTTCGGCCTTTTTCTTTTCTTTACTGTTGACCTTCAACCGCTTTAATATTTGGTCTCTCTCATTTTCATCATAAGCATAAAACTCTTCTTTGCTTTTTTTAATTTTATAGAGCGGTGGTTGTGCAATGTAAACCTTACCAGCCGTAATTAAGTCTTTCATGTGTCTATATAGAAAAGTAAGAAGAAGTGTTCTGATATGACTTCCATCAACATCAGCATCCGTCATTAAAATTATTTTGCCATATCTTGATTGCGATTGATCGAACTCTGCTCCGAGTCCGGCGCCTATTGCTGATATCATTGCTCTTATTTCGTTGTTCTCTAAAATTTTGTTCAACTTTGCTTTTTCCACATTTAATATTTTTCCTCTAAGTGGAAGAATTGCCTGAAACTTTCTATCTCTTCCTTGCTTTGCCGAGCCGCCTGCTGAATCTCCCTCAACAATATATATTTCACAGTGTTCCGGATCTGTGATGCTGCAGTCTGCTAATTTTCCTGGAAGGTTCATATTATCAAGAGCATTTTTCCTCCTTGCAAGATCACGTGCTTTCCTTGCTGCTTCTCTTGCTTCTGCAGCACGCATACACTTCTCGATAATTTTTTTACCAACCGGTGGATTCTCTTCAAGAAACTCTGCAAGTTTTTCACCGACAAGGGTTTCAACGGCAGACTTTGTTTCGCTATTTCCAAGTTTTGTTTTTGTTTGTCCTTCGAACTGTGGTTCCGCAACTTTAACAGATATAACTCCCGTCAACCCTTCTCTGAAGTCGTCACCAGTTAGAGTGATCTTTCCTTCTTTTATAAGATTATTTTTATATGCATAATTATTCAGTGTTCTTGTGAGTGCTGTTTTAAATCCTACGAGATGTGTTCCACCTTCGTGTGTGTTGATATTGTTCACATAGGAGAAGATGTTCTCAGAGTAGCCATCGGTATACTGAAAGGCTATTTCAACAGGTGTGTTATCTTTTTCTCCTTCTATATAAACTGTTTTATGTAGGACCTGTCTGGATGCATCCAGATACTTTACAAATTCTATAAGGCCGCCTTTAAAGTGAAATGTTTCTTCTTCCCCACCATTCCTCTCATCTTTAATTTTAATTGTGATGTTCTTATTAAGATAGGCTAGCTCTCTCATTCTTTCTGCGAGAATATCAAAACGAAATTCTGTTGCTTTAAAGATATCGGGATCGGGAAAGAAGGTAACCGTTGTTCCTCTTTCGCCTCGTTTTGTTTTTCCAACCTCCTTTACAGGCTTTAGGGGAACGCCTCTTTTGTATTCCTGAAAATATATTTTACCGTTTCTTCTTACTTCGACTTTTAGCCATTCAGATAAAGCATTTACAACAGAGACACCGACTCCGTGTAATCCGCCCGATACTTTATATGAGCTTTTATCAAACTTGCCGCCTGCATGCAAAACAGTCATTACAACTTCTAGGGCAGAACGTTTTTCAACGGGGTGATTATCAACCGGAATGCCTCTACCATTATCTGAAACAGATACAGAACTGTCTTTGTTTATCTGAACCTCTATCATGTCACAATATCCAACTAATGCTTCGTCTATACTGTTATCAACAACCTCGTTAACAAGGTGATGAAGGCCACGACTGCTTACGTCTCCGATATACATCGCGGGTCTTTTACGAACCGCTTCTAAACCCTTCAATACGTTAATATTTTTGGCACTATATTCTGATTTTTTACTTCCTTTTGTCATAAATTATCCAATAAATCTTATTTGATTAATTCTTTTTTCCTTAAAGAACGAGTTTACTTTTTCTATCATCTCGGTTTCCATAAACTTAAGTTCGTTTCTCCATGAAGGATTTTCAACTTTAATCTTTAATACTTTTTTCTCACATTGCAGCGGTATTGCTATTTTTTCAAGATTAGAAAATATTTCATAAAAGTGCACAATAACGTCTGCCGATTCAACTATTTCTCGCATGCCAGAAAAAGATCTTTCTTTTTTAAACACTTCCTTTAAACTTTTAAAGCTGCTATGCATATGTAACTTCACTGTTTACAGATAATGTTATAACCTTATCTTCTTTTCCGATTTTTAAAAACGAAATATTTCCAAAGTCAGTTAGGGTGATTATGGCCTGACCAACTGTGGAAAGACACTTACTTATTGCCTTGGCTCGTACAGAATCAAGCTCACCAAAAACATCGTCAAGCAAAAACAGGGGTGGGTTTCCCTTCTTATCTTTCAGATAAAAAAATTCTGCAAATCTTAACATTGTTTGAAATGTTTTGTGCTGCCCTTGCGATCCATAACTTTTCAAGCTTATTCCATTAATATTAAAAATAAAGTCGTCTTTGTGAGGTCCAACAAGGTTGATGCCTCTCCTTATTTCATCTTCTGTTCTTTGATAAAGCAACTGCTCAAAACAAGCTTCCAGATTTTGAGAACATTTGTCTTCTAAGAAATAATAATAAACACCCGGCACTTCTTTATCTGAAAGAATGCTATGATACGACTCTCTGATATAAACTTCAAACTCTGCTATAAAGTTTGCTCTGTGCTTTATTATTTCTACACCCGAGCTAACCAGTTTTTCGTTCCAGGCATCAAACTCTCCATCTTTTTTATAATTATTTTCTTTGATTCTATTTAAAAGAGCTGCTCTTTGTTTTAGTATCCTGTTGTATTCAATCAAAAGATTTAAATATGTTTTGCTTGCCTGCGAAATCACCGAATCTATAAATCTTCTTCTGTTTGCCGGATAACCCTGTGTAATTGTGTGGTCTGCCGGAGAAAGCAAAACTACGGGGAATTTTCCTATTACATCCGAAAATTTATTAATCTGTTTGTTGTTTAATATATATGTCTTTTTATTCTCTGTGCTTGAGTAATTTACTTGAACGACGTCGTTGGTCAATCCCTCAAAGCTACCCTGAATGCTGAAATCGTTTTCTCCTAATTTAACTACCTCTGAGTCTGATGATGTTACACAGCTCTTTGTGTTTGAAAGGTAGTAGATCGCTTCCAGAACCGAGGTTTTACCAACACCATTGCCGCCAATTATAAAATTTATTTTATCAGTAAAATCAATTCGGCTGTCAGAGTGTTTTCTAATGTTTCTCAGGTTAATTGAAGATAGGAACATTTTAATTATTTAGTCGAACCGGCATTAGAAGAAGCATTAGATCTTCTCCCTCCTGTTTCTTACCGGGCTCTATTATACAAGCCTTTGTTGGGGAGTGGAGTTTAAATAAAACTTCTTCGTCATCTACATGGGTTAAAATGTCATTTACATATTGAGTGTTGAATCCTATATCCATTTGTTCACCACTATACTCACAGGAAATGTTTTCAACGGCGTTGGAACCCTGGTCAACATCTTCTGCAGATACAACAATATTATTCTTAGTAATAGAAAATTTAACCTGCTTGGAGCTTGTTGATGAAAAGAGCATCATTCTCTTAATTGAGGATACAAGATCGTGACGTTTTACTTTAAGTAGATTTTCATTTTCCAGAGGAATAACACTACTATATGCTGGATATTTTTCAGCAATTAGCCTCGAGCTGAATTCAACATCTCCAATAATAAAAGAGATATGAGATTTTCCAAGAAAAATTTTTATGTCTGTTTCACCTAAAAGTTTTGAGAGCACAGAAATGGCTCTTTCAGGAACAATATACTGTTCTTCTATTCCACTCTTAACATTTTTATAAAGTAAACGAACAAGTCTATGTCCATCAGTTGTAACAAATTTTAAACCGTCTGAGGTAAACTCTAACAGAGTTCCCGTCATCGCAGGTCTCATATCCTCTTTGCTCATTGCAAATGCTGTCTGATCAATTGCTCTCTTTAAATCTTTACCACTAAGAACGATCTCTTTATTTTTAGACACGGTGGGTGATTCCGGAAAATCTTCAGAAGGAGAAAAACTGATATTGTAAACACCATTATCAGTTGTGAGCTTCAATTTACTATTACTATCAACACTGAAGTTTATTTGAACATCATCCATAGATCTTACAATATCATACATAAGTCGCGCAGGAACAACTATGCTCATGTTCTCATTAGCAGCAACATTAATTGATGACTTCAGGGAAATTTCCAGGTCCGTTGCATAAATAATTAGCAAACCACCGTTAATTTCAAAGAGAAAATTCTCCAAAATTGGCATTGGTGTTCTTGCAGGTACAGCAGGAATTGTTTTAGAAAGTGTCTTTTCTAGTATTTTACTGTTTACTTTGAATTCCATTAATTGGTCTCCTATTAAAGCACAGAAAAATACTAAAAAACGTATGTAATAACAACGATTTTAAGGTTATAAGTTAACCTTAAAGAGCAAAAAATCTACGAAGGAACCGATGTTAAATTTTTTCAGCAAGAGTAGATTATGGACCTAGCGGATTACCGAGAATTCCGTCTTCTGAAAGATTGTTGGAAGTAGTAATACTTGCAGAAATAGAATAAATACCCTCGATAAATACACTTGCATAAATAACTAATACTTTGGTGCCAGCATTCAGCACAAAGGTACCTGATAATTCTTCACCAGCATCATATGAAGTTGTGCCAGCTGGTAGTTCAAATACAGTTTCATATTCATATTCCCCCTCCAAAATATTTGTTAATTCAACAGTTGCTCCTGAAGGTACGTCTGTTTCAGTGCCTCTAAAGTTAACCTTAACATCACCGGAAGCTAGATTTGTGAATGTTATTGAGTTTATTGGATTATCTGAGCAACTAAGTAAGCCAACAGATAATATTATCAGGAAAAAATAGATAGCTTTTTGTCTCATAACTCAACTCTGAATTGTTATTTAATTTTTAATGGATTATTAAATCAAAAAATAGACCATAATTGCCACTAGATTAAATAAAAGATATATGGAATAATTAAGTAAAAACTGCTAATAGTAACACACTAATTAAATATATTATCTATTTTTTTACTTACTAATAGTAATTATTACCATGTTAGTATGTTAATTATACAATAAAACTTTACACCAAAGGCACTTACAGCATCATAAGATTTGATATGTTGTGCAACATATCTTAATAAGTGTATTGTAATAATTTTGCTGTTAATAAATCAAACTTATAAACAAATAGATTTTTATTTAATAACTAGTTATTAACATTATAAAAAAGTATAAGAACACGGGAAATAACTCAGCCAGCCAACTCTACTTTGTTTCTTATATCATCAACAATATTATGAAGAGAGGTGTCCTTATTTTTATTTTCTTCAATTGAGTTACAGGCATGTATTACAGTAGAGTGATCTCTTCCCCCAAAATGTAAACCAATAGTTTTTAGGGAAGATAATGTCAATTCCTTTGCTAGGTACATTGCTATTTGCCTGGCAAGAACAATTTCTTTTTTTCTAGTTTTATCTCTTATCTTATTTTCGGCAACACCGAGATGTTCACAAACAACCTTTGTAATCGTTTCTATTGTAAGTGTGCCGGTTTTTCTATCAGTTGCAATTTCTTTAACTGTTTTCTTTGCAAGTTCGAATGTAATTTCTTTTGAGCTAAGAGAAACACTAGCAAGAAGTTTTATTAAGCAGCCCTCAAGTTCACGGATGTTGGAGGTTATGTTCGTTGCTATGTATTCTAATATTTCGTTAGAAACCATCATACCATAAGTTTCTGCTTTCCTTTTTAATATGGCTATTCTTGTCTCTAGTTCAGGGGGCTGAATATCAGCAGTTAATCCCCATTGAAAACGCGATATTAATCTTTCGTCTAATCCTTTTAGGTCTTTTGGCGGTTTATCGCTTGACAGTATTATTTGTTTTCTTGATTGATGAAGTGTGTTGAAAATGTGAAAGAAAAGATCTTGTGTCTTTTCTTTTCCAATTAGAAACTGTATGTCGTCTATAATAAGAACATCCATACTTCTGTAAAAATTAGAAAAATCATTTACTTTGTTTGTTTGAATAGATTCTACAAATTCGACTGTAAAAATATCAGACGATAAATAAATTATCTTTTTTTCAGGAAAATTCTGTACACTCTGATTTCCTATAGCTTGTATAAGATGCGTCTTACCAAGACCGACACCACCATAGAGAAACAAAGGATTGAAAGAAGTTCCACCTGGGTTATCACTTATTGCTCCTGCAGCAGCTCTTGCTAGCTGGTTTCCTTCTCCTTTAATAAAATTGTCAAAGGTGTATCTTGGATTTAAATTTGATTCAAATTTGTGTTTTGGTCTTGTTTTTTCTGTAACGCTACTTTCTGCTGATATTTTTTCATGAACTTTTTCCTGACTATCTATAAAAGACAAATCTTCTGCTATTACATAAGTTAACTTTGCTTCTTTTCCAAGAATCTCGGTAATTGACTTTGTGATTAATACATTAAAGTGCTCATCAATCCATTCCCAGAAAAACTGGCTTGGAATCTGGACCTTCAACGTAGAATCAACCAGCTCAACTGGTTTGATAGGCAGGAACCAGGTATTGTAAGTCATCATGGAGACACTTTCCTTTATTTTCAAAAGGCAAGATTTCCAGACCGTCGTCGGGTCTTTCACGGCTGTTTTTTCCGTAATTTCAAGCTCTTCCATTATAACTTATCCACAGGTTAATATTTAAGCAAAGATAGTATTATGGGGTTGGAATTAAAAAATTGTTAATTCCAACCATTAGTTTACAAACAACTTATAAACATCAGGTAATACCACGTAACGCACCGCAAACAAAGAAGTTAGGGGCGCTAATAATAATTTTACACACAAAATCTTAAAGACTTATAAGCACTAGACCATACTCTGTCATGTGAAACATTTTCACAACTGGTAAAGACTCACAAGTTATCAACACATCGAAGGGTGCCCGTGTCAATCAAAAAATAGTATATAGAGAAGTTGATAGCAAATTAATTCTTCGATTGTAATATCTTAAACAAATGGCTGAGAAGAGATAAAATTAAAAATCTTGATAATAAGGGTATAAGAAACTATTTTTGGGCTCTTTTTAATGAAACAGGAGAAAAAATGAAAAGGACATATCAACCGAGCAGAACGAAAAGAAAAAACAAGCATGGCTTTCGTGAAAGAATGTCAACAAAAAACGGAAGAGCCATTCTTTCAAGAAGAAGATCTAAGGGAAGAAAAAAATTAACAGTAAGTGACGAACAATAAAAAATCAGTTGATCCAGTTGAAAAGACAATTGTTTTTGATCGACTTGTGAATGACAGTGATTTTGAATTGGTTTATAAAACATGTCACGCAGTTATTTCCGAGGATAAGAAAATTAAAGCAAAATATCTGTTCACTGGAAAGAGCGGAAACAACACGGTAAAAATTGGTCTATCAGTGGTATCTAAAAAAGGGAATAGTGTCTGGCGAAACAGAATAAAAAGAATACTAAAAGAATCATTACGAATAGACAGAGAAACTTTACGAAATATTATAGAACAGAAAAACGCAGACCTGTTAATTATTTTTTCTCCATATTCAATTAACCAAACCAATTCGAAAAAGATATTTCTAAAAGATATAAAACCAGCTGTTTTAGATATATTAAAAAGAATAGGAAAATAGCCCCCACACATCAAATAGAAACGCGTAACGATTGATGTTATTAAATAAAAGAATCGAGTGATAAAGATTGGATAGAAATACAACCATAGCATTTATACTTATCGGCGCCATCCTGGTAATATGGCTTTTTATGAACACTCCCGAGAAGACAGAACAAACAAAAACGAGCCAGGATACTACTACCGTTGTTGAGCAGAAACCAGAAGAACAAACCAAGCTGGCCGAGGAAGAAAGAAAAATAACACCGCCCGCGATTGATCAAAAAAAAGAACTCAAGCTTGGAATGTTTTCAAGCCAGGAAACAGACTCGGGTAGAATTGTTACCATTGAAACGGATCTTGCTATCTATGAAATGTCTACTAAAGGAGGAAATTTTCACAAAATTTTCCTGAAGAAATTTAATAACTGGTATTCAGCGGGGATAGATGAAAACGGCGATTATTATAAAACATCCGTGCAGCTTATTAATTATTCTCTAAGCAATGTTTACAACATCTCTTTTATTAGCACAGAAGGGAAGGCTGTAAACACCAACAACCTTAACTTTATAACATCGCCACAAAGCAAACATACAATAACAGGCAAAGACACGCTGTTAATTACTTTCCGGATGGAGCTTAGTCCTGGTAGAGCAATTCAAAAAAGATATTTATTTAATGCCGGAACATATTTAATAAAATCTGACATTGAGTTTTTGGGATTCAACGGATTGATAACCGACAACACTTATGATATTACCTGGGAATCTGGAATTCGCTCGGTAGAAAAAAACACCACAAACGAAGCAACCTACTCCAGTGCTGATGTTTATTATGGTGATGAAAAGGTTGTTGTTGATGCACCGGGCGACGGTGAAAAGATCAGCGAGAACTTAAATGGAAAAGTTGACTGGTTAGCCGTACGCAATAAATATTTCACCGCGATAATGATTCCCTCCGAGCCGACACAAATGGAGGGCGCTTATGTTGAAGGACAAGCCTTTCCAACAAAAAGCCTGGGACTCAAAGAGGTTTACAATGTTAGACTGGTGGTTCCATTTAAGGGATCGGATATAGAAAGAAGGTCTATAAATTTATATATAGGTCCGGTTGATTATGACCTGTTAAAAAATATCAGTCAAAACCTTACTGCTCTTGTAGACTTTGGAAGCTTCTTCGGTTTAAAATTTGTAGTCCGACCAATAGCAGAATATTTATTGTTGCCGCTATTCACGTTTCTACATCTATTCATACCCAACTATGGGTTCGTAATAATAATCTTTTCATTGATAATCAAAGTCGTTTTATATCCATTGACTCGGAAGAGTTTTCAATCAATGAAAAAAATGCAACTTCTTCAGCCAAAGATAACGGAGCTAAAAGAGAAGTATAAAGAAGACCAGCAAAAGGTGCAGAAAGAGACAATGAAACTATATCAGACGTATGGAGTAAATCCCGCTGGTGGTTGTTTGCCAATTCTTTTGCAGATGCCCATTTTTGTAGCATTATGGGGGTTGTTCCAGGCAGCGATTGAGCTTCGCCAACAGCCGTTTATTCTTTGGATCAAAGACCTTTCAGCTCCTGACGTTATTTACGATCTTGGTTTCAAACTTCCAATATTTGGCCTCCAGGAAATCAGCGGACTGGCTCTGTTGATGGGAATAACAACCTTCTTTCAGCAGAAGATGTCAATTAAGGATCCAAAACAACAGGCGCTAGTTTATATGATGCCAGTTATGTTGACAATTCTTTTTATGACCTTTCCTTCCGGACTGAACCTGTATTACTTTATGTTTAACGTTTTATCAATAGCACAACAGTATTACATAAACCATAAGCAATCTGATGTCGAGCTTGTTCCTGTTGATCCTTCCAAAAGGAAAAAAGGATTTATGCAGCGGCTTATGGATTCAGCAGAACAGCAGTCTAAACAACAGCAGAAAAACAGGAAACAGTAAAACAAATAAATTATTTTGCCGATATCACACCTTCTTTAATTACCTTTTCATAATTTTAGAGAGTGAACTTCTTTAAAAAAATACTGCCGGGTATCTTTCTGCTTTTTGCAACCCTCTTGAACGCACAGGTAGCGAACAAAATTTCACTGGAAACCAAAACAGTAAAACTGCCTTATGGGCTTACACAAAAGGTTCCTTTAAATGATCCTGTTATTGGATTAGCATTAAGTGGAGGTGGTGCTCGCGGTTTAGCACAAATAGGTGTTTTAAAAGCATTT
>Ga0224512_10003499_pt1 | contig 13767 bp, 12 predicted proteins | sample SF_May12_sed_USG_4_FD_169103 | JGI IMG/M metagenome (GOLD analysis project Ga0224512, IMG submission 169103) | Sediment microbial communities from San Francisco Bay, California, United States - SF_May12_sed_USGS_13 | ecosystem: Environmental > Aquatic > Marine > Sediment | place: USA...
ACTACGGCCTCGGCGTTACCGAACACAGCCAGGGTTCGACCATGGTCATGGGCATGGCGAACCTGGCAATGGCGACCGGCAACATCGGATTTTCCGGCTGCGGCGTCAATCCGCTCAGGGGTCAGAACAATGTGCAGGGTTCCTGTGACATGGGCTCATTTCCCCACGAACTGTCGGGTTATCGGCCGGTTTCCGACGACGTGGTCAGAGGCAGCTTCGAAAAATACTGGGGCGTCCAACTCGATCCGGAACCTGGCTTCAGGATCCCGAACATGTTCGACGCCGCGTGTGCCGGGCAATTCAAGGGCATGTACATACAGGGCGAGGATCTTGCCCAGTCGGACCCGAACACGAAACATGTCGAAGCGGCGCTTTCGAACATGGAATGTATCGTCGTGCAGGACCTGTTCCTCAACGAAACCGCAAAATTTGCGCACGTGTTCCTGCCGGGCACCTCTTTCCTCGAAAAAGACGGCACCTTCATCAATGCCGAGAGACGCATCAACCGCGTACGCCCGGTGATGAAGCCGCGGCAGGGTAAGGACGAATGGCGGATCACACAGGAGCTTGCGCAAGCGCTGGGTTATTCGATGAATTACAGCAATGCCGCCGAGATCATGGACGAAATCGCCGCGCTGACGCCGACGTTTCAGAATGTCAGCTTCGAGTTTCTCGATCGGGTAGGCAGCGTGCAGTGGCCGTGCAATGAGAAAGCACCGATGGGCACGCCGATTATGCACATCGACCAGTTTGTACGCGGCAAAGGGCTGTTTGTCGAGACCGACTATGTGCCCACCGAGGAGCGGGCTAACCGCAAGTTCCCGCTGCTGCTGACGACCGGTCGAATACTCTCGCAATACAATGTTGGCGCGCAGACGCGACGCACCGAGAATATGGTTTGGTACGGTGAAGACCTGCTCGAGATTCACCCGCACGACGCGGAGACCCGCGGCATCAGCGAAGGCGACCTCGTCGCACTATCCAGCCGCAAAGGCGAAATTGCGTTACGCGCGACGATTACCGAGCGCGTTCAGCCCGGCGTAGTGTATACGACGTTCCACAACCCGGAGACAGGCGCCAATGTCGTTACGACTGAGTACAGCGACTGGGCAACGAACTGCCCGGAGTACAAGGTCACCGCAGTGCAGGTCACACCTGCCGCGCATCGCTCCGAGTGGCAAGAAATCTTCGAGGAGCGCGCGAAAACGCGCACGCAAATACTCGAAACGAGCTGAGATACTCTCTTTTCCGCCGGGTCTGTGCCGGCCGCGGCTTCTCGCCGTGAAATGACCGCCAGCCAAGGAGCTTACGCGGAGTACGGCGGCTCGACGTCGTCAGCGAACAACCAGCGCTCGATCGGCTTCTTGAGATACCGCGGAAACACGATGAATGCGAGAACGAGGCTTATCGCTCCATAGGGCGGCGCCACTTGGACAATGTAAACCGGCCACATTAGCGCGTACGCGGTGTTTATCAGCGAATCGACAGCGAATCGAATGACGTATTCGAGCAAGCGTCCGGACAAGAAATCGCCGATACTCGAAAATCCGGTTATATCGTCGATGATCTCGCGAACTTCGAGAATCAGAAACGCGACCGCAAAACCGCAGGCATACAGGCCGCCGCCGCGGACGCTCCAGATCTTTCGAAACCACTGTCGACACCAGCCGTGCGCCTTGCCGGGCAGGTCATTCGGCCGGCTTGCAAGCTCCTGACTAAGTAAGCCGAGCGAGCGAGCGCGCTCACCGACGCGGCGACCGAACGATCGTTTGCGGGTTTTCTGGTCTGCAGTGGGGCCGTCTCCGGACACTCCCTCACTCGCGGCGACGTGGCCGGGTCCGTGGGCCCGGCGCGAATCAGTTCTTGGTCAGTTTCGTGAACTTGGATCCTTCGAGCGTCAGATTGTACATCAGGCCCTTGGAGCCGAAGATGAACCCGACCACGGGGTCCTTGACGTTGTCAGTGTCGATAGTCTTTCCAGCACCGAGGTCGATCAGCGCGACCGAACCATCCACTCCGACCTTCCAGCCGCTCGAGTTGCGAAACTTGTCGAGCGACGCCTGGGTAAGAAACGCTATGATGATCGACTTCGCCTGGGCACCGAGCTGAAATCCGACGGAGCCGCTCGTCGTACGATAGTAATCGACGGTATTGCCGCCGACGCGCAACACTCCCTCACCGGTTTCGGCACCAATTCCAACGCCAGCCTTGATTACACGCGGAAACACGAGATAGCCTGCCGCCTGATTGAGAAACATTTCCGCACCGTTCACATCTTCCTTGAAAACGCGGATCGCCTCGTTGGCTCTCTCGTCAATTTTTTGTGCCGATGCCGCCAACGCCGCACCTGACGTGACTATCAGGATCCAGGCGCTCATAGCGCAAACTAAAAATCGAAATCGTTGCATGATTCGCTACCTCATTACGGGGTGATTGCCGGTAACCAGCGACGCGCCTTGGCAATGATAGCCCAATCGCGCCCCTGCAGCTCAGAACTTGCGAGCTAAATCGTATCAAAATACAACGGCCAACATCACTGTCGCTCGCTGACGACAATGCGCGGATACCCGATCACGTGTTCGGTGGCGATCCGTGCTGATTGCCTCTGCATCGGTTCAGATCACCGCCCTCAACGTCTCGCAATTCACGTTGCCGCCACAAATAACGACGGCAACATTCATCCCGCGCACGGCTTCACGCTTTGCAAGTAGTCCGGCAATCGCGACGCCGGCCGCACCCTCTATCAACTGCCGCTCCGTGTCGATATATTCCCGCATCGCGGCAGCGATCTGCGCCTCGCTGACCAGGATGAACTCGTCGACCAGCTTGCGGGTCAGGCCGAAAGTGATCGAGTCCGCCTCAACCCCACCAGCGGTGCCATCGGACAGTGTCGGCTCGCTGCAAAGATCGAGCACGCGGCCAGCCGCAACTGATTTCGCCATGACGGCGGATGCTTCAGGCTGACAGCCGAAGATCCGCATCTGCGGATAACGCGTCTTCAGCACACTGCCTACACCGCTCACGAGACCGCCGCCGCCGACGGCGATAAACGCGGCGTCGACATCGTCGAGCCGCGAGACAATTTCAATTCCGCAGGTTCCCTGCCCTGCAATGACTTCGAAATCGTTGTAAGGCGAAATGTAATACATGCCGTTTTGATCGGCGAATTGCCGGGCGTGCTGCTCGGCATGCAGCCCGTCCGAGCCGAATAAACGTACGTCACCGCCGTAGCGGCGAATCAGCTCCAGCTTCGCCGGCGAAGTCTGTTCAGGGACAAAAATGATACCCGTCGTTTCAAGTTTCTGTGTTGCGTATGCCACCGCAGCACCGTGATTGCCGCTTGACGCGGTAACGCAGCCATTTACCCGTTCTTCCACGGTCGAAGTTAACAAGCGATTCATGGCGCCGCGCAGCTTGAACGAACCGGTGTGCTGCAGGTTCTCCAATTTGAGAGAGATATTTGCGCCCGCCCTGTGGCTGAACCCCCGCGACAACTCGAGAGGAGTCTCGCGCACGAGACCGGCGATTCGGGCAGCCGCCCGTTCGGCCGCTGCCGCAATTTCCGCGATTGTCGGGGACACTGCTCCTTCCTGTAGCCACGTCGGCCGGCGTCTATCGGCGGGGTTTATGCTACCGCCGTCAGCTTACAGATTCTGTGCGCTGAAAGTATCGCAGCCGTCTGGATTGCCGCTTACGAGCCCGTTCCTGAACCAGCGCTGCCGCTGCGCCGACGTACCGTGTGTAAACGATTCGGGTACGACGGTGCCACGGCTTTGTCTCTGCAGGCGGTCGTCGCCAATCGCGCTGGCGGCGTTCAACGCCTCTTCGACATCACCTGCTTCGAGAATTCCGCGCGCTTTGTCGGCATGATGCGCCCAAACCCCGGCGAGACAATCGGCCTGAAGTTCCAGTCTGACCGATAACTGATTAGCTCCCTCTTTGCCGGCACGCTGCTGCATGCGCCGAACTTCGTCTGAAATGCCGAGCAGATTCTGTACGTGATGACCGATCTCGTGCGCAATGACGTACGCCTGTGCGAAATCCCCCGGGGCCCGAAAGCGTGTGCGCATCTCGTCATAAAAACCCAGATCGATGTAGGCTTGCTGATCCGCCGGGCAGTAGAACGGACCCATTGCCGCCTGTCCCATGCCACACGCCGAGGGTGTCGCGCCCGTAAACAACACCAAGGTCGGCTCCTGATAGCGCCGGCCCTGACTCGCGAAGATGTCGCGCCAGACGTCCTCGGTATCGGCAATTACGACAGCAATCATGTCGGCAAGCGGGTCGTTCTTCAGATCCTCGGCGCTCGGCTGACTCCCGGTCGAAGTGGCCGACACATTCGCCCTCTGCATTCCCTCGATCAGAAACGTCGGATCGACGCCGAAATACATCGCGACCAGAATGATAACGATCGTGCCAATACCGCCGCCGAGTATGCCCTTACCGGCACTGGCCCCGCGCCGATCCTCGATGTTGCTGCTTCGTCTGCCGCCGCGCCACCGCATGTCGAATCCCTCCCAGGCACCCAGCCTGCATTGTCAATCATTACACGCAGCCAAGACAAATCTACGCCGATCTGGCTGGCCGCGTCACATCGCTGGGCTCACATCTGCCCTTCTATCGGCAGATAGCCCATGAGCCGTACCTTGAATCGTCGTCCAAAAGTCGTGTCCGGCTCACTGTTTGCGCGCACCTCGACACCGTCGTCCGTGAAGATCCACTGCAGCGCACCGGAACGCCGCAGGCGCAGCTTGTAAGCCGTTCGTGGCAGCGATTCGACGATATCGCGAGCCATCGTCGCAGCCAGTTCGGGAGAGTCTACGTCGACGCCCATCTCGGTATTTAGATACAGCGAGCGCGGGTCGAGATTGAACGAGCCGACGAACAGCCGCGTACGATCAACGACAGCGACCTTGGAGTGCAGGGTCAGTTTCGCGTTCGCTCCGGCTTGTTTGTCTAGTTGTCCTGTGTCGACATTCGCGCGCAATTCGTAAAGTTCGATTCCCTGTCGTAACAGCGGCTTGCGGTATCGTTCGTAGACAGCGTGCACGCTGGTGTGATTCGTGGAGGCCAGCGAGTTCGTGATGACAATGACGCGCGTTCCGCGCTTGACCATCCTCGCAAAAAAATCAATACCTTGCTTCTGCGGCACGAAATACGGCGACACTATGATGGCCTCATACGATGCTGATGACACCATTTTTTGCAGGTGTGCGGTTGCCTCGCTTTGTCGCCGCCGGACGATTCGGCGCACCTTGTCGGGTCGATCACAAATAACTTCTGCACGCGCAGCAATCCAGGGCAGCGAACCAGAGAGCAGTGCATCCGCTAACTGGTCCGTGCCGTGACCGAGGAACGCGTTGTCGAGATTCTCGTGCAAATATCGGCGCCCCTCGGACGCCGCTTTCCGGATCGGCAAATACTCGACGAACGGATCGAAAATGTTGATCGGAAGCGCTTCCCGATAATTCCAGTATTCGTCAAAGCCCGCGGAGACCGCGCTAACAACATTGCCGATCAGGAGCAGATCCTCGTCGATGAATTCTTGCGAACCGCTGGTCTCAAAATATTCGTCAGCGATGTTACGCCCGCCAACGATCGTCACCTGATTGTCGACCGTAAACGTTTTGTTATGCATACGTCGATTCAGGATGTTGAAATACGCAATGTAACTGACAATGCGATTGCGACGCCGCGGAAACGGATTAAATACCCGAACTTCGATATTCGGGTGGTTGCTTATCGCAACCAGGCCACTGTCGATGGGTTCGGTGAGCGCATCGTCCATCAGGAGACGAACCCGCACCCCGCGATCTGCTGCCTCGATCAGGCGCATCACGATGAGATTGCCACTTAGATCATCGCGAATCAGGTAGCTCTGGATGTCAATGCTGCGCTCGGCGCGCTCGATGAGCCCGAGACGAACGGCAAGCGCGTCGAGCCCGACATCCAGGCGATAGACACCGCACAGATGCGGATGTTGTTCGAGCCAAAGCCGGCACGCCCGACCCAGCGCTGTATCATCTGTCGCAGTAATGCTCCATGACGGTTCACGTTTCGGAAGATCGAAGTACTTGCGGTACTTCTCCGGTACGCGAGTGCCGATAAGTGTGCTCAGCATTCCCATGCGCTGGCCGACCTCTGACGCAGCTCGTGAAATTGACCCGGTGCCGACGATCGCTTGCGTCGTGCCCCCGCGTATTTAACGACGGGCGCCGATCTTCCTGCAGATCATGAAGTATCGACGTCGTGCCGTGTTTCCATTTGACATTATCTGTCTCACTGTGCATAGCTCATTGACAGCAATCATCGCGCTATGCAACGATGCTTGCTCGTATGACAAAGGCACACCTGTCGAAAGGCAGGGCCGCAAAGCTTCCAGTCTAAGGGTTCAACCTAGGACAGTGGGGTTGCCGACACGATCCGTCCGTCAGGATTCTTCTGACGAATATCTCGTTGCTGTGTCTTTGGCAGTTTATGGACTGACCCGCCAGGGGCCGAAATGTTTGCAACGAAGGCACGTTCATCCTCGCTATACACGCAACGCGATGCTGTCGGTCCGACCGAAGTAACGCCTACCAATCTGAACCAGCTGAAACGCTTCCTCGATCCGGCGATGTCAGTTCGAACGCCGCTGCGTCCACAAGGTGCACGCACCGCATCAACCGACTGTAACCGATGTGCGAGTGGCACGATCGTCAAGACGACGGGGCTCGATCGAATCGTCAATATCGACAGCTACAATCATACCGTGACAGCCCAGGCCGGTGTGCGCCTGAGCGGGCTCGTGAAGACACTTGCAGAGCATGGCCTTGAACTTATCGGCGGGTATGATCTGCAGGATCGGACGCTCGGTGGCGCGATCGCGGCACCGTGCTTCGGTCCGAACATCGGCACCAGCGGCGGTTATTTCTCGAGTCACGTCGCCGGCATGAAACTGGTCACCGCGACGGGCCACCTGCTCAAAGTCGAGTCCGATCAGGAAAACTTATTAACCGCATTCCGCATGAGTTACGGGATGCTCGGCGTAATCTATGAGGCAACGCTCAACGTCCGGCCGATACGTACATTTTCGGCCAGCCACCGACGCGTAACGATCGAAAAGTTCTCCGCAGTGGTCGACACTCTCGCAAACGGCAACATCGGCTTCAAATTCTATCTCATGCCCTATCGAGATCGCGTTTACCTGGACTTGCGGCGCTACGAGACGGAATGCGGCAATGCGTACAAAGCGCCATGGAAACTCAAGGACTGGGGCGAGAGCACGGTGTTGCCCCACGTATTCAAATCACTCAGCCGTGTCGTGCCGATACCTGCGGTGCGCTACCGACTGGTGGACAGCATTAGTGAAACAGCCTACGGCATCGTCAATTCGCGCTTCGTGACAACGGGATCCAATGCCGCAGTTCAGGCGAATCAGCGAACCAGCAATCGCAACCGCACTTGTCTTTATTCGACGTGGTGTTTTCCGGCCGCCGATTTTTCTGTCGTCGTAAAGGCGTACCGGGAATTCTGCGTGTCTGTCCTCGCCCGCTCCCGGTACCGTTGTGACCTGCCGGCAACGGGCTTCCTGCTTTGTCGCGATACGTCGTCACTACTATCGCCGTCGTACGACGAGCCGATGATTGCACTGACAACGGCGTCGACGACGCAAAAGGGATGGGATGATTTTGTCATCGACCTGGCCGAATTTGCCGAAGCCTGGGCGGGTATTCCATTGCTCAGTCAGTCCCGGGCGTTGCGCGCGGATCATGCACGGCAGACCTACTCGAGTCGCCTGGACTTCTTTCGCAAGATGCGAACCCGACTCGACCCGAAAAACCGCCTGCTGAGCCCGTTTTGCGCGCAGTTTTGCGGGTAGTCCCGGACCGGACGCTTACCGGCCCAGCCGCGACCTGTGCCGACGAAATCCGATCGACAGGCAAGTGAACAGCAGCAGCAATACAACCCCGAGCGATCCGCCGCCGCCATCATTAATTACGATTGTCGGCGCCGCAAAAGGCTCGTCCCGTTCAGAATCCTCGAGCGGCAGGAATGCCAGTTCGGGTGTGTCGTCCGGTCCTATCATTGCGACGAAAGAATCATCGTAGGCGTCGAACAGCTCAATCAGAATATCGTAGCTACCGGTCGGATATCCCGCGACGAGTTCGGTGATCACAACGTAGTCGTCGTCCGGCGAGGCACCGAGAATCGTGAAATTCTCCGTAGCCGCATACTCGTTCCAGACGCCACCCTCCAGGCTCAGATATAGGACCGCATAGACCTCGGCTGCCGTAAAGTAGGTATCTGCATCGAACAAGACATCAATGCCGTAGTAAAATCCGTCTTGATCCTGATCATGGAACAGCTCGACGTCGGCGTCATAGAACCAGAAATCCGTATTCGGCGCATGAGCCGACCGGGCCGCAGTCTTCGATTGTTCGACGGCGCGAGCGGTTGTTGAACGCGTACCGCTCGTGTCGAGTGCGCCGAATTCGTTTTCGGTGACCGTAGCCCCAAGCTCACCGGATCCCTGCGAGTATTGCGTGGTAACGGACCTGCGCGATTCCGCCGGGACGTCATCGGCCGCCGATACGGTAAGCGCCGCTCCGGCAAACACGAGCCCCAGCACTGCGACGAGTATGTCCAGCCCACTGATATCTCTGCTGCGGAAATTGATCATGACTCCATCCTCGGTGATCGAAATGCATCGTTCAGGATGGATTAGACGCCAGCGTCTCTGAATACTAGCTGAATCCGATGCTTCGGCGCACCGGAACGATCGTATTCAGCTGCGGTTTAATATCGGACGTTGATTTTTATCGACTATTGACGAAACGCCTGAGCAATTGAACAGGCTCGCTGGACGCCGTCCTGCAATCAATGCGGGTAACAGTAACAGTTCTGCGGCGATGGAGAGTTGCTGCGCGCCAGGCAGCCTTGAGGCTAGTCGACATCCCCCGCGTACAGGCCCGCAATCTCCGCGGGTGACACGTGCAGCGAATCGACAACCCCGTTGAAGAAATCGACTTCGAGAACACTTACCGTCTTGTCGCTACGGAAAACGTCTGCGAGTGCATGCACCGTATGGACGCGATCCTTGCGCCGCATTTTTCGCCACACGCTGTTCAGATACTTTTTCAGCGTCGCTTCAGCGTACAACTCCTCCCGAGCCGCAACCCGCACGTCAGCAGAGGAAAAGTCTTCGCCCGTATGCTCTTTGAGAATTTCTCGGATCCTGTCTACTTCGACCATCTGGATATTGATGTCGGCACTGGCAGCTCGGGCCAGCGTCATCAAAAGTACTTCCTTGAACAGCTCGTCCTGCTTTGCCGGGCTGACTTCCGCGCCGCCGAAGACATTCAATACATTCTTGAGATCTGAGATCGCCATTATGTTCTCGCTTTTATTTCTACTTGATTCGATCCGATTGCCGCACTACAGACCGGTACCGGAGTATACACGGCACATCGAAACGGGTCATCAGCCGAAGGGTTCTGCAGCATCTCCCGGGCTCTGGCGACGCCTTTGCCGTACCTGACCGCAGATCCACGCGGCTGTTCAGCACGACAAGTCAATTGATCACGATACGGTGGCGGGCATCGATGGCGGCATTGCGGGCCGCTTCGAAGACGGAACCGGTCCCGGGCCAAGGGTATCGTCAACTATGGAGGGCACCAGGCGATACGCCACTTGCTTCATCTGGTTGCCGTCTTGCCAGGACCCCTGCTGACAGCACAGCGATGCATGATAACGCATTAATAATCAATTTCTATCCACTGATTTTTGTGAACTTTGTTCTTGGCATTTGTTGAATTTCGCGACATACTTCGCTCGGGCTAACTACACGAAAGGAGGTGATCCATGTCTAGTGAGATATCAAAGGTGTCGCGAAAACCGTTGGGTCTTGATTGGATTATGGAGCATCTTTCCGGCATCCATTGACCCAGGTTTTCCGATACGAATCTCACGAAAGGCCGCATACAGCGGCCTTTCTTTTGTGTCCAGGGATGTGTCGCGCCGAACATGAACCGGATATCTGCGCTGCTCTCCGTTGCGGTTGATCCCGACGTTCGATATGAAAGCCGGAGAGCTAGCCGAGAATTGTCTCGAGCGCGCCAATCGTCTGATCGATCTCTGCGATGCTGTTGTAGTGAACGGGCCCGATTCGGACCGCACCCCCGGCCTCGAGAATGCCGAGGGCTCTCGCTGTCTCCAGCGCATAACAATGGCCGCTCCAGACAAAGATATTTCGCTCGCCGAGTGCGGCGGCGATAGCCGCCGGCCGGATCTCGGCGTGGGTGAACGCGACCGTCGGCACCCGTCGCCGCATTGCCTTGGGCGCCGTTAGGCCCTGCACCTTGACGCCTGGTAAGCGCTGCAGTCCGTCAAGCAATCGCTTTGTCAAAGACTGCTCGTACGCAAACAGGCAATCGAATGCCGCACGTACGAAGCGACGGCGCCCGGAAAAGGCCCGATTCGCTGCAATGAAATCGGCGGCCATCGTCTCGCCGATCCAGGCAAGATACTCGACTGCGGCAGCAGTGCCCGCGATGCCCTCCAGACTCTGTGTGCCGGTTTCGAAACAACTTGGCACCGAGTCCGGGGCGGGGCGAACCTTGTACGGTTCGAGCTGTTCCAGGATTTCCCGCCGGCCCCACAGTATGCCCTGGTGAGGACCGAAGAACTTGTAGGCAGAGCAGACCAGGAAGTCGCAGCCAATTTTCTGCACGTCCGTCGACACGTGCGGCACCGACTGCACCGCATCGACATACGTCCACGCGCCGGCATCGCGGGCTCGACGGCAGATCGATTCGATATCGTTGAGTGTTCCTGTCAGGTTGCTCGCACCGCCGACGCAGACGAGCCGGGTCCGCGAGTTGAGCAATTCGTCCAGCATCGCAAGGTCGAATTCGAATGACCGAGTGTCAAAATCGAGCCAGCGTATCTTCAAATCCAGATCCCGTGCCAACAGAACCCATGGATAGACATTGGCATCATGATCCATCCTCGAGACGACGATTTCGTCTCCGCCCCGCAGCGACCGGCCGATCGAGCGCGACAGATGCAGCGTCAGCGACGTCATGTTCTGACCGAAGATAATCTCGTTGGGCGACGGGGCATTCAGAAGATCGGCCATCGAATCACGTGCCTGACTCATAACAGCGTCGGCAAAGCCGGAGGTTCGAAACAAGCCGCCCAGGTTGGCGTTCCTGTACAGCAGACAATCGGTCATGCAATCGGCAACACGCTGTGGTACCTGGGTGCCCGCAGGGTTATCCAAATAAATTCGCGGAACGCCGTTATCAGTCGCCGCCAGGGCCGGAAACTGCGCACGTACGGTTTCGAGATCGAAGTGCGCAGACATGCCACCGGATTTTTGATTTGAAGCATCGGACGGTCGCGTGGCGTCGCTGCTCAACCGGTATTACTCCTGCGCATTACCGCCCCACTTCTCACGATGCGCGTCTTCGGCACGTTGCCTTACCTTCTGATGGCGATTTGTCAATAACAGGGAACTGGGATCGCAGACCTGTGCTTTTATTAGACCCAGGTCGTATGCGGCATCGAACAAACTCGGATACCAGCGTTCCCAGTTTGGCAATAATTGTTCGACCTGATCTCTGAGTGTCATGGCGCCAATGTAACCGAGCATCGCCGGCGTGACAACGAAGCGGCCCGCATATTCGGTCGGGATGTTTTCGGCAGCAGTCGACGTCCCGCGACAGCCGCCGGCGGCGCTATTCGTCCTCGATCATTCGCAAACCAAGCATGATCGCTGCCAGCAACATTGCGCCGAGCAGGGCGCTTGGAAATGACGGCAGCCACGTTGTCGACATAACGACAAATTCCCGCGGGATCAGGACCGACAGCTGGGATACTACTGTCAGAAGTTGCACGGCCGGCTTGGCGGCGAACACGCCGCCGATGACAACCGCAACGGGTAAAGCCAGCCGCCGCACCCAAATCCGGCGACGAATTCGCCGTATGACCTGATCGCTAAAGCCATCGTCGATGATCGGTTCAGAGCGCAACATCGCCTCCAACAAACGATCGTCGGCATCCTTGATTTTTTCAGCCATGTTGATGATCTTCGATTTCAAAACGAGTCCTGATCTTGTCCTTGCCGCGAAATATCACGGATTTAACCGTTCCGACCGGCATCTGCATCGATTCGCCGATTTCGCGATGCGACAGGCCGCAGGCATACGACATCACGAAAATCGCGCGCTCTTCGTCCGTCAGCACGGCGAGCAAGCGCTCAAGATCAGAGACTTCCTCGGTATCCCGAGTGTAGCTCCCCGACTCGAGGTCCGCGACCTGCCCCGCCGACTGCAGAACCTCCGCATACCGATGCGACCGCCGCTTCGACTGCAAGAATGTCGTATACGCGATTCGCAACAGCCAACCGATGAACGACCCGCGCGCCGAATACGCCGACATCTTCTCCCATGCGTGCAGGAAACAGTCCTGCGCAAGGTCGTCAGCCTGCGCCGGGTCCCGAGTCAGCTTACGCAGGAAATTACGAACCTGAGACTGGTGGCGACGGATCAGCTCGCCGTATGCGGCCGTATCGTTCGCAGCCACGACCCGGGCGACCAGGTCGTTATCGGTACGCGCTGACAATGCGGAGGATATGCCGATCAGTCGCGCTCCGTAAGCCGCCACATGATGAGATATGCGACGCCGATGCAGAACGGAAACGCGGCACCGGCGAGCAGGCCACGCAGCGCATCGGGATCCGGCACTGCGAAACCACACAGGGTCAATCCGGCCGCGAGCGACAGCCATAACATCGCAAGGCGCAAATCCTTGTCCTTCGGTGCCTGTGGATGCCCGAGCCGATCGACGAGTTCGGGGCTCAGTTCCTGGCCCTTGTCGAGCGCGGCCCGAATCGTCTGCTGCATGTCGCTCCGCGCGCGGTAGCGAAACCAGAAAAACAGGCTCACGACAACCGTGAGCCCGGCAAACATCGTGATCGGAATAAATACTTCGTAGTCCAATGTCCTCACTCCAATAGGTGCGCTGCATCTGCAGCTCTCAACGGGTAGATGCCCGTCGACGCATACTTGGATGCACAGTCGTATCTTTTTGTTTTTTGTATTTTTATTATGACACATGCGGCGCCGATCGAGCGCGGTGGCAATTCGGACATCGCGGACCGTCGCCGCAGTCGGCGCATTCACACAGCTTAACCCCACCCTTGAGCCCGTGCCGTTTGTATCGGACATGAACACACCGGATCCCCGTTACTACCAGATCGCCGTGCTGAGCCTGCTTGTCATCTACGGCATCGCGGCCCTGGACTTCGGCATACGTTGGCAAAATGCACTCGCGATCTTTTGCGCGGCAGAGGCCGCGCAGTTCATCGGTACACGGGCCGCGGGATTATCGCGATTCGATCCGCTGAGCCCGATCATCACGTCGCTGTCGCTGACCCTGTTGCTGCGCACGGATACTGTGCTGCTCGCGCTGCTTGCCGCATTCGTCGCGATCGGCAGCAAGTTCCTGGTCCGCGTTCAGGGCAAGCATGTATTCAACCCGGCCAATGTCGCGCTTGTCTCGCTGATGCTGCTGTTCGACAACGCCTGGGTTTCGTCGGGCCAGTGGGGCAGCGCAGTGATAGGCACATTACTGCTAGGTTGCCTCGGATGTCTCGTACTCACCCGGGCGAAGCGCGCCGAGACGACGATCATGTTTCTGTGCGTTTACACGGCGTTGATCTTCGGCCGCGCGCAGTGGCTAGGCGATCCGCTGAGTATTCCGCTGCATCAGCTGCAAAACGGC
>Ga0224512_10003500_pt1 | contig 13766 bp, 14 predicted proteins | sample SF_May12_sed_USG_4_FD_169103 | JGI IMG/M metagenome (GOLD analysis project Ga0224512, IMG submission 169103) | Sediment microbial communities from San Francisco Bay, California, United States - SF_May12_sed_USGS_13 | ecosystem: Environmental > Aquatic > Marine > Sediment | place: USA...
CACCCTCGAGGGTGGGCTGACGGGGGACGAGTCCTTTGTCGGACCCGCGTTCAAGAACCCCGGCGAACCTCTCAGGGCTTCTCATGCCGTGCCGCACGTCGGTGCTCAAAGCGTGGAGCGCGGCCATTCGAAGCGGGGCCGCAGCTTCGGCATCGCGCACAACGCGACGCAGATGCGCCTCCACCTCCAGGGCGGTAGCCATGCGTTCGGAAAGCTGGGGCGACGACAAAGCTTCGTCAGCCGTGGAGGTACCGGCCACGCGTGCTATGAACCTCGAAGGCCGGGCCTGGTGCTCCTCGACACCGGCCGTGGTGGCGGTCCAGATGACGCGCGTCCGGGCGCGACACATCGCGGTGTAAGCCAGTCGCATCTCCTCTTGAAGCCGGAACAGCCCGTACTCACGGAGGTCCTGGGGCTGACTGGGGGACAGCAGCCGCGAGGACAGCAGGGAATCCCTTGGACGCAGGTCGGGGAAGACGCCCTCTACCGCGGCCGCGATGAATACCACGTCCCACTCCAGGCCTTTCGCCTGGTGCAGGGTGGTGAGCGTGAGGCGGTCGCGGTCGCCGGAGAACGCCAGCAGTGGGGTTGCCTCGAATTCCTCGCTCTCGACCAACATGAGGTATTGCGCAAGAGTTGCCAGCGGATCCCGTTCACGGAGCCGATCAAGAACCTGAGAGAACGAGCTCCAAGCTTGTCGATCTCCGGTGCGGGCGGGTTCGGTAACGAGGTTCTCGAGCTGGGGCAGGGCCGACCACAGCTCCCAGAAGCCATCGGCTGCGGCCATCTCGGTGGCCCAGCGTGGGTTCTCGATCAGCTTGGCGAGTGGAGCGGCACGCTCCTCCAGTGCACCCAGGGCATCGGCCCAACTGCTTTCCGATCGTATGCGCTCCCTTTGCATTTCTCGGTAGCTGCCGAGATTGAGACGGAACAGCGGCCCAAGCAGGATTCGCTGCATGGCGCGATCTCGCTCGATGGGCTCGTCCGTTGCGGCGATGACAACGTCGAGAATGAGCCGCACCGCGCCATGATCGGCGAGGCGCGTGTCGGGAACATCATGGTCGATGCGCCGACGTTCTAGGGCCCGTGATAGTTCGACCAGCAGATGGCGTTTGGAGCGAACCAGCACAGCCATGCGCGAATAAGGGATTCCCTCCAACAGCCGAATACGTTCGGCTTCTGCCGCTATCCACTCCGCTTCGGCAGCCGCCTGACTGAAGCCATAGGTCTCGACCGTGCCGGTCCCTGGCGCGGAGATGACCGGTCCCGCTGCGCCGGGCAGCTCTCCGCCGGCGGTGACCCTGACGGCCGCTTCGAGTATTGCCTGGGGGACGCGAAACGATGTCGTCAGCACGATGCGCTGGGCTGGCTTGCCTTCTTTGTCCGGGAAGCGATCTGGGAAGTCGGCGATGTTTCTCAGCTCGGCGCCGCGGAAGCTGTAGATAGATTGGTACGGATCTCCCGCCACAGTCAGGTTGCGGTGGGGTCGATAGAGCCCTGCCAACATCTCGGCTTGAGCGACGGTGGTGTCCTGATATTCGTCCACCAGGATGTGGCTGAACTGCCCTGCTGTTCGCTCAGCGACGTCGTCATCAGCCAACAACTCCACGGCGGAGGATTGGAGCCTTCCGTAGTCGATGCGACGGATGCTCTCGAGCTCAGCGCGGTACTGCCGGAGGAACTCGGGTAACGCCTTCCAATCGTCGCGCCCACTGGCCCTTTCCTCGACGTCACCCGGGCTTAGCAACTGCTCCTCGGCGCGCAAGATGAAGTCGGTTACCTCGATGGCCAAGGTGTGAGAGCCGAGCATGGGGCGGAACATCGCAGGCCAGCGGGCGGCGTCGTCGGCCGCCAGCAATCGGCGTACCAGGGCTACCTGTTCGGGGCCGGTGAGGAGCGAAGGCATCTCTTTCCAACCGTTGACCTCGAGACCATGGGTTTCGAGCAGCCGATAGGCGAACGAATGGAACGTCGACGCCGATACGAGTGTGAATGATCTGTTCAGCGCCGACTCGACTCGGGTTCGCAGATCTGCCGCTCCCCGCCGCGAGAAACTCAGGATCAGCAGATCCTCCGGCGCGACCTCACGCTGGTCGATGAGGTGCAAGGCGCGTCGCACTAAGAACTCGGTCTTGCCTGCTCCCGGGCCCGCCACCACGACCTGAGGCCCGTCGGCAGCCTCGATCGCCTCGTCCCATTGGTTGGGATCGATCCTCCACTCCACCCGGGCAACGCTATCGAACACCTGCGACAGAAATGGTTCCCTGCCACCGGGGATGCCAGTACATTGCGCCGGTTCGCCAGCAAGGATCCGTGATGGCTCTCGAAGTGTCCGAGGCCGAGCTGCTTGAGTGGGAGTCGCCTCTCTTTCGGGAGGCAGCCATGACTTTCGATCGAGTGGCCGAGGTCATGGACCTCGACCCCAATCTGCGGGAGCGCCTCAGAACTCCTCAGCGAGCCCTGGTGGTGACGTTTCCATTCCGGCGCGACGAGTACTCCGAGGTCGACACCCTCTACGGTTACCGGGTCCAACATGTTCTGACGATGGGGCCCACCAAGGGTGGCATCCGCTTCGCCAGCGACGTGAACCTGGGAGAGGTGGCCGCCCTGGCCATGCTCATGACATGGAAGTGTGCAATCGTCGGCCTGCCGTTCGGCGGCGCCAAAGGGGGAGTGAGGGTCGACCCGGCCGCTCTGTCGCGCGCCGAGAAGCAGCGGGTTACCAGGCGATACACCATGGAGATGATCAACTTCATAGGCCCCGACAAGGACATCCCCGCTCCCGACATGGGTACCGATGAGCAAGTGATGGCGTGGATGATGGACACGTACTCCAGCCACGTTGGTCACTCCGAGCCAGCGGTAGTAACCGGTAAACCGCCCGAGCTCGGTGGATCCATAGCGCGACGTGAGGCAACGGGAAGGGGATTGCTCAGCCTGCTCCCGTTGGTGGGCGCGCATGTGGGCATGGGGGTCGAGGGCGCCAGAGTTGTGGTACACGGCTTCGGCAATGTTGGCAAATACGCCGCGTTGGCAGCCCAACAACTTGGCTGCAAGGTGGTGGCCGTTTCCGATGTCTCTGGTGGCATCTACAACGACAAGGGGCTCGAGGTGGAAGAGCTCATTAAGTACGCCACCGATAACGGGGTGCTCGAAGGCTTCCAAGGTGTAGACAAGGTCAGCAACGAGGAGCTGTTCGAACTCGATTGCGACGTGCTGGTGCCTGCCGCGATCGGCGGTGTGATCACAAAGGCCAACGCCGACAACATCAAGGCTCGGGTCATCCTCGAGGGCGCCAACGGTCCAACCACCGGCGAGGCGGATGCCATCTTGAACGACAAGGGAACCTTCGTCCTGCCCGACGTGTTGGGCAACGCCGGAGGCGTGACCGTGTCGTATTTCGAGTGGGTGCAGGATCTCCAGAACTACTTCTGGTCGGAGGGCGAGATCGTGGGGCGCTTGCGCGAGATCATGAGCCGTGCCTTCTCCGAGGTGTTGGACATCGCCACCAGAGAGAACGTCGATATGCGCACTGCAGCCCTCATCAAGGGAGTGCAACGCGTTGCCAAGGCGAAGCTCGTCAGAGGTATCTACCCGTAGTGAGATCGTGGCCAACCTGGTTCCTGTGGGTGGCGGCGGTGTTCGGCGTCGCCTCCACCATGCGCAGCGCCCTTAGCGGGGGTCCGGACACGGGTGGCGCCTACGCCGCGGGCTGGTGGTTTGGCGTTCTGATCTGGGGTGCGCTCGGGGTGGTGTCCACCCTCGAGCTGATGCGGCGCCGTCGCCCAGACGCTCAAGACGAACAAGCCGACGCCGCTGACTAGCGGGGCCGACCGCTGATGCCAGTGTTTCTGGCTTCGATGTCTGCGGTTCTTTCCGGAACCGGGGATTTCCTTGGTGGCTTAGCCAGCCGTCACGGACGCGTCACCGCAGTCGTGGTGAGCTCACACCTGGTAGGCATCGCTACGACGTTCGTTCTCGCTCCCTTCGTTGGTGGGTCGCCCACCGGAGCAGACCTGGCTTGGGGTGCTGCCGCCGGGGCATCGGGTGGCCTGGCCATCTTGGCCCTTTACAACGGATTCTCCCGAGCGGCCGTGGCGATCGTTTCGCCCATCGCGGCCATCGGCGCCGGTGCTTGGCCGGTGGTATTCGACCTGGTGGACGGCGGTCGTCCGAGCGCGCTGCAGGGAGTGGGGCTGGCGGTGGGGTTCGTTGCGATCTGGCTGGTCGGAAGCGGTGAAGCTCAATCGGGGCCATCCTGGAAGTCGGCCGGTGTCGTCTTCGGCATGTTGGCCGGACTGGGTTTCGGTGGTCTGCTCATCTTGTTGAGCAGAGTGTCGGAGGATTCGGGTATCTGGGCGCTGGCTCCGGCACGCGCTGCCGGGGCAGTTGTTCTTATCGCGGTCGGCCTGGCAGCAGGGCACGAATTGCTCCCTCATCGTCGATCGCTGCTGCCTTTGGCCGGTGCCGGTGCGGCGACGATCGCCGGCAATGGCGCGTTCATCGTCGCTACTCACGACGGATCGTTGGCAGTGGTCTCGGTTGTCGCTGCCATGTTCCCGGCGGCGACGGTGGTTCTTGCGAGAGTCTTCTTCAGAGAGAGGCTGTCTCGCTCGAGGCTTATCGGGCTAGGCCTCGCCTTGGTTGCGGTGGCCTTGGTCGCTGCTGGCTAGCGCGGCACTTATACCTTGGCTGCCGCTACTGCAGGCTCGGGTTGTGCCGCCGGCTCCTCTGCCCAAGCGGGGCAGATGTCCTTGAACGAACACCAGTCGCACAGCTTGGAGGTTCGGGCAGGGAAGCGCTCTTCACTCAGCGCCCGGTTGATGGCAGCCCACAGCGCCGTGAGCTGGCGGTGCATGGCGTCGAGCTGCTGATCGTTGACCGCCAGCGAGTAGATGGTGGGACCGTTCAGGTACAGCAAGCGCAGTTCGGCCGGAGTGCGTCCCAAGCGCTGGCGGATCAGCAGTGCGTAGATCTTCATGGCGAAGAACGCCGGCATGGCGTACCGCTCCGGCGGGGCCTTGCCCGTCTTGTAATCGACGATGACCAACTCTCCTGCCTCGTTCTCCTCCATCCGGTCGAGGATCCCCCTAATCGCTATGTCGTCGAGCTCCTCGGTCATGTCGAGTTCCCGATCGAGCGGATCGAACGAGGACGGATCCTCGATCAAGAAGTAATTGGCCAGCAGTTCAAGGCTCTCGATGCCCCACGCTCGCTCATCTTCGACAGATGAGAACAGGTCGGGGTACTCCTCGTCGCGCACTTCGACCCAGGCAGCTCGGAACAGGTCGTACAACGCCTCGGGAGTGCGCTCGGGAGCGCTCAGATCGAACAAGCGCTGCAGTGCCAGGTGGGCAGTTGTACCGCGCGCCTGATAGATGGTCGACGGCTCGGGGAGCCTGTCGATGGCACGGTACTTGAAGAGCTGCGGGCAGAGCTTGAAGTCGCTCGCTCGGCTGGGGGAGAGGTTGACCAGTGGCTCCATCGCCTCAACTATACGGATAGCTAGTGACACGCGTGTAGTTCACGGCGCCAAGGCGCGAAAACTATCCGTGGATCCAGCTTGACGCGCGGTTAGCGAGCCCCTACCTTTGCGCTCCTTCATGGATCGCAAGATTTGTGAAGGACGGTCTTGCCGGGTACCTCGCAAGAGGACGGCCAAGAGGGTCTTCGGACTCACTCGGACGAACCAGCAAGACCACGCCCGAAGGGCTTCACGGCCTGGAGGGATCGGAGTAGCGGGCAACCGTTACTTCGACTGGAAGTCCCGAGAGGGCTGAGGCTTCGGCCAAGGCTCCCTCGGGGCTTCCTTAATTGTGGGCTGTACACATTTGCTTGTCGGGTCGGCCTCGTGCGGGGCGTCCCTCGTCGGAGGGCCGACGACAAGCTGCTGCCGCATCGTTCGGACGTGATTCACGGCTCGCACGAAGTGCTCGCCCGTTGCCAACCACGTCACCGCGTCTGCGCGACTCCTCTAGCAGCTAGGTGTAACGCGGTCCACCGGCTGCGACTGGATCGGAAAGAATCGATTGCATGGGGCGCAGGTCGTGGCCTGCACCGGTGTCACGGGCACCCGAGCGCTTCAGACCTTCTCGAACACCATCGCACGCCAGATGAAGTCCTGATCGTCGAAGGCCACCTTGAAGCCTTGCTTAGCTGCGGCGGCGACGATCTCATCGTTGGAGTGGACGTACGCCTGGAAGTCCACTTTGCGAAACCGAAGCCACCCGTTGCCGAATCCGATGACGAAGCGGGCCGCCCGGCGGTCGCGCGGGAAGCTGGCCGCCAAGAAGCGCTTACTCCGCCCGGAGGCTGCCGCCATCAGCTTCTCCATGAACGCATAGCAGCAGACCACTCGATTCATCACCACGGTGTCGGCCGGCTCGAACTCCTCTGCTCGCTCTGCGAAGTCCATGACGTTGCGTTCGACCCTGTCCGCCAACCCCTCCTCAGCTAGGAGCTGATTGGCAACGTTGTCGTAACCACTGGAGATTTCGACGTTGACTGCGCTGGCCGCTCCAGCCTTGAGGAGCTCGATGTGTGCGGCGCCGATGCCGCCGCCGACCTCCAACACGGTTCGACCGGCGATGCCGCGTTGGGTGAGGTAGGACACCATGCGGCGGGCCATGTCGTCGAGTCCCTTCTTGCGGTACTGCTTCAGCTTGCGGCGCGCCTCCTTCTGATTGAAGAAGTGTCGATACCCCGAGGGTGAGCAGCAGTCGGACATGGATCAGAGGTTAGGAAGAACCGAGCTATGCCGCGCGAAAACAAAACTTGAGACGCGAAAACTAAGTACCTGTTTCGCTTGACGGTCGGAGGTCGTTGGTTTAACTTCACATCGTCGTCGAAGGGGAAACCCGGAGACGACCCCCCGAGGGGCTCGCAAGGGCCAACCGGGGGCGGTTCGGTCCTAACTCTCGCAAGGGAGACGGACGGAGGCTTCGGCCCCCAGTCGCAGACCGAACGCTTGGAGGATTCGCAAGGGTTCTTCAAGGGGCTTCGCCGGGTTGTGACCCGAAAGGGTTCGCCGGCCAGCAGGGCTCTAGGGCTCGACTGGCTGCAAAACGACGAAGCCACGCTCAAAGGGTTTCGGCCCTGAGAGATCGAAGTAGCGGGCAACCGTTACTTCGACTGGAGAGTCCCGAGAGGGCTAAGGTTTCGGCCAAGGCTCCCTCGGGGCTTTCCTTATTTCTGGCTTGTCGGGTCGGCCTCGTGTCGCGCGATTCTTGCCGGAGGGCCGACGCCAAGCGGCTGCCGCCTCGTTTCTTGTGATCCAAGGCTCGCACGAAGTGCTCGCCTAGAACCAACCACGTTTCCGCGCAGAAGCGTCTCTGGCTGACAACTGACTTCTGTCTGCATTTGATTGTCGAGTCGGCCTCGTGTTGCAGCGGGCTCCGTTGGAAGGCCGACGACAAGCAAGCTGCCGCGATCGATAGACCTAAGTCGTGGCTCGGCCGTCGGCCTCGCCTGTCACCAACCACGATTCCGCGTCGGAGCTCATCTCCCAGTCGCCAAAACTTCTGTCTGCTCGGGCGCAGCCCTCGCCTGTCACCAACCACGTTTCCGGGAGCGCCTCTGGCTGACAACTGGTTACTGACAGCTGACCACTGACCAATGACGACCGGCTTCCGCGCCGACACGTCTGGCAGCTAGCTTTACGTTTATGGCTTATCCCCGTCGCTTGCTGTCTGAAGGTGAAGATGTCATCAAGGAGTTCCGTCCCCATTGGCGGATGCTTGCCATACCGCTCGGCTGGACGATCCTGGCCATCGCTGTTGTCGCGGCGATATGGATGTTCACCGACGGGTTGGTCGGTTGGATTCTCACGGCCATCGTCACGGCCTTGTGGCTCAAGGTGGGTCTCTGGTCGGTCGTCAATTGGTTCTTCACCCTTTACATAATCACCAACGAACGATTGATCACACGGCGTGGCGTGATCTCGCGCTCTGGCCTCGAGATTCCGCTCGAGAACATCAACGACATCAAGTTCAGTCAGAACGTGCTCGAGCGCGTTCTGCGCTCCGGCGATCTCCTGATCGAGTCGGCAGGAGAAATGGGCCAGAGCAGATTCTCAGACATCCCAGAGCCCGAGGACTTTCAAGCCCTCATCTATCGGGTACGTGAGGAGCGGGCCGCCCAGCTGTCTGGCGGGGGCGGGCCGCCCGACGCCACCACCAAACTTGAGCGCTTGGCTCGGTTGCATCGTGAGGGTGCGCTGACCGATGAGGAGTTCGAGGCCAAGAAGCAAGAGCTGCTCGGCGAGATCTAGGTGGTCGACACCCCGGCATTGCAGGAGCTGAACGGCTCCGAGCTCGAATTCGAGGTCGTCACATATTCACGGGCCAATTCGGTTGAGGAAGGGGCGGCCAAGCAAGCCATCGCGCCGAGCGCCTTGATCAAGACCCTGGTAATAAGGCGGGGCGAGGGTGATTACGTATTCGTGCTGGTGCCGGGAGATCGCGAGATGGACTGGCCCAAGTTGCGGGGACATCTCGGGGTGACGCGCATCTCGATGCCAGACGCCGCTGAAGCATTCGAAGCCAGCGGTTACGAGCGGGGAACCATTACCCCTTTCGGTGCCAAGACTCGCTGGCCCGTTCTTGCCGACTCCTCGATGACAGGGACGGTGTCGATCGGCGGTGGAGCCCATGGGGTAGCCATCCACCTCGACAGCACCGCGTTGCTGGCGTACCTGGATGCCGAAACGGCAGACATCACCTCGTTATGAAGACCGTCCTCACACTGCATCAGAACTGGTTCTGGGTTGCGACTGTCAGCACCGGAGGGGTTGGGTTATGGGGGCTGGCTCTCGCCTCTCTGAAGCGAACGCCCGGTCGAGTGTTCGCGGTCGGCCGAGCTCTAGCGATCGGGGCGATGCTGGTACAGGTCGGTCTGGGGCTCACGTTGTACGCCCAGGACCTGAGGCCGGACTCGTTTCACATCTTCTATGGCTTCGTGATCGTGTTCACCTTTTCGTTCGCCTACATATATCGGCCACAACTTGCGAAACGACCCGCGCTGTCGTACGGCCTGTTGCTGCTCTTCGTGATGGGCCTGGGTCTGCGGGCGTGGTCGAACGTTGCGTAGCATGCGCCGGCGAGCCAACTAGGAGTCGCCGTGTTGCTTGACGGCAAGAAGATCGTGGTCACCGGGGTTCTGACCGACGATTCCATCGCGTGGCACACCGCCCGGGTCGCCCAGGAGCAGGGGGCAGAGCTGGTGTTAACAGGCTTCGGCCGCGGTCTGAGCCTCACTACACGATCTGCGAAACGACTGCCCACCGAGGCGCCCGTGCTCGAGCTCGATATCAACGATCCGGAACAGGTGCAGGCTCTCACTGACGATCTCAAGAAGCGTTGGGGGCGGGTCGACGGGGCTCTGCATGCCATCGCTTTCGCCCCCGAGGACGCGCTCGGCGGGAGGTTCCTCGAAACGCCGGCGGAAAGTGCCAGCACCGCCTTCCTTACGTCCGCCTTCTCCTTCAAGACGCTCGCGGTGGCGCTGTTGCCGCTCATGACCGAGGGTGGGTCGCTGGTAACGCTCGATTTCGATAACCGCCAGGCCTGGCCGGCCTATGACTGGATGGGTGTTGCCAAGTCGGCGCTGCAGTCTGTGACCAGGTACTTGGCACGGGACCTTGGCTCTTCAGGCATTCGGGTGAATGCGATCTCGGCCGGGCCACTAACAACGGTTGCCGCCAAATCGATCCCCGGGTTCGAACGGTTCGAGGAAGAGTGGACCAAGAGAGCACCCCTGGGATGGGACGGCACCGATCCCGATCCGGTAGCCCGCATGGCAGCCGTGCTTCTCAGCGATTGGACCCCGAAGACGACGGGCGAGATAGTCCACGTCGACGGTGGGTTCCACGCCATCGCGGTCGCGCCAGAGGCGTAACTCTCTCTAAGCGCTTTCGGCTGTGGGGAGGCGAATCACCGGAGCGGTGATGGGTAGCGACACAGTGAAGGTGGCGCCGCCTCCGACGGTCGGCTCGTACCAGACCCGTCCGCCCATGGTCTCTGCCAAGCCGCGCACGATGGAAAGTCCAAGCCCGGTGCCGGTTGCGGCCCGTGTTTCGTGAGGTCCGGCCTGGGTGAAGCGGTTGAAGATATGGTCGTTGAGCTCATATGGGATACCGGGACCGTGGTCCACCACCGAGATCCATACCTCACGCCCTGCCACTCGGCATATGCACTCGACCGGGCTTCCCTGGGCATATTTGAGAGCGTTCTCGATGAGGTTGGTAACGATGCGCCGTAGATGTTCGGGGTCGGTCTCGACCGCTGGCAGTTCCGGAGCAAGGTCAAGCGTGACTACTGCCGCTGCCTGAGGAACGAGGTTGACCACTTCCCTGATGTATGAGTAGAGCTCTATCGATTCGGGCCTCAACGGCATCGAGCGGTTGTCTAGGCGCGACACTGTGAGAAGGTCCTCGATGAGCCGCTTGAGTCGATCCGCCTGGCGGCGCGCCGAGTTGAGGAGCTCTTGGGCTCCTGGCTCCGTTGGGGCCAACTGCGGTCTGGCCAGCGTGGCGAGCGAGCCGATGATGGAGGTGAGCGGGGTCCTCAGTTCGTGGCTCACCACGGACACGAAGTCGGTCTTGAGTCGTGCGACCTCGGCCATCTGAACGCTGGTCTGTTGCACTTCTTCGTAACGAGTGAGGTGTTCGAGGATCAGAGCCGCCGGGGCGGCGAGCGACTCGAGCACAGACAGATCCTCTGCCGTGATCTCATCCTCCTTGTCCGTGACCAGGAGCACCCCCATCGCATGGCCTTCGATCTGCAGGGGAACTGCGGCTACCCGCGTGGCGTCGAGGTCGATCAGGAGTTGGTCACGCGATGAACTCGCCAGCTCGTTGACAAACGAACCTTCGCCGCCAACGAAGACCTTCTGCGCCAGCCCGGACTCGGTCAGCGGCAACATGTAGCCCTCAGCCCGTAGCGCCTGGCCCGCCACCCAGATAGGTGACATGACCTCGAGCGCTTGCTCGTCCTTGCGGTACAGAGCCACCAATCCAACGTTGGCCCCCACACTGTTGGCGACTCGGCCCACCAGCTCTGGCAGCACCTCGGCCAGGTTCTGGCCTGCGCCCATCGTGCGGCTCACGTCGTATACCTGCTCCAGGTTGCGCTGGCGGCGGTGCAATTCTTCTTGCTGGGCGCGGAACTCCCTTGCTTGGCGCTCGGAGAACCTGGCGTGTCGGTCTACCGACCAGGCAACCGCAAGTGCCAATACTCCCAAGCCAGCAAGCACTCCGCCCTCGATCCACACAATGGGTTCACTGAAGTCAACTTCGACAGCCCATGCTGCAACGAAATATCCGCCTACGGCCGAGAAGGCGAAAAGACCGATGGCCACCGACCCTGCCGCCAACAGCGCCCCCAGTAGAGCGACCGCCGCGAATGAAACGGAAAGGGGCGCACCCCGCACAACGGATGAAGCAACAAGGCCTGCCGAGATGGCCACGCCCCACCCCACCAGCAAAGCGTTGGCGCCGAGTCTGCGAACGTTGGTCCAGCGAGCCGCGCTCAAAGCAGCGATCAGCAAGCCAGCACCTATGGCCGGGTAGATCACCCTCGACTTCGTCCAGGCGTCGGCGTCTTGGATCTGGTAGGCGAGGCCTGCGAGTGAGATCCAGGAAACTGCGAGAAGAGCCCTGATCAACTGCAAGCGGCGCCCGGCGAAGGTGGGGACCGGCGTGAGGGCGTCGTCTACTTCCAGTGGGGCGTTATCCGTCACCGTTAACCTCTTGAGCCATGTCTCGTGTACTACTTGTTTTCGGTGGGAAATCGGCTGAGCATGAGGTTTCCTGCGTTTCCGGCGTTGCCATCATCAGAGCGCTCACCCAGTCTGGTCATGAAGTGATCCCAATCGGAATCGACAAAGCAGGCAACTGGCATCTCGCCGACCTAACTAAGGATCCGTTGGAGGCGAGTGGGCCTGATGTCACCTTCGGCATTCCCGGGGGCAAGATAAAGAGTGCGGAGGGCAAGGTCGACTTCGACGTAGTTTTCCCAGTTCTGCACGGGCCATTCGGGGAGGACGGCACGATCCAGGGGATGCTGGAGATGGCCGGCGTTGCCTACGTCGGTTCCGGGGTTCTTGCCTCCGCCGCAGGGATGGAAAAGGATGTCGCCAAAAGGCTCTTCACCGCCGCCGGCATTCCGATCACGCCCTATGAGGTGGTTCGCGCCCAAGAATGGAAGACGGATAGCTCTGCCGTCATCGAGATGCTGAACAGGTCGCTCGGCTCCGATGTGTTCGTGAAGCCGGTGGAGATGGGCTCGTCCATCGGAGTTAGCAGAGCAACCAATCCAACCGAGCTTTCTGCCGCGATCGAAGGGGCCTTTGAATTCGGTCAGAAGGTGATCGTCGAGGAGAGGATCAATGGCAGAGAGATAGAGATAGCGGTGCTCGAAGGCAACAGGGTGTCCGTCCCCGGCGAGATCGTGCTTGAGGTCGATTGGTACGACTACGAGGCCAAGTACGCCGACGATCGCTCGCAGTTCATCGCACCGGCCGCTCTGAGCGAAGAACAGACGGCCGAGGTGAGGCGATATGCCGTCATGGCGTTCTCCGCTCTCGAGTGCAAGGGCTTGGCGCGTGTCGACTTCCTGCTGGAAGAGGGTGGCCGCGGCTTCCTGATCAATGAGATCAACACCATGCCGGGATTCACTCCGATCTCGGGATTCCCCAAGATGTGGGAGGCTTCTGGCATGTCCTATACCGAGCTATGCGACGAGCTGGTAAAGCTCGCTGTCGCTCGCTAAGGCAGTAGTCGGCACGAGGCACGTCGGAAACGTGGTTGGCTCAAAGCGAGGCCGACGGCCGAGCTACGAATTTCCTCAGACGATCGCGGCAGCTGCTTGGAGAGCGGCCCATCAGCAATGGCCGAGAGCGACCTGCCGCTCTACGAGCGAGAGTTAGAGCTTGACGACTGGGCAGGTGAGGGTGCGGGTGATGCCCTCGATGCCTTGGATCTTGGCGACGACCAGCTTGCCGAGCGAGTCGACGTCGTCTGCCTGAGTGTGGATGATGGCGTCATAGGGCCCGGTTACCGCTTCAGCTGCGGTGACTCCGTCGATGTCGATGGCTGCTCCGGCGACCTGAGCCGCCTTGCCAACCTCGGTCTGAATCAAGATGTAGGCCTCGACCAATGTTCCTCCTCTGGGGGAAGTCGTGCGTGAATCGCGAGCTTACTGAACCATGGATTTGCTTGTCGGGTCGGCCTCGTGTTGCGTCTCCCTCGTCGCAGGGCCGACGACAAGCGGCTGCCGCATCGTCCGGATGTGATCCAAGGCTCGGGCGAAGCCCTCGCCCAGCACCAACCACGCTTCCGCGCCGGCGGGCCTCGGGCTAGTTGCTAGTGGCTAGCTCAATAGCCGTCGGATCCCAGGCGCAGGGCCCGGGCGAAGAGTTTGCCGTCGTCATCTTCCGTGTCGAACAAGATCCGTTGCCCTTGGCGCAGAGTCCTGAAAACGCTGCCGGCCAGCGAACCGGGGCGCAGGTAGACATCGCCTTCGCCGTCGTCACGCACCACCACGCCGATGCCGGTGACGGGGTCGTACACCTTGACGACGCCCTGCATTAGACCTTTTCGACCTTGCCGGCCTTGATGCAAGAGGTGCAGACACGGATGCGTCGGGAGTTGCTTCCGTGGCGAACGCGCACGCGCTGGATGTTGGGCAACCAGCGGCGGCTGGACCGCTTGTGCGAGAAGCTCACTTGCTTCCCAACCCACGGTTCCTTTCCGCATACTTCACAGCGAT
>Ga0224512_10003501_pt1 | contig 13766 bp, 15 predicted proteins | sample SF_May12_sed_USG_4_FD_169103 | JGI IMG/M metagenome (GOLD analysis project Ga0224512, IMG submission 169103) | Sediment microbial communities from San Francisco Bay, California, United States - SF_May12_sed_USGS_13 | ecosystem: Environmental > Aquatic > Marine > Sediment | place: USA...
GCAAACGAGACGAGCACGAGGCGGAGATCGCCCGCCTTCGCACGCTGATCGAGGGGGGGTCGAGCGGCAACGTGATCGACCTCCGGGCGCAGGAGCGGGCCAAGAGCGCCGGAGGAATGGCGCTCTAGAACCTCTGATGCGGGCGGCCGCCGGTCACCGCGTTCCATCACCATCCGAGTGCTGTCTGCCGGGGCCCCGATCGGGGCCCTTGTCGTGTTCAGTGGGGCGACGACGGAGCCGACTCGCGCCGACGATTCTTCCATGGTGTTTTCGGCGTAGCCTCCTACAGTAAGTGCGGAGGAAACGCAGGCTTGCCGTCGTCGATGGTGCTGGAAGGGAAGAAGGATGACTCGAACCGTCGCCGTGCTCAACCAGAAGGGTGGTGTCGGTAAGACGACCGTCGTGCTCGGCCTGGCCTCGGCGGCCTGGGCTCGGGGAATCAGAACCCTGGTCGTGGATCTTGACGCCCAGGCCAATGCCACCTGGGCCCTCGGTGTCGACCCCTCGCTCGAGACCTACGGAACCGGCGACGCCCTGAAGGCCAGCCGGTCGGGGGCCGCAACCGACATGATCGTGCAATCGGGATGGGGCGACGACGTCTGGCTCCTCCCGGCCGCAGGCGACCTCACCGAGCGCGACACCGACACCCGTCGAGAAACCACGATGGCGCGGCTGTCACGGGCATTGGACGGGGTGACCGAGGGCTTCGATCTGACGCTCATCGACTGCGCTCCCTCACTCGGTCTGAACACGGCGTCCGGGCTGGCGGCTGCGAACGCCGCGCTTCTCGTCGTCGAACCAACGATCTTCGGCCTCCGGGGCATCGGCCCGGTCCTCGATCTCATCGACGATGTGTGGACCGAGCACAACCCGAAACTCGATTTCGCCGGGGTCGTCCTCAATCGGGTTCCCGCCATCTCGAACGACGCCGAACTGCGGACCGAGGAACTCCACAAGATGGTCGGCCGGAAGGCCGTGTGGTCCCCGAGTATTCCCCTCCGGGTTGTCGTCAACCGGGCCCACGGCGAACGGGCCCCGCTCCACGCCTTCGGCGGCGAGGGTCGGGAACTGGCCGACATCTTCGATCGACTGCTGCGGCGTTTGCGCCGGAACCTCAGCTAGTGTGAGCGAACTGTGCATGTCGTAATCATTGGAGCCGGCGAGGTCGGCGGCTATCTGGCCGAACGCCTGGGTGCCGAGGGCGTCGACGTCGTCGTCATCGAAACCGACTCAACCCGGGCTGCGGCGCTGTCGGCCGACCTCGACATTCAGGTCATCAACGGCAGCGGAACGAGGCCGAGTGATCTCATCGAAGCCGGGATCGAACGGGCCTCCCTGCTGGCCGCCGTTACCCAGATCGACGAAGTGAACCTGGTCTCGTGCATGCTGGCCAAAGAGCACGGTGTCAGAACCACCGTGGTCCGGGTCGAGGACGACGATCTTCGCGGTGAGTCCGGGACCAAACTGCTGCGGCGTGTCGGTGCGGACGTGGTCATCGACCCCGACGCCGAAACCGCGGATGAGATCCTCGAACTCGTCCATGCCACGGGTGCCGACGAGCTCTACCCGATGGCCGACGGAAAGCTGGTGGTGGTCGGGGCCTTCGTCAACGAGAACTCCCTACTGGCCGATCGGTCGCTCGAGGAGATCGGCCGAACCAGCGAAGACTTCGTGTGCGGAGCCATCACCAGGGGCGACGAAACGGTCATCCCAGGCGGAAACGATGTGCTGCGTCCGGGTGACCACGTCCGCCTTCTGTGCCGGACCGAGGCCCGAGCCAAGGTGCTCAGACTGCTCGGAGCCGAGGTCAAACGCGTCCGGCGGGCCATGGTTCTCGGTGGTGGCGCCGTCGGCTCCCGGGTGGCCGAGCATCTCGAATACGAGGGTGTCGAGGTCGTCGTCATCGAACGCGATGTCGGCCGGGCCAACTATCTGGCCGAGAAGTTCCGCCACGTCACCGTGGTCCAGGGTGACGTGACCGACACCAACCTGCTGCTCGATGAATCCGTGGCCCGGATGGACGTCGTCGTGGCCGCCACCGGCGAGGATGCGGCCAACGTACTGGCTTGTGTGTTCGCCATGACCGAAGGCAAACCGTTCACCGTCGCCGTCCTCCATCGCCTGGCCCTGCTTCCCCTGGTCCGCCGGCTTGGGATCGATGCCGCACTCAGCCCCCGCACCGCATCGGCAAACGCCGTCATCCGGCATCTTCGGGGCGGAGCCACCGCTGTGGCCACGTTCCTCGAGGGCGACATCGAGGTCGATGAGATCGAGATCACGTTCGGGAGCGACGCCGACGGATCGCTGATCTCGGAGCTCGACATTCCCGACGGGCTGCTGCTCGGGGCGGTCATCCGACCGGGCCATGAGCCGGTCATCGCCCGAGGGGGCACCGATCTGGAGGCCGGGGATCACGTGGTGGTGTTCGGCCGTCCGGCGTCGCTGGCCGAGGCCAAGCCCATCTTCGCTCGATGATGAACACCGCCCGACGTCCGAGTCTCATCGCTCAGATCATCGGACTCACATTGGCATTCTCGGGCGCAGGGCTCGTCCTGTCGGCGCTGGTCGAGATCGCCTACGGTGACACCGGTGATTGGCGGGTCCTCGGCCTCCTCGGTCTTGTCACCCTGTTGATCGGCTACGTGCTCCGGGCGTTCACCTCGATACCCGACCGTATCCTCCGGCTGGACGTCTTTGCGTCGGTCACTGCGTCCTGGCTGTCGATGGCCCTGGTCGGGATGTTGCCGTTTCTCGCCACCGGCGCCATCTCGGACCTCGACATGGCGCTGTTCGAGTCGGTGTCCGGATTCACGACTACCGGGGCCACGGTGTTGCAGGCCGGTTCGGATCCGACGGTGTTCGACGCCTCGGTCGGTTTGCTCTTCTGGCGGTCGGTGACCCAGTGGCTCGGCGGGATGGGCGTCATCGTCCTGGTGGTGGCCGTCCTTCCGTCCGTCGGAAGTTGGGGAATGGGGTTACTCGAGGCCGAGGCTCCGGGTCCGACCGGCGAGCGCTTGACGCCGCGTGTCACCCACACCGCCCAGCACCTGTGGGCGTTCTACGTCGGTTTCACCCTGCTGACCATCATCGGCTACCTCGCTGCCGGCATGAACCTCTACGATGCGGCCAGCCACTCGTTCACGACGGTCTCGACCGGCGGATTCTCCCGCTACACCCTGTCGATCGCCCATTTCGAGTCGGCAGCGGTCGAGTGGGTGGCCATCGCCGCCATGCTCGTGGCCGGGAGCAGCTTCACCCTGCTGTATCGGCTGGTTCGAGGCAAACCGGGTCCGTTGGTCCGATCGGTCGAGTTCCGCCTGTACGTCGTCCTGGTGATACTGGCCACGTTCCTGACCTGGTACTCCTCCGGCGAGCCCACCACCATGACCGGTCTTCGGAACTCGCTGTTCACGGTGACGGCGGTTGTCACCACCACCGGTTACGGCACGGCCGACTTCGGCGGGGCCTGGAAACCCCCGGCGCAGGCGGTGCTCCTGATTCTGATGCCGATCGGGGCAATGGCAGGGTCGACCGCCGGCGGCGTGAAACTGGTTCGAGTGCTGGCGGTTGCCAGCCTGGCCCACCGTGAGACGCTGGCCCAGCTCCATCAGAAGCTGATCCGCCCCGTGCGGGTCGGCCGCAGCCTGATCGATGAACGCGTCGTCGACCGAGTCGTCGGCTTCCTCGTCCTGGTGCTGGCCGCATTCGGTGGCAGCGGTCTGCTCATAGCGTTGACCGGAGAGGACGTGGTGACGGCGTTCTCCGCCTCGGCCACGACGTTCGGGAACGTCGGGCCCGGGCTGGGCGACGTCGGGCCCCGAAGTGATTTCGCCGGACTGACGTGGTTTGCCCGGCTGGTGTGCATCGCCAACATGCTTCTCGGTCGTCTGGAGATCTATCCGATCCTCCTGGCCCTCGTCAAGCTGCCGATTCCCCGGGCCAGACCGCTTCTGGCCCGCACCTTCCGACGCCGCGAAAGCGTCTACGTCGACGCGTGAAACACAGGTTGCGACATGGTGCGGAGCCGGCGTCCGCAGTAGGTTTGCTCCGGTGAGAGAGAACACGCTCAAGACGGCTTGGAACGAGGGTTCGACGACGATTGGCTTGTGGATGGCCACCAGTGATGCGGCCGCCGCCGAGCCGCTCGGCGGGCTTGGCTACGACTACATCTGTCTCGATCTGCAGCATGGCCTGCTCGACTATGCCGACGTTGTCCCGATCCTGACGGCGCTCGGTTCCTCCACGGCGGTCCCGCTGGCCCGGGCTCCGTGGAACGAGCCGGGCATCATCGGTAAGCTTCTCGACGCCGGCTCGATGGGCGTGATCATCCCGATGGTCAACAGCCCAGCCGAAGCGGAGCAGGCTGTGGCGGCCTGCCGGTACGCCCCGGAGGGTTCCCGCAGCTGGGGTCCGACCAGGGCCGCCTCGTCGCTTCGAGGTACGTCGACCGACGGCGCGGACAGCGGCGGCTACCACGAGGGCGCCAACCGGGAGATCGCCTGCATCCCGATGATCGAAACCAAGGCGGCGGTCGATGATCTGGAGGCGATCCTCGAGGTCGAGGGCATCGACGCCGTCTATGTCGGCCCGGCCGACCTCTCCCTCAGCTACGGCCTGCCTCCGGCCACCGATCATCCCGACTCGGCGGTGTATCAGGAGGCGCTGGCCAAGATCGTCGAGTTGTCACAGGCTCGTGGCGTCGTCCCCGGCATCCACACCGTGCCATCACTGGTCCAGCACCGCCGGGAGCAGGGTTTCCAGATGATCACCGCCACGTCGAACCTGCTGGCTCAGATCGCCGGAGCCCGAGATTCCTTGGCCGAAGCCCGGGGCGAGGGCGGTGGCGCCGGTTCGGGTTCCATGTACTAGCGGATCTCGAACCAGCCGATCCGATGCAATCCGATTCCCGTCAGTCCAACGACCAGTCGACCGGCTCCCGGCCTGCGGCCACCAGGGCCTCGTTGATCCGGGAGAACGGGCGGGAGCCGAAGAAACCGCGATGGGCCGCCAGCGGGGACGGGTGGGCCGACTCGATCACGAAATGACGGTTCGTGTCGATCAGGTCCTTCTTTCGTCGAGCGGCCGAACCCCAGAGCACGAAGGCCACCATCTCATCCTTGGCCGACACGGCTTTGATCACCTCGTCGGTGAAGGTCTCCCAACCCTTCTTCTGGTGGGATCCCGCCGTCCCGCCCCGCACCGTCATGGTGGTGTTGAGCAGCAGCACGCCCTGCTCGGCCCAGCGGGTCAGTGAGCCGTGATCGGGCCTCGGGATGCCGAGATCGGACTCGAGTTCGGTGAAAATGTTGACGAGCGACGGGGGAGGAGGCACGCCAGGGCGGACCGAGAAGCAGAGGCCGTGAGCCTGGCCCGGGCCGTGATAGGGATCCTGGCCCAGAATCAGAACCTTGACATCGGCGAAGGGGGTGAGATGAAGCGCGGCGAACACCTCGCCGGGTGGCGGGTACACCGGGTAGCGGGAGCGTTCGGCGTGCACGAACTGCTGCAGTTCTCCCCAGTAGGGCTTGTCGAATTCGGAGCGAAGAATCGGGTTCCAGTCTGTCTTCGTCACGCTCACACCCTAGTGGGCGGCAGTTGGAAAATTCTTGGCCAAACGACTCCGGTTTGATCGCCGTGAACCTACCCTCTGAGGGTGGATGTGGCGGTCGAGCTCCTCACCCACCGGCGTCGTCCCCGGGCAGAAGGAACGTGTTGGAACTGTGAAGTCGAATTCGGTGAGGACGGTACAGGCGGCGGTTGTCGCCGTGGCGCTCCTGGCCGCGGCGTGCTCGACGACGGCTCCGGAGACGACCGACGAGGCCAGCGGCGACGGCGAGGCTGCCGCGGCGCCGGCCACGACCGCCACCGAGGTTGACATCGAGCCGCCGCCCGATCCCGGTGTCGTGGTCGACGAGGCCCTCGCCGCCCTCACCGTCGAGGAGAAGGTCGGCCAGCTGTTGATGCCGGTGCTGGCCGGATCCTCGGCCGATGAGGTCGATCCCGCCGACGCAGCGCTCAACCGTCAGATCTCGGGGCTCGAGCGACCAGCCGATATCGTCGACGCCTTCCACCTCGGCGGCGTTCTCTACCTGGAGAACAACATCGAATCAGCCGAGCAACTGGGGAGGCTGTCGAGTGGTCTACAGGCCGCTGCCCGCACCACTGGCGGGCCCGAGCTGCTGATCGCCGTCGATCAGGAGGGCGGTCGGGTCAACCGCATCACCGACCAGGTGACCGTCTTTCCGGCGGCGTCGGATCTTGCCGGCAACATCGACGCCGTGACCGAGGCCAGCTACGTCACCGGCCAGCAGCTGCAGCGCCAGGGCATCAACGTGGTGTTGGCCCCGGTTGCCGATGTGGTGCTCCCCGGTCTCCCCGGCTTCATCGGTGACCGTTCGTTCGGTGACGATCCCCAGATGGTCGCCGACATGGTCTCCGGATCGATCGTCGGTCTCCAGCAGTCCGGGGTGGCCGCTGCGGTCAAGCACTGGCCGGGGCACGGCGCGACGAGCACCGACAGCCACCTCAGCCTCCCGGAACTCGACGTCGACCGCCGACAGTGGGATAAGCGCGAGCGAGTACCGTTCGACGCCGCCATAGACCATGATGTGGCCATCGTGGTCGTCGGTCATCTCGCTGTTCCCGGTCTCGACGGTTCAGGCACGCCAGCCACCTTGTCGAGCGTCATCATCGATGACCTGTTGCGTCGCGAGCTGGGCTTCGACGGCGTCGTCATGACCGACGCGCTGAACATGGGTGCCGTCGGCCAGTTCGATGCCGGCCGCATTTCGGTCGACGCGATCATGGCCGGTGCCGATGTGCTGCTCGTGCCGCCCGACCTGGCCGCCTCCTATGAGGCTCTGCTCGCCGCGGCAACCGACGGTTCGCTGTCTGCGGACCGCCTCGATCGGTCGGTTCGACGTGTGCTGATGCTGAAGTACAAGCTCGGGCTGCTACCGGGGCAGGGCGACGGATAACCAGTCGAGTCTGTCGACGATCAGACGGGGGCCTAGGGAACGCTCGGGCCTGCGTCGAGCGCGATCGAGGTTGATGACGACGGCGGGGTGCTCGAGGTGGAGAGAGCGCTGGTCGACGATGTCGAGGTGACCGTGGTTTCGCTGGTCGAGGAGGACGTGGTCGTTGCGGTCGTGGTCGGTGTTAGGGCGGTGGTGGCCACGGTCGTCGGCACGGTTGCAGCGGGTGCTGTCGCCGCCCGAGTCGCGGTGGTCGTCTCCTCCTGGAAGTCAGACGGGAGGCCCGGCCGAATCGGCAGCTTGGCCAGGGGCGAGCGCACTTTCGGTCCGATCTGGGGACCCGATGGCGGCGCAGTCGTGGTCGTCGACATCTCGGTGACGTCGCTGACTTCGGCGTCCTGACCGCCGAGATCGGAGTCGACCGTGATCGCCTTGAACGCCAGAGGGGCGGCAACAGCAAGGGCCGTCACCGTCGACAATGACAGCGCAAGCAGGAACCGGCTACCGCCGGATGGTTCGTCGGGGCGTTGCAAATACATGGCGAATCAGGTCGGGCTGGAGGGTGCGGCTGACTCCTTGTCATTTTCTATCCGAATAGTTCGATCGATGTGGGTTTGCGGGATAAATCGCCCACCCACAAATACGCCCAAAGAACCTTCGGATGACCAGCTCGCCGCTGACCCCTGCAACTCAAAACTAGCGGAGTCTGATCATGTCGGACGGGCTCAATCGAGGTGATTGTCGTATTTTGAACCCAGATCCGGCCCGATTGCTACCTGGCGTGTTCGGTCAACCACTCTCGGTAGATAGAACCGGCGATGTCGAGCTGATCGACATCAACCCACTCGACGGCCTTGTGAGCCTGATCGATCGATCCAGGACCGAAGATCACGATCTCGGCGTCGAGGTCGTTGTAGGCCAGAGCATTCGTTCCATAGCTCGCGATATCGGCCGGGTTGCCGGACAGTCGGGCCAATTCGCTGACCAGCTCGCTGTCGGCCGGTCGGTAGAAGCCGGGCATTACCCGGTCGTAGCTCATTGCCACCTCGACCTCCAGCGGAGCGGCGGCATCGGCGACCAGGCTCCGCAGCCGTTCGAACATCGTCTCCACGTCTTCGCCCGGCGCAACCCGGCGATCACCGAAGATCCGGCAGCCGTCGGGGATGATGTTTCGGGCCAGACCGCCCTCGATGGAGGTCACGGCGAGCGTTCCGGTCCCGACCTCGGTGGGGGCATCGCCGGCCACGAGACGTTCGTGCTCGGCCTGGAGTGCCGCCACAACCCGCGACGCGGCCACGATGGCATTCTGGCCGAGATGAGGCTTCGACGAGTGCGCAGCCGCGCCGCGAACCATGACCTCGAGACCGAGGCCGCCCTTGTGACCGTAGACCGGTGCACACATCGTCGGTTCGGCGACCACGATCTGATCCACAGGCAGGTCCCGATCGGCGAATCGTTCTTGCAGGGCGAACGCCCCCGGAAACCCGCCCATCTCCTCGCTGATGCTGCCGACCAGCAACAGATCAGGTCCCAGCTCACGGCCTTCGGATTGCAGCGATTCGAGCATCTCGAGCACCACGGCGAAGGTGGCCTTGGTGTCGACGCTGCCCCGACCGTAGACGCGGTTGTCGGCCAGCCGGCCGTCGAACGGGTCGTCGGGCATGTGTTCCACCCCGACGGTGTCCAAGTGCACGTCGACGCACACCGTTCGGGGAGGCCCGTCGCCTCGTTTCGAGTGGGCGCCGGCGAAGTGGCAGTAGACGTTCGGGCGGTTGTCGAGGACCTCATCGAGCGTGACCTCGGCCCCGAGGCGATCGGCCTTTTCTCCGATCCAGCGGGCGAGGTCACCCTCACCCCCGGGTCCTGACTTCGGCCCCCCGTGGTCGGGGTTGACGCTGTTGATGCCAACCAGCTCGGACAGCAGCTCGGCACGGCGAAGCCGCGACGGTGAGTCGGCGGCGTCGATTTCGGAGTCGGAGATCATGGGCCAAACCCTACTTCGTCGGACCTTCGACGAGCCAGGACACCGATCAAGGCCGCTACCGTGGCGCTCATGGGCAGCGATCCCGACGCCGACGGCAGCGACGTCGACAGTTTCGACGTCGCTGAGGCCAAACGCCGCTGGCGGTCCCGGGCGCGGACCGAACGGGCATCGTTCGAGTTGAACCACGCCGGATTCTGCCGATCACTCGAGCGCTTCCTGACCGACGAGATTCCCCCTGAATCGAAGATCGTCCTCTATCAGGCGATGCGATCCGAGGTCGACCTGACCGGACTGGTCGCCGCCCACGACCACCCCGAGCAGCGGTTTGCGGTCACCAGAACGCCCGACGAGGGTCTCGTGCTCACCGTCCATCCTTGGGGCGGTCCTCAGGAGCGTCATCGGTACGGATACGACCAGCCTCGGGCCGAGAGCCCGCGGGTCGCCGACGACGAAATCGGTGCCGTGCTCGTTCCGGCGTTGGCATTCGACGAAGGCGGGGCTCGACTCGGGCGCGGCAAGGGCTACTACGACCGGTTCCTGGCCCGGCTGTCGCCATCGTGCCTCCGGATCGGCATCACCGGCGACTACGTCGTCGAACGCCTGCCGGTCGGGCGCCACGACGTGGCCATGACCCACCTGGCATTCAGCGACGGGGTCAGAGCGGTCCAGCCCGGCTCGTAGAGGATCTCGCGGATTGGCTTCTAACGTTGGGCGGCCGCCAGATCGGCCAGCACAGCCGCCCCATGGCCGCCGGGATCCGACACCTCGTAGCTCTTCACGATCATCCCGTCGGGATCGATCAGGTAGCTGATGCGCTGGGGATAGTCGGCGAATTTGTCGTCCGGATCCCGGAGCACCTCATAGGTCGCACCGACGGACTTGTCGGGGTCGGACAGCAACGGGAACGGGAAATCGTGCGCCTGTTTGAACGCCAGGTTGTCCTCCGGGCTGTCGAAGGAGATGCCGATGATGTCACACCCGGCTTCGCTGAATCGTGCGGCCTGATCACGCAGGCCCTGCCCCTGCAGCGTTCAGCCGGGGGTCGCCGCTTTCGGATACCACCACACGAGGACCCAACGACCCCGGTGGTCGAGGAGTGTGACGGGCTCGCCGTCCTGGTTGTCGAGGGTGAAATCGGGTGCCTCGGTTTTGGGCTCGAGCATTCGATGACCTTTCATGCGGAGCGTTCGAGAATCGAGTGACAGCTTATTGGCTGTGACCGGCAGAGTTGTCGGCCGCAGCGACGGGCCGGTCGACAACGGGGTGGTCGCCCACCGATGGTCGGGGCACAATGGTGCCATGTCTGAACTCGACACGCTCCAGGTAACCGATCAGGGTCTCGATCCGTCGTTGGCCGATCCGATGCTCGAGGACGGCGACCACGAGCGGTTCTCGCACTACGTGCGCAAGGACCGGATACTGCCAAGCGCAGTCGAGGGCACACCGGTCATTGCGCTGTGCGGCAAGAAGTGGGTGCCGACCCGCGATCCCAAACGGTTCCCCGTCTGCCCGGAATGCAAGGAGATCTACTCCAAACTCAAGGGCGAAAGCTGAGCGCCTCGGATCGGGCCGAGGCAGCGGTGGGCGCATCCGCATCCACAACCCGCCAGCGGATCCTGCTTGACTGCGATCCCGGCCACGACGACGCGGCCGCCATGGTGGTGGCTGCCCACTACGGCGATCTGGTCGGCGTCACCACCGTCGGGGGCAACGCCCCCCTCGCCGATGTCACCACCAACGCCCTGCTCACCGCCCAGATCTTCGGGATCGATGTCGACGTCCATCCCGGGTGCGATCGACCGCTCGTGGCCGAACCATTGAATGCGCCGGAGGTGCACGGTGTCTCAGGCTTCGCCGGACCGTCGTTGCCGACCTTGGAACGCACGGCATCGACCGTGGGGGCGATCGAGTACATCATCGAAACGATCCGGGCCGAGGACGGGCTGTGGCTGGTCCCCACGGGGCCCCTCACCAACATCGCCATGGTGATCCGGCGGGCGCCCGACGTCGTGGACCGGGTGGCCGGGATCAGCTTCATGGGCGGATCCGCGGAAGGTGGCAACCGAACCGCAGCCGCCGAGTTCAATGCGCTCGTCGATCCCGAGGCCGTGAAAGTCGTCGTCGACTGCGGCGCCCGGATCGTCATGTCGGGGTTGGATCTGACCCGACAGTTCGTCGTCGACGATCGTCTCGCCGACGATCTGGCCGCTCTCGGTTCGACCGGCGCCCTGGTATTCGCCGATCTGATTCGGGCCTACCTCGACAAGGCCGAGGAACGTGGCCTCCCGAGGCGGGGCGGGCTCCATGATCCCTGTGCGGTTCTCGCCGTCACCCACCCCGAGGCAATCGAGCGCACCGCTCGCCCGGTCGATGTCGAGCTGGGCGGTCGATTGACGCGGGGAATGACGGTGGTCGATCGCCGCCCACCGGCGAATGCCGCCGGCCGATCCTCAACCGACCGGAGAGATGCCAACGTCGAGCATTGCCACACGCTCGATCACGATCGCTGCCGGCAGCTGTTCCTCGACGCCGTCGCGGCTCTCGGTTCGGCGTCGTAGGCGCCGTCGACACCGGCGATCAGCGGCCACCCGATCCGTCACCGGCCAGGCCTTCCCCGTCGCCGCCATCGCTCGAGGCACCCGGTTCTGCCCCGACCTTGTCGGCGTAGCCGTTGGGGTAGCGGGATTGCCAGTTCCAGGCGTCGCGCAACATGGCCTCCAGGTTCCGGTCGGCCCGCCACTCGAGCGCCTCGTTGGCCTTCGACGGATCGGCCAGCGACGTGGCGATGTCGCCATCTCGTCGGCCGACCACCTCGAACGGAATCGAGCGTCCGCTGACGTGCTCGGTCGTCTTGATGACATCGAAGACCGAGGCCCCGGTTCCGGTCCCGATGTCGAAACCCTCACAACCGCCGTCGAGGTGTTCGAGCGCCGCCAGGTGGCCCTCGGCCAGGTCGAGCACATGGATGTAGTCACGCACCCCGGAACCATCCGGTGTGTCCCAGTCGGCGCCGAACACCCGCATGCGATCGCGCCGACCGACGGCGACCTGCATGACGTATGGCACCAGGTTGTTCGGCACACCGAGGGGATCTTCGCCCATTTCACCGCTGGGGTGGGCGCCGACGGGATTGAAGTATCGGAGCAGGATGATACGCCATCGGGGGTCGGAGGCGGCCAGATCCCGGCAGATCTCCTCGATCATCAGTTTGGTGCGGCCGTAGGGGTTGGTGGCCCCGGTGCGGGCCGACTCGGTGATCGGCAGCTCGTCCGGGTCGCCGTAGACGGTGGCCGACGACGAGAACACGAGATCCCACACGTCGTGGTGTTGCATGCGGCTGAGCAGGTTGAGCGTCGAGATCAGGTTGGCCCGGTAGTAGGCGAGGGGCATCGTGACCGATTCCCCGACGGCCTTGAGGCCGGCGAAGTGGATGACCGATTCGATGGGATGTGCCACGAAAACCTCGTCGAGGGCGTCCTCGTCGGTCAGATCGATCTGGTGGAAGGCAACGTCCCTTCCCGTCAGCCGCCTGATCGTGGCCACCGCCTCGGCGGAGCTGTTGGCCAGATTGTCGGCGATCACCACCCGGTGACCGCGCTCGAGCAACGTAACCGCCGTATGGCTACCGATGTATCCCGCACCGCCGGTCACAAGCACCGTTTTTTCCATGTCGCTCCAATCGGACGTCCACCGGCCATCTTCAGGCCATGGGACCTGCAGTCGGTGTTCGGCAGGCGTTCCACTGATTACGATAGGGCTCCCGAAACCGCCGCGCCGGCCCGAACGGGGAACCACCTATGGCGGTGGATCGAACCACGGCGCGGTCCCGGGTGAGCCGAGAGCCCGAAAGTTGACGACGACCGAATGACACACAGTGCAGGCCAACAACCCCCCGGCTGGTACCACGCCCACGGTGATCCCTCCGGCACCCAACGGTTCTGGGACGGCACCGGGTGGGTGGGCGCCCCCCGGCCCGGCCCCGGTTCCTCGAACGCCACGGCGGTCAACATCGCCCTGCCCATTCCCAGGATCGCGGCCCGGGTGATCGACTGGATCCTCTGGCTGGCCATTCGCGCCGGGGCGGCGGCCTTCATCGGTTACGTCGCCGGGAGCGAGTCGACCGACACCTGGCTCGATCGGGCCCTGATCCCTGTTCTGGGTGTCATCCTCATCTCGATCTACGAGATCTCGATGGTGGCGCGATCCGGTGCCACGGTGGGAAAGATGGCCATGGGCCTGAAGGTCGTCGACAACGACGGAACCGCCGTCGACCTGTCGACGGCGATGTTGCGGGTGCTCCCTCTGCTGGTGGCGGGGCTCATCGAGGCATTCCTGTTCGGACGGACCTGGTGGCTGACCATTCTCGGCCTGATGGGTTTTCTCGGGCTGGTCGTCTACAGCTTTGTGATGCTGTTCGCCGACTCGTCACGACGTACGCCGTGGGACCGTCTGGCCGGGACCCTGGTCGCACGGCGATAGCCGTCGGATAGCAGCTAAACTGAAGGACATGACTCGTCCCAAAGCCGGTAGCAGGGTGGGCGGCGGCCCGCCCAAACGAGAGCCCGTCGGCCCGCCGGACCTGCCGTCGATGCGCGAACGACGGCCGATCGTCTTCTGGGTGGTCGTCCTGGCCGTCGCAGCGATGGTTTTGAGCTCGGTCGCCGGGTTTTTGAGTGTGATTCTCTGAGTCAGATGCCATCCTTAGAAGCAGAGGCCGGGCCCAGGGTCAGGCGCAAAGCGCCTGCCCGCCAGGCCCCTAATACCTAGGAGTTACATGCCAACCTTCAAGTCGGGTGATCGAGTCGTCT